>Ga0209640_10001117_pt1 | contig 22220 bp, 27 predicted proteins | sample RifCSP10_1_FD_184018 | JGI IMG/M metagenome (GOLD analysis project Ga0209640, IMG submission 184018) | Soil microbial communities from Rifle, Colorado - Rifle CSP2_sed 10_1 (SPAdes) (version 2) | ecosystem: Environmental > Terrestrial > Deep subsurface > Rock core/Sediment | place: Rifle...
TACGCGCTGTCGGCGGCGCGCGCGTTGATCGAATCCACCGAGCTCGACGCCGAGACGATCGCGCGGCGCGCCATGACGATCGCCGCGAAGATCTGCATCTACACCAACGAAAACATCGTCATCGAAAGCCTGCCGTGAGCGCGGAAACCAATTTCAGCCCGCGCGAGATCGTGTCCGAGCTGGACCGCTACATCGTCGGGCAGAACGACGCCAAGCGCGCGGTCGCGATTGCGCTGCGCAACCGCTGGCGCCGCCAGCAGGTGCCGGAGGATCTGCGCGAAGAGGTGCTGCCCAAGAACATCCTGATGATCGGGCCGACCGGCGTGGGCAAGACCGAGATCGCGCGCAGGCTCGCGCGGATGGCCCAGGCGCCGTTCCTGAAGGTCGAGGCCACCAAGTTCACCGAGGTCGGCTATGTCGGGCGCGACGTCGATCAGATCGTGCGCGACCTGATGGAGGTGAGCCTGGGCATGACGCGCGAGCGGCTGCGCAAGGAGGTCGCCGCGCGCGCCGAGGTCGCCGCCGAGGAGCGGGTGCTGGACGCGCTGGTCGGCAAGAACGCCGGGCCCGAGACGCGGTCGAAGTTCCGCAAGATGCTGCGCGAGGGCACGCTCGACGACAAGGAGATCGACATCGAGCTGCAGGAGTCCAGCGGCGGCTCGCTGCCCACCTTTGAAATTCCCGGCATGCCCGGCGCGCAGATGGGCATGCTCAACTTGGGCGACATCTTCGGCAAGGCCTTCACCGGCCGCACCAAGGTCAAGCGCATGAAGGTGTCCGAAAGCCACGGCATCCTGATCAACGAGGAGAGCGACAAGCTCCTGGACCAGGACACCGTGACGCGCGAAGCCACCCAGGCGGTGGAGCAGAACGGCATCGTGTTCATCGACGAGATCGACAAGATCTGCGCCCGCGGCGGCGAGCGCTTCGGCGCCGACGTGAGCCGCGAGGGCGTGCAGCGCGACCTGCTGCCGCTGATCGAGGGCACCACGGTCGCCACCAAGCACGGCGCGGTGAAGACCGACCACGTGCTGTTCATCGCCTCCGGCGCGTTCCATTTGGCCAAGCCGTCGGACCTGTTGCCCGAGCTGCAGGGCCGGCTGCCGATCCGGGTGGAGCTGAAGGCGCTGAACGAGGACGATTTCCGCCGCATCCTGACCGAGCCGGAAGCCAACCTGATCCGGCAATACGTCGCGCTGATGGCCACCGAGGGCGTCAAGCTGGTGTTCACCGAGGATGCGGTGGCGGAGATCGCGCGCATCGCCGCCGAGGTGAACCGCGCGGTGGAGAACATCGGCGCGCGGCGGCTGCAGACCGTGATGGAGCGGCTGTTGGAGGAGATCAGCTTCACCGCCTCGGACCGCAACGGCGAGACCATCACCATCGACTCGGGCTATGTGCGCGACCACGTCGCCGGGCTCGCCAAGGACACCGACCTCAGCAAGTTCATTTTGTAGTGTGGATTCCCGCTTTCGCGGGAATGACATCTCATAAATAGATTGTCATGCCCGCGCAGGCGGGCATCCACAACGGCGTCAATTCGGCTGCTTGTACTTCTGGCAGCTGCCGTAGGACACCTGCACCGCGGCCTGCACCGCCGCCACCTCGATGAACGACGAGCCGTCGTCCGAGACCTTGGCGAACAGGCTGCGCGCCGGCGCCTCGATGTTCCAGTAGACCCCCGAGCGCGCCACCAGCATGTCGTAGTGGTCGCAGCCGCGCAGGTCGCACCGCGACAGGCGCGAGGTGTCGAAGTCGATCACGTTCCACACGTTGGTCTCTTGCGGCCGGCAGCCGGACTGCTCGCAGACATATTTGTCCGCGACGGTGCAGCGCAGCGCGATCGCGTGGGCGGACCCTGCGAGGGCGAGCCAGGCGGCGAGGGCGAGAAGGGCGGAGCGCATCGCGGCATTATGGCCGCGCCCGTCTTAAGAGCACGTAAAGCGCGCCGGCGCCGCCGTCCTGCGGCTGCGCCTCGGAGAACCCCAGGATCAGCTTGCGCAGCGCCGGCTCGTTCAGCCAGCGCGGCACTTCGGCACGCAGGGTCGGCCCGTCCTGCGCGCCGCGGCCGGTGATGACGATCACGCAGCGCGCGCCATGGCCTTGCATCCGCGCGATGAACCGATGCAGCGACGCGTGCGCCTTGGCCAGCGTGTGGCCGTGCAGGTCGAGCGCGGCTTCCGGCCGGATCTGGCCGCGCACGAGCTTGCGGATCGTGCGGCCGTCGGTGTCGGCCGCGCCGCCCGGCGTCAGCGCGGGCCGGTGCGGCGAAGGCGCCGCGCGCGGCGCGACCGGTTTCGGCGGCGGCGGCGGCGGTGCGGCGCGCGGGACCGGCGGCGGCGCCGGCCGGACCCGCTTCACATCCGCCATCGCGGCGCGGAACAGCTCGCGGTCTTCATCACTGATCGGTGCAGGCTTCCTGGCCACGGGATTCGATCCTTCTCCCCGCTGTCATTCCCGCGCAAGCGGGAATCCACACTTAAGCTTATGCCAGAGCAAAGTGTGGGTCCCCGCGTTCGCGGGGACGACATTTATAGTTCCGAAGTTCGGGGTACCAACGGATGCCCCGCCGCTCGCTAGCGCGCTATTCCTTGAGCGCGAACATGAACAGCAGCGTCTTCTGCAGCGACTGGTAATTGTCGTCCGACACGATGTAGAGCAGCGTTTGGCCGTTGGCGGCGGCGCGCACCGCGATGCCTTCGAAATTCTCGGTGACCAGCGGGCGCTCGATCAGCGCGATCTCCTCGCCCTCAAGCCGCGCCTCCGGCGCGATGTCCACGTAGCGCAGGCGCACGATGCGCGAGCCGAAGCCGCCGATATAGGTGAAGCGGCGTTCCAGCACCAGCACGTCGCCGTTCGGCAGCGCGACCGCGTCCGACGGCTGGAACAGCCCGGTGCGCACGTAGGACAGCGTGCGCCAGCCGCCGGATTCGAAGACCCAGCCGCGCAGATCGCCCGCGGCGGTGGCGAGACCCTCGGTGAGCGCGAGCAGCCGGCCGTCCGGCAGCGTCGCGAGCGATTCCAGCCCTTCGTTGGGCGGCGCCGCCGCGAGGCCCGGCGGCGCGGGGAACGGCGCGGCGCGCGAGAACCGGTTCGATCGCTCTGCGATCGGATCGGTGTCGCGATAGAACGCGATGCGGTGCGCATGCTCGAACCCGACCAGCCAGCCGCCGCGCACCCGCTCGAGCGACTCCGCATCGCCCGCGCGGTTCTCGGTCAACGGCCGGCCGTTCTCGGCCGTCAGAGCCCCGATCGCGGCATCGCCCGCGGCGGTCAGGAAGCCGCGGCTGTCATAGGCGAGCGTCGCGGTGAGCCAGTAGCCGTGGTCGGAAATCGCGGTCAGTCGGGCGCCGTCGGCGCTCACGCGCAGGCCGGACAGGCCGCCGAACCGGCGGTCGGACGCGCGCAACACGATGCCGCCGCGGAATTCGAGCTTGCCGACCGGCGATTCCGGCTGCTCGGCGGTAAAGATGCTGATCGGACCTGATTTGAGCGCGAGCGAATCGGCAAGCGCCGGCAGGGCGAGCGCCGCGGCGGCAAGCACCGCGACAACCAGATACGCAAACGGTCTACGCGCCCGGAACGGCGCCATGGGGGAGCAGGAGGTAATAGCCGCCGCGGCTCTGCATGCGGCCGGCCGCATCCGCCGCCTGCGGCCCGACGCCCCAGAACAGATCGCCGCGCACCGCACCGGCGATCGCGCCGCCGGTGTCCTGCGCCATCACCAGGCGGCGCAGCGGCGCGCCGTCGTTCGGGTGGGTGGTGTCGAGCCAGACCGGCAACCCCAGCGGTACGAAACGGCGATCGACCGCGAGCGAGCGGCCGGGCGTGAGCGGCACGCCGAGCGCGCCGAGCGGCCCCGCCCCGCGATTTTCGCGGAAGAACACGTAGGACGCGTTCTCCTGCATCAGCGCCTGGGCCTGATCCGGATGCGCGGCGAGCCAGGCGCGGATCGACTGCATCGTGACCTGCTCGCGCGGCAGCGCGCCGCGCGCGGCCAGCGTGCCGCCGATCGCGGTGTAGGCCCGGCCATTGGCGGCCTCGTAGCCGACGCGGAAAACGCTGCCGTCCTCCATCACGACCCGGCCGGAGCCCTGGATGTGCAGGAAGAACGCATCGACCGCATCATCGACCCAGACCAGCTCGAGCCCGCGGTTGGCCAGCGCGCCGGCCTCGATCTCCGCGCGGCTGGCATAGGGCCGCAGCGCGCCGTTGTTGACCCTCCCCGCGATGCGCTGGCCGCGCAACAACTCGCGGAACTCGCCGAGATCGACGGTCACCAGATCGGGCGGACGGATGTAGAGCGGCACGGCGTAGCGCGCCGAACGCTGCCGCGCGCCGCGCAGCTCCGGCTCGTAATAGCCGGTGAACAGCCCGTCGCGGCCGGTCGACGACGCGGCGCGGTAAGGCTGGAACCAGCGCTCGAAAAACGCGCGCGCCGCGGCGCGGTCGCCCGCCGGCACCGCGGCGACGGCGGCGCACGACTCGCGCGCATCGGCCGCGGCACCGTCCGCTCGGCGCGCCAGCGCGGTGCATGAGTTGCGATAGGACGCGAGCGCCTCTTCGTGCGCGTCATTGCCCCAGCCGGGCAGCTCGGCAAAGCTTACTTTGGTGAGGCTGATGCGTTCGGGCGCCGGAGGTGCGGGCGGTTTCTCCACGCACGCGGCCAGCAGCGCGATGGCAAGCGGCACGAAGGCGCGTTTAGCCACAGAGGCGCAAAGACCGCCGAGCGCCCACGCATATATCGCCACGTCTCTCTTGTTGTCATTCCCGCGCAAGCGGGAATCCAGCCTTTGGATGAGAGTGCGGCTGCCCTGGGTCCCCGCCTTCGCGGGGACGACACATTTTTTTGGGAATTCGAACAAGCGAGATGAGGCGGGAAGCGTGGTCACTCCTTCCTCTGTGTCTCTGTGCCTCTGTGGTTCAATCTGTCCGAATTCCCGGTTCGCGGGAAGGGTCAGTGCGGGCTGCGGGTCTCGACCAGCAGCCAGTTCGGATCCCGCGCGCGCAGATTACGCGCGAAGGTCCAGATGTCGGTGACGGTGGCGACGTGGTTCGGATCGCCGTCGATGATGCGGCCTTCCTTGTCGCGGGTGACATTCGCCTGCTCGGAGACGAATTTGACGGTGATCTGCGCGGTATTGTTTTCCATCCGCGCCTCGATCGCCTCGGCGCTCTTGATGCCGATCAGCGTGGTCTCATGCTTCTCGCCCTTCTCGGCGTGCGCCTTGATGTCGCTGGTGAAATTCTCGTACACCTCGTCCGATAACAGCGTGCGCAGGGTCGCGGCGTCGCCCGCGGCGTAGGCCTGCACGACCATCTCGAACGCGCGCCGCGCGCCGGCCAGATATTGATCCAGATCGAACGACGAATCGGCGATGCGGATCTGGGTGATGGCGGCCGAGATCGGGTCCGCCGCCGCGGCCTGCGGCTCCTCTCGCGCCGGGGCAGGGCCGCGGTCGGGCAATTCCAGAACTTTTCCGGTATCCGCGGGGCGTTCTATCGGCTTGCGGCGCGCGAATGGATCGGCCGGCGGCGGCCGTTCCTGGCCGGTGCGGCGGCCCAAAACATTGCGCAGACGCAGCACCAGGAACGCCGCGACCATGGCGAAAAACACGATGTCGAGAAATTGAAACCCGTCGCCCATTGGCCGCCATTGCGCGCCTTGCGCCTTCAAACTACATAGGCTGTTCGCCCCTGGTTCGCAAGGCGCCAATGCCTTTTCTACTGGTCGTTATCATCATCGTTCTGGTCGAAGCGGCCGCGTTTGCGACCGTTTCCAATGCCGTGGGCGCCTGGCCGGCCGTGGGCGGGATAGCGTTAACCACGATCGGCGGGATCGCGCTGTCGGCCCGCCAGGGACGCGCGGCGTTGCGCCGGCTCAACGATGCGTTGCGCGGCGCGCGCGAACCGGGCGCGATCGGCCGCGAATTGTGGCTGGCGCTGTCGGCCGCGCTGTTCGCCTTCCCCGGCTACGCCAGCGATGTGTTGGGGCTTCTGCTCCTGCTGCCGCCGGTGCGCATGCTGCTGCGCGATCTGGTGTTCATCCGGCTGGTCGGCGTGGTGGGGCGCGGTGGCGTGCGCGGTCACAGTCGCGTGATCATCGAAGGCGACTGGCGCGACGATACGCGGCCGCCGCCCAACCTGCCGCGTCGATGATCCTGATCCGTCACGGCCAGACGGTGTTCAACGTGATGTTCCCCGCGACACGCCGCGATCCCGGCGTGCGCGATCCGGCGCTCACCGAAACCGGCGTCGCGCAAGCGCGCGCGCTGGCCGCAGCGCTGGCCGGGCAGGGCATCGCCCGCATCATCGCGAGCCCCTACACCCGCGCGTTGCAGACCGCGGACGCGCTGGGCCGCGCGCTGGCGCTGCCGATCGCCATCGATGCGCGGGTGCGCGAGCGGTTTGCCTATACGTGCGACATCGGCACCGGCGCGTCTGCGTTGTCGACCGCCTGGCCGGGCGTCGTCTTCGAGACGCTGGCGGAGGAGTGGTGGCACGCGGCGGAGGAGCCGCTCGACGAATTTCACGAGCGCTGCGCCGATTTCCACCGCGCGATGCTGGACGAGCACGCGTATGCGACCACCGCCGTGGTTACGCACCGCGAGGTGATCCGCGCGCTGACCGGCCGCATCGCGCAGCCGGGCGAGTTCGTGCGCTGCCCGCGCATGGACGGCGACCCAGGTTCCGTGATAGCGAGTCCGCATGGCTGAGCAGCAACCCGCCGCCGAGGCGCAACAGCGCCAAGGCGTTCCGCAGATCGCGATCGATCTGCAATACATCAAGGACCTCTCGTTCGAGAATCCGTTGGGGCCGGAACTGGTCTCCTTCGTGCAGAAGAATCCGGCGGTATCCGTCGAGGTGAACACCAGCGCGCGGCCGTTGGCGCCGAACCGCTACGAGGTATCGCTGACGCTGCGCGGCGAGGCGAAGGCCGAGGACCGCACGATGTTCGTGGTCGAGCTGACCTACGCCGGAGTCATCACGCTGCACAACGTGCCGGAAGAGGGCGTCCGGCCGGTGCTGCTGATCGAGGCGCCGCGGCTGCTGTTCCCGTTCGCGCGCAACGTGGTGGCGGACGCGACGCGCGATGGCGGCTATCCGCCGCTGTTCATCCAGCCGGTCGATTTTGCGCAGCTGTACCGGCAGCAGCACCTGCAGCAGCAGACGCAGCAACAGCCGGGGCAGTCGTAGGCCAATTCAATCCGGCGTCATTCCCGCGCAAGCGGGAATCCACACTTTTCATTTCGTGGCGCGATGGACCCCCGCCTTCGCGGGGGTGACGATATGGTTTGGCGCGCGGGCGTGCGTCAGCCGCCCAGGCTTATTTTGGTGTTGTCACCGCCGGGCGTGGCCCGGCGGTCTCGTCCAGATGCCCGGGTCAAGCCCGGGCACGACGGTTTATGGGTGCGCTCAGCCGCCCCAGATCGCGTCCTTGAGCTTGGCGATCAGCGCGGCGTGCGCCGCGAGCTCGGCCTCCGACGGATCGATCACGCGCAGCGTGCGGACCAGCGGCGCGGCGGCGATCGCGGTTTCCGCGGTGACGACGGTCGCCATCATGCGCGCGAGCACCAGCGTGGCCTGGCGGCCGCCGGTGAGCTCGAGATAGACGTCGGCCAGCAGCCGCGCGTCGACCAGCGCGCCGTGCTTTTCGCGCGCGCCGAGATCGATCGAGAAGCGCTTGCACAGCGCATCGAGGCTGGCCGGCAGGCCGGGATATTTGCGCCGCGCGAGCTCGACGGTGTCGACCACCCGCGCCGGCGCCAGCGCGATCCTGCCGCTGCGCGCGAGCTCCGCGTTCAGGAAACCGAGATCGAACGCCGCGTTGTGGATCACCAGCGGCGCATCGCTCAAAAACGCGACCAGCTCGTCGGCGATGGTGGTGAACAGCGGCTTGTCGGCCAGGAACGCATCGGTGATGCCGTGAATCTCCTCGGCGGCGCTGGGCATCGGCCGCTCGGGATTCACGTAGCGGTGCCAGATGCGGCCGGTCGGCACGCCGCGCTCGAGCTCGATGCAGCCGATCTCGACGATGCGGTGCCCGTCCTCGGGGTTGAGGCCGGTGGTTTCAGTGTCGATGACGATTTCGCGCATGCCGGGTTTTTGGCGGACGAGTCTTGAGCAGTTTGACCATGGATTTGAGTCGCCGCAAGGTATGGCCGCGGCTGAGCCCTGTGGGTATCACGAAATCCGCGCGTCGGCGCTTCAGCGCATCCGGCATCTGGCGCGCCAGCATGGCGGAGAGTTTCTCATCGCTCATGCCGGGCCGCTGCAGCACCCGCGATCGCTGCACGAACGGCGGCGCCGATACCACCGCGACATAATCGGCGCGCTTGTCGCCGCCGACCTCGAACAGCAGCGGCACGTCGATGGCGACCAGGCAGTAGCCGCGGGCCGCCGCCATGCGCAGGAATTTGTCCTGCGCGGCGCGCACCAAGGGGTGCACCGCGGCCTCGAGCTTTTTCAGGGCGGCCGGATCCTTGATCACGCGTTCGGACAGCGCGGCGCGGTCCACCATGCCGTCCGTCACCGTGCCGGGAAACAGCGCCTCGACCGCGGCGACCGCGGCGCCGCCCGGCCGGTACAGCGCGTGCACGATGCGGTCGGATTCGGCCACCGGCACGCCGAGCCGGCGCAGCGCCGCCGCGGCGTTGGATTTCCCCATCCCGATCGAGCCGGTCAGGCCGAGCACGATCACGAAAGAGCCCTCACCCGCTCGCTTCGCATCGGATCGCTTCGCGATCGCGATCCTCTCCCGCAAGAGCGGGCGAGGGTTTCCAGCTTTCCCCCTCTCCCGTACTCACGGGAGGTTGGATCGCGAAGCGATTCAACCGGGGTGAGGGCATGCATCACAGGCCCTTGATCACGTAGTCGCGCAGCGCGGCGTCGATTTCGGGCGTGCGGCCGAACCAGGCGGCGAAGCCGGGCGCCGCCTGATGCAGCAGCATGCCGAGCCCGTCCACGGCTGGGTTGCCGCGCGCCGCGGCGGCGGCGAGCAGGCTGGTGGTCAGCGGCACGTACACGATGTCGTTCACCACCGCGTCCCGGGGCAGCGCATCGAGCGGCAGATCGAGCTCGCCCGCGCCTGTCATGCCTTGCGTCGTGGCGTTGACCAGGAGCGCCGCACCTTTCAGCGCCGCGGCACGCGCGCTCCAGTCCACGGCGGCGAGCGGCCGGCCGAGCGCCGACACCAGCGCGTCGGCGCGCGTCCGCGTGCGGTTGACGATGCGGATCTCCGGCGCGCGTTCGTCGATCAGCGCCGCCGCGATGGCGCGCGCCGCGCCGCCCGCGCCGACGATCACCGCCGGACCCCTGGCGGCCGACCAGCCGGGCGCGGATGCGCGCAGGTTCTGGATGAAGCCGTAACCGTCGGTGTTGCTGCCGATCAGCTTGCCGTCCCGCACCACCAGCGTGTTGACCGCGCCGGTGCGCTCCGCGCTCGGCTCCAAGCGGTCAGCGAGCCGGTGCGCGGCCTCCTTGTGCGGCACGGTGACGTTGGCCCCGGCGAAGCCAAGCTTCGGCAGCGCGCGCAGCGCGGCCTCGATGTGCTCCGGCCTGATCGCGAGCGGCACGTACGCGCCGTCGATGTCGTAGCGCGCCAGCCAGTAGTTGTGCAGCCGCGGCGAGCGCGAATGGCCGACCGGCCAGCCGATCACGCCGGCGACGCGTGCGTTGCCGGTCACGCTCATGCCGGCAACGCGCCGCGTTCGCGCAAGTAGGCGAGCAGCGGCAGCAACGGCAGGCCGAGCACGGCGAAGAAATCGCCGTCCACGCGCTCGAACAGCTGCGCGCCGAGCCCTTCGAGCTGATAGGCGCCGGGACCGGCCAGCGCGCGTTCGCCCAGTGTATCGACGTAACGTTCCAGATACGCATCGCTCGCCGCGCGCATCTTCAAGGCGGTGCGATCGGTGCGCCGCCAGACGATGCCGGGCCCCTCGGCCACCGCGCAGGCGGTGAGCAGCGTGTGTTCATGGCCGCGCAGCGCCTTCAGCTGGGCCAGCGCGTCATCGCGGTCCTTCGGCTTGTCGAACGCGGCGCCGTCGAAATCCAGCACCTGGTCGGCCCCGATCACCAGCGCGCCGGTCAGGCCGCGCGCAACGGCGAGCGCCTTCTGCTCGGCGAGGAATTCCGTGATTTGCAGATTGTCGGCGCCGCGCGTGCGCAGATCGGCCTTGAGCGGCTGTTCGTCGATCTGCGGGACGACGCATTCGCACGGCACCCCGGCGTTTTCCAGAAGCTTGCGCCGGGTCGTCGAGCCGGAGGCCAGCACGATCCTCACGGCTCAGTGCGCGGCATCGCGCTCGGCTTGTTCGGCCTTCTCGAGCTGCCGCGCGTACAGCCGGTAGATCGCAGCTGCGGTTTCCTCGATCGAGCGGCGGGTGACGTCGATCACCGGCCAGCGCTGCCGCGCGAACAGCCGCCGCGCTTCCAGGAGCTCATTCTTCACCTGCTCCATGTCGACATAATCGGTTTCGCCGTCCTGCTTCAGCATCAGAAGCCGGTTGCGGCGGATCTGCACCAGGCGATCGGGCGCCACGGTGAGTCCGACGACGAATGCGGTCTTGACCCTGAACAACTCCAGCGGCAGCGGCACGTTCGGCACTATCGGCACGTTCGCCGTCTTCAAGCCGAAATGGTTGGCGAGGTACATCGCGGTCGGCGTCTTCGAGGTGCGTGACACGCCGATCAGCACGATCTCGGCGTCCTCCAGATCGCGCGTCGATTGCGCATCGTCATGCGCCATCGCGTAGTTCATCGCATCGATGCGATCGAAATACTCGGCGTTCAACGCGTATTGCCGGCCCGGCAGTCCTGCCGCCTTGGTATTGAAATAACCGGCGAGCCCCTGGATCACCGGATCGAGCACCGAGATGCACGGCAGCTTCAACCGCTTGCAGGTCTGCATCAGCCGCTGGCGGATGCGCGGGTTGACCAGCGTGAAGACGACCGCGCCAGGATGCTCCTCGAGCCCGCGCACCACTTCGGTCACGTGCTCGGCATTGCGCACCATGGTCCACAAATGCTCCACCACCTTCACGTGCTCGAACTGCGCCAGGCACGCGCGCGCCACCGCATGCGTGGTTTCGCCCGTTGCATCGGACACCAGATGCAGATGGAAAAGTTTCGTTCCATCGTCCTCGGAAGCGGTGGATATCCGGGAATAACCGGCCGATTTTTGCACAAGCCGCCTTTCGCACACCGATTGCAGAAAACGATACGCAAGATCGGAGGGTCGGACCAGCCTTTTGCACAAGGCGGGAGCGAGTCGCTCTGTCCCCGTGATTCACCGGTTTATGTCCCCGCCATTGCCCGGCGTGCGAAGCCATATGCTGAACATGCGGCGGATGGTTGTGCAGATTCTGTCGGGCCGATTCGCCCCCAGCACGACGCAGTTCGGGAAAACCCGAACCTATTTACGCAATCCCCGATTCACCTCTGTCCTACTACCACAACAGCCTTCTTTAAGAATTAGATTCTCTTTAGAAGAAGAGGGTGATCAGCATCGAGAATAAAAAACTCCTGCGTGCGTTCGCGCATCGCATCGAAACCCCGCCGCCGGTATGGCTGATGCGCCAAGCCGGCCGCTATTTGCCGGAATACCGCGCGGTGCGCGCGACTGCCGGATCGTTCCTCGATCTGTGCTACACGCCGGAGCTTGCGGCCGAGGTAACGCTGCAGCCGATCCGCCGGTTCCAGCTCGACGGCGCGATCCTGTTTTCCGACATCCTGGTGGTCGCCGACGGGCTCGGCCGCAAGGTCACGTTCGACGACGGGCCGAAGCTCGAGCCGCTGCGCGATGCGGCGGAGATCGACGCGCTGGACGTTCAACGGGTGTGCGACCGTGCGGCGCCGGTGTTCGAAACCGTGCGCCGCGTGCGCCAGGAATTGCCGGCGGAAACTGCGCTGATCGGCTTTGCCGGCGCGCCGTGGACGGTGGCGACCTACATGGTCGAAGGCGGCGGGTCGCGCGATTTCCTGCACGTGAAATCCTGGGCGTATCGATCGCCGGATACGTTCGCGCGGCTGATCGACGTGCTGGTCGATGCGACGTCGCGATATTTGAACGCCCAGATCGCCGCCGGCGCCGAAGCGGTCCAGCTGTTCGACACCTGGGCGGGCGTGCTGCCGGAACAAGCGTTCCGGCGCTGGTGCCTGGAGCCGATCCGCGAAATCATCGCCAACGTGCATGCCGAGCATCCTGGGATTGCGACGGTGGTGTTCGCGCGCGGGGTGGGGACGAACTACGCGCTGCTGGCGGCCGAGAGCGGCGCCGACGTGATCGGCATCGACGCCGCGACGCCGCTCGGCTGGGCGCGCGACAGCGTGCAAAACCGCTGCGTGGTGCAGGGCAATCTCGATCCGGTGCTGCTGGTCGCCGGCGGTGCGGCGCTGGACGCCGAGATCGATCGCATCATCGCGACGCTCGGCCGGCGGCCGTTCGTGTTCAACCTCGGCCACGGCGTGCTGCCGGAGACGCCGCCCGAGAATGTCGCGCGCCTGGTCGCGCGCGTGCGGACGGCGCGATGAGCAAGCTTGCGGTCGTTGCGTTCAACCTGGGCGGGCCGGACAAGCCGGAATCGATCCGCCCGTTCCTGTTCAACCTGTTCAACGACCCGATGATCCTGCGGCTGCCGGCGCCGTTGCGCTGGCTGCTGGCGAAGCTGTTATCGTCGCGCCGTGCACGGGTCGCCGCGGCTAACTACGCCAAGATCGGCGGCCGATCGCCGATCTTAGCCGAAACGCGCAAGCAGACCGAGGCGCTGCAAACCGTGCTCGGCAACGATACGCGCGTGTTCGTCGCGATGCGCTACTGGCACCCGATGGTGGAGGAGGTGGCGCGCGCCGTGCGGGATTATGCGCCGGAGCGTGTGGTCCTGCTGCCGCTGTATCCGCAATACTCGACCACCACGACAGCATCGTTCCTGCGCGTGTGGGAGCGTGCGCGGGTGAACATCCCGACCGCGATCGTCCGCGAGTATCCCGACGAGCCGGGCTTCATCGCCGCGCTGGCGCGGCTGACGCAGGGCGGCATCGCGGAGGCGGAAAAGTATGGCAAGCCGCGTGTGCTGTTCTCGGCGCACGGGCTGCCGAAAAAGATCGCCGCGCAGGATCCGTACCAGTCGCACGTCGAACGGACGGTGGCGGCGGTGCTGCGCGCGCTCGGCCCCGCGGTCGCCGATCACGCGATCTGCTACCAGAGCCGGGTCGGCCCGCTGGAATGGATCAAGCCGTACACCGAGGACGAGATCAAACGCGCCGGCAGCGACCGGGTGCCGGTGGTGGTGGTGCCGGTCGCATTCGTGAGCGAGCATTCCGAAACGCTGGTCGAGCTCGACATGGATTACCGCGCGCTCGCCGCACGCGCGGGCGTGCCGGCCTACGTCCGGGTGCCGACGGTGGGCACGGCGCCGGAATTCATCGCCGGCCTGGCCCGGCTGGTGCAGGGGGCGGGGGCGACATGACGTATCTGTGGGTGAAGGCATTCCACATCATCGCGATGGTCGCGTGGATGGCGGGCATGCTCTATCTGCCGCGGTTGTACGTCTATCATGCGCAGGTCGGGCGGAAGTCCGCAGAGTCCGCGATGCTGAAGGTCATGGAGCGCCGGCTGCTGCGCGCCATCATCAACCCGGCGATGATCGCGACCATCGTGTTCGGCGGCTGGCTGTTGTGGCTGCAAAGCCCGGCGATCTGGGCCGCCGGCTGGATCCACCTGAAGCTTGTGCTGGTGCTGGGACTGCTGGTGCTGCACATGCTGTTCGCGCGCTGGCGGCGCGATTTCGACAACGACGCCAACACCCGCTCGCCCCGGTTCTACCGGATCGTCAACGAAGTCCCGACCGCGATCCTGATCCTGGTGGTGATTCTTGCGGTCGTGAAACCGGGCGCGTCGGGCTAAATTCACCGTCATAAAATCGAGGGGAGACACGTCATGGCTGCGCTTACCGAGGCTGGCACCAGCCGCGCCGCGAAGGCGGGCGACATCACGCTGCACTACAACGAGGCCGGAAAAGGCGACACGCTGATCATGATCCATGGCGGCGGCCCCGGTGCATCGGGCTGGAGCAACTTCCGCGGCAACATCGGCCCGCTGTCGGAGCATTTCCGCGTGCTGCTGGTCGACATGCCGGGCTTCGGCAAATCCGACAAGCCGCACTACAGCGAAAGCCACGGCGCCTATACCGCGCGCGCGATCAAGAACCTGATGGATGTGCTCAACATCCCCAAGGCGCATTTCATCGGCAATTCCTTGGGCGGGCATTCGGCGCTGAAGTTCGCGCTCGATTATCCGGATCGCGCGGGCCGGCTGGTGGCGATGGCGCCAGCCACTGCGAACTTCGTCAACATCACCGCGCCCTCGCCGCCCGAAGGCGTGCGGCTCTTGATGTCGTATTACCGGCCGCCGGGGCCGAGCGTGGAGAAGCTGAAGGCCTTCATCCAGACGCTGGTCTACGACTCGTCCTGGCTCACCGACGACATCGTCAAGGAACGCTTCGAGAGCTCGATCAAGCCCGACATCGTGTCCTGGACCAAGGCGGTGATGGCGCGGCCGCACCACATCGAGCCGTTCTGGACCGAATTCGACAAGATCGCGCATCCCACGCTGCTGGTGTGGGGCCGCGACGACCGCGTGGTGCCGCTCGACGGCAGCCTGTTCATGCTGCAGCGCATGAAGAATGCGCAGCTGCACGTGTATCCGCGGTGCGGCCACTGGGCGATGGTGGAGCGGCCGGCGGAGTTCAACAGCCTGTGCCTCGATTTCCTGCGGCAGAAGTAGGGTCGCTTTTCATGCAGGCCGCCGTCGCCGCCCGCCCGTCGCACGCCGAGCTGGTGCAGCGCGCGCAGGCGATGGTGCCGATCCTTGAGGAGCGGGCGGACGCGTGCGATGCGGCGGGCCAAATGCCGGCCGAAACTGTGGCGATGTTCGAAGCGGCCGGGTTCTACAAGATCCTGCAGCCGGCGCGATACGGCGGCTGGCAGCACAGCCCGCAGGTGCTGTTCGACGTCGTGCGTACGCTGGCGCACGGCTGCCCGTCATCCGCCTGGTGCCTGTCGGTGGTGCTGATCCACACGTGGGAGATCGGCGTCATGGGCCACGCCATGGGCGACGACATCTGGGGCAAGGACCCGGCCACCCGCGCGTCGTCGTCCTACAACCCGACCGGCAAGGCGACCGAGGTGGACGGCGGCTACCGGCTGGAAGGCCGCTGGAAGTTCTCCTCCGGCTGCGACCACTGCACATGGGCGGTGCTGGGCGCGCTGGTGCCGGCCCCGGCGAACCCGGCCGGGGTGGCGCAGGTCGCCATGTTCGTCGCCCCCGGCGACTACCGGATCGTGCCCGACACCTGGCACGTGCTGGGGCTGCGCGGCACCGGGTCCAAGGACGTGGTGGTCAAAGGCGCGTTCGTGCCGCGGCATCGCACCCATGCGATGCGGGATATCTTCCAGATCGAGCGCATGCAGCAGGGGCTGATCGACGCGGAGGCCTACCGCTACCCGTTCCGCGCGACGTTGTCGTACTGCCTGTCGGCGATCTCGCTCGGCATCGCGGAGGCCGCGATGGCCGAGTTCATCGCGCAATCGAAGGGCCGCATCGTGGCCGGCACCGCCGGCGAGGCCTGGAAGAACCCGTACGTGCAGCGCCGGATGGCGGACGCCAGCGCGCTGATCGATGCCGCGGCGCTGCGCATGGACCGCGACTTCGCCGAGATGGCGCCGTACGCCCAGCGCGGCGAGCCGATCCCGGCCGAGCAGCGCATGAGCTACGTATGGAACTCGGCCTATAACGCGCTGTCGATGACCGAGGCGGTGGACCTGATCTACCGCACCAGCGGCGCGCGGGCGGTGGCGGACAGCAATCCGCTCCAGCGCTGCTTCCGCGACGTGAATGTCATCCCCAACCATGTGCTGTTGAACGCCGACCAGCGGGCGGCGGACTTCGCCTGGATCAAGTTCGGCGGCGATCCGACGGCGGTGAATCTTTGAGTTCCGCGCGAAAGCGGGCCCAAAACCCGCCCGCCGGGCAGAAAACGATCCCGCGCGGTCTTGTATTGGGCCGCTTTACGCACCATTTGACTTTAGAGAGAGACTTCGTTAACTGATTTGCGTCTATGTCGAAGTCTCCCGTCCGGGCCGCAATCTGGCGCCCAAGGACGGATCGGGCGGCAAGGCCGCTATCTCCTAGAATCCCCACCCCTCCACCGGACCTAACGGTCGTGTACTCCAACAGTCGGACTCCATATGCACCTACAGGAACTCAAGCAGAAAACCCCTGCTGAGCTTCTCGCCTACGCCGAACAGCTTCAGGTCGAGAACGCGTCGAACCTGCGCAAGCAGGACATGATGTTCGCCATCCTCAAGCAGCTGGCCGAGAACGATGTCGTCATTTCCGGCGTCGGCACACTGGAAGTGCTGCAGGACGGCTTCGGATTCTTGCGCAGCCCCGAGGCGAACTATCTGCCGGGGCCGGACGACATCTATATTTCGCCGTCACAGATACGGAGGTTCGGACTTCGAACCGGGGACACGGTGGAAGGCCAGATCCGCGCGCCCAAGGACGGCGAGCGGTACTTCGCGCTGCTCAAGGTCAACACGATCAATTTCGAGGACCCGGAGAAGACCCGCCACCGCATCAACTTCGACAACCTGACCCCGCTGTACCCCGACCGGAAGCTCAACCTCGAGGTCGAGAACGCGCAGACCAAGGATTTCACCCCGCGCATCGTCGACATCGTCGCGCCCTTGGGCATGGGCCAGCGCGGCCTGATCGTGGCGCAGCCGCGCACCGGCAAGACCATGATGCTGCAGTCGATCGCGCACTCGCTGATGAACAACCATCCCGAGGTGTACCTGATCGTGCTGCTGATCGACGAGCGGCCGGAAGAGGTCACCGACATGCAGCGCTCGGTGAAGGGCGAGGTGATCTCGTCCACCTTCGACGAGCCCGCGGTGCGCCACGTCCAGGTCGCCGAGATGGTGATCGAGAAGGCCAAGCGCCTGGTCGAGCACAAGCGCGACGTGGTGATCCTGCTGGATTCGATCACCCGGCTGGCGCGCGCCTACAACACCGTGGTGCCAAGCTCCGGCAAGGTGCTGACCGGCGGCGTGGACGCCAACGCCTTGCAGCGGCCCAAGCGGTTCTTCGGCGCCGCGCGCAACATCGAGCAGGGCGGCTCGCTCACCATCATCGCGACCGCGCTGATCGACACCGGCTCGCGCATGGACGAGGTGATCTTCGAAGAGTTCAAGGGCACCGGTAACTCGGAAATCGTGCTCGACCGCAAGCTCTCCGACAAGCGGACGTTCCCGGCGATCGACATCACCAAGTCCGGCACCCGCAAGGAAGAGCTGCTGCTCAAGAAGGACGTGCTCTCCAAGGTCTGGGTGCTGCGCCGCATCCTGACGCCGATGGGCGTCTCCGACGCGATGGAGTTCCTCCTGGACAAGATGAAGCATACCAAGACCAACCACGACTTCTTCGACTCGATGAACCAGTAGCGCGGCTACGGGTTCATCCAAGCCGAAACGAAAGGGGCGCTTCCGCGCCCCTTTTTGTTGTGCGCGTCACCCTCACCCGCTCACCCTCGCGCTGCTCGGGTTCGCACCCTCTCCCGCGTTCGCGGGCGAGGGTTTCTCTGCGCCCTCTCCCGCCCTGGCGGGAGGTTGGATCGCTTCGCGATCCAACCGGGGTGAGGGCTCTTACTACGGAATCAGCACCGTCGAGCCCGTGGTCTTCCTTGCCGCCATGTCCTCGTGCGCGCGCGCGGCGTCCTTCAGCGCGTAGCTCTGGTTGACCTCGATCTTGATCTTGCCGCTCTTCACCATGCGGAACAGCTCGCCCGCCATGCGCGCCAGCACCTGCGGGGTCGGTGCGTAGGAGTAGACGTTGAACCGCGTCATATAGAGCGCGCGCTTCATCATCAGCGTGGTGTCGACCGGCGGGATCGGGCCCGACGTGTTGCCGTACACCAGGAACAGCCCGCGCGGCGCCAGGCATTCGAGCGAGCCCGGATAGGTGTCCTTGCCGATCCCGTCGTACACCACCGGGACGCCGCGGCCCTTGGTGATCTTGTGCACCGCCGCGACGAAATTCTCGCGCGTGTACACCACCGGATAGGTGCAGCCGTGTTTCTTCGCGATTGCGGCCTTCGCGTCGGAGCCCACCGTGCCGATCACCTTGACGCCGAGCGCCTTGGCCCATTGGCAGATGATCAGCCCGACGCCGCCGGCCGCGGCATGGAACAGGATCGTGTCGCCCCTTTTGGCGCGATAAGCTTGGCGTATGAGCGCCTGGGCGGTGAGGCCGCGGTGGAACATCCCCGCGGCCTGTACATCGGAAATCCCGGTCGGGATCTTCACCAGCCGCGCCGCTGGAATGAGCCGCGCCTCGGCATAGGCGCCGAGCTCGCCGCCGTAGACCACCCGGTCGCCGGGCTTCACGTTCTTGACGCCCTTGCCGACCGCTTCCACCACGCCGGCGCCCTCCATGCCGGTGATGAACGGCAGCGCGTGCGGGTAGAGGCCCGAGCGGAAATAGATGTCGACGAAATTGGCGCCGAGCGCGGTCTGCTTTATGCGCGCCGCGCCCGGGCCGGGATCGCCGACCTCGACGTCCTCCCACTGCATGCAGGACGGACCGCCGGGTTGATGGATGACGAGCGCCTTGGGCATCGAAGCCTCCCGCAGGCCATCAGCGTCGTTCGCGTTCGTGAACGCACCGAACGGACTGAGGCCGCTGCCAATCTAAAGCATTTTGCTTGACGTGCATATCGCAAATTGCAATATAGCTTATGTGGTCGATAACCTATTCGACCGATGCGTTCAAGGCGCTGACCGCCATGGATCGGACGGTCGCTCGGCGCATCCGGGCCAAGATTGTGGCCCTGGCGCAAAATCCAACCGCGCCGAATAACAGCGTCAAGAAACTTGCAGGGGTGGAGGGCTACCGGTTGCGCGTTGGCGATTGGCGCGTGATCTACACGTTGAAACATCAGACGCTGACCGTGATCGTCGTTCGCGTCGGGCATCGAAGCGAGGTTTACAAATGACTCGGCAGGTCATCACCCAGAACGGAAAGCCGGTCTTCGTCGTGGTTCCGATCGAGGAATGGCGCCGTATCGAGGCGACCTTGGAAGATCGTGCCGATGCTGCGGTCGTGCGCGCATTCCGGAAAAATCCGTCCGCCACGGTTTCGGATGCCGTGTTGGGGGCCATCCTGGATGGCAGTCACCCCATCAAGGCGTTTCGTGAGCATCGCGGCCTGACCCAGGCGCAACTCGCGAAAGCGAGCGGTACAAGCTCGGTCTACATCTCTCAGATCGAGCGCGGGGGACGGCGGGCGGGGCGCAAGCTGCGCGCGAAGCTCGCCAAGGCGCTGGCGGTTTCTCCCGATCTTCTGGAACCTGCCGGGGACTAAGCGAGCCGCTGCGCGCACCGGCCCGCGAACGCCGCACCGTTACGGAATCAGCACGCAGCTTCCGGTGGTCTTGCGGCCGGCGAGATCCTCGTGGCAGCGCACCGCGTCCTTCAGCGCGTAGGTCTGGTTGACCTCGATCTTCACCTTGCCGCTCTTGACCACGCTGAACAGGTCGCCCGAGGCTTTTTCCAGCTGCGCGCGCGTGCCGGTGTAATGCGGCAGCGACGGCCGCGTCATGAACAGCGAGCCCTTCTGCGCCAGGATGGCGGCGTTGAACGGCGGGATCGGCCCGGACGCATTGCCGAACGACACGAACAGCCCGCGCTGCTGCAGGCAATCGAGCGAGCCCGGGAAGGTGTCCTTGCCGACCGAGTCGTAGACCACCGGCACTTTCTTGCCCTTGGTGATCTTGTTCACCGCGTCGACGAAATTGTCCCGCGTGTACACGATCGGCCAGGTGCAGCCGTGCTTCTTGGCGAGCGCGGCCTTCGCGTCGGTCGACACCGTGCCGATCACCTTGGCGCCGAGCGCCTTGGCCCACTGGCAGGCGATCAGCCCGACGCCGCCGGCGGCGGCGTGGAACACGATGGTCTCGCCCTTGCCGACCTTGTGGACCTGGCGCAGCAGATATTGCGCGGTCATGCCCTTCAGCATCATCGCCGCCGCGGTCTGGTCGGAGATGCCCTTCGGTATCTTCACCACGCGATCGGCCGGCAGCTTGGTCTCCTCGGCGTAGGCGCCGAGCACGCCGCAATACGCCACGCGGTCGCCAAGCTTCAGGTTCTTCACGCCCTTGCCGAGCGCGGTGACGATGCCGGCGCCTTCCTGGCCGGTGACGAACGGCAGCGGGTGTGAATACAGGCCGGAGCGGAAATAGATGTCGATGAAGTTCACGCCGATCGCGGTGTGGCGCAGCTTCACCTCGCCCGGGCCGGGATCGGGAACCTCGAAGGTCTCCCACTTCATGACCGACGGCTCGCCGGTCTCGTGCATCACCATCGCTTTTGTCATACCCGCCCCTCCGTTTCTTCTGCGGCCCATCCTTCGAGACGCCGGCTTCGCCGGCTCTCAGGATAAGGGACAATCAAACACATCACCCGGAGGGCGCCCGAAGGGCGCGTCTCGCAGGGTGAGGGGAACGAGCTATGCGAGGTTCTTCTTGAACAGCTCGAGCGTGCGCGCGTTGGCCTGGTCGGCGGCCGGCTTGTTGTAGTCGCCGCTGCCGTCGCGCGCGAAGCCGTGGCCGACGCCGGGATAGCTGTAGACCGCGACCTTCGGGTTGGATTTGAGCGCGTCCTTGATCTTGTTCTGCGCCTCCGGCGGACAGAACGCGTCGTTCTCCGCGACGTGGAGCGCGAGCGGGTTCTTGATGTTCTTGGCGTAGTCGAGCTTGCCCTCGATCTGCACCGGGTAGTAGCCCGCGGTCGCGTTCGAATCCGTCGTGCAGGCGGTGGCGTAGGCGAGCGAGCCGCCGAGGCAGAACCCGACCGCGCCGACCTTGCCGTTGCCGCCCTGCGCCTTGCGCGCGTGGCTGATGGCGGCCTGGATGTCGCCGACGCCTTTGTCGAAATCGAACTGGCCCATCAGGCCGAACGCCTCTTTGAACTCGGCCTCGACCGCCGGGTTGAGCTGGACGCCGGGCTTGATGCGCCAGAACAGATCCGGCGCGATGGCGATGAAGCCCTGCTGCGCGTAGCGGTCGGCCACCGAGCGGACCCATGGGTTGACGCCGAAGATTTCCTGGATGACGACGACGACCGGCCCCTTGCCGGATGCCGGCGTCGCCTGATAGGCGCCCATCGAGCCGCCGTCGGACGTCTTGATCGTGATGTCGGCCATGTTGCGATCTCCCCGTTTATGATCGTGCGGTTTGTAATCCGGGGAGCGGCCGCACGCCAGACCCGAAGCGCGCTTCCAGATCGAGCAGCGCGCCCTTGGTCGCGACCCCGTGGCCGCCGGAATAGCCGGTGAGCTTGCCGTCGGCCGCCACCACGCGGTGGCACGGGATCAGGATCGCGATCGGATTGCGGCCGCACGCGAGCCCTACCGCGCGGGGAGCCGAGCCAGCATCCCGCGCGAGCGCGCCGTAGGTGAGGGTGCGGCCGTACGGGATGCGCCGCAGCGCGCGCCAGATCGATTGCAGGAATTCCGTGCCCGCGGGCGCGAGCGGCAGATCGAAATCGCGCCGCTCGCCGGCGAAATATTCGCCGAGCTGGCCGCGGGCGCGCGCGAGCAGCGGGGTTTCGGCTTCGGGCTCACCGGCGGCGCCATCCCAGTTGAGCGCCACGATCGCGCCGTCGCGCTCGCGGACGGTGAGCGGGCCGACCGAGGAAGGGCAGACGATGTGTGGCATGAGCTACTCCCCGGCAAGACCGAGAAAGACGATCAAGGCGCGATTCAATCGGACCATGTCGTCCGCGGCCAGCCGACCGATTTGACGGCCAACCTGGTCACGGCGGACAGTCATGATCTTGTCGACCATCAACGCCGAGGGCTTTCTAAGGTTATTGCGCTCGTCCGCCGCAATGGCAACGCGCGTCAGCGGCGCGTCAGTCGGTGAGCCGGTGAACAGGCAGACCGTCAACGACGGGCTGGAGGGAAATGGGTCGGATTGAATGATGACGGCCGGACGAGGCTTGGCGCCATAACCGGCGCCGGCCACGACCACGATGTCGCCGCGCCTTAGCCCTTCCAAATCCACGCCGTCGCGGCCTCGATGAACTTCATGTCCTCTTCGAAGCTCGGATCCTTGGCCAGCAGCTTGGACTGCCGCTTTGCCTCCGCCTTGAAGCGCGGGGAG
>Ga0209640_10001118_pt1 | contig 22201 bp, 24 predicted proteins | sample RifCSP10_1_FD_184018 | JGI IMG/M metagenome (GOLD analysis project Ga0209640, IMG submission 184018) | Soil microbial communities from Rifle, Colorado - Rifle CSP2_sed 10_1 (SPAdes) (version 2) | ecosystem: Environmental > Terrestrial > Deep subsurface > Rock core/Sediment | place: Rifle...
ATTCTTGCGCGGTCGCGCAAGAATCAAGATCTGACCCCTTCACTGCCGGTTGAAGCGGTGGACGCGGCCGAAGGTGCTGAATTCTGACACGAACAGGTCGCCGCGCGCGTTGACTGCCACCCCGTGCGGCGACAGAACGAAGCCCTGGCGCCACTGCGCGGGCGGAATCTTGTTGGTCCCGGTGCCCTGCTCCGTGTTGGCGCCGACGCGCGTCACGACCATCCCCGCCTTGTCGAGCACTGTTACGCGCCCATTCAGCTCTCCCACAATCGCGTTGTCCCCATCGATGACGATGGCCGCCGGGAGCAGCAGATCCTGGGCGACGACGCCAAGGAACGCTCCGTCGAGCGATAGGTGGACGACCCGGTTGTTGGCACGATCGCAAGCGATGATGCGCACCGGCTGAAAGCGCGAGTCGATGGCCAGCTTGTGCAGCGTGTTGAAGCTGTACGGCGCCTGCTTGCCACCGAACGAGGCGAGGTATTTGCCGGTCCTGTCGAAGCGGTGGACGTAGTCGCTGGCGTAGCCATCGGTGACGTAGATATCGCCGTTCGCTGCAACGTCCACGCTGGTCATCACCAGCGCGAGTTGCCCGCTGCGCGCGTTCCGCACTTTGTAGCTGTCCGGAATCGCTGACGAGCCGATGGTCATGATCACCGTGCCGTCGAGCCTGAGCTTCACCACCGTCTGGCCAAACATGGTGGCGCCGTAGATGAATTCACCGTCTGGCTGCTGCCGAATCACGAAGCCGTGGAGGTCAGAGGGCGCCCGCGGCACGTTGCGCAGGAAGGTGCCGTCGGCGGAGAAGACCTGCAATCCTGCCTGTGGATCCTGCACGCTGACGTACACCTCGCCGGCCGAACTGACAGCGACGTCGCCGTGCTGGCTGCCGAGCTGCGCGCGACCTTCGGGCAGCTTCAGCCAGTCGGGGGCGACCGAGTAGTTCACGACCGCCGTGGCGGTGGCGAGCAGCGCGACGCATGCCATGACGGTGAGGGTGATGTGCTTCATCGCTCCATTCCCTTCGCCTTCACGACCCCCGTATTCATCGGCGACATCAGGAACGCGACGAAATCTCTCGCCGCAGCGCCGGTTGCGTTCGCGCTGACGCCTGCGGCCATGACGACGATCGTCTGAACGTCAGCGGGGAAGACACCGCCGAGCTCGGCGCCACGAACGGGCAGGATCTCGCTGATGGGCAGCACGGCCAAATCCGCTGCGCCGCTCGTGATATTAGCGTTCACCTCTTCACCGGTTGCCGCTGGCTTGGCTTTGGCCTTGACGGCGGCGGCGATGCCGAGCTTCTCGATCGTGGCAAGAAACGCCACGCCGCTCGCGCCGGCCGATGCATAGGTGACTGACCTGGCGTCGACGAGCGTCTTCTTGAAAGCCTCGACCGTGCTGACGTCGGGCTTGCTCGCCCCTGCGCGGACCATGAGGCCGAGGCCGACTCGCGCGACGACCGTGCGCGACGAGGGCGCGACCTTGCCCTTGGCAATCAGGTCATCGAGCAAGGGAGGCGTCAGGATGGCCACGTCAAACGGCTCGCCGCCTTCCATCTTCGTCTTGAGCGCGCTCGCAATGCCGAACACCGCCGTCACCTTGTGTTTCGTCGCCTTCTCGAACTGGGGCGCCAGTTCCTCGACGACGGCCTTGATGCCGACCGAGGAGAGGATTCTGATCTCTTCTGCCTGGGCGGCGGTTCCGAAGCACAGCAACGCGACGGCGATGACGTATCTCATTGTTTGATTCCTGACTTCTGGTGAGACCGGTGGTGCGAATTATAGCCGGTGGGCGCGGCCCGCGGGGGTTGAAGACTTCGGGTCGCCAGCGGGGGCTGAAGCCCCCGCTCTACGAGCCCCGCTCAGCGTCGCTGCGCGACGAGGTGTTCGTAGAGCGCACGCTTTAGCGTGCGCGGGCTACCTCGCCCAGGCGGCGCTCAGCTCGGTGCGGTTCACCTGCCGGCCGCGCAGATAGACGTGCGCCATCCGGCGTGTATTCCTGATGTCGTCGAGCGGGTTGGCGTCGAGCACGACGAAATCCGCGCTCTTGCCACTGGCGATCGTCCCGAATTGAGCGAGCCCGAGGATCTCCGCCGACGTTCGCGTCGCCGCGACAATCGCCTGCGCGGGCGTCATCCCGGCGGCGACCATGTCCGCCAGCTCCGCATGCGCCGACCAGCCGTAGGGCGCGCCGATGCCAGCGTCCGTGCCAAAGCCGATGCGGACTCCTGCGGCGACGAGCTTCCTCAGACTCCGCGCCTGGATGTCGAAGAGCCTGGGCCGCGGCGGGCTGTCCACCGCCGTGCGTTTCAATGCCTCGATCTGTTGGGGCGGCAACGTCTCGCTGAGCCACGCGAGGTCTCCGGTGCCTGGAGGCGTGTCAGGCAGATTCGGGATCACGAAGACCTGTGGGCGCGCCTTGAGCAGACCCATGATCTCGTCATCGACTTCGAGATCGCGGATTCCGTGCGCGAAGCCGTCGATCCCGGCCCGGAGCAGGTCCTTGGCATCCGCCAAGTAGTAGACGTGCGCGACGACGCGCAGTCGCTGTGCGTGCGCCTCCTCGATGATCGGGCGATAGATCGCCGGCGGGAGCGGTGTGACGGTCTTGTTCCGGTCGTCTACCCAGATCTTGACGATGTCAACCTTCCTGGCCGCGAGCTCGCGCACAGCACTTCGCGCTTCCGCTTCCGTCGTCACGCCGTAGGCCGCGTCCCTCCAGTACAGCGCGTTCGGCCCGGCGTTCGGCATGGCGAGGCCGCGCCCCGCGATGGCGAAGAGCGCCGCCCCGTCGGCTGGATTGGCCCGCAGCTCGTACGGCAGGTCGCCGCGGTCGAGCCCCATGCTGAGCGTGGCGGCGATCCCGTAATAGGCGTAGCGGCGGAGGTGGTCAATCAAGTTGTCGCGCGTGTAGTGCGCGGCGGCGGTGTCGCCGGTCCGCACGTCCGTGTAGCCGAGGTGGCTGTGCGCATCGACGAGGGCGGGGATGACCGTCTTGCCATGGAGGTCCACGACGGTGGCGCCTTGCGGCTGGCGGATCGAACCGCGCGTGCCGACCTCGGTGATGCGGGCGCCCGCGACGAGGAACGCGGAGTCCTCAACCGGCGCCCGACCCGACCCGTCGATGAGGCGCGCCCCTTCAAAGAGGACAGCGGCAGAAGGCGACGCGGAGCGTTGTGCCTCGACGCGTGAGGCGTGTGCCCCGACAGCGAGCAGCCAACAGGCGAGGACGGCTGTGGCGCGGAGAGTCTTCATCAACGTGCTGGTCCCCCACAGTTGCGAACGCATTTCTCCGGACGCACGAACGACTTCTGGAGCGTCTTTCGGTACTCGGGATACAGCGTCTGCGCGCCGCCAAGCACCGCCTCCCTCGGGATGCCGTACAGCGTCGTCAACTCGTCGATCGACTGGTTCTCGCCGGGTAGGTAGTGCGGCACGCTGTCGCCGCCCGCCCCTTCGTAACCCGGCACGCAAGGAGGCCCGATCGGGCTCATCGGCGCGCTGTCGAGTTGGAAGTTCTTTGTGATGACCTCGGGTTCCGACAGGTAGGTGGGGTCCTCGAGGATTGCGAGCACGGTGAGCAGGTCGCCGTTTCGCATGAAGTAGGTGGTCATCTCGGCCTGGTCACTGGTGGGCACGCCGTTGCGCCGGATGACGCCGGTCTTCATGTGTGTCGTGTGAGCGACGAGCGTGTCGCCCTCCCACGTGCCGGTCGTGAAGCCGCCGCGCTCGTGCACGGCGTTGTCCGACGGACGGGGACGCCCGTCCATCCAGATGGTCGTCGCGGCGCGGTCTTCCCACGCCCCGATCTTCCAGGCGACCGTCTGGCCGCTGACCGAATCGGTTTCGTTCCAGATCTTCATGCCGAACGGTCCGAGCACGAGGTAGAACGGCGGCCACAGGCCGCACTGCCGCTCGATCATGAACATCTGCGACGCGGAGTAGCTGAGCGCCTTGGCTCGGGCATCCTCGTTGATCGGGAGGCCGGTGTAGTCCACGGCGTAAGGCCCCGGCCCTCGTTCCATCGCGTCCTCGTGGTTCCGCGCGGCCCAGGATCCGGAAAGCTCGAACTGGGCCAACGCCGCGCGGCTCGTTACCGCGGTGAAGATTGCCGCGAGCGCGAAGGCTAGTCCGAGTCGTGTGGTCGTGTGCACGAGTGAGGGCTCCTTGTTACCACGTGGACGAGCAAGGCGTGGGATCCCACCCGGCGCCATCTGCTTGTTTGCGGAAATGCGAGCTCACCATGAACGGTTGACGCAGGAACTGCGCGTCCTCCACAACTGTGGTGACGACGAGCCACTGGTCGCCGTTCCGGTGGCGAACGAGGTTGAAGTACTCGGTCAGGGTCGCGCGATCGCTGTAGGGCACGCCGTTCTTGCGTAAGTAGCCTGCGCGCAGGCGGCTCGTCACCACCTTGAGCGATCCGCTCTTGGGCGGCTCCGCTGGTTGGCCGCCGGCTCGGCCGCGGCCTGCTCGTGGCAGCTCCCACTGCGCGGTCGACTCGCCCTGCCACGTCGCGGCTCCAGGCTCGGCTTGGGACGGACTGAACCGGAAGAGGCGCGTCTGCGTGCCGGCATCCGTCTCGAGCCGTAGCGTCGTGTCGTCTTGCCAGCTCATGCGGATTCGCCCCGGCACGCGCATGATGGCCGCGGCGCCGTAGGACTTGCACTGATTACCTGCGGCTTCGTCGGCAGCCGGATCCCACGCGTCGGCCACCTTCACGGCCTCCGGTGTCATCGGCACGCCCTGGTAGTCGCCCTTGGCCGGTGTCACCATCCTGTAGCGCCAGTCCTCGGTGACGACCGACACCCAGTAGCCGGTGAGGTCAATCGGCGCCGAGGCCTGCGGTGAAGGCGGCGGCTCGGTAGTTCCAGCACCGCGGCCGCGCTGCGCAGACAGCGGGATGGACATGCCGAGGATCGCGAGGGCTAGAGCCCCCGCTCTACACGTTCCACTTCCGTACTTACTTCCCAACTTTGCCCTTCGCACTTCCTACTTTCCCCCAAGGCTCCGATACACCGCCTCCACGAACATGTCGGTCGTCCACGGGCCGGTATCAGCGCCATATCGCCGCGTGTATCCCTGCGTGGGGGACGCGGCCCTGACCTGTGCGAGCGTCAGTCCCTTGTCGACGAGGGCCCGGACGCGGTCGCGGATGATGGTGATCATGTCCCGGTATTCGACGACATCGAGTTGTTCGTAGACGTGGCCGTGTCCGGGAATGACGAGCGTGCCGCCCTCCTGCCAGACGAGCGGAAACGAGGGGATCGCCAGCTCTGCCAATCGGTTGAGCGCCTCGACTTCGCCCTGGATGGTGCCGCCGCTGGCGAGGTCGATGACCGGGAACCTCGTGGCGTCCAGGATGTCGCCGGCCACCACCACGTCGGAGCGGCGGAAGAAGACCACGCTGTCGCCATCGGAGTGCGCGGCCGGTTGGCGAAGCGTTTCGATCCCTTCGCCGTTGAGGTACATGTAGCTTCGCCGCTGGTGGAACGTTTCGGTCGGCCACGCCGCGGCTGGATAGGGTGCCGTCTGGCCCGTCGGGGCGCTCATCCGCCGGAGCACGGGCTCAGCGGCCAGGATCGTCGCGGCGCCCTGGTTGGTCAGCCCCGCGGCAATCGGGTTGTTCAACTGGAAGATCGTCTGGCCGGCCCTGGCTACCTTCTCGTTGCCGCCGACGTGATGGGCTGCGGCGCTCGTGTTGATGACGTACCGAATGGGTCGATCGGTGAGCGTCTTGATGGCCGAGACGACCGCGTCGGCCTGCTCGGCCGAGCCGGTGTCGACGACGACTACACCGTCCGGCCCCGTCTGGACGCCGATGTTGCTGCCGGCGCCGGCAAGCATGTAGAAGTTCGGCCGGAGCTGGAGGACTTCGATGCCGCCCCCGATTTGCTTTGCGGCCTGTGGCGTTTGGGCGCTGGTTCCGCCGGTGGCGAGCGCCGCCGCAAGCAGCCAGGCTGCGCCAATACCCACACCGGTTCTGGCCACCCGCATCATCATGGTTTCCGTGCGCTCGCCAGGGGCGGGACGCGCGGAGCAATCTTTACACAAGACTTCGCTGGAGACGATCACGACACACCGAGGCTCCGAGGCAGCAAGCCACTCCCCTCGGATGTGCCCGAGTGGCTGGCGTATAGTCACCAGACGAGGTGAACGGGAGCCAACGAGGGTGTCGATTGATTGAACTTGGCATGAACGAGCGGGCGTGGGCGCTGGCTGACCGGTATGTCGAGCGCACGGTCGAGCTGCGCATTGAGGTCAGTAGGCTGGCTTCCGGGGCGCGCGTGCTGGACGCCGGCGTCAATGCGCCCGGTGGGCTGGCCGCCGGCCTGGCGCTGGCCGAGCTGTGCATGGGCGGCCTCGGGCACGTCGAGTACGTCCCGCTGACGATCGGCGGTGAGTCCTGGCCAGGCGTGCAGGTGTGGACCGATCATCCCGCCGCCTCGTGCATGGCGTCGCAGTACGCAGGCTGGGCCATCAACCCCGAGGGCTACTTCGCGATGGGGTCTGGCCCACTGCGCGCGAAGGCGATGGTGGAGAAGGAGCTGTTCGCCAAGCTCGGGTACGCGGAGGAAGCCTCACGCGGCGTGCTGGTGCTCGAAGGGCGGACGCTGCCAACCGATGACGTTGCCGCGTGGGTGGCCCGAAAGGCCGGCGTGCCCCCCGACCGGATCACGCTTGCGATCGCGCCCACGGCGAGCCTAGCCGGCGGTGTGCAGATCGCGGCGCGGGTGATCGAGACAGGACTTCACAAGATGGACACGCTCGGCTTCGACGTGACGAAGGTGGTGAGCGCAATGGGGACGGCTCCGCTGGCTCCAGTCGCGAAGAGCGACATCAGGGCCATCGGCCGCACCAACGATTGCGTGCTGTACGGCGGACAGGCGCGCTATACCGTGCGTGCGGAGGACGAGGATCTCGCGCGGCTCGCCGAGCGGCTTCCCTCGACGACCTCATCAGACTACGGGACGCCGTTCTACGCGGTCTTCACACGCTACGACAACGACTTCTATAAGATCGACCCCATGCTGTTCAGTCCGGCCGAGGTCTGGCTCACGAGCGCCACCAGTGGGCGAACGTTTCACGCCGGCCGGCTCAATCTTTCCGTGCTGCGAGCGTCGCTCTTCGAGGGTTGAGGATGCGGGCGGTCATACTGAGCGCACGCACGGGCTGGCACTCAGGCGAGTTGCTGCGCGCGCTCGCCGAGCGCGGGCATGTTGGCGTCGTGTTGCCGTACGAAGGCCTCGTGGCGCGGCTGGGCAGCCAGAGTGTAAGTGCGTCCGCAGACCCGCCTCTGCGAAGCGATGGCGTACCCGTCCTCGACGCCGACGCGGTCTTCGCGCGGATCATCCCCGGCGGGTCCCTCGAGCAGATCATTTACCGCGTCGACGCGCTGCACTGGATCGAGGACCGCGGCGTGCCGGTTGTCAACTCGCCGCGGGCGATCGAGCGATGTGTGGACAAGTTCTACACGACCGTGCTGCTCCAGGAAGCCGGCCTGCCCGTGCCCGAGACCGTCGTGTGCGAACGGGCCGACGAGGCGATGGCCGCAGTGAGGGCGATGGGCGAGGTGATCATCAAGCCGATCTTCGGTTCGCTGGGACACGGCATGGTGCGAGTCGCCGATGCGGGCGTGGCACTGCGCGTCGCGCGGCCGCTGGAGCAAGTGCGGTCGGTCTTCTACGTGCAGCGCGCCATCGATCACGGCGGGCGTGACCTCCGCGTGTTCGTGGTCGGTGGGCGTGTGCTCGGCGCCATCGAGCGGCTGGCCCCGCCAGGGGAGTGGCGCACCAACGTGGCGATCGGTGGGACTGCCAAGCCGGTCGATCTGTCCCCGCAGATGGCGCAGATGGCCGTGCGCGCGGCGGCGGCGGTGGGCGCCGACTACGCCGGCGTGGACCTGCTGCCCGCGCGCGATGGGTCGGTGTTCGTGCTCGAGGTGAACGGCATTCCAGGATGGCAGGGGCTGCAGACGGCCACTGGCATCGACGTGGCGGGGGCGCTTGTCGAGCACGCGGAGCGGTGTGTTGAGTCGCGGGCCGGCGCCGCGCGCGGCCGGGAGCCGCAGCTGGCATGAGCGGCGTCGACAATTCCCAACGCCTGCCGCTCGACCAACTCCCGACTTCCAACCGCGATGGACGCTCGCATGAAGCCTCCGCGCTGCGCCAACGGCACACGCCGGCGAATGTGGGCGTTGCGGCCCAGCTGGCCTGCCTGCTGGAGGCCAGCGCCCCAAAGCCCGGCAACGTCTCGCCCGGCCGCTCGTTCGCGGACCTTCGCTACGAGGACTTTCTTGCGAGTGCGTCTGCCATCGGCGAGCCGCTAGCCGGCGCGGGCACGCGCGGGCTGGGCGCGACGGTGCGTCTGGCCGTCGAAGCCACGGCGCAATGGACGCGCTCCAACACGAACCTGGGCATCGTGCTGCTGTTGGCCCCGCTGGCTCGCGCGGCGCTGGGGTCAGATCTTGATTCTTGCGCCTCGTCTTGCAAATGGGGTCGGGAGTCTTTGGTCGCCGACCCACCAAAGACTCCCGACCCCATTTGCAAGAATCAGGATCTGACCCCAGGGTTGCGCGACGCGGTCCGACAGGTGCTCGCCGAAACGACGATTGCCGATGCCAGTGACGTGTATGCGGCCATCCGCCTGGCGGCGCCCGGAGGGCTCGGGAGCGCCGAGGCGCAGGACGTCGCCGCAGAGCCGACCATGACGCTCACCGAGGTGATGCGCCTGGCCGCCCACCGGGATTCGATTGCCAGGGAGTATGCGACCGACTTCGAGCTCACGTTCGGGACCGCCGTGCCGGCGCTCGAACGCGCGCGGCGCGACGGCCTTTCGTGGGAAGATGCCGTGGTGGAGACGTGTTTGACCGTGCTGGCAGCGGTGCCCGATACCCACATCGCACGCCGGAGCGGTGCGGCCCGGGCGGCCGAGGCGACCGAGCTGGCACGCGGCGCCCGTGCCGCCGGTGGCGTGCGCTCGACCGCCGGGCGCGCGGCGCTCGACGAGATGGATCGCGCCCTCCGGGACGCACAAAACAGCGGCAATCCGGGGACGACCGCCGACCTGACGGCGGCGGCGATCTTCGTCGTGTTGCTCGGCGGTGGGTGGGTGTCACGGTCCGGCTGAAGCCGGACTCGGCGGAGGGTGCTATGCAACCACGCGGTGCGTTCCGCGTCTCGGTCACCAAGGACTACCTCGTCTTTGCCTCGGCGCACTTCATCACCTTCGCCGGGCATCGCTGCGAGGGGCTGCACGGGCACAACTACCGGGCACGCGTCACCGTCGAGGGCGCCCTCAATCAGGAAAGCTGGTTCGTCTTCGACTTCGTCGAGCTCAAGCGCATCATGAAGCGGCTGTGCGACGACATCGATCACTTCGTGCTGCTGCCGCTTCGCAGCGACCGCATCCAGATCGTCGAGGATGGAGAATCGGTGACGGTGTCGGTCGACGGAAAGCCGCGCTACGTCTTCCCGACCCGCGACTGCGCGCTGCTGCCGATCCCGAACACTACCGTCGAGATGCTGGCGCAGCTGCTGGCCGAACGCCTGCAGGCCGAGCTCGAAGCGATGGGCGCGCGCGGACTGTCGGCCATCGAGATGGAAGTGGAAGAGAATTTTGGGCAGTCGGCGGTCTATCGAGTACAACTGTGACAAGTTCCAACTCCCAAGGAAGCCAACTCCCACATAGATCAATGCCCAACTCCCAAACAGAGGAGTCTGTATGTTGCGAAGCCTGATCGTCGGCATCGTTGCGTTGTTCACCCTGCCGGCTCTGGCGACCGCCCAGGCGGCACCGTCGGGTGCCGCGGTCTACAAGCAGCACTGCGCCGCGTGCCACGACGGAACGATGCCGAGGATGCCGAGCCGCGCCGCGCTCGGTGCCATGGCGCCCGAGCACGTCGAAAGCGAATTGGCCTCGTTCAACATGCGGAGGCAGGGCGCGGCACTCAGTCCGGCCGAGCGGCGGGCGGTTGCCGAGTTTGTCACCGGTCGCCCCGCCGGCTCGTACCGGGCCCCGCTGGCCATCATCCCCAAGAGCGCCTACTGCAGCGCCGGGCAGACGACGAGCGGTGATCCGCTGTCGGGGGCGTCGTGGAACGGCTGGGGAATCAATCTGCAGAACACCAGGCACCAGTCCGCCGCCGAGGCGGGCCTCGCCGCGGCGGATGTGCCGCGCCTCAAGCTCAAATGGTCTTTTGGTTTCCCGGGCGCGTCTGCCTCGGGCTCTCAGGTGTCCGTGCTGGGGAACCGGTTGTTCGTGGGGAGCCGCAACGGCATCGTCTATTCGCTGGACAAGAGCACCGGCTGCCTGGTCTGGGGGTTTGAAGCCGATGCGGGGACGAGGTCAACGCCCGTCGTGGCACGCGCCGCGGCCGGTGGCGGCGCCACGGTCTACTTCGGCGACGCGCACGCGCAGGTCTACGCACTCGACGCGGCGACCGGAGCGCTTCGGTGGAAGGTCAAGGTGGAGGGCCACCTCGACGCCATGATCACGGGCGGGATTGTCTTCCACAACGGACGACTCTACGTGCCCGTGTCGTCGCTCGAGGAAGGAACCGCGGTGATGGCGTCGTACCAGTGCTGCACATTCCGCGGCAGCGTTGTCGCGCTCGATGCGGCCACCGGCAAGCAGGTCTGGAAGACCCACACCATGCCGCGGGCGCCGGAGCGCACCACGAGGAACAGCGCCGGGACGCAGCTGTGGGGGCCGTCCGGTGGGGCGGTGTGGTCCCAGCCGGCGCTCGATCCGGAGCGGAATCGTCTCTACATCACGACGGGCGACAGCTACTCGAACCCTCCGGCGCCAGAAAGCGACGCGATCATGGCGCTGGCGATGGATACAGGACGGGTGCTCTGGACCAGGCAGACGCTGGCGAAGGACGCCTGGAACGTCGGATGTCTCGAAACGACGCCAGCCGGGCGGGTGAACTGCCCCGAGTCGCCAGGTCCCGACTTCGACTTCGGCAGCTCGCCCGCTCTGGCCACGCTGCCCGACGGTCGACGGGTGCTCCTGGCCGGCCAGAAGTCCGGTGCGATGTACGGCGTCAACCCTGATACGGGCGAATTGCTCTGGACGAGGCAGGCTGGGGCTGGAGGTGTGCTCGGTGGAATCGAGTGGGGATTTGCGACCGACGGCTCGGTGGCGTATGCGTCGCTGTCCAGTGCGTTTGAGAAGAAGGCCGGCGAGGCAGGCGGCCTCGTGGCGGTGAACACGAGCGACGGCACAGTGCGCTGGTCGGCGCCTCCCTCTGCGGACGCGTGCGCGGGGCGCCAGGGCTGCAACACGGCCCAGCCCGCTGCGGTGTCGTCGATCCCGGGTGCGGTGTTTTCGGGAAGCCTCGATGGGCACTTCAGGGCCTACGACAGCGCGACCGGCAAGGTGCTGTTCGATGTGAACACGACCGACGAGTACGACACGGTCAACGACGTGCCCGCGCGCGGCGGGTCGCTCAACGGCCCAGGAGCCGCCATCGCGGGAGGTATGGTGTTCGTCAACTCCGGCTACAGCACGCTCGGCTTCATGCCGGGCAATGTGCTGTTGGCCTTCTCGGTCGAAGGAAAGTAGGCCAAGGGTGCGAGGGTGTGAGGGTGCGAGGGTGCGAAGGTGTGAGGGTGCGAAGGTGCGAGAGTGCGAAGGTGCGAAGGTGCGAAGGTGCGAGGGTGCAAAGGTGCGAGCGTGCCAGGCCCAGAGCCCAGAGCCCAGAGCCTAGAGCCTAGAGCCTAGATAACGACTGGATCTCGCCGGACATGATCCGGCCCTCGTGCAGCGCCGTGGCTACAAGTGCGCCGTCGCAGCCGGCCTTGGCTAGCTCCACGAGGTCGTTCCATCCGCGCACACCGCCGCCGGCGACGAGCGTTAGTCCCGGTGCGGCAGCGCGGACGCGCGTGAGCAGTACGTTGTCCACTCCGACACCCGTCCCGACGCGAGCGAGGTCGATGACGACGAGCGCCACTGCACCCACGTCGGCCGCGGTCGTGACCAGCGTCTCGACAGATTCCCCGGACGGAATCTTCCCTCCCTTCATGACGACTGGTACTCCGTCGCGGAGGTCGAGGCTGAAGGCCACGACGGGGTCAGACCCCCTGACACGACTCGACTCAAGGGGTCTGACCCCATCACAGATGGCGGCAAGCGCGTCGAAGGAGGGGAGCGTTTCCAATCCGACGATGAGGTGCTCGGCGCCGAGGTCGATGGCGCGGCGTGCGTCCGAGGCCGATCGGATCCCGGCGTCGAGCCAGAGCGGGACCCCGAGTTCGGCGATCTCTTCGACGAGCGCTGCCTGACTGCCACTTCCGACAATCGCGTCCAGGTCGGCCACATACAGCTCGGCGATGCCGAGACGCTCGATGTAGGTGCGGGCGAGGACGCGGGCGTCGCCCGGGGGTACCGGCGCGCCTGCCGCGTGTGTCACCGGCGCGTAGCGCTCGCGCACTCCTGCCTGCGCGTGCACCGCGCAGCCGCCCAGCAGGTCGATGACGCCAATGATTCTCATAGCGGTCGCCCCAGGTCAGTTGCGTTGACGGTCACGAATCCCGGTTCCAGCGGCCGGACCGCGCTGCGATGGCGCTCCCGACCGAGTGACGCCAGCTCCGTGAGCTGGCGGATCCCCCCAGCCTTCTCGCGCGGTCAGGCGATCTGAGTCGCCCGCTTCCACAGGGATTCGTGATCGCCAACACAACTGACCTCCGCGTGCCACATGGCCACGGCAGTCTACCTGCAACGCCCAAAGCCCAGCGCCCAGAGCCAAATGCGATAGATTGATTCTGTGGGCACAGTCGGCTGGGACATCGGCGGGGTGAACACGAAGGTGGCCCACGTTGACCGGAGCAAGGTGTTGGCGGTCCGCACGCGACCCTACGAGACTCAGCGGGACCCTCAGGCGCTCGGCCCGCTGCTGCGCGAGTTGGCTGCCGAGGTGGGCGCCGCCGCGGCGACCCCGCACGCCATCACCATGACGGCGGAGCTGTCGCAGATGTTCCGCACCAAGCGGGAAGGCGTCGCGTTCGTCCTCGACGCGGTCGAGTTGACCTTCCCTTCCTCTCCCGTCCACGTCTTCACGGTGGGCGGCCGGTTCATCGCGCCTGCCGACGCGCGGCGGCAGCCCCTGGCCGTGGCCGCCGCGAACTGGGCGGCGACGGCGCTGGCCGTGGCTGCGCATCACCCGAACGCGCTGCTCGTGGACGTCGGCTCGACCACGACCGACATCGTTCCCATTGTTGGCGGCGCAGTCGCGGCGGTCGGCCGGACCGATCCGGAGCGTCTTGTGTCGGCCGAGTTGGTCTATACGGGTGCCGTCAGAACGCCGGTGGAAGCCATCAGCAGTCATGTGCCGCTCGGCGACTCGCTGGCCGGCGTGTCGGCTGAAGGCTTTGCGCTCGCCGGCGACGTCCACGTGTGGCGTGGCGATCTGGATCCGACCGACTACACCTGGCCTACACCGGACGGCCGGCCCGCCTTACGCGAGTTCGCCGGCGAGCGGCTGGCGCGAGTCGTCTGTGCCGATCGCGAGATGCTGGACGAGGCGGCTGTGTCGCGCCTGGCCGAGGCCGTGGCGCGCGCACAGGTCTGTTCGATCCACGCCGCCATTGAGCGTGTGCGCGAGCGCCATCCGTCGATCCGCGTCGCCGTGGTGACCGGACTCGGGGCGTTTCTCGCCGCCGCCGCCGCGCGGGAGGCACAGTTGGACGTCGTGCCGCTGTCGGGAGAACTGGGTGAAGCGGGCGCCCGCTGCGCACCAGCCGCGTCGGTGGCGCTCCTGCTCGAGCGGCGGTTGGCCGCCGCCGCGCAGTAGCGGTACACTCGATTTCTTGGGAGCTGGTCAAGCGTCACACACCAGGCGGCTGGGCTTGAAGCCGGGCGACAGGGTGGCCGACCTGATCGCGGGCTCGGCGCTGTTTGCCTTCCCGCTGGCCGACGAGTGGTTCGTGGTGTACCGGCGGCGATGAGCGACCAGGAACAGCAGATCTTCTGGCATCGGGAGCTGCCGCCGTTCAAGGCCGAGGCGATCGGCGAGCATGTGCTCGAGGCGAGCAGTCACCATATCGAGGGCACCCTCGCACATCGCGACGAGCAGTGGGACCAGTGCTACGAGAGCCTGATGGAGCAGGTGCGGGCGCGACTCGTCCAGAAAATCGACCTTCCCAACCTCCAACACCCAAAGACGCAGCTCCCAACACGCAAGGCTCCTACGAACCACCAACCACCAACCAGATTTTGGGAGTTGGCCTATGTGGGAGTTGGAAGTTGCGGTTTGGAAGCTGGGCCGCTTGGGAGTTGGGCCGTTTGGGCGTTGGGAGTTGATTCGTGATTGTCGTCAAGATTGGCGGCGGTCTGCTCGCGCATCCACGGCATCTCGACGCAGTCCTGGCCGAGATTGCGGCTGCGAGCCAGCACGGCGCGTTGCTCCTCGTCCCTGGCGGCGGGCCGTTTGCCGACGCGGTGCGTGACGTGAATCGTCGGCTCGGGCTCTCGGATGACGCGGCGCACTGGATGGCCGTGTTGGCGATGGACCAGTTTGCGCACCTGATCGTTGGGCGATTCGCCGGCGCAGTGCTTGTTTTCGAGCCAGGCGAGATTGGGCGCGCGCACGCGGCGGGGAGGGTCCCGGTCCTTGCACCTTACCGCTGGCTGCGCGAAATGGATCCGCTGCCACACTCCTGGGCTGTCACGAGCGACAGCATCGCCGCGTGGGTGGCTGGCCAGATGGGCGCCGAGCGGCTGGTGCTCGTCAAGCCGCCGTACGCCACCGGCACGGCGCTTGTCGACGCGTACTTTCCCCAGGCACTACCGCCGGGCGTCGGGCCCGAGACGATTCCGGCCGATCGGATCGAGGCACTGCAGTCCGCCTTGCGCGCTCTTCCCCTGATCCCCAATCCCTGATCCCCGATCCCTGATCCCTAATCCCGAGTCCCCACCAGTCGACGTCCGGGTGTAGAATCCCGGCCGGGAGGCGCTTTTCATGAGAAGACGGTTTCTACAGGTGGGGTTGGCCGTTGCGCTGTCCGCGGTTGTGGCGGCCTCGCTCACCGTGATCGGTCAGGTTCCCGCCGGCGAGTCGGCGACGCTGCGCACGTCGTGGGGCGACCCCGACTTGCAGGGCATCTGGACCGACGAGTTCGACACGCCCATGCAGCGACCCGCCCGCTATGCAGACAAGGAACTGTTCACCGACGAGGAGCGGGCGGAACTCGACAAGCAGCGCGCCGCCTTGCTCGGCCGTGACAAACGTGTCGAACGCGGCACCGAGCTCGACGTTGCGGGCGCCTACAATGCCACGTTCCTCAGCGTGAAGAGGACGGGCCGACGCACCTCGCTGGTGGTTGATCCGGCCGATGGACGGATTCCTGCGACCACGCCGGAAGCCCAGCGACTCGCTGCCACCGACCGTGAGTTCCGGCTCGCGCTGCTGCAGTCCACCGACACCTGCAAGAACAACACGGCCGGGTGTCGCGGCGGGAAGTACGATCCGATGCCTTCACCGCGCCGGGCGGATCTCCCTCCGCGCTACAACACCGGCCGGATGAACCGTTTCGATCACCCGGAAGATGGCGGTCTGGGCGACCGGTGTCTGCTCGGCCGGCTCCCGGATTTCCCAACGGCTTTTGGCGGAAGCTTTCGTCGCATCGTGCAGACCCCTGGCGGCGTCTCGATCTACTACGACACGGGTCAGGGCCAGGGCTTTCAGCGCAACATCGTCATGAACGGGAGCCCGCACCTGCCGGCGCACATCCGGCAGTGGTTCGGGGACTCGCGCGGACGATGGGAAGGCGACACGCTCGTCGTGGACGTCACCAACTTCTCGCCGAAGAGCGATTTTCAGGGGTCCCGCGAGAACCTGCATCTGGTTGAACGCTGGCGGCGGCAAGGGTCCTCTACGCTCGAGTACTCGGTCACGATCGAGGACCCAACGGTGTGGACGAGGCCCTGGACGGTTCGGCAGGAGTTCACCAGGCAGAACGATCGGGAGAACCGCATCTACTACGAGCCGCGGTGTCACGAAGGCAACTATGCGTTTGCGGCGCTCATGTTGAACCAGCGGCTGGCAGAGAAGGCGTACGCCGAGGGCAAGGGACCGCACCCGGCGACATCCGACAACGCCACCGACTTTGTCGGCGTCGAAGACAACCCGTTGGGCGGGCCCTGAGCTCGCCTCGACGGCATGGGATGTCCGGCTGAAGCCGGACGCTACGGATTCGGCAGGTACAGGATTCGGCTATGCGAATGGGAACAGTCGGTTCGATGGGTGTGGTGGCGCTGGTCGCCGCCCTGGCTGGAGCGGCGATCACCTGGTCGGTGACGAGGACTGCAGATGAGGCACGCCCGTCGCGTATCGACGGCAAGCCGAACCTGAGCGGCATCTGGCAGGCGAATAACGAAGCCCACTGGGACATCGAAGCGCACGAGGCACGTCCCGGCATGATCACGCAGGCGGGCATCTACCCGTACGAGTACGCGCGGGTGCCGGCGGCCCCTGTGCTCGCGCTCGGCGCCGCGGGCGGCGTGCCAGGCTCGCTCGGCGTGGTCCAAGAGGATGGGCGGGTTCCGTACACCGCGGAAGCGGCCGCGATCAAGAAGGCGAACGGCGAGAACTGGGTCGACCGGGACCCGGAGCTGAAGTGTTACCTGCCTGGAATCCCCCGCGCCGTGTACATGCCCTATCCGTTCGAGATCACGCAGAGCACGGACAAAGTGCACATGGCCCATACCTTCGCGAATGCGGCGCGGACCATCCACCTCGATACGGTCGAGGGGCCGCCTGCAGAAGGATGGATGGGGCATTCGGTCGGTCGATGGGACGGCGACACGCTCATCGTCGACGTCACCGACTTCAACGACAAGACGTGGTTCGATCGGGCGGGAAACTTCCATAGCGAGGCGCTGCACTTGGTGGAGCGGTTCACCCCGCTGACGCCGGATGTGATCCAGTACGAGGTGACGATCGAAGATCCGAAGGTCTTCACTCGCCCGTGGCGCATCGCGATGCCGCTCTATCGCCGGATGGAGCCGAACGTGCAGCTCGTCGAGTATCGCTGCACGGAGTTCGTGGAGGAGTTCATGTACGGGCACGTGCGGAAGACGCCGCTCGTGCAGCGGTGGGAGGGCGAGACGATGATCGTGGATATCACGCGCAAGGTGCCGCAGGGCGACCGCTTCTACGACTGGTATCGGAGGTAATGATGCGAGCGAAACACGCAGTCGTCATCGGTGTCGTGGGTGTTGCGCTGGCGGGCTGGACCGCGTCCACCGCCGCGCACCACGCGTTCTCGGCAGAGTTCGATTCCAACCGGCCCGTCAATTTCAGCGGGACCGTCAAGCGAGTGGAGTGGGTCAACCCCCATGTGTGGATCCACGTCGACGTGAAGCGGCCGAACGGCGCCGTGGAATCCTGGGCCATCGAAGGCGGCACGCCGAACGTGCTGTTTCGACGGGGCATCACGAAGCAGTCGCTGCCCGTTGGCACCGCGATCAAGGTCGACGGCTATCAGGCCAAGGACGGAACCAGGCGCGCGAACGGCCGAGACCTGACGTTGCCCGATGGCCGTAAGTTGTTCCTGGGGTCGTCGGGCATTGGCGCCCCCTACGAGCTCAAGCGTGAAAATCCGTAGCGGGCGCGTGCCCCGGTTCCGCGCCGCGTGTGTGGGTGGGCTCGTTGGAGCGGTCTGGGTGGCCGGTCTCAGCGGACAGGCGCGGACCGTGGCAGACAGCGTGTATTCCACCGCCCAGGCCGCGCGCGGCCAGCAGATCTACGCAGCGCGATGCGTGACGTGCCATGGCAACGCCCTCGAAGGCTCCGTCGGGCCACCGCTCACGGGCGCCGCGTTCCTCTCGGCGTGGAGTGCGCGATCGCTGGGCGACCTCGTCGACAAGATCGAGAACACGATGCCGCCCCAGGAGGCCCGTAGCCTGTCCCGGCCGCAAGCGATCGACATCGCGGCCCACCTCCTGCAGGTCGGCACGTTCTCTCCCGGGCAAACAGAACTGAGTTCCGCCGCGTTGGGGCAGATCGCGTTCCCGGCCTTGCGAATGCCTCCAGCAGCGGGGAACGCCGAGGCCTCGCCCTTCGTGGTCGCGGGGAACCTGGCGCAGCTCATGAGGGCGGTGACGTTCCCCAACGCGAATATCCTCTTCAACGTGCAGGTCAAGGACCCCGCCGCGGCGAAGCCGTCGATGCCGATCCCGTTCGACTACGTCGCGTGGGGATCGACCGTCTATTACGGGTGGCAGGCCGTTGACCAGGCGGCCCTGACGCTCATCGAGACGGCACCCCTCTTCCTGTTGCCCGGACGACGGTGCGAAAACGGGAGGCCCGTGCCCGACAGCGCCGAGTGGCGACGCTACACGGCGGCGCTCGTCGACGCCGGGCGGGCTGCGTACCGCGCATCACAGACGCGGAATGTCGACGCGGTGGTCACGATCGCGGAACAGCTCAATGACACCTGCGCGAACTGCCACAAGGTGTACAGGGACGGTACTCGCGAAGGAAGCGTTGCCGGCGCCGCCAGGTGCCAGTGAAGACCGAGGACGCGCTTCAGCGCGCGCGTGGCGGTACGGGAAAGCCGTTGCGATACAGCGTCTGGTACCGGATCGAGTTCCCGTGCTCGTCGATCCAACCGAGCGCCTGCTGAAACAGGCCTGGCTCCGGGTAACCGGCCGGCACCGTGGCTTCGGCGATATACAGCTTGTTGTCGTGCATGAAGATCGAAGCAAGCGTACGTGACTTGTCTGGGTTGCTGAGGTGCAGCATGTGCCCCTCGATCAGGTCGATGTTGGTCCAGACCAGTTCGGTTACGTCGCCGTCACGCTGCATGAACTGCCACGTCGCGTAGGTGATCGCGCCCGCGACGTCCGCCTTCCAATACCCTGCGCCGGTGGAACTCGTGGGCCCCGCGCCTCCGCGGCAGGTTTCCGCGCCTGGAGGACACGATTTGGCTTTCTCGGTGAGCAGCCGTTCGACCGGGCCGTAGTCGACCACCGTCACGGAGTAGCGGCTCTGACCCGACGCGGCGCTGTACACGCGCGCCGGCAGATCTGCGCCGAACTGCGACCGGAAGGTGGAGCTCGTGATTTGGGGTGTGCCGGGGAAATTGGTGCTGAACCGATCCTCGCGGCTGACAAACTCCGACCACTCCTGGGCAAAGGCGGGCGCCGACACCACCAGCACGACGACTCCCGCCACGGCTCGACACAGGCGCATAGACCTCCCGACTCGCCGCTCGCCGACTTATCTGCCGAGACCCGGCGGTGTCGCGGCCGGTGCACCAGCCCCGCGACCACCCCTGCCGCCGGAAGCCGGCACCGGGTACACCCCCATCCCGTGGTACGAGTTCGAGTAGATGGTCTGATACCGAATGCCGTTTCCGTCCTTGTCAACCCACCCCATCGACTGTTGAAACAGCCCCGGCTCGGGGGAGCCGGCCGGTACCGTGCCCTCGAGGATGTAGAGCTTGCGCGCGTGCATGCCGATCCAGGCGAAGGTGCGAGACTGGTCGGTGTTGGTGAGCTGAACGCTGTGTCCCTCGACCAGGTCCTGCCATTCCCAGGTCATGTAGTTCAGCTTGGCATCACGCTGGAGAAGTTTGAAGGTCGCGTAGACGATCGCGCCCCGCTCGTCGTGCCTCGCGTAGCCGTCGCCGAGCGCCGCGCCGGCATTGCTGCGGCAGTTCGCGTTTCCGGGCGGACAGGTCTTGGCGCGCTCGATGCCCTGTTGTTCGATGCCGCTGTAATCGACGACGGTGAGCGAGTACCGCTCGCGGCCCTTCTCTGCGCTGTAGATGCGGGCCGGCAGCACGTAATTCAATTGTGACGTCCAGGTGGTCTCCCGCACCTGCGGCCGGCCCGGGAAGTTGACCCTGAAGCCGTCCTGCAGACTGACGTACTCGTCCCACTCCTGGGCGACCACCGACCCGGGAATCGCCCCCAGCAACGCGACCACGAACACGGCGACGCGCATGACTGTCCTCCGCTGGCTAGAAGTCGCTCGGTGCCGGTGCGTTCCCGCCGTCCCAGTCCTTGACGGACCCATCCGGGACCTTCAGGAACCCGAGCAGGCATCCGTTGCTGCGGTCTCTCAGCGGATGGCATCTGGCTTTGACGGTGTCGCCCGGTTTGAGGTAGTCGCGCGTGACGCCGATGCGCTCGAGCGCGGCGCGGGTGGTGGCTTCGAGGGCCCACACGTGCGGCGTGCCGCTTGGGTCCTTGACCTCGATGTACACCCAGGAATGCGGCGTCAGCAGGTGGATTTCCTTGACGACGCCCTGGACGTCCCTGAACGTCTCCTCGTACTGGCCGTGCGAATGGTGCGCCGAGGCCGACAGCGCAACGCCCACGACACAGGCTGCCGCAAGACCTGACCTGACCCGCATGTTCGCCTCCCCGAGAGAACGCGGAACCGCCGCGTTGGCGCGATCCTGCCACTAAACGCGGGAAATCCCAAGCGCGATGTACACCTGTACGCGCTACTTCAAGGTGTCGGTGCCAAACGCTTCAGCTCCTCGACCCAGGCACGATAGACCTCGCCCATGCCGCCCGCGCCAATCTGGGCGGCGATCCAAAGCCCAGCGCCCAGCCGTGGTAACGTGCCGCCTCGTGCCTGCCTCTCGAATACCGCACCCACTCGCCCTGCTCGTCGGCTGCGTACTTCTGGCCGCAGTGCTCACTCACGCGCTCCCCGCGGGCGAGTACGAGCGACGAGACGATCCGACAACCGGCAGGAAAGTGGTGGTGGCCGGCTCGTACCACAGCGTGCCCGCTCATCCCCTCGGGTTCTTCGAGACGCTGGTGGCCCTCCCACAGGGTATGGCCGATGCCGGCTCGGTCATCTTCCTTGTCTTCCTGGTCGGTGGCGCCTTCAGCGTGGTCGACGAGACGGGTGCGTTCCGCTCCGGGGTTCAGTGGCTGGTTGGTCGGCTTGGGCACCGACCGCAGTTGATCATCCCGATTCTCAGTGTGGCGTTTGCGACAGGCGGTGCGGTCGAAGGAATGTGGGAGGAAATCATCGCGCTCGTCCCGGTGCTGCTCCTTCTCGCCCGGCGCGTCGGGTTCGATCGGCTGACGGTGGTCGCGACGAGTCTCGGCGCGGCGGGTATCGGCAGCACGTTCGGTCCGCTCAATCCTTTCAGCGTGGGGATTGCCCAGCGTCTTGCGGAGATCCCACTGCTGTCAGGCTGGTTGTTTCGTCTGGCCGTGCTCGCACCCGCCTTGGGCGTGTGGATCTGGGGCACGATGCGCTATGCCGCCCGCACCCGCGTTCGGCCCGATGAGGACGCGACTGGATCCTCAGGGGCCATGGGGGCACGGCACGCTATCACGCTCGTCGCCGTGGCAGCGACCTTCGGGGTGTACGTGTTTGGCGCGCTGCGCTTCGCGTGGGGCTTCGACGAGATGTCGGCGCTCTTCTTCCTGATGGGCGTGGCGATCGGTCTCGTTGGCGGCCTTGGCGTGAACGGGACGGCCCACGCGTTCGCGGAAGGCTTCAGATCGATGGCGTTTGCCGCCATGGTCATCGGGGTGGCTCGCGCCATCTTCGTCGTGCTCGAACGCGGCCGCGTCGTGGACACGATTATCCAGTCGATGGTCGCGCCGCTGGCAGAGCTCCAGACGAGCCTCTTCGCTGTGGGCATGATGTTCGTCCAGATGGCCATCACGGTTGTGGTGCCGAGCAGTTCGGGGCGGGCCGTGCTGACCATGCCGATCCTGGTGCCGTTGTCGGACTTGCTGGGACTGTCCCGCCAGGTCACGGTGCTCGCGTATCAGTACGGACCTGGACTGGTCGCACAGGTGACGCCCACCGATGGCGCGCTCATGGCGATTCTGGCGCTCGCCGGCGTGCGGTACGAGCAGTGGCTGCGCTTCGCGCTGCCGTTGTGCGGAGCGCTGCTTGTTCTGAGTCTCGCGGCGATCGGCATAGCCGTCGCGATTGGGTTGCGCTGACGGATCATTGATTCGCGATCCTCGATTGCGTGATTCGTTATCGATTGGTGATCTTTGAATGTTGATTGATCACTCCGCAATCAAGAATCAAGAATCTACGCTGGAGACCGGTGATGGAAAACGCGCTGTTCATGCTCGCAGGGATGGCCTTGTTTGGATACGTCATCCTGCTGCTCGACTGGCTGGGCCGCCGCAAGGAACGACGATCGAAGCATCGCCCGGCGGCCTGAAACACGCCCGTCGTGTCCGGTTTTCGCTGGGCTTCG
>Ga0209640_10001120_pt1 | contig 22197 bp, 24 predicted proteins | sample RifCSP10_1_FD_184018 | JGI IMG/M metagenome (GOLD analysis project Ga0209640, IMG submission 184018) | Soil microbial communities from Rifle, Colorado - Rifle CSP2_sed 10_1 (SPAdes) (version 2) | ecosystem: Environmental > Terrestrial > Deep subsurface > Rock core/Sediment | place: Rifle...
TGGCGGACATACTGGGCATAGATGTCAAGGTTAGGTTGATCATCAGGGATCAGAGTTACGACGGAGAGAAAATGAAAGAATATCTTTTGAAGAGATGGCACACAAAGTAGACGCAACGAAAAAACGAGAGTTGTTACCGGAGCTCAACAAGCTGATCATATCACTTAGCAATCTGAGTGGTGATGTGGCGAAGCTAGAGCTGTATGATAACTTCGAGGCCTCACGCCGAGTGAAGCGGGCGCTGGTGGATATGAGGAATAAGGACTTGAAGGAGTTTCAGAAGAAGATCGAAGAGACAAGAGTATTTCACAAGAGAGAAGATAAGTTCAATGATTAATTAACAATTAAAAACAACTGAAAAATGAGTAACGGAAGAAATTGGAGTTCACAAAAAGGACCAGCGAACACCTGGAACCCTACAAAAAATGCTGATGGCAGTCCAAAGGACAAGGCCACAGACAAAGATGTGCTCGATGGGTATTACATCGATATCAAGGAGGTTCCCGGGCAGTACGAGAAGCCGGGGGTGCTTATCACCATCGAAGATGAAGAGGGAGTAAAGCATGGCGTGTGGTGTGGTACGGTGCTGCAGGACCTGATAAAAAATGTTCGGCTGGGATCGTTCGTTCGGCTACAGTGGCTTGGGCTTGAGTTGAAGAAGGCGGCACAATCCAAAAAGCCTGCTGCGCTCAAAGACACCGACTATTTCCAGAACTGGGATATCTTAGTTGACAAGGATGTTCCCCCGGTTGAAATTCATCAGTCTGCACCGGTGGCAAAGCCGAACACCACAACACCAGCTGCGTCGAACAAAGTGGTTGAATCTAATAGTCCTTCGAAGACGGACTCTGATGATCTCCCCTTTTGATATAAATCAGGGGCCTGGAAACGGGCCCCATAATTTCCAGCACCATGAAAAAGATGTATGTTCAAATCGACACCCTGTCTGACGCTGATGCCAAAGAGATGTTTCAGACTCTGGCGCAAGATGTGCTCGGGGCTAGCCTCGACGAAGCAAAGAGGCTCATTGGCGTCCCGAAGGCATCACAGGTGACAATCAAGGATCTTATCGAGCTGATAAAAGAGATGAAGGTCTCTGTGAAGATCCGTGTGGACTACGAGATTTCGGAAAAGGTAGTTCCACCTGTGGATTCCACAACAACTGTGAATGTTGATTCAGTAGTTAATCAACAGCCGATTGTTGAAAACAATCCACTGGAAGATGATCTTCCTGACTTGTAGTAAGTAAAAATGTTTCTTATATTTGTACTCTATGAAAGCCAAAACCATTCTCATGATCCTCTGCACAGCAATGCTGTTCAGTGACGTCAACTTCGCATCTGGCGTGAGAGAAAACAAAGATCAGGTTGGTCTGTCCACCTGTGTGCCCGCCCACAGTATTGATGCCGCGACTTATGAAAATGAGCAGGTGGCGCCCGTAGCTGTGGAGATAAACTATTTCGCAACGACTTCCAGCTACCCTGGAATTGAAATCAGCTACAGTGCCGATAAGATCGGACGTGCTGGTATCCTCACGAAGAAACCCGTAGATAGTTCTTTTGACCGGTCGAAGGTTCCCAAAATGCGATATAGATCTCGATCATAAGAGATTATCCAAAAAAAAGAAAACCCCGGATTTAATCGCTCCGGGGTTTTCTTTTGTACTTTACTTTTCTTTATGGGATTTCTGCCTGCACGTATGCGACGGCCTCTGCTTCGGTAGCAAACACTACCTCTTGAATTCTTTCAAGAAAGACCCCTTCATCATCTATAGCGTTAAGGGAGTAAGAAATATCTGTATCCGCGTCAAAGAGTGCGCCTATCGCTCCGCGTATGATCCCTTCACGAACAGTTGTGGACTCCACCTGTCCTTTCTCGTTGAATATATATACAACGTCAGAGGTTGAGTATTTGAATGTGACAGCAAGAGACGGCATTAGTAGCCGGCTTTAGGCTGTTCCATCGTACTCATACCCTCTCCATCATTTCGCATCATCTTCACGAGTTTGTACATGCGCTTTACGGCCTCGTCAACCTGATCGTCCTGATAGACCTCTTCCTTGTACTCATGTTTGGAGTTGTTGGAATAGATCTGCCCCTCCTCGACAGGAGTCTTTGTGATCTCGGTGTAGCAGAGGATGTATCCATTCTCTGCGCCTTTAAGTCTTACGTCTTCGATTCTCATGGGTATGTTTTTATAGTGATGCTGCGATGTCGTCGATAGCCTGGTTGAGGTCGGCCTGCGTACCTCCGTTCCATGTAGGCTGATTCACTACGGACTGACATTCGAAATCCAGCTTGCGTCCGTCGTTAAATTCAATCACCACTTTTGTCATCGTCGGATACGGATAGGTATCACGATCGGATGGTTGCGGGATGGCGTTATAGTCGTAGAATATGGGAGTCATATTCGTGATGTTTGCCTTCTGGAAATACTCGCGATTGTTAACCCCGGCAGGATCTGCTGTGGCGAAAATTGTTTGCGGATCAGTGATGTCGATATACATTTCTATGCGGGTTTTAAGAGTCCGGAATCGTGGTCGATGATAGTGTTCAATTCGGCGAGCATGGCTCCGGAAAGGGTCTTGGCGTCCTTCTCCAGCACACTCATTTTAATCAGGTACAGGCTAACGGAAACGGGCGTGTCGAGGATTTTCTTCTGTTCAGAGATAAACGACTCCCGGTTCTCTTTGGTTTCGAAATCGTAATCCACGCTTCTTCCCATAGAGATCATCATGGCCTTGCCCACGTTATCCTTCTTCACATATTTATCTACGAGAGCCTTGAGCGAGCTCATGTGCGCTTCCTGATAAGGGCGCAGTTCGATGAGGTTCATACCGATAGCCATGTTTGTTTGCATATCAGTAATTTTTTCGTCTTTTGATATCTGCTCAAGTACAGCTACCAATGTAACTGCGTCAGATGTTTTGATCGAAAGTGTCTTCTTTTCCATTTTCAGTTTTTTCCAAAGGTAGGCAGATCTTTCGTATTAATCAAAATGCTGCTCGCCGCAGCATTTTGATGTTTTTTTTTAATAATTAAACTGCTATTAATCCATTTGCTCTCATTCTAGCCAAAAGGTTATTTATGGCAGTTCTGGCTTCTGCATCAATAACTACGCCTCCTGCAGCATCGGCAACTGCAGCTCCCTTAAACAGGCTAACAACATCTCCTGCTTCTGTGTAGAAATGAGGAGCAGCATTCCCGGGAACAACATCGCGTGAAAACATTTGAAATGAATCCACGACTCCCGCTGCCGGCATCTGTCCGTTAAAAAGAGAAATATTTCTTATGGAAGAAGCATTAAAAGAAGTAACCCCAAGACCAATATTATGATTGGTAAAATCCCAGATCATAACAGTTCCTGACCCGCTATCGACCCAACGAAGTACTCTTGCGCCAAGAGCTCCGTCGTTAATGGCATAAGCATAGGCGGCATCTGTGGCATCATAAAAAGTGATCCCGGCATTAGCTCCTCTTCTGAATCCAATGTTTTCTTTGAAAAGCATCGCAGAACCAAATCCGGTAAGAATGTAATCTGCATGGCGGAGGCCTACGCCGATACGTTCATTCTTATCAATATTAAATACATTGGTATTTGCAAATCCCTCAACCTCAAAAATGTCATCGGCAGCAACAGCCTGCTTGACCTTAAAGAATTCAGAGGGGGCAACAGAGCCAACACCAAACTTTCCGGTGGTTGTTAATATTGCCTTTGTGTCGCCGGTAACTTTAAATAACAGATCGTTGTCGAAATCAATATCACAACCAAGAAAGAGTCCGGAAAAACGAAGAGCTGCTGTTCCAAGCGTAAATGATTTTGTCGTAAAGGGAACTATGTGCCCTTCCGATCTTACGCCATAATTAGTGGCACCTCCTGTTGCATGGAAGTCTCCGCCGATATTTATTCCGGCGTGTATTCCGGAAACAGAGGTGTAGTATCCTACATTGGTTCCCCCTGTAGCTGATGTATTGAGCACCTCAATACCCAGAGCACTTCCAACTACGGCCAACTGATCAACTTGTAATGCTGTGGAAGCTGTTCCGCTGGAAACAAAATGTCCGGCTACCTGTGTATTTACGCTTTCAACATGCAATCCTCTTGCAAGACCGCTGTTAAGTATTGAAAACATGGCAGTAGCTACAGGAACGAGTCCGATAGAAGCTCGTGTAGCTGTTGACTGAATAGCGGAATCTCCAAGTTGGGTGCCGGCAGGAGTCCATCGTGGAATAAAATCAACGGTTCCGCTACCGGTGACATCTCCTGTCCCTGAATCGACTTCTGTCCATGCCAATCCATCCCAGTAATTAAATAGGCTGGTGGTTAAGTTGTAAACCAAAAGTCCTGTTGCCGGGCCAGCGATAGCGTCACGCTCTACTGTGGTCATTCGAGGGGCAAGGAATCCTCCTGTGGTTGAAGAGACATCTAATTTCGCTGTTGGGTCTGGCGCAACCGTGCCAATTCCAACTATCCCTGTGGGCCCCTTGATGGCAATCCAATACGTGCCGCCACTTTTAATATAATACTCAGCCGTAGCGTCGCTTCCGGTTATGACATCCATTGTCGCAGATCGACCGAAGATAAACTCAGGGTTATCCAATGGCGCTCTTAAAGTGAGGGCCTTTGTAGTGGTGTCAAAAAACAGATTGGCGTTGTCTTGCTGAAGATCGCCTAACGCTCCGACGAAAAGTATTGATCCGGGAGTGGAAGACCCAATCAGATCTCCTATATCCATGTTGGACGCAGGGAACACAACCGACATATCCAGCTTCTCGTTAAGCCCCGGGTTTGTAACCGTGAAAGCAATAGACCCGTCAAGGCTTGTGATTGATGGCGATAAGAAATCCGCTGTAGCGTCCGCGCTAGTAACCTTTACCTTGTCGCTGCCTGTTGGGGTGCTGTTGGCGATGGCTGCGACGGTCTGTGTGACTTCGTACTCAACGAAATCGGGATCTCCGTCCTCGCGGTACATGAACTTTGCTCCGCCTCCGGAAGTGGTTGTGAGCGGGCCTGTGAATCGGTCGTAATGAAAGCCCATCAAGGTGTTTGCCATATCACGACCTTTCCTCTTCACTACGTTTAACCCGACGAGCTTATCGCTCAGGGCTATGAACGCAGCCAGGGCGCTGTTGGAGATATAGTCAACGACATCTACCGAACTGGGCGTGGGAGATGTCTGTGCGGGCTCGCTGACGGAGAAGGCGGTGTTCGCTCCGCTGGCGACCAGCGGACGGGCAAAGTCATCCACATCAAATCCGTATGTGGTAGGAGTGAGGGTCTTAGTGCCTCTCTGGATGATTGAAGTTGTGATGATCTGTCCCATGAATTATCTTTTAAGAAATTTAAAATATACCAGCGTTGCGGCAACGAAGATAAGAAAACCCCACCGTGTTACATGATCGTACCAGCGGATGAAGTATTCTTTGTCTATTCTGACTTCGGTGCTCGAATGCGTTTTTAGTGTTTCGATAGTTTTCTCTTGCAGCTGGATGACCTTCTGGAGGCTGTCGGCCTTACAGTCCACTTTGATCTCCCCATCTTTGATCTCTACTGTGGCCGTGAGGCTTCCGGACTTGACGCTCTTCTTTGGGAGCTGTGCTTTTCTCAGGCTGTCGCACCACACAAAATCCTTGATCACGACTCTTTCCCCCGGGATGGTTATCGTGGTGTCTTTCCATTTAATAGTCTCTTTTGTGATGATGCTATCCTTCACCGTCACCGTAGGCGGGAATAGTCGATTGCATTTCTCCTGTGTGACACAGGATGTCATCAGAAAAGACAGTATCGATATGAGAAACAGCAGCCTCATTTTTTCTTTCCAAGAAGGATCTTCGCCCACTCTATAATTCTAAAGATGATCTCTCTGCCCATGTATCCACACAAAAATGCGTGAACCATATATAATGGACTGTTGTCTTCCCCCTTGAACCCCAGGAGCTCAACGGCGTCTTTTGCAAACACGACTCCAACAAAGGCACTAATTATGCTTATCATGAACTCGATCACGTTTGACTTTATCCAATATCCCAACGAGAAGTTCTTGTCTCTGATAACCTTATTTAACGTCATCAGAACCTGCAGGAATAGTCCGGCGATAAGCAGGAGTATGTTAACTAACGTCAGCTGGGCCATAGTATCAAGAATTTAATTTATTCCATTTTTTCATTGCCTCAAGGTATGCCTCAGCAACCTTACACTGCCACGCGTCTGTCAGCATTTTTGTGGCCTCCTCCTTGTTGGTCATAAATCCATGCTCTCCCAGGACTGCCGGCATCAAAGTCTCTCTCAGCACATAAAAATTTTCCTCCTTGTCTTCGTCCTTGTCAGTATTGTCGAATCTCCACCTTACCTCACTACCAAATTTTAGCTGTAGCTCGTCGATGGCCAGCGACGCAAAAATATCCGACTTGGTTTGTCCGGGACTGGTATACACAGAGATCCCGCTTGCCTGGTGCCAGTTTACCCCATCTCCTGCCGCATCTCCATGAAGGGAGATGTAAACACAGTTCTTGCTGGATGTTTTATAGAAGTCGTTAGCCCGGCGCACCCTGTCGGATAGAGATATATCCGTCTGCTCTGCGACACATATTTCTACATGAGGGATTCCATTTTCCGTGCAAAGGCTGATGATCTTTTTGGCTATCTGCCGATTGTAAACTCCTTCAAAAAGTTGAGAGCCGTCGTCAAATTTTGGCGACCTCTTACCTGGCGTGACGTACTTTCCGTCAACTATTCCTCCATGACCGGCATCAATCAGAAATGTTGTCATTTCTTTTTCTTCTTTTTCAGTTTATCCCTTAGCTCGATCACTTTAAGAACTACCGTCAGCACAACGATACATGCCCCGCCAACGATAGTAACGCCTTTAAATATCTCCATAACAACATCTAAAAATGACCTCTCTACTATTTGTATCCCGAGCAGAATCTCTATGCGTTGCATAAAAACCGAAAACGCTCCGATCATGGCTACATAGATAGGATGATCCTGGCAAAAGTGGACCAGTCGATCAAACGAAGAATGCAGTGTTGTGATCATATTTAGATTACCGTTACTGTTACTGTCGCTGTGAATAATCCATCAGCAGTTGTCACTGTGATGATTGCCAGTCCTGCAGATACCCCGGTGATCACTCCGTTCTGGTCAACTGTAGCTACTGCCACGTTGTCGCTGCTCCAGATCTTAGTCTGATTGGAAGCGTTTGCCGGGGTTATGGTAGCCACTGCCACTGCCTGTCCGAGGACGGCAAGCGGGTTGATCACTGTTGGAACAACAGAGACTCCGGTTACAGGGACATTGGAAGCAGAGATGCTGATGTTGCATGTCTTATTTCCGTTTCCGTCGTTAGTGCTGTTGCCAACCACAGAGATACCGGCGTTGACGATAGCCTGGAATGCGGCTGCATCTATGATGCCATCTTTCAAAGAGCATCCGATCTTTCCGATCAGGTCTTTAGCGATGTCGCACGCACAGCAGTCCATCACCTCATCGCCGTTGCCGGCACTATAGATAAACACATCTCCATTTTCATCCTTATAAGAAAGGATGTTGTTGTTCAGCGTGTTCAAAAACAGCGTCACCTGTCCTGCCGGAGGGGTGGCTATACTTGCTGGTGTTCCTACGAGAATTTCTCCCATTGTTTATTTTTTAAGGTAAGGTGGCTTTATATGCTACATAGTCGGTCACGCTGAGGCATCCGACAAAATCTCCGTCTGAGTCATACGCTTTAACAAACCCTTCGCGGCACTGGAAAATATCTTTGTAATACAACTCAGCGTCATTTGGAGTTAAGCACGCTACATGGTTGTCTTCGTTGTCTTTTACGGCGACAAGTCCCGGAGGGCAGCACCCACAGTCATCCTTACACTCGTTGCATCCTTTACATTCATCGCACTCGCCTCCGCACCCGCACTCCTCTTTACATTTACCTTTCAGGAATTTTGCGTATGCTGTTGCTGCTGAATATTCTGTTGCTAATGGCATGGTGAGTTATTTTAAAGATTTTTTGAGGTCTGAAACTTTGATCTTGACCATCTTCCCGTTTTGAATCATCAGGATGTAGTCGGTAGGGAATGCGTCAAATACGATGGGTACCGTTTTGATATCTTTTTTCTGTTCTGCCTTGTGTGACATACTATATCAGTTTAACAATCGCATTTACAATTATCACACAGTTTCGATATCTGCTCCAGCATGAAGCAGACATCGCTCTTTTTGAGGCAGTTTACAGAATCAGCGTCCAGGCAGACAGTTTCAGAGTGACAAGTCAAAGATAGGAGTTTATCGTTATCGACCAAAACCAGGTTCCCGTCAGTGAATATTGTTGTGAGTGGAACGGTTGGGTTTTGTTCATATCTCTCGAGGACTTTGATCCAACCGTTGAGCAGAAGTAATTCATACAGAGCATCGTCCGTATTCTCTCCGGTGTTGGCCGCGCCGACGTACGCCCCTGCTAGTTTGGCCGCACAGCACTTTGCATCAGATATAGCCCGGCAGAGATCAAGCATCTAGGCGACTTTTTTAACAAAAATGACGCTATGATACGGAGGACGATTTTCGTGCGGTTGGTCGCTACCTGTATTCTGGTTGGTGACGCCGGTAACATTTGAAACATTCGTATTCCCGGTTGACGCAACATCGATCACTATTCCGGTCACGGCAGGATCTACTGTTATTGCAGGGTCTGTGCTATCTGTAGCTCCGCTGATAGTAGCAACCGGCGTGTGACCTCCTGCGGCCTGAGTATAATCGGTGTCTCCATGAACCGGACTTGCGTCCACCTGCTTGAAGTCAACTACCCCATCGGCAGTTCCCACATTGTTCATCTCCCATATCTCGTGGATGTGGTCTGGAACGGCAGCGATAGAAACATTCGCAATGCCGTTTGTAAGTCCGTGATTATGCGAAGGTTGATCGGCAGTATGAATATGACCCGCGTCAGTTATTCCATGAGTATGGCCCGGGTCTGTGATTACGTGAGTATGCCCTGGATCGGTGACTACGTGAGTATGTATAGGAAGCTCAGGGACAGTAAGTTGAACCGAATCCAATCCTCCTGTATCTCCTACTGTGTAGTTGCCAAGTGCTCCGACGAGGAACCTGTCACGAAGGTCTGGTGTTGCAATCCCGTCATGTGTTTGTCCATCACAGATCGCCCATCTCTCCCAGTCTCCAGAACCTACTCCTGTTCCGAGGTCAAACTGAACGATGTCTGCAGGGTCATCGATGGCGATGATTGGGTGGCCGTTCAAAAATTTTGCGAGCATCTGCAGCTCTTCTGTTATCTCCAGAAGGTTGTCGATTGCTGCTTGTTGGTCGGCGGGGTTTATCTCGCAGTTACAGTTCTTTTTTTTGCACTTGTAGCACATGGTTAGTTTATTTTGAGGTATGCGATCGACCCATTTGACAATGTGATATTGGCGATAGACATAGTGACCTTCATAGAAAGAATCTCTCCGGCGAGAAGACCATTGATCCTGTCAATGGTTCCGAGTTTAAGGTGCATCTCTATTGCGGCTGCGGCAGAGGCTCCTAGATTTCGAACTACCCCTGCGGCCACTGCATCTTTGAATATCCGATAGGTTCCAATAGCGGTAGCTTCCGGGACATAGGTTGCTTCGGACCAAACGAGGTAGTCGCCATTTTCCGGGATTGCCGGGGCGCTCACAACTATCGTTGGGATTGCCGGGCCTATCGTCAGGTCAAGGGGTGTAGCAAACCCGTCGCCTACCACTGCGGGGCTTCCCGGGTCTCCTTTTGGTCCTTGTGGACCGATAAGCCCTTGTGGACCGGGAGACCCCTGCGGACCTCTTTTCCCACGAACGGAGATTGTTTTCTTACAGCAACAGGGAGTCTTATTACATTTTGTACACATTGTCTGTTTTTATGAACAGCAGATGCACTGCTGGTTTATATATCGAAGAATTCGTTTGGCGTCACTAATGTTCCCGCATCCCTTCGCATACAGCGCATCGTCCAGAAGATTGGAAAGCTCAACGGCCTTCTTTTTCTTTTCGTCTTTCATATAAACAGTGATCGGCACATTTGCCGTCCTTGCAAGCAACTTATCGACACAGCACTCCGCCCCCTTTGTGAAGATGAAGATGCTCTCTGTGTATTTTTCATACGGGCGTCCGTCGTCGGGGTTTGTTCCTTTTACACGATATCCGATCTTCCACGCTCCGCTGGTGATGGTGTCCATCCCGAATGTCCCATCGGGGATAGAGTACCCAAACTCGTCAATGGAGGGGAGATCTGGAAACACGTCCACTATCACAGGGATTTCCTGATCGGGAGGGTATATTTCTAGCTGCGCTGACTCTGCACTATCCAGAGGAAGGGTTTGGTTTCCCCATCCACCTTTGTTGTCGCCGGAATGCTTCCCGGTACAATCGTGGACGATGATAGAATGGCGTTCTTCTGAGGCGGAGATCTTTAATTTGAGTGAAGACATCTTGACAAAAATAATTTATTTTTTCTGATAATCAACATTTCACTTTTTTAGGTTGGCAATCAGCTCGGGGTTGTCGGAAAGAAGAATGTTTTTTCCTGCGGCCTGCCCATCTGAATATAGCTTGGTGAGGGTCTTAATCTTTTGCTCGTCAGGCATATCCTTAAACGTGCTAGACTCGACCATGCCACGAATCAAGCTCTTTCTGTACTTTCCTACATTGATCTGGTACTCTTCGTACAGGTCAGAGGAGAGTAGTATCTTCTCTCCTCTAATCTGTATGGTGTTACTTGGAGGGGTTGGGAGAACATTAGAATCGTTGGTCTTCTTCCACAGATCGTAAATCTTATATCCAAAATATTCTGTGTCGACAGTTTTCTTGTTGGTTACATCCAGTAGGTAGTGAACGTATGCGTTTTTATCTGGATTTGGAACATTGGGAACCTTCTCTCCCCACAGCGTAATTTTTGATGGGAGATCCTCGCCCATAAACATTCTGTTTTTGAAAAAGGAAACAAAACTGTCGGACAAGTCTACTCCCTTGGTGTCGCGGATATATTCGTCCCCGGCTTTACTTATTGACGCCAACGTGTTTGGGTATAGCGAGGCACTCATGGCTCCGGTGGTGTTGATAAGCCACTTATCCATCTTCCACCCGCCGTCCTGAATTGCATTCAGAAGCGTGTTTGTTCCCTGCAAGAACGACTGGTCTAGTGATGCTTTCATAGCAGAGGGGAAGCTCCATGCCACGCTTTGCAGATAGCTCATCTTCTCAATTTCGTCCGAGCTCATATTTTTATATGCGTTTGCCTGCATGGACATTGTGATCCCAAGGACTCCTGTCTTTTGATAATTCCTCCACACGTCATCATCGCGAACTTCCGGATTCCCGCCCGTAAGCATTCTGGCAAGAGCAGACTCATTTATTGAATACGGCGGGACATTTTCGTACTGAATATCCCTCTCTTTCTTTTTGTCATCCGAGTCATCCGCCCCGGCGGTCATAAGCCCTCTCATCATTAGATTTGTAACTGCATACCATATCATCCCTCCAATGAGGGCGCTGTTAAAATGCGTAAGCGCCGCTGCCCTATCTCCGCTTTTTACGGCACTGAACGCTTTGTAAAGCGAGACCGGAGGTACAGCGAAATCTATGGTGACGCTAAGTAGGTTTAGTGGGGTTTTTACAAACGGAATCTGAGATCTGAATGCAAATCTTGCCGGGCCGCCAACAAGAGGAAATTCAGAAAGATAATTCTCGAAGTCGGTCACATACCCTTGAATTTTTCCAGAGAGTCCTGTCTTCTGCTGAAATACAGCCTCCAGCCCAGCTTGCTTTATTTTTTCTGCACTCTCTGCATCCGGGAAGAAAATAAATTTATCAAGCTCAGTTCCCTTTAGTCCTTTTAGCTTCCCGATCTCTAGGGCCTTTCCGAATTTTGCTGCTGTAGAAAATGGCTTGTCGCCGAGGGCGAGCGCGCGAGATACCGCAACTGCAGGGAGTCCAAATACGGCTTCTGCTATTCCATTTAGGTACTGCTCAAAATCCTTTTTCTTTTTACCGGTCGTCATCCGGTATAGATCAATCCACGATTTTACAACATCAATGCTTTGTCGCAAATCTCTGTTTTCGATATCTTCGGATGTTGATCCGTAGCGAATTGCTTTGCCGGCCAATTTTAGCCCGGGGATAATCCCCCTCTTATTTCCTTTGAAATACGCAAAGGCATCCACCTTTCTGTCTTTATCGATCCACCTTTTCAGAAGCGTATATTCGGCTCCTTTTGAAAGAAGGTAATCCATTGCACTCGCACCACCCCTTCTAAGCATCATTAGTGGCTGGATAAGCGCGTTTGCGTAGATGTTTGTTATGAGAGACTTCGTTGTGAGAAGGTTTAGCTGCATGAGAGATGTCATCGTGTCCCAAAACCTCTTGTCTCCCCTAAATAGCTCGCTCAGTTCCCTGTTTGCAATCTCTGCATCGAACACGGCCTTCTCCCACTCTTTTCTCTTCTGTTCTTGTTCGGTCAAAAAATTAACTTTCTGCTCTTTTGTGAGCGGGCCTACTTTCTCTGCGACAATCTGGTCATCGAAAGATTTCTCAAACGCCCTGGATGCTGTTTCGGCTTTTCCTATAACACTAGAAAGTTGCAAAACTTTTTGCATCATCTCATTTGTCATGGTCTGCAAGCCCATTGCCTTGGCATAAAACTCCTCAAATCGTTTGTCCGAAAGAGCTCCGATGGTGTTTAGCTCTTCAACAGAATCCGCAAGAAGCTGACGGCGGTTCTCTTCCGAAAGATTCGACAGGCGCTTTTCCCACCTTTCAAGGATAGTAGATTTCTGAGTTTCAGAAAGTGGCTTTTTCTTCGGGATAGGAGTGTCTTCCCCCTCCATCCTTTCCTTCCATGTCAACTCAAAATCCTTATCGAGCCACGCATTCTTCCAGTTGGAGTTTACGTAATCTTTTGCTGCTTTGATGGCGTTTGCTGTGCTTGCTCCCAGCAGGCTTGACTTCTTTAATATCTCAACAGCGCCATTGTATATAGCAATAGGAAGCCCCATTGTGGCATCGTACAGCTTGCCTTTCGTGTCAATTTTAAACGAGTCGAAAAAGTCAACGATCTTCTTTTTCGTCTCTTTGCCAAACAGCGCCTCTCCCCTCTTCTCAATTTCTTCTGCCACTCGAACCTCAATGATTCTCTCCACATCCTCCCCATAAACTTCTTCGAGTGCTGCTTTTGCATCTTTGAGATCCTTTCTTTTTGGATCGATAATTTTCTCCCTCTCTTTCTCCTGATGCTTTCTAACGGCGGCGACCATCCCTTCCGGAGTCTTTTCGGCAAGACGCTTCCAGAGTTTTGCTGCGTTGATGGTTAGCCCGGAGTCGTTAAATAGTTCGGCTGCAAAAACTGTTAGTCCAACTATATTATCAATAGCATCCTGTCTTTCTTCTAATGTTTCGGCAGAGTTTTTCTTTCTCTCGTATGCCTCCACTAATTTTGCCGCTATGGTTCCACGAACGACATTTCTCATGCCGTTCTGCATATTCATAACATTGGCATTTGCTTTATCCAGATTGTCGGACTCTTCGAATGCTTTAACGTATGCAGAGGCATCATCGTTTGTTATCTTCAATGATGTCGGCACATACTTATACCCCTTCTCCTCAAGCCCAGATTTTATATCCTTATCAATAAACTCTCCCGTAGCCACGCGCTCGGCAGTCTTCATGTTTTTCTTTTCGTCCTTCTTTTTTTCTTCGTCCTTCTGCTCTTGCTTCTCTGCTTTTTGAAACACGCCACCCACACCAGCATCGAACTCTTTCTCGTCGATAATCTTTGCGTCAACCATCTTCTTAAATATGACACTCCCCTTTACTGACTTGAGGGCTTTCTCGACCGATTCTGCAACAGAAAATCCTGCATCGATAGACTTGTGAGCGATCTTCACAGCGAGGTCGATTAATTTTCTTGCGTCGACGAACCCGGACTTTTTCACATCTTCATCCTGAGAAGAGATGATATTTAGATCTTCCAGGTCTTGCTTGAGAAGCTCAGCGCCAACAGAGATAGCATCTTTTATCCTTTGCTTGCGATCTGCCGTCTCTTTCTTACCTCTCTCCACTACGGTTTCATCCAGGGATTTTCTGTAGGTGTAAGCAGACTCTTTTGTTAGCTTGCCTTCTTTGACGGCCTGGTTGATCCGCATGTTGACTGCGGTGGACTTCATCTTTGTTTTGTCGGCAGGGAGTTTTTTGATCGCATCGAGATCTTTGTCGAGCGTCGAAATAACATCCTTGTCATCAACGACATTCTCCGGAGCTACTTCTTCTTTAGCTTGTTCAGCGTCCCGAACACGAATGCGTTCTTGCGTTTCCCCGACAGTCCCAGTTTCTTGGCTTGCGCCTTGAGTTTCTTTTCCACCTTCTTTGGCATTGGGTTCAGTTTTAGGTTTATAAAATCCTTCTATGTTATCCTTTTTGAATTTCGTTTCGCTTATGCCATACATCGAAGAACCTTCGACAGACACGTTCTTCGGGCCGATCTTAGTAACGAAGCCTTCGTACACATTCCCGCTATCATTCTTCACAGCTACATAATCTCCGACCTCCAAATCTTTTATGTCTGTTAATTTTGTTTTTGTATCTATCGTTGACTTCTTCTCGTCAAAAACTTCTTTTTCTGTCTTCGCCACAGGTTCAGCTATTACTTCTGGAGCAGGAGTAACTTCCGGAGAAGCAGTAGTTTCTTTTACGGGCACAACCTCTTGCGTAACTATGGGAGCCTCTTTCGTCTCAGCTTTCACTTCCGGAACACGTTTCACCAACTCTTCCATTCTCGTTTTGTCTTCCGGAGTGGTGACGCCTTCTTTGTCTGACAGCTGCAAGAATTCTAGTTCATCCATCTCGTCCTGATTCAGAGGAGCAGGTTGCTCCTCTGATTTAGGCGCCTTTAATACATCGGCTTTTTTACCGGTTTCTTTACCGGCTTTTTCTTCTTTGCCATCTGTTTCTGTTTTTGGTTCAACTATTCCTACACTATCCTGAACTTCCTTTGTAATCGCATCAATTTTTTCATCTACGATCGGCTTGAATGAAGAGTCCGTCCCTTTTGCATCTTCCTCCATCTTCATCTTCTCCATCATCAGCGGAAGAGCATTTATCTTCTTCATCACATCCATGCTGGCTGGCATTTTTGTGAGAGCAGTAGACGCATTGTCAATAATTTTCCCAAGTTCCAGAGATTTCTCTTCTGTGATCGTTCCGTTCTTCACCATCTCTTGAATGGCCTTAGTTGTCTCCATTGGATTCAACGCAGACAAATACAAGGATTCTTTTTGTAATTGATTAGCGCCACGAACACCTAGTCCTCCAAATGGAAGTGAGACGAGTGTAGTGAGAACGAACTGCTCCGCCAGAGCATCTCCGATGTTCTCATCGGTCTGCATCTTCACCCCTGTGATTGTGTTGGCGAGGTCCTTGTTCCCGAGCTCATCGAAAAACTGCATTGTCTCCTGAACATTCTCGCCAATCACATTTTTAAACAAAATCTTAGAGGCGTCTTGCATCGCCACCTTTTTAGTAACCCCTTTTGCAAGTCTGTCAACATACGTTTTAGCGGCAGTTCCGAACAATCCCTTGTTGAAAAGTTTCATTTCGGGGTTTATCAACTCAAGCATACCCTGCTGAATTGAAACTGTAAATGCAAAATTATTAGCGTCAGACTCATTCATCCCGGCTGCTTTTGCATCCTTATAATAGTCTTCTGCTGTGAGGACCGTTCCTGCCAACACTGTGCCGATAGAGCTTGCTAGGCCGCCGGCTACTCCGCCTGCGGCAAGTGTTCCCCCTGTAAGGTATGCCGATCCGACAAGCAGACCCATGTCGGAAAGAGTCCTGATTGTTTTCGGAAGAATTAGCTCCGCATCCAATTTCCCGTTTTCGAATAAAGGCTTTGTGAGTTTTGTGGGCATTGGGGCGATCGTAGAATTCAGCTCCTCGAACATGTCGGCAGATGAGTCGTAGAATTTATCTGTCCATCCAAATTCATCACCATCACCAACCATCTTTGGGACATAGCTCAACTTCTGCAAGAATCCAGTGACAGCACCAATGACTTGTCCTCCGGTTTTTGTGAACTTATCGAATTCGGGGTTTACGTCTGCAAGAATATCAATAGCGGCCTGTTTGCTTTTTACCTCTGATAGCTTCTTCTTTAATTCAGGATACTGATCTATAAATGTCTCCGCTTCTTTTGTCAGTTTTTCGTAGCTGTCGTGAACGCTATTTATTTTGTTCATTGACTCATTAAACCCTGGCTCAGAATTTATCTGATCTAGCTTCCCGCTTACATCTTTATATTGTCCCACCATCTCATTGTGAGCGGTGATCAGTTGCTGAATTTCTTTTTGCTCTTCTGGAGATTTTGGAATAAATCCCTGGTCTGTCTTCTCAAATTTCGAAAGACGATCAGCAACAGCCTTTAAATTTTCAGAGAGCCCCTTCTGTTCATTCGCATACTGCTCGCTTAACTTGAAATCTTCTTTGTATCGAAGATCAAACTCATTCTTCGCCTCCTCGTATTTAGCAGCGAACACAGATGCTTTAAAATTCAGCGCACGATTATAGAGTTCCGCCTCGTATTTTTCTGTGTCCAGTTGCAGCTTCTTTTTCTCCTCTTCGCTTAGGGTTGGATCGGAAATCTTCATCAGGTAATCTTTCTGCGATTCCTGCTGACGCGAGGTGAGATATTTTAACTCAGAAGGATCATTGTTCATTAAATAATCCTTATACAAATCAAGGGTGTTCTGCTTGTCGATATTTACATCCAGGACATCTCCTACTGTTCCTTTTGTCTGCTGATAGGTGTCATAGAAATCTTTCAACTTCTTCCCGGATAGCTCCTTCTGATTTTGAACAATAGTCTCTTGCTCCTTTATCTGCTCTTCTTTGGTCCCAATTTTTATAGGCTGAACGGGACCGAGGAATTCTTTTCCGGGAATTATCTGTGGGACATTAATGGTCTTCTGAGTTACCTTTCCTAAAGGAGAGGTGATTCTAAGCTGTAGTGTTGTTGGCGCTTGGCCCGACTTCTGTATCTGTTCCCACTCCGCTTCCGTTGGTAGTTTTATCGGGCCCGTAGGCTCTTGTGAATCCAATGGCCCAGGAGCCGATACGGATGTGCCACCAGTTAATTCCAATGGTGAAGGAGGCGCCCCGACCGTTGATCCGAATTTCGATGGTAAGGGAGGCGCTACGCCTACCGGCTCGTCCGAAATTTTTTTTTTCGGTGGAGGTGGCAAATCCTCAGTCACTCCCAAATTGCCTTTCTTTGGAGGGGGAGGTGGCAGATTATCTTCTTTCAATATTGACATTACAAGTAGATATCGTTTAGTTTCGCAAACTCCCCCTTATGAAAATGAGCATAATAATTATATGTAAGCGCCGCCTCTTTTTCAGTTTTAAATCCGCCCATTCTTTTAGTTACCCCATTGTGCTTACACGAAGCAACATAAGATTTTCCATCAAAAAAAACTCCCAAATATTTAGATGTAGCAGACGCTCTTTTGGTTCTGTGGGACATGTTTTGGGAATGGGTAGCTACGCGCAAATTGGACCTTTGATTATTTAATCCACTCCCATCAACATGATCAACCTTCAATCCTTTATCGGGCATCAATATTTCTCGGTGCATTAAAATAGCTCGGAAGTCATCTTTCTTACCCTCGTATCGCCTCGCATAAACAATAGGAGTGTCGCAATGATAAAGCTTCATGACAAACCACCTATTCTTGTTTATTTGATCGTAGTCCTCGTCGTCAACCATAGCAAAAAAATCCGTCAAATGATACGGGCCCTTTGGCGAATCTGCTCTCCACAAAAAAATCTTCTTCATTCTACGGTGTATCCTTGAGATTTATAATAATCAACAAGCTCTTGCTCGGTGTATCCAGCCCACTGCGGATCACTCATCTTCCCCTTTATTGTAGACAGCGACGTTTTTTTTACCCCCGACTGATTAATCTCTTGATTCTTCTGATCCGCTTTTTGCTTATAAATATCAACCGGGATTCCGGTCTTCACCGTTCCATCAGAATTCCATTCTTTCACCAGGCTGTTTTCGATCTCGCTCATTGGGATAGAAACGGAACTTTTTACGTCTTGTCCGGCCAAATTTTTCTCAGTGTATTCACCAAAAACCATTGGGACGTATATCACATTCCCTTTTGCCTTTGGGTCTTTCAGTTGTTCTGGAGTCATCACAGACCCGTTAACTGGATCTTTAGGATCTTTCGAATTAAAATATGTAGGAGCAATAAACGCCTTCCCGAGAATTACATCTTTAACCCCAGTGGCTCCAGATGGGAGTGATCCACCCTTGTCAAAATCAATCATCTTCGTCCCTGCCGGGATAGTGACCTTTACCGGTTTCTTGAATGTAATTCCGTCAGAGGTAGTAATCTTTCCAGCTTTCAGTCCGCCGCCTGTCTGCATCACATTTACATTCACATCCTGCGGCTCATTGGAAAAATCATCATTAGTATATTTGAATCCAGCTCCATCGCCAGTAGAAGGATTAAACTGATTCCCGGCATGACTTACCGTTCTCTCTACTTTTGTTCCAAGAACAGACTTTAGTCTCTCAACAACATCTTCTTTCTTAAAATAAGATCCATCTCCGTAATGGGTTTTCATAATCCCATCTGCAAGAGAGTTTATTTTATCGGGTCCGGTTCCTGTGGTTTTCGTAGTAACTATCAAATCGTAGATCCCCTGATCAGAAGTTCCAGGGTATGAAGTTTTCACATCCTGGATCAACTTATCAACAGAGTCATTAACAACTACGTCCAGGTTATCTTCTGCCCTGAGTTTTAATAGCTTCGAGTTTACCGTATGTCCTTTTGGGTCGAACGGGTTTGATGCTAGGCCGTCCACCCCTTCCATGAAATCCTGCAACCCTTTCTTGGTCTGTGGGCTGAGGACGAAATTTTTATCCTTGTCTTTTGTTTCCAGCTGGGCTGCATATTCAACCAGCTTGTCTTCCATATCCTTCACGGTGTTCCATGAACGGTTCCACTTCTGGAATGATATATCCTGGTTTAGCGCATCTGTCCATTTCGATCCGTACTTTTTCTTTGAGTTTTCTACCCACTGACGCAGACCTGTATAATATCCTTCATCAATTTTCCCTTGAACAGAGGAATGTTTTGTAACTGGCGCCTTGTAAATTTTCTGGAAGTCATCGATCTGCTTTGCCTTTTTCAAAGCGGCGTTTTCGATCGCCCTCTGGCGGGCGTCGAACACTCCAAACGGCGCAAGGCCGCCGGCAGCAAATATTGGCATACTCCCTATTTCGCTTCCAGAGTAAGACCCTTTATTGATCTGATTGGAGGCGGAGGGAAACATTGTTTCATGAGGTAGATAGCCGGGAGCCGGAACCCTCTCTTTCTTTAAATTTTCTTCGTAGATCCTCTTTTCGTATGGAGACATCTCCGGAACAAAAGTGTAAATGTCGTTCGCAGTTACCGTCCCTGCTCCAGGCTCCTGTGGCTTGGACACAATACTATCCAGCACCGACTCTTTTTCTTCCGTATCAATTATCGGCTCTGCCATGTTAAAACTGCGAAAGCAGGCTTGAGGAAGTGTTAAGATCTATTTCTGTTCCGTCAGCTGGCATCTCGGATGTTATCTCTCTGTTTACAAGTTGATTTTCATCCATCATCACCGGTTCTACGGGCTCGTTACCTTGTTGGGTAAGAAGCGAGTCAAAATTTATATCGGTAGGCGTTGTTTGTCCGCCAAGGCTAGGGACTCTAGCGATAGCGTTTGCCATGTTTGCGTAGGCGTCCTGACCTTTCTGTGCGCCTTCGGCGAGAGCCTGTGCTCTTCTGGAAAGTTGAAGTTGCATCTTGCGGGCCGAGATCCGGTTTAGCATGTCGGCATAAACACCGGTGAAAAATTTCTGGTCCTGAGCGCCCTTTGCAAGTAGTTCGTTTGTTCCTCTTCCTGTTGTTCTCTGTGAACGAAGGAGTCCTTCTATGGCACCTCCTGCGTCTCCTCCTGATGATTTCACGATTGCGTTGGCTGTTGTTCCGGCCTGTTCTTCGAGAAGCCCGGCTCCGGCAGCAAACTCTGCTCCGGTGTTCATCGCCTTTCTCTTTTGGCCGATCTCTGCAAGAAATGCAGCCTGATTGGGGTCAATGAGTTCAGGCATAGCACTCTCTGCTTTGCTCTGATTTCTTAGACTCTGAATATTTTGGATGATAGAACTTATTCCGCCGAAAGCAGCTCCTGCATTTGAAGGGTTGCTTCCGATAGAATTAAGAACTCCTCCTCCAGCGCCACCCCCATTTTTGTTGCCGCCCATAGATCCACCGATCTGTCCGCCAATTTGACTTCCGATAGCAGTTCCTGCTCCGGGAGCGATTGCAGTTCCTGCGGCTCCGCCGAGGATACTGCCTAAAAGTTTGCCAAAATCTTGTGCCATGTTATTTTATGAGCTTATATTGGACACCAGTAGAAATGAGTTTGAATGGTGAAGCAAAGCTATGAATTATTTTGTAGACTAGAAGGCGCCCTTGAACGCGGTCTCTAGTCAGAGAAACAGACGCGAGCTTCCTGTCGATAAAACCTTCAAACCCCCTGTAATTCTTTAAATATAGCGGCCCCTGCGAAGGATCTTTAAAACATAGCAATGTTCCGTTATATTCATCGTAGAATTCCACCCGAGTAGGCTTCACGTTGTTTCCGGTATTTATCCTGATGCGAATAAATTCTTTATCTGCCTGTGGTTGCATTGCAGAAGCGTGAGTGGCCTCGAACACTACCGGCTGTCCGTTTATGATAAATCCTTTTCCAAGTTCAAAAGTTTCTTCATCTCTCATGCCGAACATTCTGTCGTCCATCGAAAGGAATTTGTCGAACCCGTAGTCGTTTGTCCCGTGCCACATTCCAAGCTTCTGTCCGAAGACAAATGTGTTTTTAAAACAGTTTGGGTCCGCTCCGGCTCCACCGCAGTCGTCAATATGCAACCAGTATTCTTGGTTGAATTCGTCGTACACTCCGGTGACTTTTGTCAGGTATCCGGGCTGGACTGTTTCGAGAGCCGGGTTTATGGTGTTAAAAAATTTCGTTCTTCCGATGTCATAAAGCTGGTTGTCCATGAACCGGAACGAAGATTTGTCGTTGGAGAAAAAGAGCGCTTCTACCAGAACTTCCGGAGATCCTTCTGGGGTGACGGGCACAAATCCTTCGGCTGCCGATCTCCACATCTCGTCGAACATTCCCGTGTTCTTGTTGAGCCAATACTGCTGTTTGACGAAAGTATCTGCGGCCATGTATGCTAGTTCTCCGGCATCCAGATCAGAAAGAATACTCTTCTTTGTAACGAGAAGGCATATCCCGGTATTGCAAAATGCGTACAGGTTTTCTCCTCTTGAGGAAGTCGCCTCCCATGCTCTTTTTATCTCTCCCTGATCGTCATCGATATCAAAAGCGTTGTTGGCAGGGAATGTACGTAAGCCGGGCGCATCCTGTACGTTGATGGCGCGAGGAAGAGACCACATTATCCTGGTGCAGAATTCTGTTTTTTCTGTGAACCCAAACTCCGGACGAGAGACATATTCTTTTGCCGACTCATTGGAATAGTCTGGGTTCACCTGTTGTAAGAATCTAAATCCGCCCCATTTCCACTGCGTCTTTTCGTCTTCTCCATACGCAGTAACATAATCTTTATAGATGTTTTGCTCTTCGATAGTTTTGTCGATGTCCCAGCGATTTGGGCGCATCACATAGTTGATCAGAGGAAAAAATTGAAGCGGGTATGCGGAGTTAAATGAATAGGGAAGATGAATTCTGCTTTCGCAGCAGAACATCACGCACAGCTGGCGGATGTATCCCAAGAAAGACCAGGATTCATTTTGTATCCTGTCGATACCGGTAGTTCTTTTGATTACATAATGCCTCGGGTTGAGCTTCATGTGGCGATACGGAAATCCTATGCCCATCGCGAACATTGTGTCAGAAGCGTCATCATGAGCATCCGCCTCGCGGTCGATAGGCGCGAATATCGCTTCTCCAACAACCGTGTCTCCGCCGAAACATCTGATTGGCGCGGTGTTATCATACCGGACTAAAATTTTATCGTCCTGCTGAGGATAGAAGTTCGGGTAAGGAAAGTCTATTTCAAAGAACCGGCTCTGGTTATTAACATTCGTATGTGTATAAATCCCTACGACATTAGGA
>Ga0209640_10001122_pt1 | contig 22187 bp, 12 predicted proteins | sample RifCSP10_1_FD_184018 | JGI IMG/M metagenome (GOLD analysis project Ga0209640, IMG submission 184018) | Soil microbial communities from Rifle, Colorado - Rifle CSP2_sed 10_1 (SPAdes) (version 2) | ecosystem: Environmental > Terrestrial > Deep subsurface > Rock core/Sediment | place: Rifle...
GCGGCCCACTTTTCCACACCTCAGTCAACTAACCCCTCCCACTGGAGAAATTCCCTAAGTGATTTTACCCGCCGCATCCACGTATCATCTAAATCTCTATTATATAAATGGTCTCTACAATAAACTTGACAACGAGTGTTGGTAACTAAATCTACAAGATTATGTGGCGCGTCTTCAATAAAAACATCTAAAGAAAGGTCTTTACAAATAATACTTTTCTTTTTATCAGTAAGAATAATTTGGTCTTGCCGCGCGCCAAAGTTTTTCTTTAGCCATTCTTGAGTGTCTTGTAACACACTAGCTGGCCTATGTGTCACAAAGAAAACTTCGCCGTGTCGTTGCAACAATCTTATTGTTTCTTGGGCACCCTCAAACATTTCTAGGCGGCCAAAACCACCAGAGGAGCAAAAAACTTCAAAGGCATCCCAAAAGTCGTTCTTGTCTAACCCATCCACGCACTTATACCAATAGTAGTCTTTTACATCCTCAACTTTAATGGCTCGCTCTCCTGTGCGGTCACAATGAGTATTTAAAAGCGGCAAAAATCCACCAATAAAATCGGCGCATACACCATCACAATCAATTCCATATTTCTTACGTTCCTTATATCTCACAAAACACACTCCTTATTTCCTCCACTGTCATTTCACCAACATCCTTACGATGTGACGGTAATTCTTTTTGTTCTACATCAAATAGACAGGATGCTAATTTCATAGAGCGCGCCGCTCCAATTTTACCCGCCGTATCATTATCAAGCGCCAAAATAACCTTGGTGGCACCCAAATTCATCATAGCGGTCATTTGTTCGTTGCTCAATTGTTTGCCAAAAATCCCAAGTGAGTTGCGCACGCCCGCTTGTTCAAATCTCAACACATCTAGAGGACCCTCGCATAATATAGCCACGCCACTTTGTTTAATAGACGCCGCAGCACGATATTCATTAAAAACATTGTGTGAAGTCCACGACCCTTTAGAATGTTTCCACTTGGGAATTTTCTTTTCCTTCCATCCATCATCTAAGGTGCGCCCGGTAAAACCAACTATTTCCCCACTTAAGTTTACAGCCGGAAATACTACCCGCCCGGACATATACAGGTTTGGAGTTAAGCAGGCCCCAATATGGTATTCTTCTACCAACCAACGCGGATAACCGCGCCGCTCTACTAAATAATCGTGCCACGCAAGTTTCTTCAAACAACTCCAGTGGTATTTAGTTTGCTCCTCGCGCTTTTCGATTGAAAGAATGTAATCTTTATTAGACTTAGAATCCTTTAGGCGCTTAACATCCTCGTGGGACATTTCTAAGTTAATAAATTGCTTTACGTACTCAACAGCTTCCTTAAATTCACACTCGCGCATTCCTCTAATAAGACCAAAAATATCGCCGCCAAATTTCTCATCGCAGCCACGAGAAAAGCATTTCCATATGCCGCGCTCTACGTGAAAACTAAATGCCCCTTGATTATCTCCACAGTGAATTGGACATGGACCAGTAAGAGAATGATACCTCTCGCGATATTGTATGTTTAGAGAATTAAAAATATCCTCTACTTGTAAATTAGCCAACTCCCTAATAGTCTCAAGGGTATAGTGCATTAGTCCTCTCTCACACTACCAAACTGCCCAATATCATCTTCTTCTAACCTCTCAGCAATGGGCCGCAATGCCTGAATTGCCGCCAAAATTTCACTATTGCGCTTATCCTCTACAAATTGTCCCGCACCCTTATCAAAATGCACATTTACCCAATCGTTGTAATCATGACCAGGTCCATTACGCGCCAACAGGGCCTTTAACATATAATTACCGCGCTGCTCGCCGTCCAATTCAATTTCTTCAGGGCGCTTAGCGCGCATTATGGTGAGAGAATCAACGTTATGTGTAATTCTGTCAGAGCCCGCAATAGTCGCTTCAGAATCAACACGCAAAGCTTCCCTATTTAATTGACCCAATGCCAATATTGGAATGTTTAGTTGGGCGGCCACATCGTGAATGGCTGATAGCAGAAACCCCAAAATTTGCCATTCCGCGGCGGCCTTAAGGTCATTCATATCCATTAATTTAATGTAATCATAGATGACTAAACAACGAGGAATGTCTCCTTTAGACTCTCGTACTTTTTGATGGAAAAACTTACGAATAACTGGCAATACATGGTGGTATGAGCGGCCCGATATATTTTTATAATAAAATGGCGAATCTTTAACAACTTCAAAGGCGCGCTTTATTTTCCCCACTTCTTCTTTACTTTCTTTCCACGCCCCACTTTCAATGCGGCTATATGGAATACCCGATAGAATGCCCGCCACGCGCATTTGTTGGTTTCTCAGTTGCAATTCGGTGTCCAAATAAAGCGTTGGTAATCTTTGCTCAACTGCCACTTTAACCGCGCAATGGGCACTAAATTGACTCTTACCCGCCTTAGCTCGTGCAAAAAGTCCTGTCACTGTGCCGTTCCTAATGCCACCGCAATCACGCTGCCATCGAGGAAATCCAACATTTAGCCCAATAATTTCATTCAAATCCGCATAGGTATTTATTGATTGTTCAAATGTATCTGCTAAACAAACAATGTCATCATCTCCACGGTCTAAGGACTGCATAGCCCCAAAAACCGTATTCTCTACCATGTTCTTTAAATCAATGGGCGGCCCGCTAAATTCTTCTACGTTGTCTTTTAGATTATCCAACGTGGCAATTGTTACTCTTTTAATAGTAGCAGACTTCACCGCATTAACGTGACGGCCAAGAGTAGCAATGTCTACATTTGTTTTTTCAATAGCCCGAAGTAACTCGCCATTGTGGGTAAGAGATAGGAAGTCCTTTAGTCCTCTCTCTTCTGCTCGTGATATAAGGGTGTAGTAATCAATTTGTGCGGCAGCATCTTCTAATAGAAGATTTTTAATTAATGAATAGATAACCTTCGCCCCGCTATTTGTAAAATCCTGCTCAGAAACAACATCATCTATTTGAAATAGTAATTCCGGTTTCTTAAACAGGATGCTTAAAACAGCCCTCTCAGCGCCCACTGCTTCCAACATTTTCCCTCATCTTTCTATCATATATTTTCTTTAGAAGGTCAATCTTAACCTTTATTGCGTCGTGAACTGGACGGATTATGTTGTATTTAATCCTTTCCGACTGCAACAACTCACGATTTTTCGAATTCTCCAAATATTTAACACGCGCATACAACACACCCATTTCGTGTGCTAGGAATATTAGATAATTAGCTAAAATGGTCATAACTTCATCAAGTTGAGTTATGGATAAAAGTGTTATACCAGACCCTTTAATAGACAAAGCATATTCTACTTCTCCACCATCTCCTAAGGAGAGAGTGCTTAGACCAACTTGTTTTTTCCAATTGTCAATGTCGTCTTTAAGCACAACAACCTCTATGGGGGAATTTAGAGACCATCGTTGTTCTTGTCAAGCGCGGCTGCCACTTTTTCTTTATTCCAACCGTAAGGAATAATAACGAGCCTTATTGTGTTTATCTCACACCAACGATGCTTAGTTACATCTCGCCTTTGTTGGTCTTGAAAGGCCGCCTTATCTCTATGGAAAAAGGGATTAAATTTTATATGTTGAGCGCCCTGTACTTCCACTGCAATTTTATTGCGCGGCAAAAAGAAATCTAAGAATAATCCATCTCCTTTACAGGGAAATTCCTCCAATATAAAATCTCCAGGGAAAAATTCAGCAAGCCATTGACCAACCTCACTTTGATATTTACCGCGCCCATCAATTCCTTTTCTTTTCCATCTAGAAGGGGTTATTTGTATTTTGTGTTCGCGACCAGAAGTATCTTTAAATTTCACAGCCGACTATCCAATAACATCCATCACCTGAGTTATTATTTTTTTGGCATACTCCGCGTTGGTTTTAAGAATCTCAACCATTTCAGCTTCACGCTTATTCTTACCCTCTGGGCAATCGTCCCATATATACTTATACCAACCCGTCGAATATTCTAAAACGCCAACATCACGCGCCATTTGAATAATATCAAGATGGCGGTCTATACCTTTACCATACATAATAGGTACGGTAACTTCTCTATAAGGAACACCTTGATTGTTTTTAATTACCTTACATATGGTCATTTGACCTATAATATTTCCATTGGCATCTTTTATCATATCAGCAATGCGTTTAGATAAACGAACCCTTTGTGCCGCAATATCACGAACGGCCTTACCACCCTTAGTGGTGTCTCCACTAGCATAAGGATTCATATTGGTCGTGATATGACTAATGAAAATAACGGTACATTTATTTCTTTCAACGGGCCCAACGATTTTCCTGACCATTTTAGCGGCCAGCCGAGCTATTTCTCCCATTTGTTTTTGCGCCGCATCTTCCGCATCCTCAACTTCTGGAAGTAACTGAGATAGTGAATCAAAAATAACCACGCACCCAGGCGCTTCTGTTACACAACGCAACACTTTATTAACCGCATCTGTGCCATTGTCCGGCCGTATGCGCCAAAATAAATCGCGCTTTAACCGCGGCATCATGTCTATTTGGGCTTTGACTAATTTACGCTCTAAATCAAAATAAAATACCATTTTGCCCATTTGGGTTGCACTAGATGCTAATTCTAGAGCCATAGTTGTTTTGCCCGTTCCCTCTTCGCCATAAATTTCATTAATTGTTCCTTCTACGAATGGTTTCGTAAGGGCCCAGTCTAACTTAAACGAGTTAGTAGAAATGGCTTTGTTATCTTCATTACGAATATCTAGACCAAAAACAACCTGAGGGCCCCATTCGGCCACCATAATTTCTGTAAAATCCTTAGATGTCTTCTTAGCCATTTAATGCCTCTAATTTTTCAAATAACCCCATGGTGGGTTTTATTGTTTTAAACTCTCGTAAATCATGAGCTACCTTAACCGTTTCTTGCTCAACCAGAGAATTATCTTTTTCCACACTTAATCTTTGCGCGCGCTCAAATAATTTCTGAAAAAGAACTTCTAGGGTAGCATAGTCACACCAGGACTTTATGTAATTTTCAATGGCAATTTTAAGAGTGGCGACATCGCCATATTTCTTAATGAATTTGCGGCACCCCTGAATCTCGCGACCAAACCGCCACTTATATTGTGTTTGGCGCCAGAAATATTCAGTAAGCCGCACGCCATGATTTTGTCGTAAAAAGGCCAATTCTACTAGAAAGGTTGGAAGGTCTTGTTTTAGCCCTGGCGTACTTAAAGATGAAAATTTAGGACAGGATTTTCTGGGCATAACGGTCCCTTCTTAATGTATAACAACCCTTGTCCTCTAGAAGTACTATTAGAGTGCTAGTGAATTTCTGTCAAGGCCCACTATAAACTTGTTCCTTTGAGGAAATTTAAGTCCTTAGACAACGCAACTATTACTAAGGAAGTTGGGGAAAGGAACACATGGGTCAAATAGTGTTACTTGAATAAATTCGCCATTCGAGAATTCCCATTCTGAATAAGATTCAATGTCGCATTGTGGTGCGGTTGGCACGCTAACTGGTAGTGATGGAACGATAACATTCACAGGAAATGGAGCTAATACTTCTGGTGGCACAACATTTATGTCACACACCAACTCTAATTGCTGTAAACACTCCCTAATAGATTGAGCCATTATTTGTAAAACTCTAAATACATCATCTGCTAAAAATTGTAATGCGCTATGAACTGACTGTAAAATGGAATTGGATAGTTGATTTAAAATTATTTTTAGGTAATTAGGAATAGTGTTTTGTATAGTTCCTCTTAAAATAACATCTGTGGATGCCAACCAGCCAATATGCTCCTCAATACACTCCGTATATTCTTCATTCCATTCACAAATTAAATCTTGAAGTTTAAAAACCCCCTGACGTGTAACGTTGCGTGAATTATCAAATAGAGTTGTCATATGGCCGGCATATTGATTATTAGCACAAAGTCCAGCGCCGCCTGTTCCAAAATTATTAATTATTTCTGATACGGAGACAGTCGGACACCACGCGCCATTAATAAATTTCATACGGCCCGCTACTTCATTATTACCGACGGGTGTTGCCGTAAAACAAATTGGGCCGCCCAATGTATCACTATAATGATAAATGGCTGTGGTACGTATTTCTAGAGTGCCTTGACCCAATTCTGTATTATCTACAGGAGGTGAGTTTGCTGTTGAACCAATAAGGGTGTTTTCGCCACCACATGCTACATTACTACCAATGTGAATAATGAACACATCCCAAAGTGGCGCTGCACCTTTTCTATTAGGGTCAAAGAGTTTGTGAGAGAGCGTAGTGCATACTTCTGCTGTCTTAGTAGTATCATTACCGTCTCCCAAAATAGGAGAGTTAGCATCGGTACGCCGCACCCACCAAACATCTTCTAATTTGCCGCGCAAGAAAGGAAAGCCACACGAAGCATCTGGGTTAGTCCCAAAGACAAATGTTCCCAAGTTTTGACTTTCTGTATCGGCAATAAGGTCATTCCAGGCACGCCAAACGCCTCTTCTCTCGTCCCAGCGTAAATCAAGTGGCCCTTGTTTCCACGTTTCCCTTGCCAACTTATGAATATTGTCATTTTCACGTACATCTAGGGGGTTTGGGTCCGTTGGCCGCATTGCAATTGTTTTACCCCATCCAGCAATATGCATGGGGGCTCGCAAACCGATGCTGCGCACCTCTTCAACATTTCCAAACTGAGTTGCTTGTTTAGCCGCCCCCACCGTATTTTTAGAAACAACATATTGTATTTGTTGAACACCATCCACTTTAATATACAGAGTACTATTTGCGGCTCGCGGAATACCCGCATAATTTCCAGTAAAATTCGTATTTGAATTATCAATATTTTCTTTTAATTTCACCCCACGTAATAAGCTCAACCACGCGTCTTGAGAAGCCCCATATGTTGCCTTCCAGATATCATCTGAAAATGCAAATGCGCCCGGCGGCTGACTACTTACAATAATAGGCGGCCCATCCGTTGGTCTCTTCCCTCTAGTAGTTACTGGGTTGGACGAACCCCATTGGCCGCCCGAAAGAGCATAAGTGCCCTTAGAGTAATTTATTCCCTTAATAAAATCTCTATTATCAGCATCCTTCCTACTCAAAACTCACCCCACCGTCTAATGCCGAAGTCGATGATGCGCCACGACCGCCGAACTGACGCGAAATTACAGGGCGGTATTTATCAATAAAGGCAACTGTATCTTGCGGTAGCACGCGAGCACCGCCGCGCCTTGCGTATAGGGACAATTTAGCCAATTCCTCCTTGCTCAATTCTCCAAACCTTCGGAGGAAACTTCTTAATTCATATGTTGTTGTGACCCTACCTTGCATAGACACGCTTATACTATTTATATTTGAATTAAACCCCAAAGATTGACCAATTGAATAACGAGGAAAACCCTCTATAGTAATAGATGCTGACTCTACTTGTTTCACACTGCTACTCTCATTATCGACCTTAAATTGCATTGCATCTAACATTGTTTGTATACTGCCAAATTCCCACGGCGCAAAGCCATCGTCCTGTTCAATATTTAGGCGGCCCTGAGAACTTGGCCCAATGTTAGATGAAAAAACTGGACCATAGCGCACGAACTTTGCTCTAACTGGCAAATGAACGAAACTCGGTTGATATGCCCTTGAATGAACTTTTCCATGTGCCGGATGTTCCGCATGTATATGCATCATTGCAATTTGCGCGCGCCGTGCTTTATTAATCGAATTATCATCAGCATCTATTTCGGAAATAAATGGTTTGAGGCTCTCAATAATTTCCTGAGTTTCATAAGTGACCCCGCTTGTTTGAATTACTGGCGCATTTATTCTGACAATGCCGCCTTCCTCCAACGTGGCGGCAACAAAGAGACTGCGGCCCACCTGCACGTTGTCTCTCGTTATCCAGTCGGCCTTGTCAAGCTCTACGGTGGCCTGAGTCAAATCGAAAGAATTCCTGAGGGTCATCGGTAGGGCCTGCGGCGCTTTATCTCCCTTGGTCAGCGCAAAATTTCCCGCGAAACCCAATAGTCCTTCTCGTGGAGTTTCTGATAATTGTGAGGAAGGTGTAAATTCTACATAAACGCGCGTCTTACCATCATTATTTCTAAAATATTCATTGGGGTCATTATTCCCCGCAATTACATCAACTGTCCATGCAGCCTCTACTGGGTCTACATCTATAGGTCGTTGATATAAAAATCTCTTACCATATGTGGCTTCAGCATGACCTTTTAATTTTTCATAAACCTTGTGGAGATTTTTGTCCTGGGTTGGAAATTCATTGGTGAATCTTTGTGGATTTATTGCTATTTGAGAAGCAAAATCATTATAAGAATTTGGCGTTAGAATCGGCACTGAAATAGAAGCCGGTACGCCGCCCATACTGTAACGAGCAAAACCGCCATTTATCGCCACCCATAAGAGCCATGACTGATATGAACCAAGAACATAGCGCATTTCGTCTTCAACCATAAAATATTTATTTGAGCCGCCCTCGTCGCTTAAATCTATAGGGTTATTCGCCATTCCAGTGATATTTTGAGATGTGATTTGTTCGACTGGAGCACCTAGAAGAACAGAGCACGCTACTTCGTTCCTTAACTCATATCCCCTGTTTGCCTCTACTACAAAACCAGAATTAGCCGCTAAGAAATTATCCAAGTCTATATCTACATTATCAGCGGTACGGTCTATTACCCTTATAAAAACATCAATGAAGTTATCAGTTGTGTTTCTTCGTGACTCAACATACCAATCTAAACTATACCTAGTGGCAACTTCTTGAATAAAATCTGCTACTGAAACTAAATTGGTATTGATGCGATGTTGAGGGTCAACTTTCGCACTCAGGTCATCTAAAATAAAACGATATTTTTCACCAAATACTTCTGCTACTTGTCCCACTACATTAAAAACGAACGAGCCATAATTCAATCCACCACCCTTCATCGCTAATGCAATTTTCTCATACTCCATGCCAGCCTGGTTCCAACCGGATAGATTAATCCCAGTTGTTTGGAAATCATCAAAGGCGCCAAAAGCATCTATGAGGGAACATTCAGTAGTGGTCAATTGACTAACGATATTGCGAAAGCCGGGTGCCAATATAATAGGCACAGACTTCATAATTTCGCGCACATCTGATAGATTAACTTGTATTTGTCGGCCCGAAATATTTCTTATATCCTTAGTCCATCCGGTAACCACTCCATCGAAACGGAAGAAGTTACCAAAGAAAAGCGTCTTATATGACCCAACAGTGGGCTCAGTAAAAACAACGCCAGTATCTTCTACTAAGGTGATATTACACGTGCTTGGTTGTTGTGCCAACCCCAGTTGATTGGTAAAATTTACAACATATGCGTCAAGAAATTTAACCGGCTGGCCACCTAAGCCTAGTGTAGTAGCGGTCATAGATATTGCCAGGCTACGTTACGACTAAACTTATAGTCTGTGCGCGAAAAATTAGCATTATCTTCGACCTTAAAAACAGCAGAAGATTCTGGTTTCTCGCCGCGAGAATGAGCACTAGGAGTGTTGTTTACTAAAATATCAGATTCAGCCAACGCAATAAGAAGGAGAGTATTGCCAGGCTCCACGGCATTAATACAGCCAGAGCCATTTATATTCATTGTATAGTTGATACTTAATGTTTTTTTCCTGCCAGTTACGGTTTCCTGACTTTGTAATATTGGGCCAGTTGCCTTACCTGGTATGGGTATTTCAGCAATAACATCTGCGGGGAACTGAAATGATACGCTAATATCTTCTTTCAAAACATTATTATTTGTTGTCTTAAAACGACTCTCGAAAGTTCTACTATATGTAATGGTGCCATTAAACGGATTGATTCCTAAGGTTTTAGTAATTGGCGTGGCGGAAATACAAGCGCCGCTTGGAATTATTTGGGCCGCGCGCGTATAAATAAGCGACTCTATTGTGGAAAAGAAAGCACCAGATGCACTATTAAACCTATCCTGTGATTTTGTTGTACTTTCAACACCAAGACCCTGTACAGTTCCTTGTATAGTTATTTGTGTTTGTGAAGTATCTAAACTTTCACTTCTATCAACAGAATATTCCTCGCGCCATAAAGCAGTTGATTGGTCTGTAAAAGCGCGCGTTAGACTAAATGATTTTTCTAATTCATCCCTAGTAGTAGAAATACTTAGGAGATTACCAGAAAGAGCGGCTGAGAATAATGGAATGGCCGAATCTATAGGATAATTGTTCGCAAAGCAAAAATCTATAGCATCCTGGATTGTACTCGCGCTTTCCTTTCTTATCGAACAAGATGTTGTAACTGTTTGAACGACAGACCCATCTTCTTGACGCTCAAATTGCCTAGAGATACTTTGTGATATTAATTGGTCTGCGGCGCCACTAGGTGCAATGGTTAAAGAATAAACAACTGTGCCCGCTACACGATTATCTGTGCGAGATTTGCTTGTTATTCCACTTGTAGCATTAAAATCAATTTGAGGAATGACAAAAGTTTCAAAGCCGACCACTGCATTTGTAAATTTATCAAAAGTAGTATCGCCATAGCCCTGCACAGTTCCATTAACAGAAATTGTACGAACTAATTGTCCTTGCGCATCTAATTCATAAGATTGTTCCACTGTGCGGTCATCTAAGAAAGCTCCAGATGATAACACCCATGTTTCATTTACTTCATATGACCCAGCGGTTATATCGCTTGTTTCCTGGATAACTCTATTGAAAGCCGTAAGATTATCAACATCTACTAGGGCACTTACAAATGGACTCTTTATAGCAAAAGATTTTGTTTTATCCGGCCCACCAATGCGCGGCAAAACAAATTCCTTGGCGCTTTCCAATGCCGTTCTATTTAAAATTTGATTGGGTATACCAACAGCACTAATACGATGGGTGGCACTTACGGTGTCGTTTTCTTGCTGACTAAAATCCCATGAATCATTATATTCACGAACATAAAAACCAGTGCCCGCGGGCACTTCATATTCAAATACGACCGTGTATGGCCGCTGTTGAACCATGCGGCTTTCTTCAAAATCAAGAGATACAACATTGGGCTTAACTGCCAAAATGGGATAGCCAGAAGCATCTATAAGTAAAAGGTCGCCGCGGTCTTCAGAAAGCGCCGAACGTAGTTGGTCACTCTTTCTATCTAATAGAGAAATGCACGTTGATTCATCTGGAACACCAGAAAGAGCGGGTGTTATTGGTAAAAGTGTGCCAGCAAAAGTTAATTGATGAATTACTCCGAGGCGAGTATCGCCACCTGGCGTTCTTAAAATTTCATCACTTTCGGCTAATAGGGGAACTGGAATGAAGCAATACGTCTTCCCGTCGCTAGGACGGGTATAAAAAAGGGAACATCCGCCGTTAAATAGTACGCCCACGCCACTCCTCTAATAATTTATTATGTTTACTTGCATTACAATATTGACATGCTACGGTAACATTACTAAGCGTATTTTCTCCACCGCGTGAAACTGGAATAATGTGGTCTAAAGTAAGATTTTCAGTTTTCTTACAATATTCACAATAAGGATGGTTAAAAAACAATTGTTTAATTTGACTACTTGTTAAATTACCATTCCTTTCTCTTGCTCTTCTTCTGTGTTTATATTCTCTTATTTTATCTTTATTATTTCTTGCCCAATGCAATAAATATTCTTTTCTTTGCCCTTTGGTTTTTTTATATTTTTCTCTGTTTCGTTTTAATATTTTTTCCTTATTTTTTAGGTAACTTTTTTGATTTGTTTTTTTTCTAGTTTCATAAGTTGCCTTATGTTGTTTCCTACATTCTAAACAATTTAGTGTTATTTTTATTGGAGTTTGTCTATGTATAAAACATTCCATTGGTAATATTTTAAGACAAGCTAGACATTGTTTTTCTTCTCTATCATTAAACAATACGCCCATTAAAATCCTCTATTGAAAGAAATTCCCACTAGGAATTGTAAAGGTTGGTAGTGGTGTAAGTGGAAAATCACATGTATCATTGTAGCCAACTAAAACTCCGTAAATTTGCCCATTAAATGGCGCCGCACCATATATATATGAATTAATAGAACCAGAAGCCGTTCCACTGATACCTGCCAAATAACTATTTATGTTAGAAGCAACAAAACCAACGCCGCTTAGCCATGCGTTAATAACTCCGGTCTCAGATAGCGAGCCAAGCATATATGCCGCAATTTCGCTACTGTTCCCAACTGATAAATAACCATTTATGTTGCTTGAAACACCGTTGTTAAATAAATAGGCATTAATAGACTCATTGGGTAATCCACTAGCCAACATGTATGCATTGATACTATTTTGATAGCCCTTGGCATCTAAGAAGGCATTTATTTGCGTGACACCCGTGCCTGGCCCGCTAATATATCCATTGATTGAAGAAAATTCCGGCGTAAATATCCATGCGTTAATTGATTCAAATGCGCCCGATGGTGCTAGTAGGAAGGCGTTTATTGATTCATTAACCCTATTGGCCATGTAGCCAAAAATTTCGCTAAACGCTCCAGATGTAAACATCCATGCGTTTATATTTGAATTTATTGATGGAACAAATCCGCTCATCCACGCATTGACAAATTCAGTGACGTTGCCATATAGATATGCGTTAATAGAACCAGTTTCAGCAAGCGCGCCTTCCGCCCACGCATTAATGGAGCCCGTTAGCGCAGCAGTGTCCGAATTCATCCATGCATTTATATTTGAATGAAAACGCTTAGTTAAATATCCATAGATGCCAGAATTTCCGGTAAATTCATTTGTGTTAAACGGTGAGCCTTCTGCAAATGCCGCAATGGCGTTTTGCGTGATTGCCCCAACACCCAAAACGTTATCAAGCCACACTACTCCTTCATCGTCATTTATTCCAGGGGTAGGAGTATTGCCGCGCTCATATATCCATCGTAAAGTGGATGTGCCAACTGGAACTTTAGTACGGTAGCGATACCAGTCACAAGCGTTAGAATTACAAATTGTATTAATGTCTAATGCATAACGACCAGGATAAAAAATTCTTTGGGTGCCGGTTGGCGTGACAGTTTCAAAATAAATTTTATCGTCACCCGGGTCTGTTTCAGTTAAAATAACACCGCTACCAATAACATCGTGACGCATATCAAAAGCAATAGTGCGGCCCGCAGTATTATCAAATGCCAATTCAGACGCATCTACGGTAACCTGTATTTCCAACACACCAGATTGACCAAAACCAACGTTGGGCGTAGTTCGCGCCGCAAAGCCATCCCCATTGCCATTAGAAGTTCCAATGAAGAACCCACTAGCAACTGTGCCGTCTTGAACATCATCACTATAGGCGCCGCTTGCTCTTACGAACCACGTAAAGTCACCATAGGTGGCCCACAATGGCGGCAATTCGCCCTCTCGCGTAGTAGAAAATGTTTCTTGGCGACCAAGATTAATAGGGGCGGGTAATACAAAATTTCTTGTAAAAACACTACTGACCCATTCGCCGGCCGTAGAGTGAACACCATAGAACCTTAATTCTCTTATTTCTCTCTCTTCAACATCGAAACTATCGAAATTTAATTTTACATATCGTCCAACAAATGGTGCCATATTATGAGAGCGTGGTGTTGAACTGCCGTCTATTTCTATTTCAGAAGTGGCTTGAATTAATACATCTCCTCCAATACCGCCATATCCAGATGGTAAAGTAAAAGCCCTAGTATAATTGACATTATCTAAGGAAGAATCAACTTGTAATTCAAGGAAATCCTCAAAACTCTCTTCCCAAAGTACTTCTAAGCGGTTAAATATATAATTTTGCCCAAAATCATATGTAATAAAATCGCCGCTCGCAACAAAAACAGCCGTAGTAGTGTTGTTATCTGTAAAATTAGCACCATTAATAATACCGCCAGAAGCAATGGGTAAGCCGGTACGTTCTGCTACAAATGTTGGTAATTTTAGTTCGGCCTGATTGTCTATGGAATAGGCATAGTCCCACGCGACCAGTCTATACAGGCCGTCCAATCCACTACCGGCCGTTACAACTATTTCACTTTTTGGCACACCCCAAAATTGAAACGTTGGATGTCTCAGGGCTTTGAAACCGTTCCAGATAACTAAATTGCCACTGCCACCAGTATAATCTAATGCGGCCGGTGCCCACGAACGAATACCAGAAGTAGAAGAGGTTAAGTTGGGAAAATAAAACGAAGTGGTAGTAAAACCAACCGGAACACCGCTTACTGTGCCGCCAACAAAATCGCCCTGCACCGCAGTTTTCATTCTACTTATAACATATTCACCATTATTTTCCCGCGAAAGAAAATAAATATGAATTGTGTTACGTTCGTTTTGCCACGAAACATCAATAAGTGTGCCGCTAGCCCCTGGATAACTCAAACTGTCAGGCGGCATATCTTCATCCCAGGTAAGACCTAGTGGAGCGCGTGCCCGCGCGCCCTGCGTATATTCCCCCACACTATCTATTTGTCCAAAAAAATTAATAATGTTGAATGCCGAATCTTCAACACCATTAGTCATATTATTTTCAATAGAGGCTGTTAATGCTTCATATTTAGAAGTGACATTGGTATTGTCACTTAAAAGATAAATAAAAGTACTGCGCGGTTGCTCACCTCCAATTGGGCCAACATATGGTGTAGCGTGTGCAAAAGCCATATTGGGGCCAAATGGCAATAGGCTTACGTATCCGCTACCTTCTGGGGTGCCAGCACCAAATCCTAATAATGGGTCGTCTATTGGAATGGTGCGATATGACCAGTCGAAGAAAATACGGTTAGCCTGAACCAACCCCGTTGCGTCGGCCATGTAAATAACTTGACGCCCTATAGAGCCCGCCGTATTAAAAACCGGATAACCGCCATCGCGACCCGCTGGAAAAATAGTATTAACAGGCGAAAGACTATCTAATTGTGGAAATGCACTAAACGGATTAGGAACCCAATAATTTTCAACTATATTATCTGCATTTTTAGCGGGTATACGCGCCACAGGAAAAGGGCCCGCAACGTCATTGAAGCCAAATGGTCCCGTAAATGTTTGAGTTACTTCAATAGAAGCCTGAACACCCTTAGCGTTTCCACTATCACCAGCCGTTACGAAACCGCGCGCTATGACACCTGATGGTTCCCAACCACCCGTAATGAAATTTTTAGCAACGAAGGTATAGCAGCCAGAATCAGCATAACGATGCACGCAGTGAACGTTTCCATTACCATCCATCGCGGTATCAAAATTATTATGCTCTTCAAAATTATCTACCGGACAAACAAAAGTGGGCGGACTCCAACTTATTCCAGAATTAGAAGAATAAACAAAGTCTATTTCACTAGACCCGCTTGCGTATAGGAGAATGACGTTGCCATCGCGCGCATCTTGCCAAAACGAGCGGCCCCACGTTGGTAATCGAAAAACGTCAAAGCCGCTTACTGCTACAGAAGAATGGGCAGGCATTAATTATCCTGGGGTTGGTGTACTAAAGCCACCTAGTGGTAATCCCTGAGTGCCTCGGGTGCGCTCCGTGTTTATTAATTTAGCAATAGCAAGTCTCAAGGTTTCTAGTTCTTCCCTATTTACTTTGTTACCCAAAATATCACTTAAAGTACGAATTAGTTCTTCGGAGCCCACAATATTCTGCTGAACTTGCGCCTCAATTTGTAAAGAAACCGGCGAAGCAAAAGCCACTTGAACACCTTGAGCTAGTAGAGAAGAAACGTTTGCAAGGTTATCGACAATTACGCTATTTTGTTGAGCATTACTAATGGCCTCGACTAACTTAGCGGCTACTCGCTCCACAACGCCCTCGTTAAACGTGCGCGCCACTGCATTTGAAATGTTGTTAGTAAGGACATTAGGGTCGGTAATGACTGCCGCAACACCAGGTACTTGTGGTGCCGCGCCAGCAACCCCAGGGGCAGGTTTTGCGGTCACTGCCTTTTCAATGCGCGCGCCCGTTTTTTCTGCCGCCTGAAGTTGTTTCGCTAATAATTCAATTAGAATATTTTCGGCGCGTTTGGTAAAGTCCTGTTGATTTTTATTCAACTCTTCGGAAAGTCTGAGGAATTTATCCAATACATTAATGCCTTCCTCGCGAGTCTTAAGTGTTTTGGCTAAATCTCCGAAGCCGGCGCTTTCCAATAATCTCTTTGTTTCTTCTACATTACCTTGTGTAAATGCCCGCCGGCCTAGTTCGCCGCGCCCTCGTAGTTGCCTAAATCTTTCAACGAAATCACTGGCTCCATTTAGCAATAAGCGTACGTTACCTTCTATTTCGCCCCGAATATCTGGCACGCGCAAACCGCGTCTAACAGCTAAACGCCGCGCACCTTCGCCACCTGGAATATTCTCAGAGAACAACCTAGCCCGCTGCTGTGCGCGCCGCAATCTATCGCGTTCGGCGCGTTGAAGAGGGCTGCCGCCAGTGCGCCGCACCGTGGCCTCTAATTCATCTAAGGATTGATTGAGTTTATCGGAGCGGAAAAACCTCTCTGGTCTAAAAGCCACGCCGCCGCCCGGAGTGGCTGTGCGCGGAGAAATTAAATTACCAAAAACTTTCTGAACTTCAACTCCTATATTTGGTGTACTACTAATAGTTTTAGATTGAGCAATGACGGTAGCATTTAGTAGTGCGTTAGAATCAGTTAGATTAGTTAATGAATTAACAACTTGTTGAACTGAAGTGCCAAATGTAGTTACCTTAGCAGCAGTTTGTGCTGCTGCTGTCGCCGCCTTTAATTGTTCTCTCGTAATAGTTTTAGTGCTATCTATGTTCGCTGCTACTGGTTTTGACGCCCCTAATGTTATTTTAGCGGTTTCCTTGGTTATATCAGCAAACTTCTTTTCAGCAGTTTGGCGTTGGCGCGCAGCCTCATTAAGGGCGTTATTAAATTCTTTGGTGGCCCGGTCTGTAAGTTCGGTAGTGGCGCGCGTAGCAGGTTGCCCTCTAGTTGCAAAAGTTTGTAATGATTGTTGGGCTTTTAGAAGCGCCGCAAAATTGGTTGCATTATTTGCAATGAGAGTTTGTAAACTAGCATTGATTTCGCCACGCTGTTTAGTTGCCAAGTCGGCCGTAGCGCGCGCAATATTAACCTGCGCTTGTTCCAATTGAATTGAAAGGGCGTTGAGCCGACGTATTTCCTCTTGCCGCTGCCGTATTTCCTCTTGTGCCCGCGCCGCATCTGATAGGCTCTTGGTAACTTCGGCCGGCGTTGCTATTTGTAGGCGTTCAAAGACGCTTTGTAATTCAGTGCCGCCGACACCGCCAACAACCGGACGCTGACCAAAGCGCGCGGCTGCCTCAAGGCCCGCTTGAACACGACGAAGGATATCTTCGCCCCCACGCTCGCGAGTACTCGCAATGCGCTTAGAAAGCGTCGTTAGTGAATTGATGTTAACGTCTGTTATGTTTTTGAAAAATTGGCGGGCTAGTGCAATATCATCAAGCGTTTGTTTAAATTTCTCTGGGCTTTCAAGTAGTAACTTGCCAAATTCTCTTTGTTGTTGAATGCGCAATTCCTGTAGTTGGCGCTCCGCATTTATCCTTTCATTTATAATGCGAATTTCATCCTGAAGAGTTTTTTTGCGCACATCAATTTCTTGTTTAGTGGCATTTATTCTTAATTGGAATTCCGCTATGGCATTTTGTCTTACCGCGTTTAATTGGGCATTACGAACATCGCGGGCGAAATTTTCCTGTTGTTGGAATGAGCGTTGTAAGCCAGTTTGCGTAGTGGATGTAATTATCTTAATGAGGTTTTGCGCGGCCCCAGATAGTTCGGCCGCCCCAGTAAACGCACCGCCGCCAGGGGCTTGTCTCAATAATGCCAATTGCTCCTGTTGCACGTTTCTGACTAATTGAATTTGCGCGCGTGACGTATTAAGGATGTTTAAGAAACGCGCCCGTAAACTTGCGCCGCTTTTTTCTAATGCATCTCTAATTAACTGAGCCCCGTTCTTTAGTTGTTCAGAAGTTATTTCTCCTTGTTCCCCCAATAATCTTATGATATTTTGTTGAGCCCCTAAAATTTTGTCAAATGCTCCAGTAAGTTCTTGACCGGCACGTTGGAAAAGTCCAACTTGTTCCTGTGCTTGTTGTGTTAATAAAGTACCTCTATCTTGAGTAACTTTTAATTCGCGCTCAAGCATCTGACGGCTTAAATCATTAACTTTACGCTGTCCATCTATAACTGCTAAAATGGCCTTTTTAGCCTCTTCTTGAGTAAACGTAGTTGGACGAACTTCTTGCAATCTCTTTAATGTACTTTGTGCCTCGCCTAATTGTCTTTTTAATTCTTCCTTATCAACGGCAAACTTAATATCTATGGTGGCCGACTTTGATGCAGTAGCCAATAAGGCGGTACTTAATCCTTTGGTTTTGGCTAAATTAGCATTTTGTTGCGTCAATTGAATAGCGATTTTTGTTTCTTCTGCTGCTCTTTCGGCCGCTATTTTTTTTACCAACTCGCTATTTTTAATTCCAGCGGCTTGTAATTCTTGACCTAACCGAACGCTATTTAAAATATCATTTTGGAGAAAAGATTCATTATTTAGATTGCGCAATAAATTTTCTTGGCTAGATACAAATTTATCAACCAAAGTCGTCTGTAATTTAATTGTATCGGCGTGTAAACGCGCTTCTTCTTTCGCCTTTTCTTCTGCGGCAACCTGTCTGTCAATTTCAACCCTACGGGCCTTAACGATTTTCGCCTGTCTATCTATTTCTCTTGTTTCTTCTTCTAAATTACCTAGGTTTCTCGAAGTATTTGTTCCTGTAACATCTTGGAAGACACCTATTTTACCAAGAGCTATAGCCACCTGCTCCGCTAAAGCTGGTATTGGGGCAAAAATAGTACTTAAAGTAGCTCCTATGCCTTCGATAATAGCACCTATAGACTGGAAAGAAACTTTGATTATAGTAAAAGCAGGCGAATCACTTAAAGTATTCAATGTGTCTATAAAACTTGTTAAACCATCTATACTGCTCTTAATAAAACCTTCTAATGTACCTCCGGTGAATAACAAATCAAATGATGCGCGCAGTTTATTTATCGAAGATTGTAAACTGTTGGCCAAGAGAGCATTAGCATCAAAGGACGAACCAACGGCATCTGTCACGCGCTTTAATGAAACGGCATTTTTGCCGAATGTATCAAATTCTTTGCGTAACTCTTTAGCCCCGGCGGCCAACGCAAAAATATCGCCAACGTTGCGTCTATCGCCAATTAACGACGCTATTTGAACGCCTCGCGCGGTACGACCAGCTTGATTGATTCTGTCTAGAACATCAAGAATAGCATCAAAACCGCGTATTTGTCCTGAAAAATCTGTGATATTTACACCAGTTATCGTTTTAATTTGGTCGGCATTTTTAGCACTCTGCGTGAGTACTTGTCGTAATGCCGTTGCTAATCTACCAGCGTTAGCGCCAGTAGCCGAAAATGCCTTAGATAGTAAAGCGGCAGTAGTTGGCAAATCAGCGCCTTGTATGCCTGCGGCGGCAGCACCAACGCGCGTAAGAGCACTTGTTAATGATTCAACCGACGCACTAGATTGCGATGCTAAAACACCAATAAGCGCAGCGGCATTAGCGGTGGCTTCACCTACAAACGACTGTTGTGCGGCCAATCTTTCTGTAGCATTAGTTGCTTCCTTAACCGCCGGCGTATATTGAGCTAGGTTGTCCAAGAATTGGATGGCAATAGCATTAAGATTTGTTGTGGCCGTTTCTGCGCTTAAGGTGCCACCCTCCAAACGTACTAGAGCAATAACGGCATCTGCGAATGCTTTATTTCCAGCGCGCCCAACTCGTTCAGTTGTTAAAAGCGCATCTGATATTTCTTTAAATGTTAAACCCGTTTGTTTTGAAGTGCGTATTAATTCCGTTAGTGCGTTACTAGATGCCTTTGTTAACGATTCAAAACGCGTAAGAGGATTTGTGTCTATTTGCTGAGAGAAATCTCTGAAAACTGTAAGTCTACGCGCGACCGTATCCAACTCAATAATGTCAGTAATTAAACTACGTATTGCGCCACCAACAGCAAAAATGGCGCGTGATACTACTTGGAATAAAATAAAACGCTTTGCGACTGTACCAATTTGATTACCAAAGGCGGCCACTAAATCAGATGATTCACCTAATGAGGACTTTAAATCAATACCAAGAGCGCGGGCTTCTTTCCTGAGCGCATTCATTTCATTACGATTGCGTATAAAACCGCCTATGGTGTTGCGGGATTCTTGGCGCAATTCTCTAAAGCGTTGTACCAACGTAGACTGTCTTGCAGCCAGTCGTTCTGTCGCTCTAAAAGCATCCTGTGCGGCACCCGCAAACTGTTTTAATTCTGTTCCCTCAAGTCCTTTGGCAACAGCGGTTAGGCGGCCTACTGGAACGGCCTGCTGTACACCGCTTTCTGGGCGCGCCGCAAGAGATTCTTGTAGTCGAGCATTAAATATTTTGCGCAAATTAACAGATTTGTCTGTTTCTTGGCGCAACAATGCCAATTTATCAACGACGCCTCGCTGTATATCGTTTTCTATAAGTTGTAACTTATTATTTTTTTCTGCATCAACACGACTCGATATTTTGCGCAATTTATTCTTTGTAACGTCAAGTTGTGCCCTTAAAGCACCTTCAAGTGCCTCAGTGCCGCCGCCAGCAACGCGAATGCCCTTAAGTGCTTTTAAAGCGTCGGCAGCACTTATTTCACCTTGTGCAACTAATTTGCGAACTTTAGTTAATTTACGCGTAGCTTCTATATTTTCATTATTAACCTGTGTCTCATTTTTTAATTGAGAAAAATTTGTCCTTTTTTCTTTAGATGGAGTAGTTTCTCTACTTGTGGTCGGTTGACGTAACGCAACTTTTTCTGCATTACTAACTTGTTTATTTAATGCGTTTACTAAACGTTCTTCTTGTTGTAGAATTAATGTCTTAGTTGTCTCAATTTTTTTTGTTTGTTGTAGAATTCTTGATTCTACTTCTGCCCGTTTAAAATTTAAAACCTCAAGTCTCTTAAGTAAACCAGTTTGTTGGTCTTCAGTAGATGTACGTAATTGCCCCTTAACTCTATTTATTTCACTACTTAATTCCCTGCTACTATTTTTTAATACATCTAATGGAGCTTCTTGTTTTTTCAGTTGTCCTTGTAATGTCTTTAATTCAAAAGAAAGACCCTGTATGCCGGCTCTAAAAAAGCCGCCTAGTAAATTTATTTCAACAGCACCTTTATTTATAGCATTTTGAGCATTATTAATAGCACTTTTTAATCCAGAAGTAGTAATACTTTCAGTGGGGATTAAGCGATTTAAACTTTCGCTTAGAGCTTGTTGTCTCTGTATAATAAAGCGATTAAAACCAGATGATACTGCTGACAAAGAAATATTGGGCTTGTTTATTGTTTCTTCGATTTTATCTTTAGTTTTACCCAAAGCATTATTGATGTTTTGAGATAATACAGCTTGCTTTTTATTAATTTCATTTAATTTCGAAATAGCTTTTTCTCGTCCGCTAGTTAGTCTATCAATAGACGACAATAGTTCATTTTCACGATTAGATAGTACTAATTTTTTAGCTTCTGCGTCTTTTATTTGACGCAAAGTACCACCTAATTGTTCTAATGGAGTCTTATCTAATGATGTTGTTAATCTACTTATAGTTTGTGATAATTCTTCCTGTCTATTTCTAACTTTACCCAACGTAGACGATTGTTTATCTATTAAACTTGAAAAAATATCAATTGAGCGTTCTACTTTACTAGCATCAACTTTTTGCAAAGAATTAGTTAAACTATTTGTCCTTATATTAAATTGACCTAATGAATCTTTTACACTTCCAATAGATTTACGTAATTCATCGGAAACAATTGAAACTGAACTAATAGATTTTTCAAATTGTGTAATTCTACGAATTCCAGCTTGTTGAGCCTTTGCCATTATTTCTGAAATATCAACAACGGCAGGTTGCTTAATTTGAGCACTTTGAGGTTTAGTAGACTCAATTGGTTTCGATATTTCGCTTATTATTTTAGGTTGACTAGAAGTAATTCTTGTAACCCCATCAGAGGCATTTTTTTCACTTTGTGCCATTAATTCTCGAACTTCAGCCAACTTCTGGGCGGCCCTTATGTTTTTGGCGTTAGCCTGCACCTCACTTCTCGCATCGCGAACGTTTTGGGCAAGTCTATCCTTCGCGGCTTGCTCC
>Ga0209640_10001123_pt1 | contig 22183 bp, 14 predicted proteins | sample RifCSP10_1_FD_184018 | JGI IMG/M metagenome (GOLD analysis project Ga0209640, IMG submission 184018) | Soil microbial communities from Rifle, Colorado - Rifle CSP2_sed 10_1 (SPAdes) (version 2) | ecosystem: Environmental > Terrestrial > Deep subsurface > Rock core/Sediment | place: Rifle...
ACGGCGTCGAAGTCGCCAGCAGCGACGGTCTCGAGGCGCGGCATGCCCGCGGGGGAGCGCAACACCACCGCGCGCGCGAGCCCGTAGGTGTCCGACGCCGCGGCAAGCGAGAGGGGGTCGGCGACTTGCGCGGTCGAGTAGCGGCCGATCGCCTCTTCGCGGAGCACGAAGGCCGAAGAGCTTGTCCGCACCGCCGCGACGAGCAGCCCGTCGCCGCTTACAGAGGCTGCAAGGCCGAGTGCATTTGCGCCCGAAGGGAGGAACTCGGAGGCCACGGGGGAGAGCCCGTCAAGGGGCGCGGAAAGGCGCACGAGGCCGAGGGACGTGGAGAAGAGCCCCTGGAGGACGCCCGAGCGGGCCGAAAGCGCGCCTGAAGACGCGCGCACGGCGATCGCGCCGGCGCTCGTAGTCGTGCTCCCTTGGCCGATCGCGAACACGTCCACGGCGGACTCCTTGAGGAGCGCAAGCCGGGGCTCCGGCAGTGCGGGGACGAGCGCCGAGGCAAGCGCGCCTGCGCGCGGCAGGGCCCCGCGAGAGAGGACTTCGCCCTGCGACGAGACATGGGCCACAACGACCTTGTCAGGCGCGCCGAGCACGAGGTAGCTCGCGACGAACCCGCCGTCGACGGCGGCCACCGAGGGGAACGCGGGGACTTCACCCTGCGCTTGGAGCGCGATGTCTGCGACTAGCTCGCCCGTGGAGGGGTCGGCGAGGAGCAGGCGCGCGCTCCCTTGCGAAACATAAGCGAGGGCCGCCCGCTCAGCCGAGAGGACCGCGAGGCGCGGCGCGGCAAGCGCCGGGTCGTCAAAGAGCGCGGCGAGTTCGAAGGACGCCCCGCGGGTGGCGGGAAGGGAGCCCTCTTCGCTGAGCCAAGAGAACTCGACGCCTTGCGGCCCCGTCGCGGCGACGAGCATCGCGCCCGAGCCGGGAACCGCCGCGAGGTCGACCCGGAAGGCTCCCGGCGGAGCCGCCCCCAAGTACGAGAGGGACGGCGGCGCGGCAAGCGCCGCGGGCAGGAGCGACAAAGCGAGCGACGCGGCAAGGAGGCCGCAGAAGCCGGCGCGGGCAGCCGACACAAAGACGGAGGCCGGTTGCCTGGCTATTTAACGGACTTGGTGCGCTTCTTTGATCCCTTGGGGCAGAGGGCCCTAAGGCCCGATGTGGATGCCCAGAGCGGCGTTTTTCACGCTCGAGACCGCGGAGAGCGCGGCAAGGTATGACGTCTTCGGGTTGTCCGGGAAGGGCGCGTTTTCAACCCTGCACTTGAGCGTGCCGAAGTCCCCCTTGGCGACGACTTCGTGTTCGTTGTTCCGCGCCCGGGGGTCGGCGATGATCGTGACACGCGTGCGGTCGAAGCCCAAGCCCGCGATCGCCAGGGCCGCCGCGACGTTGATGTTTGCCGGGAAGAGCTGCACGGCCCTGCGCGCGCTCCCGCGGAAGACGACCGTGGGCGCGCGGACCTTCGCCGGGTCGAAGGCCTTCTTCTGCAGGTACGGCGACCCCGCAAGTGCGCGCGGGGGCTTGCGGGTCGTGAGAGAGACCTCGCGAAGGCCCGCCGAGGCCGCGCTTGCCACCGCCTCGAGGCCGGCGAGCGCGCCCGAAGGCAGGAGGATCGTTGCGCCCGTGCGCTCTCGGACCTTGCGCAGCCCGCGCCAGAACCGGTCGTCGGCAAGGGCGCCAACCGACATGACAAGGACGTCGCGACCGGCCTTAAGCGCGAGGGGCGCGACTTCGCGGGCGGCCGCCTGGGAGGCGCTTTCGACGACTAGGTCGCTCCCCCTCACGAGCCCCGCGAGTGAAGGTGCGACGCGGTAGCGCAGGCTTAGCGCCGCAAGCGCGCGCGCCCGCGACGGGTCAAGGTCGAAGAACGTGATCCGCGAGACGGGCTTGAACGGCGCGAGCTTGCGCGCAAGCGTTCGGCCGATCGAGCCGCACCCGACGACGCCGACTTTGAGGGCCACGCCGCGGGCCACATCCTTGCCGGAGATAAAGGCGCGGGGGGCAGGTCAGGCAGCCATCCAGTGCGCGCAGTTGCGGCCTGCGCTCGCCAAATTTCCACGTGTTATGCGCGGCGCTCCAAGATTATATACGCCCGCGCCCTCGCCTGAATGGGTGCCTCTACCGTGAACGCGCGCGACCGCGTGATTGCCTTGGCTGCGACTGCCATGCTGTTTTCCAGCCTCGCTGCAGGCCTGGCGGAGGGCAACAGCCGCTACCCACTCACCGTGGTTCTCTGGGAAGACAATGGGGAGCTCAAGACCGCGGGCCAGAAACTCACAGTTTGGGCCCAGGTGTTTTCCGGCGATGTGCCCACGAACGCCACGAGCGTGACCTTCCACTGGGGCCTCAACATCCCCCCGATTTTCGTTGCCGCTGCCGTCACGGGCACGTACGGCGGCAGCCCGGGTCTCTATTGGGGGAACGTCACGGTCACGGCCACCGATGAGTCGACCGGTTTCGGGCTCCTCGAGGTCGCGGTCCAGAACGGCGGGGACACCGCGACGAACAGCAGGATCGTGTACCTGGGCGCCTCGGTCTTCCCGGGCCCCGCGCCCCCCGCGACCGGGTGGACGGTGGCAGCCGGTGTTGACAACTACGGCGAGCTCGGCTCGACGCTCGACCCCGGCGAGACCTTTGTCTGGAGCATCGACACGGCGCAAAACGGCACGCCGACGAACGCGTCGAGCCTCCTCGTGCGCCTCTTCGAGGGCCCCGAGGTCACCTTCAGCGAGACGCCGACGAACCTCACGCCCGTCTGGGCCTCGGAGGGCCACTACACGGTGGCAACGCAGGTGCCCTCGTCGCAAACGGAGAGCGTCCAGTACGTCCTGCAGGCCACGATCGACGAGGGGAACTTCGCCTCGGTGAACGCGACTGCCGATGTGTGGTTCTACGACACCGTCGTGGACTTCGGGGCCCTCGATGTTTCGGCGATCTCGGGGACCCTCACGGTCGGGGACGGCACGGACACGCAAGGAAGCATCGCCGCAAACCTCGAGCTCACGTCCGCCTTGGACTCCCACAGCATCGGCTGGATCAACGGGACGACGGACTCGGGCGGGCGCCTGGCCTTCAGCGTGGCAAACGACGGCACGGCGGAGGTCGACGTGAAGGGGTGGATGAACGGGACGTTCTCGCAGCGGGTCTCCGCGGCCGTGCGCCTCGGCTCCGCGTTCGTGCCGCCGGGCCCCTCCGGCGCGCCGCTTGACGCGGTCCCGCAGGACGACCCGGGAAGGCTCGCATGGGAACGCAACCAGACGATCCGCTACGCGTTCTACCAGAACGGCAGCCTGTGGGCGAACCGCACGGTGCTCGCCTACGTCTCGAGCGCGCGCGGGATCCTCACGACGGCAAACCTCACGACCGACGCGAACGCCACGGCCGCGCTCACGATCGACTTTTCGCGGGTCAAGCCCGTCTCGGAGGACTACGTGCTCCAGGGCTTCAACCAGGGCCTGAACATCACGTTCCGGGCGGCGGTCGGCCCCGACGCGGCAAGCAGCGACGGGGCATTCTGGGCCGAGGACGAGGAGCGGGCGTGGCCCCAGCCGATCCCCGCGATCGCCCGCACGCTCTTCGACACGAACCTCACCTTCGCCACGGAGCCCATGTCGCTCGGCGCGAGCTTCGGCGTGGGCGCGAAGTACGTGGGCCCGAAAAACGTCACGGGCTACAAGGGTGCGGCGATCATCTTCCCGAGCTCGATCAACGCGATCTTCGACGGCGCCACCGAGAGGTACGCGGTGTGGACGGCCACCAGCGAGCCCGTTGTTGCCTACCTCGTCGACGGTGACGCGCAGGAGTACTTCGGCCGGGTGTTCGTCCCCTCGTACTGGCCGCTCACGACCTACACGCTCCTCGGCGCGGTCGTGCCGTCGTTTTCCGCCCTCGGCGGCGAAGGCGGGCCGACCGGTGGGGCGCTGAACTGGATCGCGCTGCGGCCCGGCGAGGCGCTTTCCGAGTTCGTGCCCGCGCCGGACACAACGCCGCCGGAGATTTGGGGGCCGGCCAATTTCACGGCGCAAAGCTACCTCGTGGACTTCGTCGCTCACGTGTACGACAACTCGCTCGACTTCGGCACGACGGGCTCGGTGCTTTGGCAGTTCGATGACGGGACCGGGCCGCAGAACTTCACGGGCGAGACCGGCGCGTGGAACTTTGGAACGCCGGGCAACTACACCGTGCGGATCACCGCGACCGACGGGTCGGGCAACAGCGCGAACCACACGTTCGTCGTAACCATCCTTGACAGGCGCCCGCCCGTGGTGACGGCCGGCTCGGACTTCACGGCCCTCGGCGGCGTGGCCGCGCAATTCCAGGGCAACGCGACCGACGACGACCCTGCGTTCGGGGCGAGCGCTTTGTACTCTTGGTCCTTCCTCTACAACGGCTCGACAGTGACGCTGCCGGGGCTTGCCCCCTCCTTCACGTTTTGGATGCTCGGGACCTATGGCGCCACGCTCACCGCGACGGACGCCGCCGGCAACAGCGCGAACGACACCGTGCTCGTGACCGTCGTTTCGCCCGACACGACGGCCCCGTCGGTCGACGCGGGGGCCGACCGCACGGTCGACGCTGGCGCGGTCGCGGCCTTCAGCGGGAGCGCCACGGACAACGACCCGGCCTTCCCGCAGGGGGCGACCTGCAACTGGTCGTTCACCTACAACGGCTCGGCCGAGCAGTTCAACGCGACAGGGTTCTCTTTCACCTTCTGGACCCTAGGGACGCTCGACCTCACCTTCGCCTGCGTGGACTTCTGGGGCAACGCCGCGCAGGACACCCTGCAGGTCACCGTGCAGAAACCCGACCGGGTGGCCCCCACGGTCGACGCGGGCGCCGACATCTCCGTTGCCGCCGGCGAGGCCGTGGCGCTTGCCGGGCAAGTGACCGACAACGACCCCGCGTTCCCCCTGGGCGGCTGGATCGCCTGGCTCTTCGTCTACAATTCGACCTCGGAAAACTTGACGGGGCCGAACGCGACGTTCACGTTCTTCGTGCCAGGCGCCTACACGGTCGCGCTCCTCGCTTCCGACGGGTGGGGCAATGTCGGTACCGACACGCTCCAGGTCACCGTTCGCGTCCCCGACACGGAGGCGCCCTTGCTCCCGGGGATGGCTAGCCAGACCGTGCTGGTCGGCGTCCCAATCACCCTGACGGCGGGCGCCACCGACAACGACAACACGTTCCCGCTCACGGGCAACATCTCCTGGAGCTTCGAGCTCAACGGGACGCCCCTGGTCCGCTTTGGCGACCTGTTCACCTTCGCCTTCCCGGAGCCCGGCAATTTCACCGTTACGCTTTCCGCCGTCGACCGGGCGGGCAACCGAGCCGTGGCCACGATCCTGATCCAGGTCCTGCGGCCCGACACGACCCCGCCGGCCGTCGTGGCTTCCGTCGACCGGGCCTCGATCGAAGCAGGCCAGAGCGTGACCTTCACGGGGTCGGCGACCGACGGGGGCGCCCCGCTTGCGGACGGGAGCCGCTTCGAGTGGAGCTTCACGTACAACGGCAGCCTCCAGCGCCTCCAGGGGCTCTCTCCGAACTTCACCTTCGCCCACCCCGGAACCTACGTGGTCACCCTCCGCGTGCGCGATGACGCGGGGAACAACGGGACGGCAGAGGTCACCGTAACGGTGAGCGCGCCCTCCGGGGGCGTGACGACCGAGCCCGGGAACTTGACGCTTTACATCCTGCTTGCCCTTGCCGCGGCGGCCGCCGTCCTCGTTCTGCTGAAAATGCGCCCGAAGGCCCTCGACGGCAAACCCTTGCCCGAGGACAAGGAGGAGAAGAAGGGCTCAGGCGAAACGAGCCCCGGAAAGCCCGACGCGGACGGCCAGCCGGCGAAAGAGGAAGAGGAACAGGACCTCAACGACCTGCTCAAATAGCGGCCGTGGCCGCGCGGGGGCGCCCCGTGGGGCGCGCCCTTTATAGGCCCGCCCGCGCGATCGCGTTTCCGCCATGGAAGACGCTCCCGCGCAAGCCCAGCCGGCCTCGGCGGCCCCCGGCGCCAAGGACCAGCTCCGGGAGACCCTGATCGCCGGCGAGCGGATCCTCGCGAAGTTCCACCCGCACCCGATGGCCTTCCTGCCGTGGTTCCTTCCGTCGATCCTGCTCTTCGTCTGGACCGCGACCTACCTGGTGATCCTCGCGTTCTTCGCGTCGCTCTTCGACCAATTCAAGAACCTCATCGGGGGGAGCGACATCGCCCCGCTGCTCTTCTGGGCGATCGGCGCGTTCCTCATCGGCCTCATCATGCCCCGAGACGCGCGCACTTCGAAGCAGAACGTGACCGCCTCCACGTTCCTCAAGGCCGTCCACTACCTCTACTTCGCCCTCCTCGCGCTCCCCTTCATCCTCTACTTCGTCTTCCGCGCCAAATCGGCCGCCCTCGAGTTGACGCCGTGGGTGCAGATCTACACGGTTCTCCTCAGCGTCCTCATGATCCTCATCTACGACCTCTACCGGCGCTCGTTCACGTACTTCGTGACGAACTTCCGCGTGATCTTCCGGTACCGGTTTTTCAAGACTGCGGAGAACAACCTGCGCTTCTCCCAGGTGCGCGACGTCGAGATCGACCGCTCGTTCCTCGAGCGGATCTTCAAGCTCGGAAACGTGCGCCCCTACACGGGCGCGGAGGAGAACCTCGTCGACCTCACGCCGGGCTACGACTCGCCGGACGAGTGCTTCTTCGGCGTGCGCAACCCCGAGTACGTCAAGCGCCTCATCCTCGAGCAGATGCTGGGCCCCACGGACACGATGCACGCGTCGGTCTACGGGACGGGGGCGACCGGGCCAACAGGCCTTGGCGGCCAGCCGGTGATCCCCGTGGGCGGCGCGCCTGGCGCGCCCGCGGCGCCCAAGGCGGCGGCCGAGGCGGACGCCGACCGCGTCAAGCGCCTCGAGAAGGAGCTCGAAGAGCTGCGCAAGAAGCAGGGGCCCGCGATGCCGGCGGCGAAGGCGGCAGCCCCGCCCGTGCCCTCTGCGGAGGCGGGCAAGCCCTCACCCTCGAAGACGACGCGGCTCTCCGACGTGACCCCCACGGTCGGGGTCCGCGAGACGGCGAAGTCGCACGCAGAGTTTGGCGACGACCGGGACGCGTTCGCGTCCACGGACGCCTCGTTCCGCGGCGCGGAGCGCAAGGACAAGAAGCCCTCCCCCTCGGGCGCGCCCGCGGACGAGGACGACAAGCCGCGGGGAATCTGAAGCGCGCGGGCGCCCACCGGACGCGCGGCGGGGAAGTCCGCGGAACCTTCATGACGCAAGCATGGCTCGTTCCTCCGTGGGCCTCGTCCCTCGCCACAAGAGCCTACCCGACCTTGCCTTTGCCTACGGGCTCCCGGCACCGACCAGCGAAGTCCAGATGGAGAGGGTCCTCGACCGATGGGAAGCCGAAGTTGCAGCCAAGCTTGCGGTCGCCTCGGCCCTTCTCGCCCTTGGCACACTCCCCGCCGCCGGCATTGCCCGCCTTGTGTTCACGCCGGGGCTCGAGGCCGCGGGGGTCGTCATCTTGGCCATCGTCGCCGCCGCCGCGCTCTTTGGCCTCCTGTCGGGCCTCTCGGCGATCAGCCTTACGCTGAGGGCGCGGCTTGGCGACCCGTCGCTCTTCGTGAAGCTCGGCGTGCCACTCGCCATGGTGGTCTGCTTCCTCCTGCTCGGCCTTTCGGCGGCGGCCTTTCTCTTGGCGGGGTTCTCGTGGTAGCCCGCAGTCCCGTTCGAGCCCCGTTCGGCACCTTTTAAGTAGCCTGGCCAGCGTGGCAACGGACGATGGCCCGCGACCCTCGTTTCCGGGCGCTCGGCGCGCTTGCCGCCGTGCTCTGGCTCCTCGCGCCCGGCCTTGCCGGAGCGGCCGCTGCGGCCCCGCCCGCGACGACGTCCCTCCCGCCCATGCCGCTCGCCTTCACCAACGCCTCGGCCTTCGCCGGGGTCGAGTACCTCATCGTCACGGCCTCCCCCTACGCCGCCGCCATGCAGTCGATCGCCGACTGGAAGACGCAGAAGGGGCTGCCCGCCAAGGTCGCGCTCTTCGAAGACATCAACTTCTCGTACTCGGGCCGGGACGGCGCGCAGCGGCTGCACAATTTCCTGCAAGACGTGTACTTCAACGGCACGGGCGAGGCCCTCAAGTACGTCCTCCTCGGCGGCGGCTCGGCCGTCCTGCCCACCCGGTATCTTCGGACGGACGGGTCGAACACGACGGACTACACGAACGACCTCGTGCTTTCGGATATCTACTACGCCGGCCTTGATACGGACTGGGACCGCAATGGGGACGGGGTCTTTGGAGAGTACGGTGAGGAAGACTGGGACGCGAACGTCTTCGTGGGCCGGCTGCCTTTCAATTCGGTCGCCGAGGCCGGCTTCGCACGCGACAACCTCCTGTCCTACGAAAAGGCTCCGTTCGTTGGGCCGTGGATGCGCAGCGCCGTCGCATTTGCTTCTGTGATGGACCCGCCCAACAACGAGGCCCCGCCCTTCAATTACGACCCGACCGAGGACAATGCGCTGCGCTCCGTCCAGCTCGCGCTCCCCCATGTGCCCTCGGGGATGAGCGTGGACGTGCTTGCGGACTACTATGAATTTCCGGCGCTCAACTACACGCCGGCGCAGGACCGACTGTCGTCGGCTTCGATGGTAGGGGCAATAAGCGCGGGGAACTCGGTCGTGATGTCGGTCACCCACGGTTGGGTACCCTCCGGGCGGGGGGTGCCCCAGTATGCCGGCTCGGGCGCGGACTACACGTGGAGCAACGGGCTTGTCTACCAGAACGCAAGCAACTTCACAAATTTCGGGCAACTGAGCTTCGGGTACTTCTCCTCGTGCATCGTGGGGAACTTTGCGGACCCCTCGCTCCCTACGCTCGCCCGGTTCGTCGTCCAGGACAACCACGGTTTCATCGCGGAGATTGTGCCGACCGATGGCACGCTCCGCGGGGAAGACGCATTCAGCACCTACGGCCTCCGCGAAGGGAACTGGTGGCAGTCGGAGAACTTCTGGCGCAACTTCTTCACCGGCACCGACCCGTTCCGCGCCGGTCCGGCGCTTTACCAGGGGATCCGCGACTACGGGCAGCACGTGAGGGACAGCGTGTGGATAGTCGGAGCCAACGAAAGTTGGGGCCGGTACCGCACGCAGAAGGCCGTCTACAACCTACTCGGCGACCCCGAGGTTCCGATCTGGACGGACGTGGCGGCGACCTTCAACGCATCGTGGCCCTCGACGCTTTACACGGCCGAGAGCCACTTCCGCGCAACCCTCAAGGACAGCCTCGGCCGCCCGGCGTCCGGCGCGACGGTCGCGCTCCAGGGCCCGGGCGTCTACGCGGTCGCCACGGCCGACGCGCAGGGGCGCGTCGACATGCTCGTGCAGCCCACCTCGACCGGGAGCCTGCGCGCCACGGCGACGCTTCACAATTTCATCCCGCTCCAGGTGTCGATCCCAATCGCTACGGCGCCGCCAGACCTCTCCATTAGCGCCGCCAATGTGACCTTATCGCGGCCGATTCTCAAGTCTGGTGAGGCCGTCCAGGTGAACTTCACGGTCCGCAACGTGGGGCAACTTCCAAGCAACTCGACCGACGCGCGCGCCTTCGAGGAGCTCCCTTCGGGGCCGCAGCGGCTCATTGCCTCGTCGGTCGCGCTTCCAGCCCTCGGGGCCGGCGAGGAGACGACGACATCCTTTACCTGGACGGCGACGGAGGACGGCAACCACATCCTGCACATTGTCGTCGACCCAACGGATTCCGTCGCCGAATTCGACGAGCTCAACAATGAGGCCGTCCGTGAAGTGGGCGCCTCGAGCGTGGACCTCGCGCTCCTTTCGGGCTCGGTCTCGATCAATCCGCCCGGCCAGGTCTCGCCGGGAGGCATCGTGACCGCGTCCGGGACCGTGGAGCGCACGGGCCTTGTGCCCCGCGGCTACCTCATCGGCTACGAGCTCGTTCGGACGTCGGGCGCGACCGCGGCGTCTGGCAATGTGGTCGCCAGTGCGACGACCGCGTCGTTCAGCTTCGAGGTGCCCGTTGCGGTGGCCGGCGAATACGAGCTCCGCATACGGGCCGACGCCGCCGACGAGATCCTGGAATTCGACGAGTTGAACAACGGGGTCGCCTTTGCCGTGCGCGCGGGAGCCGGCCCCTCGTTCTTCGCGCTGCCCCCCGTGCGGCTCCAGGAAGACGCCCCGCCGACAGCTGTGCTGCCCGACCTGCGAGCCTTCGTATCCGACCCAGACACGCCCTTCTCGCAGCTCGAGGTAACGGCCTCGGCCTCCGCGCCCGAGCTCGAGGTCTGGGTCGACGGCTACGCGCTCTTCGCGCGCCCCCGCGCCGAGTGGTCGGGTGCAGGCACCATCGCGCTTGCGGCCGCCGACGACCAGGCCCAGAGCACGGCGTTGACCCCGTTCACGGTGGACGCGCAGCCCGACGCGCCGTGGATCGAGGGGCCAAGTGTCGGGTCCGTGGAGGTCGGCGGGGTTTTCGACCACCGGGTGGTGGCCGGCGACCTCGACGGGGGTGCGCTTTCCTTCTCGCTCCTTTCGAGCGGCCCGCCGGCGACCGGCGCGATCGCTGTCGATTCCGAGGGCCTCATCGCGTTTGTCGCAACCGAAGGCATGGTGGGCTCGTTCACGCTCGCCGTGACCGTCACGGACAGCTCCGCGCGGACGGCTTCGACCAGGATCACGGTGGTCGTCCTGCCCGCCGACCGCGCGCCAGAGTTGGCGGACCTCGGCAGGTTGGTCGTCACGCGGGGGGCGGGCGCAAGTTTCCAGCTCGTCGCCAACGACGCCGACGGGGACCCGGTCGCGTTCTCCTCGAACGACGGGAGGGCGACGGTTTCGCCCTCGGGCCTCCTCGAGCTCACGCCGTCGCAGGTGGCGGCGCTGCCCGCCGGTACCACGACCGTCCGGGTTTCCGTGAGCGACGGGCTCAAGTCGACGACGGGGAACGTGACGCTCGAGGTTGTCGAGCGCGCGCCTGCGAGGGGCCAAGCGTGGGCCGCAGAGAACGGGCCATGGGTTATTGGGGCCTTGGCCGTTGCCGTGGCCGCGGCCGGTTGCGCGGTGGCGCTTCGCAAGCGGCGGCCCTCATAGGGTCGCCGGGGAGGGCGCCTGCGGCGCGGCCCACGCGCTTTCGGGCCGCTTGAGGACTTCGCGGAGCACGACGGTCGCGTAGCAGCCGCGCGGAAGCTCGAAGGCGAGCCTGATCGCGGGACTCCCGCGCAACTCGACGGCGCTCACGGAGGGGTTTGCCGGGCGCATCACGAGCGGGCGGCGGACGCCCTTCGTCGTCAGCCTTCCGGCGTCCGGCACCACGAAGCTCTCGCGCCTGCGTCCCGCGGCCTCAAGGACGGCGCGCTCGACCTCCCCCATCTCCCCGCCCGCAAAGGGCGCCTCGACGCCGGGGACGAGCCCCGTGATCGCCGCGCGCCCGGCCTTCACCTGCCGTTCGACCTTCGCGAGGTTCGCCGGCGTGACGGGGACCGGTCCGTCCTCCAGGGCGCTCCCGTGCTCCTCGAGGGGCACGGCGAGGTCGCCCGCAAGGGGGCGGTCAAGCGGCAGGCCGCGGCGGATTCGCTCGGAGAGGACTCGGTTGAAGAGCTGCGACTGGTGCGCGTGGATGAACATGAGGACGAGGTTTCGCGGAAGGGCTAGGATTGCGTCGAGGGGCCGGTCGGGCGCCTGGACGAGCGCCTCGAGGATCTGGCGCTCGAAGGAGAGCATCTCGGGGACCCGGCGGACCAGGGCGGCGGGCGGCTCCCCTTCGCGGAACGCGCGCCGGAACTCCTGGGCCTCTTGGGACTCGAAGGGCGAGGGGGTCCCGAGGTACTCGGCAACTGCGCGGCCAAAGTCGCCGTCCACGATTGCGCTGCCCACGCGGTGCGTGACGGGCCGAAGGCTCCCGAAGCGCTGGGTCCCGAAAAAATTGGGAAAGCCCCCGGCGGCCTTAGCCTCCTCGAGCACCGCGTGCGCGGCCTCGGCCGCGGCGGCCGCATCGCCCTCGAGTTGCGTGACTGCGATGTCGAACGCGTTGCTCTCGAGGTCTCCCAGCGTGAGCGCGCGCACGGCCCGGAAGGCGCGCAAGATCTCGACATCGGGCAGGTGGAGGGCTGGCGGGGGTTCGCCGTGGAGCCGCAGGGTGACCCCTTGCGTCGTCACGGCGCGCTTGTCCTTCGTGCCGGCAAACCCCACGCGCGTGCGCGAGAGGTGAGCGGCCCGCGCGAGGCGCGAGGCGAGCCGGTTCGTCTCCCAGTTGCGCGCGCGCACTTCGAGCGCGAGGTAGGGCCCTTGGGGGTCCTCCCGCGGCCACTTCGTTCGCTCGACGACGACGAAGTCCTCGGGCTCCTCCTTGATGCGCCCGCCGACGCCCGGCAAGCGCGTCAGGTAGAACGCGATCCCGAGGTCCGCCTCCTCGGGCGGCGATGCAAGCAGGGGGCCGTCCACGGGAGGCCCCCCATCGGACCGGGGAGTGGGCCAAGGGGCCGCCTCGCGGCGCGGCAGGCCTACGGCTCCTTCATTTTCTCGATCTGTTCGATCGCCGAGTCGAGCTCTTCGAGGATCTCGCGGGCCGCGGCGCGCAGCGCCTCCGCGGGCTTCCCGTCGCTCACCTTCACGTAGAGGCGCTTCGCGTCAAACCACGGGTGCTCCGCGTGGTAGGTCGCGATCTTGACGTTGGGGTTGCGCAGGAGCGCGGAGCGCAGAGGCTCGAAGAGCGTTTCCGTCTCGCCAGGGATCTCCACTTCGATCGAGTCCTTGTCCTTGGCGACGAGCTTGACCTCCATGGGGGTTTCTCCTCTGAGGAAGGCTCGCAAACTCCGTTCGGATAAATACTTTGGGGGGTCGCGGCGCGGCGCTGGCCAGGCGGGGGCGAAACCGTCCGCGCCCCGCGCGACTTCGGGCTCGCAAACCGACATTTCTTCACGGGCGGGCGCGATGGGCTGCCCGTTGGTCGAGCCGGGTCCAAAGCCCGCTGCGGGCGGCGAGAGGCCAGAGGCCCCCGAGCCGGAGGGCCCCCTCTACCGCCGCTCGCACCCCTACCGTGCGTTCGTAGTCATGACGGCGCCCTTCCTCGTGCTGTGGCTTGTCGTCGGCATCCCGTTCCTGGGGCTCCCGGTGCTCTTGGTCCTCATGCCCGTCGAGTTCGGCCGCATCGGGGGGCGACGCCTCGCGCGCGGCGACGCGCTCTGGGTCGCGGTCCCTGCCGCGCTTTCCGTCGCGACCTTCGAACTCGCGCTCGTGATCCTGGTCCTGCAGTCGATCCCGGGAAACGTGGTCGAGATCGACGCGCTCGGGCTCGTTGTGAGCCTGCTCTTCTATGGCCTCAACGCGTTCTTCTTTTCGGTCGGGGCGCTTTCGACGGCGTTCGACCCCCACGCGGCGGTCGAGCCGCCCGCCTTTTCGCCGACCGCGCCTTGAGGCTGCGAAGCGGCCTCTACGGCGGGCCGCCCACGCCCTTTGGCGCGCGGCCCCTTGGGCCGGCGCGAAGCGAAGTGGCTCTCGTACGCGATGAACACGAGCGCGAAGGCGATCGCAAGGCCCGCCGGAACTCCCGTAAGGACGCGGCGCAGGTTGTCGCTCTCGAAGCCGAATACGTCCTGCATCCCGCCATCGAGGGCGATGGGGACGAGGAGCGCGAGGTACGACCACCATGGGAGCAGCACGACGGCGCGGTAGGTCCGCGATCGCGCGGGCAGGCAAAGGGCGAGGCCCACGGAGAGCCCCGCGAAGATCGCGACATCGCGCGCGCAGAAGGGCATCTGGTTCCCGTTGAACTCGAACGAGCGCGAGGCTTTCGTGTGGCACGCCACGTCGCCGACCCGGTAGATCCACTGGGCCGGCTCGCCGAAGGCGCCCCAAGCCCCCGCGTTGTCAACGACCCCGACGCTGCCGCTAAGGTCCCCGGTCGACCCCGGCGCGAGGAGGAGGGGGCCTGCAAAAACGAGCGCGGTGAAGATGAGCGAGGGGCCGAGCGCGAGGGCCACGCGCAGGTCGAAGCGGCCGACACCCGGCGGCGGCTCGAAGGGCAGGCGGGACCCCGGCGGCTCGAGCCAGTCGAGAACCTTGGAAAAAAGGGGAGGCAACTTCAAGCGCGCCCGCCCCCCGGCCTTACCGCGCGCGCTGGCGGCGCCGCCGGTTCCCTGGCGAGCGCTCCGCCCACGGGACCTCGTGGGACTCGGCCTCGAGAAAACCCGTCTTCAGCGACCCGAGGATCGCAAGCGCGACAAGCGAAAGGACGGACCCCACGACGAACCCCCACGTGATCACGCCGCCAACGGCACCCACGACCGCCACAAGGTAGCGCCGGTGCGCGATCGCGCTGAGGCCCCCGAGGAGGGCGGCAATCGAGGACAGGAAGACCGCGACGCCGAAGAGCACCGTGCCGACGGCCGGGTCGATGAAGGAGGCGACGCGCTCGGGCGGCACGACGAGGGTCTCGTTGCCGGGGTTGAGCTCGAAGCCCACGAACCGCGGGATCAGCGGGCGCACCTCGATCGTCTTTCGCACGGTCTGGTATCCGGGCTTCGAGGCCTCGACCTCGTAGGTCCCGGGCGTCACGGGAGAAAGGTAGTACCAGCCGAAGCTGTTCGTCGTGTTCTCGTTCTGGCCGCCCACGACCCGGACGGTCGCGCCTTCCACGGCCGTCCCGTCTTTTTCGGTGACGGTCCCCTGGAGCGCGACGGGGTTCTGGGGAAGATCGGCCGAGTGGGCGGAGCCGGCCTGCTGGAAGACCCCGACGGCCGTGACGAATCCGAGCCCCGACGCGATGAGAAGGAAGGCTCCGGCCGTCGTGATTGCGCGCCTGCGCGTGGCGGCCGAAGGCCGCACGACGAGGTGGTGGCGCGGTGTCCGAAGGCGTGGTGAATCCCGGGCGGAGCCCTGGGCGGGTGTCGGGGGCGATTCCGGATCGGCCGGCTCGGGCCTTCGGCCGCTCGGCGCGTCGTTTGGCGAGGGCCCGCTCGCCAGCCCGCCCTCGCGGGCCGCCCCGCCGCTCAGGGCGACTCCCCCTTCGCGGCCTCGCTGGCCTTCGGCCCCTCCTTTGGCGGTTCGACCGGCGCGTCACTGGGTTCTGCCGACCCTCCGCCTTCTCCTTCCTCCTCGCCCTCGTCGTCCTCGTCGCCTTCGTTGCCCTCGTGGTCCTCGCCCTCGTCCTCTTCATCGTAAAGCGGCGGCCCGGTCGCCGCGCCAAAGAGCGAGCGGCGGTCTTTGAAGGCCTCGCGAGCGCCCCGCAGGAGGATGTACGCGACGAGCCCGAGCAGCGGGCCGATGTAGAAGCCCACGGAGAGGAAGGCGCCCACGGCGCCAAGGACCGCGTGGCCATAGCGCCGGCGGGTCCGAGTCGCAAGGTACCCGACGGCGTTGAGGACGATGCCTACGGCGAAGATCGCGAGGCAGGCCCCTACGGACGCCGTCCTCGGGCCCACCGCGTCCTCGAAGAGGGGGCCGTCCCCGCGTTGGACCATAAGGCGGAAGCCGTTGTAGATCCCCGGGTCCCCGGAACTTGGAGGCAGGATGAACAGCGCGAAGGTCGTGTTCCGGTACCCCGCGGCGTCGATCCGCACGCGGACCGGGCCCGACGGGACGCCATAGAGCGTGAAATTCCCCGCCGCGTCGCTCGTCGTCGAAAGCGTCGTGTTCTCGATCGAGACCGTCGCGTTCACGACGGGCGCGTCGCTCGTGTAGTCGAGGACCGTCCCAACCAGGGTGCTTGGCACGCCGGTCGCAGGGAACGCTGCGGCAAGGTAGAGGCCCATCCACGCGAGGCCGAGGAGCAGCGAGAAGCCGAGCAGGTAGCTGCCGACGCGCACACGGCGCTCGCGGTGCAGGGCAAGCTCGCCGGGCCGCAGCCGGGCCTGCCGTTGCCCTTGAGGCCCCGCGGCGCCCGAGCGCGGGGAAGCCGTGAGCCCCGCCTCGCGGGCGACTCGGACGGGCTTCGGGTCGGCCAACGGACGCCTCCTTGGAGCACGGCTTCAGACGACGACCTTGACCTGCACGAGGTCGCCGTCCTTGAGCTTCAGCGACCTGCGCAGGTGCTTGCGCGAGATGATCTCCATGACATCGCGGTGGTGCGTGCGCAGGGGGATGACAACCGCGCCGTCGATCCCGGAGAGCTCGCACCGGAAGAGCTTCGCGCCGCCGAACGTGCGGTTCTTGTCCGTGAACCCCGCGATCTCGATGCCCTTGGCGGCCTCGAGGAGCTGGAGCTTGCCAAGCTCCTCGCCGTCGAGGCGGACGTTCAGGGTCCCCGGGACGGGCCGGTGCCCGAGGTGGCGCTCGAACTGGCGCGCGTACCCTTCCTGCGACATGTAATAGGCGCCCTCGCCGAGCCCCGCCGAGACGGCCCCCTCAAGGTCGAGCGTCTTCTGGGGTTCGAACACGCGCCGGAGGTCCGCGTGCTCGCGCGCGAGCGCCGCCACACCGGCCTCCGTGAGCGTGATGTGCTGCTTGCGCGAGGTGATGTCGCGCTTGATGAGCCCGAGCTTCAGGAGCTCGAGGAGCGTTGCGGAGGCGGCCTGCTGGGAGGCGCCGAGCGTGCCGGCAAATTCCCTCGAAGAGGTGCGCACGCTCTTGCGGGTCCCACCGAGGAGCGCGAGGTGCTTGAGCGCGTGGAGGTGCTGGAGCTTGACGCCTTCTCCGCCCATCGCGCGGCCAGCCACCGGGGCCGATTTAAACTGTGGCGCGGACGGCCCCCTTTAATTGGCCGGGCCGCCTTGGCGCGGGGCGATGGCAAGCCGGCGAAAGCGCGTGGAGCCTGAATACGAGGCCTTCGTCTTCGGCCAACCGCGGGCCAAGCAGTTCGCCTGGAGCGACATCCGGCCGATCCTGTCGGCCGAGCGCCTCCAGGACAAGGTGTTCCACCGCGCCTCCTTCATCACGATCGACGACCCCCACGCGTTCTACCGGCGCAAGAAGACCGCGATCGCGAGGATCACGAGCGTGGGGGACACGTCGAAGGACACGCTCCTCGCCTACGTGCAGGCGTTCCCGGACTTCGACCGAATGCACCCCTTCTACCGGGAGCTTTGCTCCACGCTCGTCGACGTGCGGCGGATGCGGGCCGACCTCAAGCGCCTCCAGCGCTGCGCCGAGCTCATCTCGGGCGTGTGCCAGAAGAACCTGCGGCAGATGAAGACCGCCGCGCGCAAAGACTTCCTCGAGATGAAGCGCAAGGAGGTCTACGGGCGCGTGGGCTCGATCATCCAGGAGATTGCGCCCGCGCTCTCAAGGCTCGAGGGCGCAAGGCGAAGGCTCCGCGAGATCCCGACGCTGGACACCGATGTGCCAATCCTCGTGGTCGCGGGCCTTCCGAACGTCGGCAAGTCGGCGCTTGTCGCCAGGATCTGCTCCGCCAAGCCGATGATCGCCCCCTACCCGTTCACGACCCAAGGGATCATCGTCGGTCACACACAGATCGGCGGGCGCACCGTGCAGGTCGTCGACACGCCGGGCATCCTCGACAGGCCCGCGGCCGAGCGCAACGAGATCGAAGCTCGCGCGCTTGCGGCCGTGCGGCACCTCGGCGACCTTGTCGTGTTCCTCTTCGACCCGACGCCGGGCGCCGTGGCGGGCATGAAGGCGCAGGAGCACCTCCTCGCGGAGGTGCGCGCGCTCTTCAAGGAGCGGATGATCCTCGAGGTCGAGAACAAGGTCGACGCCGTGCGCCTCAAGTCCCCCAGGATGAAGATCTCCGCGCTCACCGGGAAGGGCGTCGGGGAACTCGTTGAGCACCTCACCTCGGTCCTGCCCGCGCGGGGCGGCAAGCCGAAGTGGGCCGCCGAAGAGGAGTGAACTCCATGAGAAGGGCCGACCCAACGTATTTGTGGCGGCCCGCAGGATGAGCGCTTCCCGCGCGCCGCCGGCGCGCCGGGGTGGGATGCCAAAGTGCTATCGGACGACTCGGGCCTCGCGGCCAGCCCCGCGATGAAGGCGTACTTCCGGAAGCTCGAGGAGCAGACCGACCGGGCGCTTGCCATCGCGCGCGCCGCGCGCGCCCAGGGCTGGGACCCCGAGCTCCGCGTCGAGATCCCCGTTGCCCACGACTTGGCCGAGCGGGTCGAGAACCTCGTGGGGCCCCCGGGGGTCGCCGAACGGATCCGCGCGCTTTCGCGCACGATGAACCGCGAGGAGGTTTCGATCGCGGTCGCGCGCGAGGTCGTGGGGAAAGCCGCGGGGCGCTCGCGCGAGGACGCCGTCGACCAGGCGGTGCGCACGGGCCTTGCGATCCTCACCGAAGGCGTGCTCGTCGCGCCCCTCGAGGGCATGACCGGCGTCAAGATCAAGGAAAACGCGGACGGGAGCGAGTATGTCGACCTCTACTTCTCCGGGCCGATCCGCGCGGCCGGCGGCACCGCGCAAGCGCTCTCCGTGCTCATCGCGGACGTCGTGCGGCGCGAGCTCAAGATCGGGGCCTACAAGCCGACGGCGCGGGAGATCGAGCGCTTCAAGGAGGAGATCCCCGCCTACAAGACCGCGCAGCACCTCCAGTACACGCCGACGGCCCACGAGGTCGGCGTCATCGTCTCGAACATGCCGGTCTCCGTGAATGGCGAGGGCACGGAGAAGGTCGAGGTCTCCGGCAACCGCGACCTGCCGCGCGTCGAGACGAACCGGCTCCGCGGGGGCCCGTGCCTCGTGATCGCCGAGGGCCTCTGCCTCAAAGCCCCCAAGGTCCTCAAGCACGTGAGGCGGCTCGGCCTCGAGGGTTGGGACTTCCTCGAGCAGCTCGAAGGGCTCCACAAGCAAGCCCCGGCGCCCCCGGACGGGGCGGCGAGCGCAAGCGAGCCGGCAGCCCGGCCCGTAGCCTCCGCCGAATCCGCCACAACGTCGGCAGGCGCGGAGGGCGATGAGGAGGACGAACCGGAGGAGGACGAGCCGGAGGAAGGCGCGCCTCCCGAGGAAAGCGTCGACAAGGAACTCAAGGCCGAGTACGACACGAGGCCGTCCGGCGCCCCCCAGTCCGCGCGGGGGCCCGCGCGCTACATCAAGGACCTCATCGCCGGGCGCCCCGTTTTCTCGCACCCGTCGCGCGTGGGGGGCTTCCGCCTGCGGTACGGCCGCGCGCGCACCACGGGGCTTGCCGCGGTCGCGGTCCACCCGGCGACCATGTTCGTCGTGGGGTCCTTCCTCGCGGTCGGCACGCAGATGAAGATCGAGCGGCCCGGCAAGGCGGGCGCCGTAACGCCCTGCGACACGATCGAAGGGCCCGTCGTGTCCTTGCGCAACGGGGACGTCGTCGTCCTTCCCACCGTCGAAGCCTTCCGCCGGGTCGAGCGCGAGGTCGAGGAGATCCTCGACCTCGGGGAGATCCTGATTCCCGTCGGCGAGTTCGTCGAGAACAACAAGGAGCTCGTCCCGGGGGCCTGGTGCTTTGAGTGGTGGGCCGAGGAGCTCAGGGCCAAGGGCGGCCCGGACGGCGAAGGCCTGCGCCACCCGCCCTTCGAGGCGGCCCTCGCGCTCTCGCGCGAGCACGGTGTGGGCCTGCACCCCGACTTCACGCTCTTTTGGCACGATCTGAAAGCCGCCGAAGTTGCGGAAATTGCCGCTGCATTCGCCTCCGAGGGGGCCCTCGACGCGGGGGCCTTGTCTGTCCCCGAGACGCCCGGGATCGTCGAGCTCCTGCGCAAGCTCACGGTGCCGTACCGCCGCCTCGCGGGGCGCCTCGTCCTCGATGTGGACGGGGGCGCAGTCGCCGCTTCGCTCGGCCTCGAGGCCCGGGAAGCAGGGGCCCTCCGGCAGGTGCGCAAGCTCGAGCACGAGGTCGGGGCCGGCGCGCCGGGCCACGAGGCCGTTTCGTTCCTGCTCGGCGTGCCGGTCCGCGCCAAGGCGCCCACGCGCATCGGCGCGCGGATGGGCCGGCCCGAAAAGGCCCGCGAGCGCCACATGAAGCCGCCCGTCCACGTGCTCTTCCCCTTGGGGGCGGCGGGCGGAGCCCAGCGGCTCGTCAAGGAGGCCGCGCAGGGCGCGGAAGTGACCGTGGAGGTCGCGAACCGCCGCTGCCGCTCCTGCGACCGCAAATGGCCGATGCCCCGCTGCGCCTGCGGCGGGCTCACCGTGCAGGTCGGAGCGGACCCCGTGGAGGCGCGCATCGACGTGCGCGCGATGCTCGAGCAGGCCAAGGCGGACTTGAAGTTGCGACAGCTGCCCGACGTGAAGGCGGTCCGCGGCCTCATCTCCCAGTCTCGGATCCCCGAGTCCCTGCACAAGGGCGTGCTGCGCGCGCGCCACCAAGTCACGGTGTTCCGCGACGGAACGGTCCGCTTCGACCTCACCGACGTCCCGGTCACGCACATCCGCCTGCGCGAGGTCGGCCTCACGCCGACGCGCGCGAAGGACCTCGGCTACGAGAAGGACTTCCGGGGCGAGCCCCTCCACTCGGCCGAGCAGGTCGTCGAGCTGCGCCCCCAGGACCTCGTCCTGTCGAAAGCCTGCGGGGAATACCTGCTCCGCGTCGCGGCCTTCATCGACGACGAACTCGAGCGGCTCTACCGGATGGAGCCGTACTACCGGGGAAAGACCGCCCAAGACCTCGTGGGCCAGCTCGTCATCGGGCTCGCCCCGCACACCTCGGGCGGCGTGCTCGGGCGGATCATCGGGTTCACGCCTTCGTTCGTCGCCTACGCCCACCCCTTCTTCCACGCAGCCAAGCGGCGAAACTGCGACGGCGACGAGGACTGCGTGATGCTCCTCCTCGACGGGTTCCTCAATTTTTCCCGCAAGTTCCTGCCCTCCTCGCGCGGCGGCCAGATGGACGCGCCGCTTGTCCTCTCGCTCCGGATTGATCCGAACGAAATCGACAAGGAGGCCCACGCGATCGACGTGGGCGCGCGCTACCCCCTCGCGCTCTTTGAGGCGGCCGCCGCGGGCCGCCACCCGAACGAGGTCATCAAGCTCCTCGACACCGTGGCCTCGCGGATCGGCACGCCCGCGCAGTACGAGGGGTTCGCCTTCACGCACGACACTTCGGACATCAGCGCGGGCCCCGCGCACTCGGCCTATTCGACCATGGGGTCGATGGTCGACAAGATGGAGGCCCAGCTTGGCCTCGCGTCCCGGATCCGGGCGGTCGACGCGGCCGATGTGGCGGCGCGCGTGATCGAGACGCACTTCCTGCCTGACCTTGTCGGCAACCTCAAGGCCTTCTCGCGCCAGGGCGCGCGCTGCGCGAGCCCCGCCTGCGGGCGCAAGTACCGCCGGATCCCCCTGAAGGGCGTCTGCCTCGCGTGCGGGGGGGACCTCACGCTCCTCGTCCATGAGTCCTCGGTCAAGAAGTACCTCGAGGTCACGAAGAGGATGGCCGAGCAGTACGAGGTGCCCGCGTACATCCGCCAGCGTGTCGTGCTCGCCGAGGAGTCGATCCACGCGCTCTTTGAGAATGACAAGGTGCGGCGGGCGAAGCTCGACGACTTCATGGCCTGAGACAAATCGAGCCACGCGCTGAGGAACCCACGCAAAAACCCCAAATACCCCCAGGGACAGCCATGGGCGGGCGCGGCGCGTGGGCGGCAGCATGGATCTCCCTCCTAGAGCCCGAGCCTGCGCCCTTTCCGCCGTCTCGCTCTTGCTCCTTGCAGTCGCCATGCCGATCGGCATCGCCGGCGCCGAGAGGCAGGCGACGGCCGCAGCCTTCAGCCTCGAGACCATCGGGGGCCGCTCGTGGTCCACGGACATCCGCGTCACGAACAACGCCGTCCTCGACGCGAAGCCCCAACTCTACACAGACGCCAACAACAGCGTCCACTTCCTCTGGCCCCAGACGGTGGGCAGCGCCACGGCCTACCGCCACGCGATCCATGACGTCCGGGGATTTCCCGTGCTTGGCGACTCGTACGTAACGGGCTACTACGTGCCGGGGTGGGGCGCCCTGTACCCCTGGGGGCCCACCGTGGCCCTCGACTCCCACGGGGACGTCCACGTGACGTTCGACGACGGCTGGCAGAACGTCTACTACGCCAAGTACAACGGGACGGGGACCGAACTTGTCGCGCCCCGGATTGTCGGGCCAAACGACGCATCCGCATCGCACACGCCGACGCTGGTGGTGGGGGTCGATGACGCGGTCCACATCGCGCACGAGGATTACAAGTACATGTGCGAGGACGTCTTCTACAACAGGCTCGACGTGAACGGGACGGACCAGATCCTGGGCCGCGTCGTGTCACCCGACTATTCGTCTTCCAAGGAATTCATGGTCGTG
>Ga0209640_10001124_pt1 | contig 22170 bp, 20 predicted proteins | sample RifCSP10_1_FD_184018 | JGI IMG/M metagenome (GOLD analysis project Ga0209640, IMG submission 184018) | Soil microbial communities from Rifle, Colorado - Rifle CSP2_sed 10_1 (SPAdes) (version 2) | ecosystem: Environmental > Terrestrial > Deep subsurface > Rock core/Sediment | place: Rifle...
CAAAGACGTACTGAGCATCAAACTCCAAGAGGCAGAAAAGGCTTTCCGCAGCCAGCACCCCGCGCCTAAACCCCAAAAAGCGCCGCCGGCAACACCGCCTAAACCAGAGGTGACAGCCGCTCAAACAGCTGCTAAACTGGAACTAGCCCAAAGTGGTAATGATTTAAGTGTGGCCTCAATCCAAAAACTGGCCAACCGACAACCAAAAGTTGAACAGGTTAGCCCTAGTGAAGTCGTAATTTCGTTTCATTAGAGAGCCACTAAAACCAAGGGGTGGAAAAAGCATGAGTCCACAAGCAGCACCAGCCACGAACCAGCCATCAAACCCTAACAGCACCCAAAACACGCTTCAGATTGCCGAGGTGCGTGACGGCATTGTGATTATGAGCGATGGCACGTTCCGGGCTGTGGTTATGTGCAAAGCCATTAATTTCGATTTGATGAGCCCCCAGGAACGCGAAGCCGTGGAGTTTGCCTATCAGGGGTTCTTAAACTCACTGAATTTCCCAATCCAGATTTTTATGCGCAGCGAAAAAGTGGATTTAAAACCCTATTTAAAAAAGCTGGACAAAATCCGCTCTGAGCAAGACAACATGTTGTTGGCGCTTTTAATGGAGGATTACATAGGCTTTCTAGATGCCATAGCTCAGCAAACAAACATCATGGATAAGCAATTCTATGTTGTCATTAGCTATCCTGACCCGAACCAGAACGTCCGAAGCACAATCAAACAAAGCACCGGATTTTTCACCGGCATGGCGGACTTATTCAGCAGCAAAGATAAAACACCCCATGTAGTTATTGATGAAAAAGTGCTGGAAGAGGCTAAAACCCAGCTACGCAACCGCGTGCAGGCGGTAATCGAAGGTCTGCAACAATGCAGCGTGCAAAGCTTACCGCTAGATACTCAGGAACTGATTGAACTCTACTACAATGTCTATAACCCAGACACCGCCACCCACCAGCATCTTGGAAAATTTGAAGACATATCTGCTCAGGTTATCGAAAAAGCCGGGGCCAGCGAACCGGTCATTGGGGGTCCCACTTGATGGGGTTGTTTGGTAAAAAGCCGCCGCCACAGCCGCCGGTTGATCCGGTGCAGGCCCAGGAGAAGCGCGAGGCCGGCGAGGTTAGCGCCGTCTTCCAAAAAGGGGTAACCGCCCTACGTGATTTTATCGCTCCCAGCTCGATCGAGTTTGCCGGCAACTATTTCCAGCTTGGTACTCGTTTTGCCCGCACTTACTATGTCTATGGCTACCCCAGGCAAGTCTATACCGGTTGGCTTTCGGGGCTTATCAATATTGATGAAATCATTGATCTATCGATGATAATCCAGCCGGTGCGGACTGAAGTCATGCTTAATAACCTACGCAAAAAAGTCTCCCAGCTGGAAGCCGGCATTCAGATTGACGCTGAGAAAGGCCGGGTACGTGACCCGGGCAAACAAGCGGCCATTTTGGACGCTGAAGAGATACGCGACAAGCTCCAGGTTGGCGAGGAACGCTTCTTCCGCTTCGGCTTTTATTTCACGATTTACGCTAACTCGCTGGATGAGCTTAATGTCATCGGGCATAGGGTTGAGTCTTTGCTCGGCCAGCAACTGGTCTATTCCAAAGCTGCCACCGCCCAGCAAGAACAGGGGTTAAACAGCGTAATCCCGCAATTTGTTGACCAGCTGCAGATATACCGCAATATGAACACCGGCGCCATTGGCACCAGCTTTCCGTTTACCTCGGCCGATCTTAGCCAGGAAAACGGCATTCTCTATGGTATTAATATGCACAATTCCGGTTTAGTAATTTTTGACCGTTTCTCGCTCGAGAATGGCAACAGTGTGGTGTTTGCCAAGTCTGGGGCCGGTAAGAGTTTTACAGTCAAGTTGGAAGCGTTGCGTTCAATGATGTTCGGCACCGAAATTTTTATTATCGATCCGGAAAACGAATACCAGAAAATGGCTGATGCAGTCGGCGGGGCTTATGTGCGTTTAAGCCTCAACTCTGAAACGCGGATTAACCCGTTTGACCTGCCTCAGGTTGTCGATGCCGAGGAGGCCGATAATGCTTTGCGTTCTAACCTTATCACCCTGCACGGCTTACTGCGGTTAATGATGGGTGGCGCCCAAGCGCAAGTGCAGCAAAGTGGTGGTACTACCGTCCTACCGGCTCTTAACCCGGCTGAGGAAGCTGATTTAGATGCGGCTTTAATCGAAACTTATGCCAAAGCCGGTATTACCAATGATCCTTTGACTCACGGTGCTACGCCGCCGACAGTTAACGATCTTTATGACACGCTGCTGCATATGGGCGGCACTGGGCCACAGTTAGCTCAACGATTGCGTAAATACACCAGCGGCACATTTGCCGGAATCTTTAGCCAGCAGAGCAATGTCAATGTTAATAATCCGATGGTGATATTCAACATTCGTGATCTTGAGGACGAGCTTAGGCCAGTGGCCATGTATATAGTTTTGAATTACATATGGAATAAGACCAAAACCGACAAAAGGCGGCGGATTTTGATTGTTGACGAGGCCTGGCAGCTGATGCGCTACGAAGACAGCGCCAACTTTTTGTTCTCGCTAGCCAAACGGGCACGTAAATATAATCTTGGTATAACCACCATCAGCCAGGACGTTGAAGATTTTATGGCATCTAGAATGGGACGGGCAATTGTGGCCAATGCCAGCATGCAGTTTCTGATGAAGCAGTCATCCACGGCCGTTGATGTGCTGGCCGATGTATTTAAGCTAACCAGTGAAGAAAAAAATCGCCTTAGCCAGTTCCCGATAGGCCAGGGCCTGTTCTTTGCCGGCCAAAATCACGTGCACTTACAGGTAATCGCCAGCCCCACAGAAGAAAATTTGATAGTCACTAATGTTGCGGCGGCACCAGGCGAGCCGGCTCAAGTCCAAGGCGGGATCGACTTACGAGACCAAACGCCGATAGCACCTAACGCCCATCCCGAAGCAGGGCAACTCATCCCAGCCAACTCCCAATCAGCCCAACCAATAACCCCTGAGCCTAAAGTCTAAGTATCAAGAGAAGTAAGATGCCAGCAGTATACGACCCCGAACAATTAGACCAAAAAGAGCGGACCAGTGGCAGTTCACCGCCAAGCAACGACAGCCTGAGGCGCACTAGTGGTATAAACCCTGATGAAGAAAAAGCCATTGATGAGCGGACCAAAGATCCCAAAGAGCTCAAAAATGCCGAGAAACCTACCCAACCGCACGAAGACATTGTTGGCAGCGGCTATACCGGACAGGGCGCTCACAGGCCTTCACGGTTCCGCGGACTGCTTAGAACCCGGCGCCGTAAAGTTTTGTTTGGCGGCGGGTTGCTGGCAGTCCTTGTCACAGCCGCCATAGCCCTGTTCATTTCCCTAATCCCTCTCAAAATCCTGCACATCGTAAATAATTTGCAGGATCGCTTCTATGCGACGGCTGAGAACTCTATGGAGAAAGAAGTTGACCGCCTATACAGCAACTACCTCAAAAAGAAAATCAGGCTGGGAACCTGCAAAAAACAAATCGACAGTTCTTGTAACCCGTTTACAGCCGGTGATTCGTTGGTTACAAGGCTGTACCGCGGATGGAGCAACGGTAGGCTGGAGGATAAACTATGGGAAAAGTACGGAATCCGAGTTAAGGTCAACAGAGCCGGCGGCGTTAATAGCTACGAACTTCAGTTTAAAAAACAATCAGTTGGGGTAGCGCTTAGAAATAACTTTATAAACGGCTCCGCCACGATTGATGAAATTCTAATAAACGAAGGAGTTATGACTTCGGCTACCCGCAATGAGGTACGGCAAGCCTTTCGGCTGGCACTGGCTGATGAAAGCCTCTATAAAAAAGCAATGTACCGCATCAAGGTCGGCAGGTTGCTGGAAAATAAATACGGTATTAAAAGATGTATTATCGGCTGTAAGTTGCGGGATAATTTTGCCGACTGGAAAGACGATAAGAAGCGGGCTTACAAAATGTATCTGTCTGACAGGGTACTTAAGCCGCGGGCCCAGATATTCGGCCTAATGGTTGATTGTATTCTTACACCCGGTCTTTGTAACGACATACTCGATACGAAACCCGGACCCTATCAAGCAACTGTCAGCGGCTGCACCGGCGGCTGTACCGATGGCGGAGAACCTTTAAGCGACACTGAGCGAAACAAAATCCGGGCTGAGCTGCTTAGGGTGTTAGCCAGCCAGTTCGATAGCGACCCCGTCAAGCTTCGGCAAGTTTACGACGATATTTATAAAAACGGTTTTTCAAGATATTTAGCCGGCTCAATCATTGAAAGAATCACGGGCACCAAAAGTAAGGATGCAGGCAACGGCAGGCTCCGGGTGGCCGCTAGTTTTGTAGCTGAAAAGTCTAGCAATGCCATACCGGTAATCGGGCAGATGATTTTGGCCGCCCAGATTGTCGACATTGTCAATAAGCTCCCGGAACTGATACCTAAGCTGGTTTATATTTCTAACTCTACCAGCATGGTTCAGCTCTATACAATGTATCGGATAGATGCCGACGAATTGAAAGAAGGTAATGTCGATGCTGAGATTTTGGGTACATTTGTGGACTCGCTTGGACCCGGCGATCACACTATTCCAGGCGAAGGCGAGAACCAAATCGGTGGAAACGCTGGCGCAGAACAGACACCGCTTTATGGAGCCTTACTTAGCAGCACCGGAGAAAAAACTAAGTTTTATAGCCCAATTGCAGATGTGTTTTCGCCCCACGTAAGCGCCCAGCAAGCCACCCCGACAACCACTACCTACCTATGCAAGAATAACGATGGGGTAGAGTACCCCGTCAAGGCAGGCCAGTTAACCTGTGATGAGTTCGATTTGCGCTCCAGAACAAGACTGGCAAGCCTCAAGAGTATCACTGATGCTCTAGGCCCTATCTGGGTGGCCCTGGTTAAAGCCGCTGACTTAATAAATGGCGCGGTTGGCACTGCGATTGATGTACTGATTGGTGCTGTAGAGAGGTTCCTGGGATGCAAGCCGATAATAACGCTCTTTGGAAAAGAAATTAAAAATCCTCTTTGCGACGCTCTGAAGGCACTCATAGGACCATTTGTAAGCGCACTATTAGATTTAATAAATCCGCTGGTTAGTACGCTGGCAGGGGCACTTGGAGGATTCTTTGCCGATATTTTGGAGATAAACGCCAACCTAATTTCCGGCGATATGAGCGGTGGCCGAACGTTTGACCTGATGGCTGGCGGCGCTGATATATCAGGAAACGAATTTGCCAATCACGGGCTCGGCGGAGTGGCTTTAACCGAGCAGCAATTAGCCGAAAACCTCTACTACCATGAACAAAACAAGCTGGCAGAGTATAAAAATCAGTCTATATTCGCCCGGATGTTGGACACCGAAAGTAAATATTCGCCCGTCTCTAAGCTAGCGTTGGCATTACCATCGAATTCCCAAGATGCCACATTTAGGATTCGGTCGTTCTTTGCCACCAACCCAATTAATAAAATCTTCGGGGTCTTCTCTAATTTGTTGAGTTTTGGTGGCCAAGCTGGTGCAGCCACAACCCAAGTATTTAAAGATCCGTTCGGTGTTTTGCAATACGGCTACCCACTCGATGACCCGGCCTTCAGCGAGTTTAACGGCGACCCGGAAACATATTGGAATACTAACTGTACTACCGAGCCCGGAAGTCCTAATCTAACCTTGGCATGGAATGAGTACGCCGGCAGCGAAGAGAGCCGCGACCCGATTACTTTCATGCCTACCAATAGAAAGCCGCCGCCTGGTTCCAAGCTGGCACAAATCAGCCCGTACGGCACAAACCGCTGTCTGCTGATCCAAGCGGCAGTTGGTAGCGCCGGCGCCGTATTCACCGACGATGTTCTGACTCCTGAGGAACAAGCCGATGCCAACTCAACAAGCGGAAGCACTGGCGGAATTAGCGTTGGCACCGGTAGTTGCAATAGCACAGTTGACCAAAGCCCGGGCGATGTTTCTAACCCTAACGTGGCAAGATATTTAGACCTCATAAGAAATTCCGCGCAGGGTCTGTCGCGCCCGGATTGCGTAAGTCAATTCACTCAGTTTTGCAGCGTGGGTGTTCCTAACGACTGCGTGCACCAATACTTTGCCGCTTGCTCTGACAACTGTGTGCCGTTTAATGGTGAGATCCGGGTTAAATATCGCGACCCGCCTAACGCTGGCAACACAATAAGCATAAAAGTGCAGTAGGCTGCATGATGAAGAAAGTATTGTTTCTAAAATATAAGGCGATGCAGTTAATGTTCCCAAGCATCGCTTTGTTTTTCGGTTTCACATCTGTTAGCCCGGGCCTGGCTGTAGCCATTAGCCAGTCCGAACTCCACAGCATCTATAACGACTCTGTTTGGTACAAGATCGGGCAATCAACTCCTGATGACTCCCTATTTTGTCTTGGCGGACCTGGGGGCAGCGGGCCTTTATATGGGCCCTTTTTCCCGAAAGTAGCCGATACGGCTACGTTGGCTCAATATATCAAAGATTATATATCAACAACTAGGCCAGATTCTCCATTGATAAATCTAGCTTCGGCTTATGTCGGTTATGGACAACAATATAATGTCAACCCGGTTTTAGTTCTGGCAATCACCCAAAAAGAGACTAGCTTAGGAACCGCCGGTTACGCGAACCCGCCGAAGTATAATGTCGGGAACATAAGAGGCGACAGTGGTGACGGTACTGGATTTAATAGCTATAGCGGCTATCAAGATGGTCTAAAAGCAATCTTTGAGCTTATTAGCGGGCCTCTCTATTTAGGACCGCCTTCCAATGACACAACCATAGCTCAGGTCATGAGAACCTACGCTCCCCCATCCGACAATAACGATACAGTGGGCTATATAAAATTCATAATGGACATAATGAAAAGAATCCTAGGATCGCTGCCTGAGGGCAGTGATCCGGCTAACAATCTTTGTACGCCAGGTAGTAGTCCGCCGGGTACTGTCAATACTGATGGATATGCTTTCCCGGTTGGCCCTCAAACAAAGAGCGCAGGCTATAATTTGCCTTGCGGAAAATTTACTTGCCACTGGGATGGCTCGCCAGCAGCCGACATTATCCGCCCGAATATCGATGGGGCGCCGGTCTATGCCATAACTGACGGTGAAATAGGTAGAGTCAATCCTGCATATGGCGGAGTACCTGGTTGCTCAAGCATTAATCTGGCATCCTCTCTAGACGGTTATCAATATTGGTATGGCCATTTACAAAATCCGCTTGTTCGACAAGGCGATATAGTTAGAGCCGGGCAGAAGATTGCCGAAGTAGCACGCAGTTCGTTCGGCTCAAGATGTTGGGGAGGTACGCCTCACTTGCACATAGATAGGGGATGCATAGTAAATGGTATAAAACAGCCCGGAGGCTATGAAAACTGCCGCGATCCTGGTTTAGTAACATTGATTGATAAATTATGGAGTGAATTGCCAAACTAAGGAGGCGTATGTCTAAAAAACGATTAATAATACTCGCTGCGTTTTTAGTCGTATCAATAATAGCGGTGTTTGTACTTATTACTGTAACCAATAAATCCCCCCTTGAAGAACCAGACCCAGATAGAGTAGATATATCAATAAGCAATACGGCTGAATTAAGAAGCATCCTGTTGACGCAGCAATACTATACAGTAGTCAACACTTTAGCTGATTACATTCAATCAACCATAAACCCTAAAGTGAAAAGGGTTGAGATTGTAGGGGTCCCGACCATAGCAATGAATGGCAATATATCATTAACCCTTAAAATAAGGCAGCCGGACAAGCAGTTGACAGTTGAAATCGATAGATCGACATACTTTGACAAGATTATTCTAAAAATCCCTCAAGACAAATATGAGGCTACCATCCCAGTTTACACATCTCTATAGCGTGCGAGGTTGACTTTGTTTTCTGTAGGGGTATAAGGTTGTGGGAATAATAGCTCATAGCTGACAGCTGTTAGCAGTTAGCCAGGCGCTAGCCCAGTGTTATAAGATTGTGGCGCCCGGAGAAGTATTCGAGAACGGTGTCGGCGTCGGTAGTTGTTATAATTGTCTGTTGGTTTTTGAGATGGTCTACCAGGTGGTGGCGGCGGGCTCCATCGAGTTCGGAAAAAACGTCGTCGAGCAGAAATATCGGTTTGGCGCCGCGGACTTTTTCGATTAAACCGAGTTCAAAAATCTTTAAAGCGATTAGCAGGCTACGGATTTCACCGCGCGAGGCCGTAGTTTGGGTTGGTTGTTTGTTGAGATACAGCACAAAGTCTTCGCGGTGCGGGCCGTAAGCCGTAAAGCCGCGCTCGAAATCCGACAGTTCCGCAGCTTCGAGCTTTGAAAGTAACTTACTTGAATAATTTGCGATATCAAACGGAGAGTCATACACCAGCTCGACCTTGAAACGCTTGTTGGCAATCTGGCTATAGCTTTTACCTATGTTTTTGTTGATGCCTTCGACAAGTTCTTTACGGGATTGGGCAATTTGTGCGCCTAACTCACTGAGTCGAATATTCCATGCGAAAAGCTGTTTTTTGGCAGATGAAGGATTTTGTTTTAGTAGAGCATTACGCTGCGCCAGCGCACGCCGATAATTATTAGACAGACTTTTAAAGCCGGCTTGTGTCCGTTCCAAGACATCGTCGAAATACTCACGCCTAAAGTCTGGCCCGCGACTGATTAGTTGCAGGTGGCTCGGCTCAAATAATACAGTTGGCTCAGTTTTCTCCAAACTTAGACGTTTAAATGGCTTGCCGCCTATATTGAAGGATTTGAGCGCCTTACCATTTTCTCTGACCAGTCTGACGATTCTCTCCTGAGAGCCAAAATAACCGTCTAGCCGTGCCCAAGAAGCGGCAAATTTAACAAGCTCAGTATCTTTTGCCCGGAATGATTTACCGGATGCCAAAACTAAAATAGCTTCGAGCAAATTGGTTTTACCGCTGGCGTTAGGCCCTATGACGATGTTGACGCCACTATCAAATTCGAAACTATCGTCTGAGTATGAGCGGAAGCGCTGCAAGCGGATAGAATCAATCATAAGCGAGTCCCGAGCTAAGAGTCCTTAGCTGGGAGCTTCTTTATAAAACCCATCAGGAGTCTAGAGACTTCGTCGGTTAAGCTTAGTAGTTTTGCCTGCTCCTCTTGTGCTATATGACCTAAGTCAGGAGCGATCAAAAGCATAGACTCAACCTCAGCTAAAGAACCCTTACCTATAAACAGGAAGTTCTTAAATGCCTTATCGCTACGCCGAGCATACCCTTCCGCAATATTGTTCGGGATTGATAAAGCTGCGCGTAGAATTTGATCACGAAAAGAAAAGTCCTTTATATCCTTAAAAGATTCGTGAATTTCAATGTAAAGAACTTTGGCTTTTTGCCAAACTATCAAATCTTTAAATGATTGTGTAGCCATGTTTGAGCTCTGGACTCTAGGCTCTAAGCTCTCAGCTCCGGAGCGGCATTATTAAATGAAGATATTTAGAATCATCTCCGCTCCGGATGATGCAGGGCTCGAGCTTGCCGTTAAAACAAAACTCAACTAGATTACCGGAAAAAGCGTTTAGGGCATCGATTAGGTAGCGCGAGTTTAGCGTCACTTCGCCACTACCTTTAACTTCGGCATCGGCGGCAGCGGTATTTTCGCCCAGCTGCGAAGCAATAGCGTTGATGCTGACTTTTTTGCCATCAACCTTGATGGTTATACTGCCGGCGGCCTCGCGGGCAAACAGGGCCGAGACTTTAGCGATGTTTAAGAAGTCACCTCGTGATAGTTTAGCAACCGTACCGAACTTGTTTGGAATCAGTTTACGGTAGTCCGGGTAGTTGCCTTCGATTAAACGGGCTACGAGCGTTATGTCACCGACTTGAAACAGCACCTGTTGGTCGTCATGTGTCACTACAACTTCTTTATCAGTATCGGAAATTATACGCAGCAAATCATTGGCCGCGCTGGCAGGCACCAAAAAACTAACCGAGGCTTTATTTTTAGCCAGCTTGCGCTCGGCTAAGCGGTAGCTGTCGGTAGCCACGGCCATCACTTCGCCGCCGGAAGCGTGAAAGTAAACTCCCGTCAGCACTGGCCTAGCGTCATCGCTGCTAGCCGCAAAAACAACCTGTGAAAGCGATTTTTTGAGATCACCAGCGGCAGCCTTCCAGGTGCTACCGGCGGTTATGGCCGGCATGACAGGGAAGTCGTCGGCGGCTATACCATTGATGGCTGATCTATACTGGTCGGTGGTTATATGAAGCTTATTATCGGTCAGCTCAAGTTTGAGAACCCCCTCCGGCAAGCTAGCAACAAAGTCTTGCATCAGCCGGGCAGGGACGGTGATTGAGCCGGTCTTTTCGATCTTAGAACCTATACGGTGGGTGATGGCTATATCTAAATTGGTGGCGGATATACTTAGGCGATTATCAGCTGTTTGCAAAAGTACATTGGCTAGGATCGGCAGGGTATTGCGGGTGTTTGCTACGCGCGCGACTGTGTTAAGGGCTTTGGATAGATTTTCTTGTGTGACTTGTAGTTTCATATAATTAATCCTATTTAAATAATAGTCTTATTAATTGGTGTTGGGGAAGATGGGTTTAAAATATCATTAAACAGATTAAAACTATCGGCAATCGTCTGTGTAAAGAAAAACTTAAAGTGTGTGGATGTTGTGCTGAAACTGGGTATAAAAATTACTTGACTTGTTAAGTAATTTAGGATTTTTGTGGATTGTGCGCGTAAACCAGCGAGTTCTACAAACCTTATCCATAAGCTTTTCACAGCTTCTCCACACTCACGCATAAAGGCGCTCCTTTAACTCATTAACAGACAGTTTAATCTGGCCTTCATAACTCAGCTCTTTTTCGATTTTGTCTATGGAGTGGATAGCGGTGGTGTGGTCTTTACGCCCCAGCTCGCGGGCAATTTTAGGGAAGCTCAAGTGAAGCTCGGATCTTAGCATATACATGGCGATTTGGCGGGGGACCACGATGTCTTTGTCGCGTTTAGGGCCCAAAATATCATCTATTGATATCTGGAAGTGCTTAGCGGTGCGCTCGATGATTTGCCGGGCGCTTAAGTGCTTAGGCCGGTTTCTACCGCCCTCAAACATAGCCGTCACGATTTGGATGTCCGGCTCCACATTGCGCATTTCGCAATAGGCTAATACCTGATTCAGCGCGCCTTCGAGTTCGCGGACGTTGCTTTGAACCCGGGTGGCCAGAAGTTCAATAACCGTCTGAGGCAGGCTGATGCCCTGTGAGTTAGCCTTGCTTTGCAAAATCGCGCAGCGGGTTTCAAAATCGGGCGTTTGCATATCGATGGTCATACCCCAGGCAAAACGCGAGCGCAGGCGGTCTTCAAGCGTCGGTATATCCTTCGGAGGCTTGTCTGAACTCATAATGATTTGCTTGTTGGCTTGGTAAAGGGCATTGAAGGTGTGAAAGAACTCTTCTTGCACCCTTTCTTTGCCGGCCAAAAACTGCACATCGTCGACAATCAATACATCGGCGTTGCGGTAGTAGGCGGCAAAATCATTGGTGTTTTTCTTGATGCGCAAGCTATCGACGAACTCTTGGACAAACTGCTCGGTCGAGGCATAGACAACCAGGGCTGCTGGTTTGGCAGATAATATGTTGTTGCCGACGGCCTGGATTAGGTGGGTCTTGCCCACTCCAACGCCGCCGTAAATATACAGCGGGTTGTATTTGGTGCCCGGCTTTTGGGTTATGGCTTGGCAGGCGGCATAGGCCAGTTCGTTGCTGGCTCCGACCACAAAGTTATCAAATGTATAGCGCTCGTTAAGGCCTTGGCGGTAAGCGTGGGTAACATTGGCAATGGCGGTTTTTCTAGGCGCTGCCTGGGTAGCTGTGGCCGTGTTTGACGAGCTGCCGGGGTTTTTTAGAACCCCCAGCTCCCCGGGCCGGTCACTAGTTGAAATTTTAGAGTGTATCTTATACTCGACCAACTTTGGCTTAACGCCGTTTTTGGCCAAAACCTTAACAACCAGATCGTTGAACTTCCGCTCCATTTGGGTTTTGGCAAAAATGTTGGGTACGCCGACGGTTAGGGTGTCGTCTTTGTAGTGGACGATTCGGGTATTCTTAAACCAAGTCACAAAATTGCCCCTGGAAACAGACAGTTCGATTTCCCCCAAAACCGCTTCCCAGAGACCTTTTTGTTGCATCTATATTCATACCCCTCTAAAGCTCAATTTATGTTCGATTTAGCCTTTACTATAGCCAAACCGCGCTGGTTTTTCCACAGATTTAGGAAAAATTACAAACGCCGGTGCCTGAAGTCGGGCTTAAGGTAAAACTTATCCACATGAGCATATTCCATCTGTTATTTTGTGGAAAAATTATGGCCAATCGTGGAAAAGTCTATCAGAACTGTGGCTTTATGTAGTGAATTCTACTTGCTTTCGTGACGAGCTAGCACGCCGGTAGCCATAAGCTGTTTCTTAACTTGCCGGGCTAATGACTGTGGCGGTTCCTCGAGCAGCGACTCATTGAAAACAGTCAGTACGATATCGTAAGGCCGGTCGATATCGGTTTCAAGATTTCTAATAATTTCATACAGGCGACGACGCATACGGTTACGGGTTACGGCCGATTTGTGAACTTTACGGCTGACCACGACAGCCGCCCGATAGCTCTTGTGGCGGGGGTTTGGGGCGGCTTTGACAGAAAAAAGCGGCCCACGCGAAGTGACCCCCTTCTGGTACACAAAACGCAGGCTACGAGAGCCCTCGAAACGATGAGTTTTAGAAATCATTTTAATGGGTTAGGCGGGCGCGGCCTTTTTGCCTCCGGTGAGCCAAGACTTTGCGGCCGGCCTTGGTTGCCATGCGTTTCATAAAGCCGTGCTCGCGGCTGCGTTGGCGTTTTTTTGGCTGATAAGTCCTCTTAGGCACAGGTTAAAGTATAGCAACTATCCTTAAATAACCGAAAGCTGCCTGTGTTATAGTAACGGGAGTAACTAGCCGAGTTTGACCATGTTTACCACTATTATCGTCCAACCGATTTTTAATTTGCTGGTCCTGATCTACGCCCTCATCCCGGGGCATAACTTCGGTTTGGCCATTATAATTTTCACTATTATCATCCGTCTTCTGATGTGGCCATTGGTTAAGAAGCAACTGCATCACGCCAAAGCCATTCGCCAGCTGGCGCCCGAGATTAAGAAAATTAAGGCCCAAGCCGCCGGTGATAAACAAAAAGAGCGGACGCTAACCATGGAGCTTTATAAGGAACGCGAAGTTAATCCGCTGTCGTCACTCGGAATCATCGCCGTGCAAGCGGTAATTTTCATCGGACTTTACTTGGGCTTGAGCAAAGTCATTAAAGACCCGCAGCAAATTATCAGTTTTTCTTATTCACCGCTGCATGATTTAGGCTGGATGAAGACTCTAGTCGAAGACATCAAACAGTTTGACGCCACGCTGTTTGGCGCCATTGATTTGCATAAGACCGCTGTTGGTCAGAACGGCGTTTATCTCCCCGCGCTATTGCTGGCACTCGGCAGCGCTATAGCCCAATTTTTCCAAGGCCGCCAACTGATGCCCAAAAGCCAGGACGCGCGCTCACTACGGCAAATCTTAAAAGAGGCGGGCAAGGGCAAGCAGGCCGATCAGCAGGAAGTCAATGTGGCCGTCGGCCGCTCGACGCTGTACATCCTACCGATTTTCGTATTCGTGATTTCACTGAACTTCCCAGCGGCGCTACCGCTTTACTGGTTCACCGGTAGCTTGTTCGCCATTTGGCAGCAGGGGCGGATTTTGAAAGAGGATGTCGAAGAAGCCACGGCGGCGAGTAGCAAAAAAGACCTGGCTGCCGGCAGGCAGGGCAAAAAAAATACCAGTGGTATAAAAGTGACTTATAGCACCGAGACTAATAAACCGCAGACTAATCAACCCCGCTCTAAGAAGCGCCAGCGTAGGCGGAGGCGATAATGGCGGAGGAGGCTAAGCTCAAAGACGATATTGAAGAGGCGATTTTATACGCCAAGAAATATCTTGAGGATTTGCTGTCTTTCTTTGGTCTCAATACCGATGTTTATGCCACTACCGAGGACCATGAGGTAATCGAGCTCAATGTGCCATCCACGCACCTGAATGGTTTTTTGATTGGGCAAGGCGGTGATACCATGCGCGCACTGCAGTACATGATAAGCACAGCCCTCAAGAATCAGAACTTTGAATACAACCGCGTTAATGTGGACATTGCTGATTATAAAAAGAACCGTGCCGAGCGGCTGCTAGGCCGGGCAGAGGACTGGTTTAGGGAAGTACGCGATAGCGGTAAAGCCAAAGAACTTTCGCCGATGAGCCCAGCCGAGAGACGGGTTATTCATAAGGCGGCTGGGGACTTCGGCCTAGAGACAGAATCAGTGGGGGAGGGGAGAGAACGGCACGTCGTCCTCAAACCCGGCAACGGAGACAGAACAGAAGAAGTAGAAGAAGCCTAGCTCGCAACCCGTTTTCTCCAAACACATCGAAAACTAGATGGTCGCTCGCAGGTACAAATACTTAACAAGTTAAGTATTTAGGGCCTTTCGGTAGATTTCCAGGGTTTGTTTGGCCATTTTTTGCCAGGAGTACATGCGGACTTGTAAGCCGCCAAGCCTTTTGAGTTGTGTACGGCGCGCCGGGTTTTCCAGAACGTTGCCAATAACTCGGACCATATCGCGTGTGCTTTCCGGATTAAAATATTCAGCGGCGTCACCGTAAATTTCCGGCAAAGACGCGGAGTTGCTAGAAATTACCGGCGCGCCGTGCGCCATAGCTTCCAGGCCTGGCAAACCAAATCCTTCGGAGATTGACGGAAAAACATAGGCCGTGGCGTGTTCGTAAAGCCATCTTAGGCGGCCCTCGGACGCAAAACCGGTAAATACCACACCTTGGATGTGTTCTTTTTGGGCCCACTGCGCGTAACGCTCGTATAATTTGTCGTGCTTACCGACCAGTACCAGTTTTACGCTGTCGCGGGTATTTCGGATAATCGAATATGCTTCCATTAAACGTTTGAGGTTCTTATGCGGCAGCGGGCGGCCAACATACATAATATATTTTTGATTTGCCAGTGTGTTTATTGGTGCTGGAGCCGCAGTAATCTTATCGGCTGCCTCGTAAGTCACGCTGATTTTGCTGGTAGCGATTTTTGCATATTGTGCGACATCGTTTTTTACGAATTTGGAAGGCACGATTATATGCTTTGATTTGTGGGCAACTCTTTTAATGACCAGTTTGTAAACCTGTTGCTTGGCCCAAAAAACAACCGGATTTTTGGCCGGATTGCTAAAGCGGATTGTGGTTAAGTCGTGGATTGTCGTAACGCTGCGGCCTCGGTACAAGACCGGCTGCTGGGTCATCGTAAAATGCACCAAGTTAGCATTGAGGCTATTGAGCTGCTTTAAAAAGCCGGTTTGCTCAGCAAACGTAAATTCTTTGAAATCGGATTCGATAATTTTAAAATCCGGCGCTAGTTTTTTTAAATATTCGACACGCCATGGCTTACTCAGCACAACAAAATCAAATTCCTGCCGGCCGGCCGGCCGGCCGGCCTGGAGCTTATGTAAGTTCTCAATTAGCTTATCAACATAACGGCCGGTGCCGGTTCCCGACTCGCGTGCATCAATAACAACCCGTGCCATCTAACTATTTTGCCTTAAATAAATAAATAGTGCGCCTAGAATTTTTGACCTTGGCAGATTCTATCAAATCATAATGTTGGCTAAAGGTTGCTTCGAAACCCGATTGGTTGTAATTATCAAAGATATCCTTACGGCTTACCAGTAATTTCTGAACCTGGGAATCCTCTTTTGGCACGAACTCGATAACCAGGTACTTGCCGAGCTTCGAAAAGTATCTGGCTACTTCAGCCAGCGGAACGTTGTTTGATATCGCAAGGTGATGGATTAAGGCTAGAGCCATAATGAGGTAGGCTGGCCCGCGCTCAGCCAAAGACTCACGCTCCTGGCTGGCCCAACCTAAATTGGGGCTGGGGGAGGTTAAATCCAGCAGCAGCGGCAAAATCGATGATTCGGCCTGTCGTTTAACTCGCAGATAATTTTTTTCTACGGCTACCGGGTCAACGTCAGCGGCGACGGTAAATATCCCCTGCTGGCTAGCTAGACGGCTGAACTCACCGGTATTGGCACCCAAGTCCCAAACGCTGGCCGGTTTAGCTTTTTTTATCATTTTGCTAACGATAGTGGCTTTGGCTTTGAAAGCCGGATCACTGTAATTGGTAAATGTGTAATATTCTCCCCATTCGGTATTGGCCGGCTTCCACTTGAGCGAGCCGACCACCGTCTCCAAACTGTGAACCAGATTTTGCAGTGAGCGTGAACTCACTTTTGGTTTTTTGAACTTTTTAGGATCGGCGTATTTGCGCTGTGAACGGGCATGCAGATGTATGTTTAGCGACAGGCCGGGTTTAAATCTGGTTTTAGCCGGCAAAAGCGACGATGCCAAATCCAGCGGTATACCATCGATGTATTCGCGCAGCAGCTTAAGCAATCGGATATCGACATAAGCGGCCAAAGCCAGTGGCGCCAAAAAATGCTGGCAAAACTGGCGGTAGGCCACCCACGGTTCGTTGAGTTGGTATAGCTCGAATGACAAAGTATCAATCAGCATTGGCCGGCCGTTCACGAACTGAATGTTGTAAGCGCTAGCATCTTTTAGTACCATTCCACGTGCCAGCGCCAGCTTTTGGATTTTAATAGTGGTTAAGGCGGCATCCTTGAGCTGCGAGAAAGACCACTCATAGGGGTAAGAAATAAACTCCACGATTTGCGGCTGGAGTAGTTTGTAACAATCAGAGTCTTTGGATTTCTTATCAATTTCGTTATGGGCAATCATTAGCCCCTGCTCTTGCAGAGTTTGGTACAGGCCCGAGCTCATCAGAAAATCATAATCGGCCGCGTAGGCCCGGCTGACGTATCTAATGAGCCGCCCTGAGCTATCTTGATAAAGATAACCACTCGGATCCCGAAACGAAGCTCTCAGCTTCTGCCTAGGCATTTTTGCCCCTTAGCCTCCACCAGAAGTCGCGCAGCTTGCGCAGGTTGGGGGCGTTGGGAGGCAGATCGTGTGTGATAACGCTCCAAATATAATCGTTTGATACCTTGCGTTTTTTTTGGATTCTATATCTCTGGACCAGTTTTTTTGGCCAAAGGATGCCCCACATCAACGTGCCTTTAAAAAACGCTCCGAACTGGCCCCGCGATAGCGCCCTGACGGCAATTGCTGAATAAGCCAGCTCAAACCGTGGCCAGACCTTTGGCAGTAAACCCAGCGGCACATTCTTCCACATCAGCATCGGCAGGTTTTTGAGCGTTTGGTATGTATAAAAATCTTTAACTTTAGCCCCCGTAGCCCCAATTTCGTGATATACAACGGCTTTGGGTACATATGCCACTTCCCACCCAGCTAATTGAGCTCGGAAGCTTAAGTCAACATCTTCGTAGTAAGCGAAAAAGTCTTCGTCAAACAGACCGATTTCTTTTAACATCTTGACCCTATATATGCTGGCCCCGCCGGAAGCTCCGAAAATCCAAGTTTCCTTATCATATTTCTTTGAATCAGACTCCCCCCGCCCCCGTGGATAAGGGAGCCCCCAGACCGTAAACGCCTCACCCGTGCTATCGAGTTGATTGCCGTTTCGGTCCAGTATTTTAGAAGTCGCGATTCCAGCCTTGGGATGATAATCCATAATACTCACTAATGATTTAAGCCAAGTCTTATCTGCTACGGCATCGTTATTAAGCAGCGCTACATACTTAGCGCCAGATTCCCAAGCAAGTTTTATACCGGCATTCACGCCGCCGGCAAACCCACGATTCTTAGGCAAAGTAATAAGCTCTACTTGTGGATATTTTTCTTTGATAATTTGAACCGAGCGGTCGATTGAACCGTTATCGACAACGATGATTTGCAACGGCAGAGTCTGTGCAACTAGAGAGTTCAGGCAATCGGCAATTGTCTTAGCCCCATTCCAATTAGGTATCACTACGCTCGTTTTCATCAAACCTATAATACAGATAACTCTTTAACCTGTAACCTGTAACCCGTTAACTGCCGGTGGCAGTTAACGTTTTCCTTGCTTGGCCGAACGAGAAAACCCTTTTTCGAGAAGCATAACAACCTGTAAACTATAAACTGTTAAATGATAGGAAATTATTTTTCCAAAAAGAACCGGGCATTGTTGGCAGAACTCGTCCGGACGGACTTTAAGCTGCGCTACCAAGGCTCAGTACTGGGCTATGCCTGGTCTTTGCTTAGGCCACTGCTGCTTTTTTTGATACTTTATGTAGTTTTTGTACAGTTTCTAAAGATTGGCCAAGGCTTTCCGCACTTTCCGGTATACCTTCTGTTAGGCATCGTGCTCTGGAGCTTTTTTAGTGAAATAACCAGCCAGGGACTATCATCAATTGTCGGCCGGGGCAGTTTAATAAGGAAAATCCGCATTCCACGTTGGGTCATAATTTTGTCCAGCAGTATATCAGCGGTTATTAACCTTCTACTGAACCTGATTGTTGTAGCCGTATTCGCTGTTTTTAATCAGGTTGAATTTACGTCTAGCTTGCTCTGGGCGCCGCTAATTTTACTTGAGATTTATATCTTTGCACTAGGGCTTTCGCTTTTTCTTTCGGCGCTTTATGTCAAGTACCGCGACATCAGTTTTATTTGGGAGGTGATACTCCAAGCCGGTTTTTACTTAACCCCGATTCTTTACCCACTATCTTTAATTACTCATCTGACACTGCAAAAGATTATAATCCTTAACCCGATGGCCCAGGCAATACAGGATATGCGCTACTCGGCGGTGACACAAGAGACAATAACCGCCTACGGCGTGTTTAATAGCGGCTGGTACAGGTTTATTCCATTTGCGATTATTGCTTCCGTGTTCATCGCAGGATTGCTCTTCTTTAAGGCCGAGGCTAAATACTTCGCGGAGAACGTGTGATGGATGACACAGCGATTAAGGTCGAGAATCTAAGCAAGACATTTAAGCTCCCGCACGAGAAATATACTTCCCTTAAGTCCGCATTCGTTAATTTTTATCGTAAAAGGACCTATGAAACACAAAGAGCACTGGATGATATTTCGCTCGAGATAAAAAAAGGCGAATTCTTTGGAATTATCGGGCGCAACGGCAGTGGTAAAAGTACATTGCTTAAGTTGCTGGCCGGGATATATGCCCCAACCCGAGGCACGGTTACCATCAACGGCAGCTTAACACCATTTATTGAGTTGGGCGTTGGCTTCAACCCGGAGCTTAGCGGCCGCGACAACGTCTATTTAAACGGGGCCTTGCTTGGTTTTAACCGCAAGCAGATGCGCGCGATGTATAAGGACATTGTTGAGTTTGCCGAGCTGGAAAAATTCATGGACCAAAAACTCAAGAATTATTCCTCGGGGATGCAAGTCAGACTGGCTTTTTCTATCGCCATCCGCGCCCAGTCAGATATTTTATTGCTTGACGAGGTGCTTGCGGTTGGGGATTCGAACTTCCGGCAAAAATGCATGGAGGTATTCCACGACTTGAAAGAAAATAACAGAACTATTGTTCTGGTAAGCCACGACACTGTTCAGATAGAAAGATTTTGCGATAGGGTAGCCGTTATTGACAATTCCAAACTTATCAAAATAGACCTTCCTTCAAAAGCCATAGAGCTCTATGACGAAATCAACAAAGGCGAAGAGCTACACGAGACGCCGAGCAGGAAGCTAAAAATAACCGAATCCGACGAAGCACGGCTGATACCTGGTTACAAACCCGCTTCAATTGAAGCTACGCTTAAGGATAAGGAGATTACTATTAATCTTCCATTTAGGCTTATCAGAAAGTTGCCCGAGGATACCGTCGCCGCTATCACAATAGAGAATGAAGAGGCTCACACAATTTACGCTTATACCACCGAACAAGATAACGATAAGTTTGAGTTAAAAAATACTGGCAGGAGACAACTGACTTTTACAATCGCCAATGTCTTCCCTGAAGGCCGTTATTTTGTGGATGCGGGATTTTTTAGCAAAGACAGAGCCATAACTTTTCTAAAGCTAGAAAACTTCGCGGAGGTCAAATGCGAGGGGCTTCCCCAAAAAGAATGGCTGATCCGGGCACCAACCAAACTCCATTTGAAATAACTCTAACTTCTATTTGACTGCTTGTAGGTTGGTTTCATTAGATGCCGCCAAGTCTTGGAGTAGAATTTATCAAGCCTGGCATCGGCGATTACTTGATTTGCCAACATTTTTCTGACTATTCTTTTAAAATCTTTTACATGCTTACCTGCTTTTGACGGCAAGCATAAGATATTGTAGAAAAAAGGTGTCGATACTATCTCGGGCCAAACTGCCATGCGATTTGTTATCTGCGAAACGCTATTGTTTATGTCATCAATTAAGAACAGTTCAAACCTCAAGCCCTTAAGCCTTTCCAGGAATATCAGAGGTTCGTAGCCGTTTCTTTTTAAACACTTTGGGTTAATTTCAATTAACATTCTAAGTTGAGGATTGTTTTTGAAGGTTTTTACAGCACCATCTAAAATGTAAGGCTCGTATCCGTCGGTATCAATTTTGATAAGATCTAACTTTGAATTTGCAAAGTCGGCATCCAAAGTGCTGGTCTTTACCTTAACAGTTCTAATTGTAGGTGAGTTTGGGTGGCCTTTAATGTTGGCGTTGTCTGATGCCTCGGTAATTTGTAATCGAACCTCTCCAACTTTATTTGATAATGCGACACTTCGAGCGGTAATTTGCTTGTCCAATTTATTAAGCCTGGCATTGTTTCTTAAAAAAGCGATATTTTCTTTTGCCGGTTCATAGGCGTAGACGGCCTCTGTTTTCCCGCTGTGAGCAGCCACAAGGCTATAAATGCCGTGATGGGCTCCGACATCACATACGACATCGCCCCTATGGACCAGCTGCTCCCAGAGCTCTATGCTAAGGGGTTCATAGGACTTTTCCGATCCGTACTTCTTCGCAAATCTAGGAGGCTCTGCGAGTTTTAAGCCTCTTGATTTGACGATTTCGCTATCCTGCAATGAATAATCAGATGCGAATGGATTGTCTTGTGACATCTGTTCCTAATCTATGGTTCGAGGTAATCTAGTATATTATATAAGGTGTTGGAGAGATTGACCGAATTGGTTTTTATTCTAAAAAAATTACTCAATGTCTAAGAAACTATTATTTATAGCCCACACCGATAACCTGCGAGGTGGCGGCGAGCTTTCTTTAGTAGAGCTAATAAAGTCTGCTAAGAAGAAAGGGTACAGGGTTCATGTTGTGGTACCAGGACCAGGTGAATTTGAGGAAAAGATGGACCAAATTGGGGTCGAGGCCACGACAATTAAATATTTTTATTGGGGGAGGCCTTATTCGCCCCTAGAGAGCTCCATTAATCTAATATCGGTTAGAAGAATTGCCGAACTAATAACCCAGCAGAAGATTGACTGTGTAATTACCAACACCTTAACCATCCCATGGGGGGCGCTGACAGCTTCTATGACTGACAGTCCACACATCTGGATCACAAGAGAAACCCTGACTCTCCACCGGAGCCATCTACACGATAACTATGATTTCATAGGAGCTTTTTCGAATATAGTTTTTGCCAACTCTAAAGATAACGCTGCTTATCTGCGAAATGAAATCGGCTTTGAAAATGTCAAGCAGTTCTATTCGTATGTTGACCCACAGGGTCTGCGTCTGAATTCTCGCCTGCAGAAACCGAGAATAGTTAACATCGCCGCCCATGTACGTCCCTCCAAAGATCAATTTGAGCTGGTAAAAGCTTTAGCGGAACTGGAAAAACGTCAGCAGTTAAAACTTGAAACAATCTTTATAGCCAGCTATTCCAATGAAGATAAATACTTTCAAGAAATTAAATCCTTTATTGCCCAAAACAATCTAGAGAAAAAGGTTACTTTTGCCGGCTTCCATCCAGAACCTTTCGAACTAGTTGGCCCAAATGATATTTTTGTCCGCTCCTCCAAATATGAAAGCCTGGGCCGCAGCCTGACCGACGTAAAGATTTCCGTCCTGTCCAGTTCGATCAGCTTCGTCCCTTCAGCCTCGCACTCGTAGGAAACCAAGTCGAGCTTGAAGCGCTCGGCCGTCCAGAGAAACATCATGGTAATGCAGGTGTTGACCGCCGCCACAAAGGCGTCTTCAG
>Ga0209640_10001125_pt1 | contig 22169 bp, 20 predicted proteins | sample RifCSP10_1_FD_184018 | JGI IMG/M metagenome (GOLD analysis project Ga0209640, IMG submission 184018) | Soil microbial communities from Rifle, Colorado - Rifle CSP2_sed 10_1 (SPAdes) (version 2) | ecosystem: Environmental > Terrestrial > Deep subsurface > Rock core/Sediment | place: Rifle...
CCCCACATGTCATCGATGGTCCAGTCGGTCAAAAGCCGCAGTCCCTCGGTTCCCGCTACGGCCAGGCTCGCCGGCAACGGCAGCAGCGAAACCGCGGACACGGCGGCCGCAGTGCCCATGAGCACGCGGCGGCTCACGACCCACGTCGTCTCGGCGCTCATACGCCTGCCTCCTGCGCGGCGAGATCGTCGGACGAGAACCAATTGATGTGCGTGCCGCCGCGCAACCGGAACGGCAGCTTCACCACGGCGACTGCGCCCTCGTCCATGCGCGCGGCATCGACGATATGCAGCTCCGAAGCCATCTCGGCGTAGTTGCTCGCGACGCCCATGACGTAGCCGTCGCTCTCCGCCGTGCTGCCTTTGCGCGGCACGAACCCGCTTTCCTGGAGGCTCTGCGTCGGACCGACGAAAAATGCCGTCTCCTCGCCGGTGTGCATGTCGAAGCGCCGATACGTATTCGTGACGCGTCCGGCCCGGTCGCCGCCCGTGGCGGTGTCATACGGACGGCTCGGGTCATTGTGCCCGACGAAGCCGTAACGGTACGGCAACGACAAATAGCGATCGTCCATGCGCGCGAGCACGCCGTTCGACGTCGAAACGACCTCTTCTTGGAACGCATCGTCTCGCGAATTCAAGTTGAACGTCCACCGTTTGATCTGCGACGGCGTGCGCTCGCCGTCGGAGACCGGCAGCTCCATCGTGATCTTGTTGTCGACGTCCGTCGCATTGAGGAAGTGCAGCGTGTTCCGCGATGGGCCTTTGAACCAGCGCACGTCGCTTGCATCGCCGTCGCGCGGCAACACCCCGACCAGCGTCGGCAAGTCGCCGTTCCACTCCCACATGGGCTCGCCGGATTGCAACCGCTCCAGGCTCGTCGTGCGCGCGATGACGGGAATCAGGATGTGCTTCTGCGTGATGGCGATGTCGTGAATGATGCCGAGGTACGGAGACTTGAACCAAACTTCGTTCGTGATGTGGCCGGCCGGGTTGATCGTGTAGACGGCGATGTCGTCCGACAAGTCCCCTTTGGCCTGGTAGCTATAGCCGATCATCTCTCCCGTCACGGGGTCGATCTTGGGGTGGGCCGACATGCTCGTCGCGGTCCATTTGCCGTTGAAGTCCCAACGGCCGAGCGTCTCGAGCGAATGCGGATCGATCACATAGGGCATGGCATCTTCTTTGAACACGAGCATCTTGCCGCCGTGCCAATAGATATGCGTGTTGGCCGCGCCCCGGTCGACGTTGGCGACCATCGGGTCGTCGGTAAAGTGGTTGCGGTAGACGCCCCACAAGCGCTTGCGGGCGCGTCGCTCGGCCATGAGGCGCTCGGTTTTCACGTAGCGCGCCTTGAAGTCGACGGAGCCGTTGGCGAACCGGAAGGCGCTGACGTGGCCGTCGCCATTGAATCCCGTCAGCCATTCGTTCTCGGGCGGGCGATAAGCGAAATCGCATTGAACGCGATAGAAGGTGCCTTCGATGTCGGACGGAATCTCCCCCCAAACCTCGCAATCGTAGATGTCCGCTTCGAACCGCGTGGGGCTATTGAAGCCTCGCGGGAACATGGGGTGACCCCTGAAATCGACAGCCATATCTAATCCTTCTCGATCCCCTCGGCGTTAACACCCATTCTAATCGCACTCGCCGGCGGGCGACAGCGCATCCGGCGCGCGAAGCGCGCCGCTCACTCGCTTTGCAGCACGTCGAGCACGTACCTCGTGACATCGTTGAGGTCGACCCGCGAGTAGACGCGGCCGAATGCCGGCATGGAGTTGCGGCCATCCGCCGCGATCGCCTGAATCGTCTCGGCTTCGAGTCCGCCGATCAGCGAGGGGCCGCCCCCGTGTCCGCCGTCGCCGGCCTCGCCGTGACACGCGAGGCACGCTTCGCGATAGATTTCGCGCCCGCGTTCGAGGTCGACCGGCCGGCTTTCCTCGACGGCCGCCCGGGGAGGTCCGAACCCTCCTCCGCCGAATCCGCCGCCGCCGACAGGAAGGGATTTCATCGTGCCCGCCAACGAGAACATCCAGATTCCGTCGCCGCGCGTCGCGCCCGCGAACACGCCGCCTCCGGCATGCACGACGACCCATTGCTCCCCATCGTGCTCGAACGTCGTCACGGTCGTATTCACGCCGGCGTCGGTCATGAACTCCCAGAGCATGACGCCGTTGTCCTTATCGAGCGCCGTCAACCGGCCGTCGTTCCGGCCGACGAATAGCAGCCCCCCGGCCGTGACGACCGAGCCGCTGTAGCAGATCTCGCGCCATTGCTGTCGCCACACGATCCGGTTCGTCGCGACGTCGAGGGCGGCGAGGATACCGCGATCGTCCGCCTCCGCTTGCGTGAAGCGGCCGCCCATATAGACTTGATTGGCGACCGGGGCCTCCAGGTCCGCATCGACGCTGAAGGAATTGATTCGGTCGGTCGCGCAAACGTACAGCCGGTGTGTTTCCGGATCGTAGGAGCTCGGCGGCCAATTGGCGCCGCCCATGGTGCCGGGCTTGAGCGCGATGGCGTCGGTCCAAAACGGCGTAAAGATCTTGCCGTCGTTGATGACGCGCGCACCGCTCGGGATGATGCTCGAGCCTTCGGGCGGAATGTCGATGGACTGCGGGACGATCGCATCGCCGACCGGGAATGGCTGCGTTGCAGCCGTCGCCTGGCGAGGCTCCTGAAGGACGGGACGCTCTTCGATGCCGATCAGGGGCTCTCCGGTGACCCGGTCGAGAATATAGGCCCAACCGGTCTTCGATACTTGCACGAGTCCCTTGCGCGGCGCGCCGTCGATCTCGACATCGAATAGCACGACGGGATTCGGCGAGTCATAGTCCCAAATGTCGTGGTGGACTTGTTGAAAATGCCAGCGGTACTCCCCCGTTTCGACATCGACGGCGACGATCGAGACACTGAAGAGATTGTCCCCGGGACGCACGCCACCGTGCAGGTCGGGGCCGGGATTGCCTGTCGAGAAGTACAGCAGGCCGAGCTCGGGGTCGACCGCCGGCGTCTGCCAGACGGGTGCACCGCCGAATTGCCAGGCATCGCTATCCTCCGGCCACGTCTCATGGCCGAGCTCGCCCGGTCCCGGGACCGTGTTGAACGTCCACACGAGGCTCCCGTCGTCGGCATCGAAGGCGCGCACCTTGCCGCGGCTGGCCATCTCGCCGCCCGAGAAGCCCGTGATGACCATGCCGTCGTAGTACAGCGGCGCGCTCGTGATGCTGAACCCGCTCTGCCACCGCTCCGCTTCCGTCGACCAGACGACTTCACCCGTCCGCTGATCGAGCGCCACGAGCTTCGCGTCGAGCTGCGCCACGAAAATTTTCCCGTCGCCCATGGCGACGCCGCGGCTCGACCGTCCCATGGGAACGCCGGAGCGCGGATCCGGGTTCCCGTGGTATGTCCAAAGAATGGCGCCCGTCGGAACATCCAGCGCGAACACGTCGTTGACTCCGTTGACGACGTAGAGCACGCCTTCGTAGACGAGAATCTGTGCTTGGCCGGAATTGTTCGGATTGGCTCCCGAACCCATGCTGGTCCGCCACAACGCCTTGAGCCCGCTGACGTTGTCGCGGTTGATGAGCGTGAGCGGCGAGTACCGCTGATTGAAGACGTTGCCGCCGTTGGTGACCCAGTTCGACTTAGGCGACGCTGCCAATACCTCGGCCCGGAAAGCGGGACTCCTGGCGATGCGTCGCTCGGGGACCGCGGTTTGCGCACCGGCCTCTGCGGCGACGACGACGCCAATCGCGGCGGTTGCCGCCAAAACTTTGAGACGCATTGAATTCCCCCTCGTTCGATCCGATGCTAGCGTAGCGCGCCGGGGCCGAGCAAGGCGTGTTAGGAGTGTAGGAGCGAGCTTCGCTCGCGATTCCGCTCGCGACTCCGCTCGCGACTCTTCACGCGACACGACCCCGTCACATCCCGCTCAGGCGCTCCCGGGTCATGGCGAGGCCTTTTCTGTGCAAGGGGGAGCAAGACAGGAATCAGACCTAGTTCAGGCCACGACCCGGGAGCGGGGCATTATACAAGAATGTCTTGAGAATAGAAGATTATTTTTCGCGCAATTGTACAGAGTTCACAGAAGGTCCGCATTTCATATGTTTACGCCCGTGTGCAAGGCGACGTTCGTCCTAGGGGCTGTGTTGTTGCTCAGTGCGTGCGGCGAGCAAGACACGCCAAGCGGCAGCGAGGCGCCCCCCGATCCGGCCACGCTGCCCGGTGTCTATGCGGGCACTTTCCCTTGCGGTAACTGCCCCGGCATCGACGTGCGCTTGTGGTTGCGCGACGACGGTGTGTTCTTCATGCGTCAGGATTATCAGGCCACCGACGCGAGCCCCATGGAGCGCGTCCACGCGCTCGGCCGCTGGGCTTGGGACTCGGCAGCGCCGGCGCTCGTGCTCCGCGGTCCAGGACCGGAGCGGCGATTCAGCTATAGAGAACCGCTGCTCACGATGCACACGCTCGGAGAGCGGCCCGTGCTCGAGCGCGACGACGCGGCAGGCCCCTTTACGGATCGCCTGCCGTTGCAAGGTGAATACGTTTCGGGTGGGAACGCCGGCATGTTCGCCGAGTGTATCAGCGGCTTGCGATTGCCCGTCCAGGAGGATTCGCGCGGACGCGATCTCAAGCGGCGGCATCGAGCCGTGAGCCCTGCCGACCGGCCGGCGCTCGTGTCGATCGAGGCACACGTCGCCGATTCCGGGTCCGCTGCGGCGCAAGAGATTTTGATCGTGGATCGCTTTCTCGCGCTCCGGCCGAGCAGCGATTGCGGGAACTGAGCCGTCAGGGATTCCCCTAATCCGCCCGCCGCTTCGATTATTCGTGAGATCGAACACGTATTTGTGTAGAAATTGCACATATGTTTAGATGTGAATGTCGTTCGATACTCGAAGTAAACTGGAGACGTAGATGGTCGCGGATACCGTTGTTCTCAACGGTCAGGTCATCCAAAACGGCGAACGCTTCTTGTGGTGGGTCGTTTCCGGCGCCCCTTCGCGCGTCACCGTGAGTCACCCCGCCCGCGGCACCATAACCCGCATCTTCGAAGGAGATCCCAAGCAATCGGCGCGCACGCTCGCGAAAGAGATGTTGAGCCGCCCCTTGCCCACCAAGAACGCGGCGAGCTGAGCGCGCCGCACCGAAGTCAATCGAGATCGGCCGGCGAATCGACGTAGACGAGCCCGGCTTTCGCGAGGGCCTCGCGCATCTTGTACAAATCCAAGCCGAGCTCGCCGGCGGCCAAGCGTTTGCGTTTACCGTCTTCGTTGGCGATTCTCGTGCGTCCGGCCTCGAGCACCCGTGCAGCATCCCTGCGCGGAACGGCGACGACGCCGTCGTCATCGGCGACGATGACGTCGCCGGGGCTGACCAGCGTACCGGCCACGACGACGGGCACGTTGACCGAGCCGAGCGTCGCTTTGACGGTCCCCTTGGCGCAGATTGCGCGGCTCCATACGGGGAAGCGCATTTCCGTCAAGTCTCGGACGTCGCGGACTCCCGCATCGATGACGAGCCCGCGGGCGCCGCGCGCCTTGAACGAGGTCGCGAGAAGATCGCCGAACATGCCGTCGCTGTTTGGCGAGCTCAAGCCCACGACAACGATGTCGCCGTCCTGAATCATCTCCCCCACGACGTGCAACATCCAGTTGTCGCCGGGATGAACCAACGCCGTGACCGCGCTGCCGCCGACGCGCGCCCCCGCGTAAATCGGCCGCATGTAAGAGTGCAGCAATCCCGTCCGCCCCTGCGCCTCATGCACCGTGGCGACACCGAGCTCGCCGAGCGCGGCGACGATGTCCGGTGGCGCGCGTTCGATGTTCTTGACGACCACGTTCTTCACTCGAGATCTCCACAGGGTGTGATTGGACAAGGGCTTATACTAACGCGGAATCGCAATCGCAAGACCGGATCGACGTTGCAGAACGAATCGCCATTGAGCTCGATAAGGGTCATCGACATGACCGAGGCATTGGCGGGACCGTTCTGCGGGATGCTCCTCGGCGATCTCGGTGCGGACGTCATCAAAGTGGAGCGGCGCGGTGTCGGGGACCAATCACGAACCTGGGGTCCGCCGTTCGTCGACGGCGAAAGCGCCTACTTTCTCTCCGTGAACCGCAACAAGCGCAGTATCGAGCTCGATATCAAGGATCCTACGGACCTCGACGTGTTGCAGGCGCTCGCGCGGCGCGCGGACGTGTTCCTTACGAACAATCCACGGTTGAGCTCGCTCGAGAGAGCTCGCATCGACCCGCAATCCCTGCAAGCGCTGAATCCCCGCCTCGTCTATGCGGCGATCAGCGGCTACGGGCATACCGGCCCGAAGGCGAATCGCAGCGGCTATGACATCATCGCGCAGGGCGAGGCCGGTCTCATGGCATTGACCGGCGAGCCGCAAGGCGGGCCCTATCGCTTTCCTTCGCCGATGGCGGATGTCTCGGGCGGCATCTACGCGGCGATCGGCGTGCTGAGCGCGCTGTACGCGCGCGACGCGGGGCGAGCAGGCGGCCGCGGGCAGTTCATCGACGTCTCCTTGGTCGATGCGCAGACGAGTTGGCTCGCTAACCTCGGCGGCTCTTACTTTGCGACGGGCCGGCGCCCCGAGCGCCTCGGCAACGCCCACCCGACCGTGACGCCGTATCAGCCCGTGCGCGCCAAGGACAAGATGATGATCATTGCCGTTGGTAACGAGCGGCTCTGGCAGCGATTTTGCGACGTTCTCGGGGCAACGAGCACACTCATGACGGACGAGCGGTTCGCGACCAACGCACGCCGCAACGAGAACCGCGCGGCGCTGATCTCGCTGCTCGAAGAAATCCTCATGACGCGCACGGCCGCCGAGTGGATCGATGACCTCGTAGCGCAAGGGATTCCGGCCGGCCCCATCAATTTTCCCGACGAAACCCTTAGCGACGCGCACATTCGGGCGCGGGGCATGATCGTCGAGCTCGAGCATCCGCTGATCGGCGCGGTGCGTTCGTTGGCGACGCCGATCGTGTTCGGCAACAGCGGCTTGAGCTATCGACGTGCCCCGCCGCTGCTCGGCCAGCACAACGAAGAGATTCGCGCCGAGCTCCCGTAGGAGCGAGCTTCGCTCGCGATCTTCTATTCGCGAGCGAAGCTCGCTCCTACAAAGGCGAGGATCGCGAGCAGAGCTCGCTCCTACAATGGCGAAGATCGCGAGCGGAGCTCGCTCCCACAAGGCAGAAGAATCAGCGCTCCCAGACGCTCTGCAGGTAAGCGCGGAAATTTTCCCCGAGCTCCGGGTGGCGCAACGCGTACTCGACCGTGGCGCGCAGGTAACCGATCTTGCTGCCGCAATCGTAGCGCGTGCCCTCGAACGGCAGGACATGCACCGGTTCGCGCTTGAGCAGTGCCGCGATGCCGTCGGTGAGCTGAATCTCACCCCCGGCGCCGCGCTCGGTTCGCTCGAGCTCGTCGAAGATCGCGGGCGTCAGCACATATCGGCCGACGACGGCGAGGTTGGACGGCGCGGCCTCGGGTTTGGGCTTTTCGACGATGCGCGTGACTCGTTGCACGCCGGGCGCGGTCTCCTCGACGGCGACGATCCCATAGCTATCGGTCTGGTCCGGAGGCACGCTCTCGACACCCAGCACGCTGCATCCGTGCGACTCGAAATGCAGGCGCATCTGCTCAAGACACGGCACTTCGCTGTGGATCAGATCGTCCGCGAGATGCACGAAAAACGGCTCGTCGCCGACCGCGGGCCGGGCGCACAGGACCGCGTGCCCCAAGCCGAGCGGCAGACCCTGGCGGATATAGACGCAATTGACGCCGGCAGGGACGATGTCGCGAATCATTTGGAGCACTGCGAATTTCTTGCCCCCTTCGAGCGTGCTCTCGAGCTCGAAATCCACGTCGAAGTGGTCTTCGATGGCGCGCTTGGAGGAACCCGTGACGAACACGAGCTTGGTCGCGCCGGCCGCAATCGCTTCTTCGACGGCGTATTGAATCAGGGGCTTGTCGACGATCGGCAACATCTCCTTCGGGGATGCTTTGGTCGCGGGAAGGAAGCGAGTACCTCGCCCGGCAACGGGAAAGACGGCCGTACGTATCGTCGACATGAGCACTCCAACCGCGTCAACTCGCAAATGATACTGCGAGAACCCGCCGGTGGGATTGCCTACGTCTCAAATCCGCGCGGGGCTCGGAGGGCTCATGTCCGAGCCCCGCGCCGGATCGCGAGCGAAGCTCGCTCCTACAGGGAGGCCTTCTGGTCGGATACGAGAATGTTCTGGCGGTTCATCTCGACGATGCGGGCACCGATGCCTTTCACGCGCGTGAGGGCCTCGGCGGACTCGAAGCTGCCATTCTGTTCCCGATCCCGCACGATCTCGGCGGCGAGCGCCGGCCCGATTCCCGTAAGCTCGGCGGCCAACGTTGCGGCGTCGGCCGTGTTGATGTTGACGGGACCTGCAAAAACGACGCCTGGGCCGAGCAAAGACAAGCACAAGACCACTAATCCGATGCGCACTTTCATCTGCCGTACTCCTCAATGTGTGGAGAACGGGATGCTACCGGCGCCGCTGGTCGGCCACAGCAAGTGAATCGCGTGAGTCTCGAGAGATTCGAGCTGCCGCTCGAGAGACACTCAACTCATGAGCGATTCGAGCGGCACGCGCTGAATCGGCCTGATCGATTCCCACAACTTACAGCTCGGACAGTGCCAGAGAAATCGCTGCGTGCTATACCCGCAGTTCGCGCATCGATAACGCGCATTGGACAGCGTGAGCTTGCGGAGTGCGCCTGCGATTCGTCTAAAGGCGGCGGTCCGCCGCTCGAGATCTTCGGCTTGCAGATCCTCGACGTCGACGAGGTTGCTCAAGATCTCATCGTGCAGGACGAAGTTCTCGACGCACTTGACGAGGGCCGGGGACTCGGTGAGATCGCCGGCGATACCGGCATAGGCGAGGTCGTTTGCCGCGCTCTCGTCCTGCTCGATGAGCTCGGCGACGTAACGCTCGAAGGCCGCCACTTGTCCGGTCGCCTGGAAGCAAGCGAACAAGTTGGGCAGCACCTCCGCAATGAAAGCCCGGTCGCGGTCGAGGACCTGCTCGTACAAGCCGAGCGCCTGCGCGTAATCTCCCTCGCGCTTGGCGATCTCAGCCCTTATCAACGCGCCTCGCAACGCCCCCGTTTCGCTGCGCACGGTGCTCTTCAAATGGTCGCGCGCAAGCTGCAAGTCGCCGTCGCGGATCGCCTGCTCCGCAAGCTCGCAGTAATAGTGGGCAACTTGGCTCGATTTCTCGCCGCTCAGCACCTCGAGACGCCGGTGGGTCTCGATCGCTTTCTTCCACTCCTGCTCGCGTTCGTAGATATAGACGAGTCGCTCGAGCGCCGCTTTCGCTACCGTCTCGCTGTCGCAGAGCTCGTTGAAAAGCTTCTCGGCGCGATCGAACAACCCGGCGCCGAGATAGTCCTCTCCCAACGCATACAAGGCTTGGTGCCGCTGCTCCTCGCTGAGACTGGGTCGTGCGAGCAGATTCTGGTGGACGCGAATCGCCCGATCCACCTCGCCCCGTCGTCTGAACAGGTGCCCCAGCGCGAAGTGAGTCTCGAGGGTGTCGTCATCGACCTTGGCCATCTGCAAGAACAATTCGAGCGCCTCGTCGGTGCGCCGGCTCAGGACGAGGTTGAGACCCCGAATGTAGTCCGCGCTGATTCGCGTAGGCGGCGCATTGCGATCCTTGTCGCCGAATCGCCCGAAGGCCCAACCGCTGGCCGCCCAGACGATGAGCAATGCCGCGAGGAGGAAGGTCGCCTCAGTTGGCATCTTGCAGCGGCAGCGCGCGCAGACCGCTGAGCTCCGCCTCGGCGAATCGCAAGTCGCGTCTCAAATCACGCCTCTCTCTGGCCATGCGCAAGAGCGCGAGTCCCGCACAGACGAGACCGAAGAGCCAGCCGAGGCCGAACGCGAAAACGAAGGCCACCGTCATCGAAACGTTTTCAAAACGGGCGAAGCCGATATCGACGGAAATGGGGTCCGGGTTGCCGTACGCGAAAATCAGGGCCGCCAAGATGAACAGGACGGCGATTACGACGTACGTAAGTCTGCGAATCGTGGCCAATTTCGCACCTTGGGCTCAGGTGGCATTGACCGAATTGTAATTGATTCCAGCCGCTAACTGCGCACCGGCATGTTGCGCGACTCGTTGACGCGCTCGCGGAGATCCTTCCCGGGCTTGAAGTGCGGAACATGCTTGCCGGCCAACGCCACGGCATCGCCCGTCTTCGGATTTCGACCCATTCGCGGCGGGCGAAAATGCAGCGAAAAACTGCCGAACCCGCGGATCTCGATTCGTTCGCCGCTCGCGAGCGCTTCGCTCATGAGCTCGAGAATGTGCTTGACCGCGAGCTCGACGTCTTTGGCGGGAAGGTGCTTTTGATCGCGCGCGATCGATTCGATCAACTCGGATTTTGTCATCGGTTCGGACCCTTTCACAGCAACGACCTTTATTCGGGAGTCATCCTTTCTTTGAGGAGATCACCCAACGTCGTCGACGTGGATGCCTGCCCGCTTTCCGACTTGTAGCTCTGTATCGCTTGAGCTTCTTCATGCGCCTCCTTGGCCTTGATGGACAACGAGACGACCCGGTTTTTGCGGTCGACGCCGGTAAACCGCGCTTCGACTTCGTCACCGACCTTGATGACGGTGCGCGCGTCCTCGACCCGATCGCGGGAGATTTCGGAGGCGCGCAACTGCCCGATGACGTCGCCGTCGAGCTCCACGGTCGCCATTCTCGCGTCGACTTCCTTGACGACGCCCTTGACGACGCTGCCCTTCGGATGCTCGGCAATAAACAACGACAGTGGATCCTTATCGAGCTGCTTGACGCCGAGCGAGATGCGCTCCCGCTCCGGATCGATGCCGAGCACCATGGTTTCGAGCTCCTCACCCTTGGTGTAGTTACGCACCGCATCTTCGCCGGGAATGTCCCACGAAAGATCCGACAGGTGGACGAGGCCGTCGATGCCGCCCGGCAGCCCGATGAACACTCCGAAATCCGTGATCGACTTGATCTGGCCGGTCACGCGGTCGCCCTTGTTATAGTTTTCGGCGAATTCGTTCCAGGGGTTGGCTTTGCATTGCTTGAGACCCAACGAAATGCGCCGCCGCTCCTCGTCGATGTCGAGCACCATGACCTCGACCTCGTCGCCGATCTGGACGACCTTGTGCGGATTCACGTTCTTGTTGGTCCAATCCATCTCGGAAACGTGCACGAGGCCTTCGACGCCCTCCTCGATCTCCACGAAACAGCCGTAGTCGGCGATGTTGGTCACCTTGCCGAACAGCCGCGTGTTTTGCGGGTAGCGTCGTGCGAGATCCGCCCACGGATCCGCACCCAGTTGCTTGAGGCCGAGCGAGACGCGATTGCGCTCCCGGTCGAATTTTAGGACCTTGACCTGCAGCTCCTGTCCTACGCTCACGACCTCGGAAGGATGCTTGACGCGCTTCCAAGCCATGTCCGTAATGTGCAGCAAGCCGTCGATGCCGCCGAGATCGACGAATGCTCCATAGTCGGTGAGATTCTTGACGACGCCCGTGAGCTCGGTGCCTTCCTGGAGATTCTTGAGCAGCGACTCGCGCTCGGCGCTGAACTCTTCCTCGACAACCGCGCGGCGCGACACGACGACGTTATTGCGCTTCTGATCGAGCTTGATGACCTTGAATTCGAGCGTGCTGCCCTCGAGAGCTATGGGATCGCGAACGGGCCGCACATCGACGAGCGAGCCCGGGAGGAATGCCCGGACGAGCTCGATATCGACGGTAAATCCGCCGCGCACCCGGCCGCTGATCATGCCCGTGACCACCTTGCCGCCCTTGAATGCCTCTTCGAGTCGAATCCACGTGCGCGCGCGCTTGGCTTTTTCGCGGGATAGGCGCGTCTCGCCGTAGCCGTCTTCTACCGTGTCGAGCGCGACCTCGACCTCGTCGCCGACCGCGACCTCGACCTCGCCGCGCTCGTTCAAAAACTGGTTTGCGGGTATGACCGCTTCGGACTTGAGGCCCGCGTTGACGATCACGACGTCTGAATTCACGTCGATGACTCTGCCGGTCAAGATCGACCCGGGCTTTATGTTTCGATTCGCAAGACTCTCTTCCAACATTTCGGCAAACGATTCGCTCATCTCGCCTCTCGATCTATTCGATCATGTGATCCTCGCCGTTGCGTCCTGCTCGGGCGGCCTGCCAGTTTTGAGCGCCGACATCCTGTCGGTGCCACCTTATTCTTCACTCGGCGCGACGCCCGCAGCACGAAGCCACGCCACAATTCGGCTGACGACTTCATCGGGCGTGAGACTCGTCGAGTCGACGATCCGCGCGTCTTCAGCGGCTCGAAGCGGCGCGACGGGCCGACTCTCATCGCGGAGGTCGCGTTTTGCGATCTCCCGGGAAAGGTCGCGCAGGCTAACACTAATCCCCTTTTCTTTCAACTGGTTATAGCGCCTTCTCGCTCTTTCCATGGGGCTGGCGGTCAGAAAGACCTTGAGAACCGCGCCCGGAAACACGATCGTCCCCATGTCGCGGCCATCGGCGACGAGACCCGGCTCGCGGGCGAAGGCCCGTTGGCGCTCGAGCAGCGCGCTCCGTACCTCGGGCAGCCGGGCCACCTGCGAGGCGGCTTCGCCGCTCTGCTGCGAGCGCAATATATCGGTGACGTCCCGGTCGTCGAGCCACACTTGCTCGCCGGCTTCCGGCTTTGCGAACGCGATCTTGAGAGACCGCGTGAGCGTTGCGAGCGCCGCGCCGTCCCCGAGCGCAGTCCCGCGTTGCGCTGCCGCAAGCGCCACGAGTCGGTAGAGCGCACCGGAATCGAGCAGATGCCAGCCGAGGCGCGCGGCCAACAGCCGGCTCACGGTCCCCTTTCCGGAACCGCTCGGCCCGTCGATCGCCACGACTGGCGGCCGTTTCGCCATCTTAAGAGGCGTCTCCCCGGCGGCGGAGCTCGACACGGAGCCCAGCGGCGCCGGCCACGTCGACGAAATCCGGAAACGACGTCGCGACTTGGTCGGTGTTGCGGATCTCGATTCGACCCGTGCTCAACACGCTCGCGACGGCGAATGCCATTGCGATGCGATGGTCGCCATGGCTCTCGACGACGCCGCCGCTTAAAGGGCCGCCCTCGATGACGAGGCCGTCGGCGCGCTCCTCGACCGCGGCCCCGACAGCGGCGAGCGCGCGTGCCATGGCGGCGATGCGGTCGGTTTCTTTGAGCCTGAGCTCGCCCGCGCCGCCGACGATCGTGCGTCCCGCCGCGCCGGCGGCCGCGATGAACAGAATGGGGAACTCGTCGATGGCGAGCGGCACGAGCTCCTTCGGCACGAGAAGCCCCTTGAGCGCGGACTTCCTGATGTACAAATCGGCGACCGGCTCGGCGCCGAGATGACGCGGATTGCGGCGCTCGATGTCGGCGCCCATGCGCTCGAGTATCGTGAGGACACCTGTGCGCGTCGGATTGACGCCGACGTTGCGGATCAGCAACCCCTGCTCGGCGGCAAGACACGCGCCGACGATGAAGAAGGCGGCCGACGACAAGTCCCCGGGTACGTCGATCGCAGTCGCGCTGAGATTCGCCGGACCTTCGACGGACACGATGTGCCGGTCGGGGTCGGCCTCGACGCGCACGCCCATCGTGTCGAGCATGCGCTCCGTGTGGTCCCGCGAAGGTCCCGGCGATGTGATCGTGGTACGCCCCGTGGCGCGAAGCGCCGCGAGCAACAGGGCCGATTTGATCTGCGCGCTCGCCACAGGCAACTCGTAGTCGATCGCGTGCAAGGCGCCGCCGCGAACGCGCACGGGCGCATTGCCGTTCGTGGTTTCGATGCTTGCGCCCATGGCACGCAACGGCGCGGCCACACGCTCCATCGGCCGCCGGCGCAGCGATTCGTCGCCGGTGAGCTCGCTTGCAAAGGGTTGTCCGGCCAGGAGTCCCATCATGAGGCGAATGCCGGTCCCCGAATTGCCGAAATCGAGCGGCCTCGCCGCTTGCCGCAGGCCGTCGGCCCCGCGCCCCCAGACGGTCAGCGTGCCGCGTTCGTCGAGCTCGATGCGCACTGCGAGCGCGGCGAGCGCGGCGCGCGTCGCGAGGCAGTCTTCCGCCGCGAGGAATCCGCGCACGGTCGTCTTCCCCGTGGCGACGGCGCCGAGCATCAAGGCTCGATGAGAGATCGATTTATCGCCGGGGACGGAGATGTCGCCGCCGAGCCGGCTGCCCGGATCCACGACGAACGCTTGCGAAGTAGTCACTGTTACGAGCGACTAAAGCACGGCCCTGGGGTATGCGCCAAGAACGCGAAAGAGGTTCGCCTGCCGCTCTACTTCCTCGAGGGCCTGTTTGATCGGCTGCTCGTCGGCATGGCCGTCGATGTCGACGAAGAAGACGTAGTCCCATTTACGCTTGCGCGACGGGCGCGATTCGATGCGCGTCATGTTGATGCCGTGCCGGGCCAGCGGATCGAGCAGGTGCATGAGCACGCCGGGGCCTTCGGTACCGGTCGCCGACAGCAATAACGAGGTCTTGTCCTGGCCGCTCGGCGGGAACATCTTGCGGCCGATCACGAGAAAGCGCGTGGTGTTGTCCCCTTGATCCTCGACGTTGCTGAACAAGACGGAGAGATCATAGAGCTCCGCGGCCGCGTCTCCGGCGAGCGCTGCGGTGCCCTCTTCGTCGCGAGCTCGGCGCGCGGCTTCGGCGTTGCTCGCAACGATGATTTTTTCGACGTCGGGCAAGTACTGCGCGAGCCACGCGCGGCACTGCGCGAACGATTGCGAATGCGAGCAGACTCGTTTGATCTGGCCGAGCTCCTTCATGCGGCCCAGCAAATGCTGACGAATGCGCAGCTCCACCTCGCCGCAGATCTTGAGCGGCGACGTCAAGAACATGTCGAGCGTGTGATTCACGGTTCCTTCGGTCGAGTTCTCGACCGGAGCCACGCCGAAATCCGCGACGCCGGATTCGACCTCGTGAAACACCTCGTCGATCGACGAGACCGACAATGCCCGCACCGAGTGCCCGAAATGCTTGGTGACGGCGGACTGCGTGAACGTTCCCTCCGGACCGAGATAAGCGATGCGCAGCGGCTCTTCTTGGGCGAGACACGCGGACATCAATTCCCGGAACAGCCGCACCATCTCTTCGTCGCTCAACGGTCCCTTGTTGCGCTCGACGACGCCTCGCAGCACCTGCGCCTCGCGCTCCGGCCGGTAGAACTCGGACTTCTCCGTGAGCCCCTTGACCTCGCCGACGCGGTGCGCGCAGCGCGCACGCTCGGCGATGAGGTTCTGTATGTCGGCGTCGATGCGGTCGATTTGCGCGCGCAACGACTCGAGGGCCGCTTGGTCCGATGGCGTCGACGATTTGCTCATACCCTTACGACTCGCTGATCGGCAGGACTCGCACGGAGAGTATGCCATCTATGGCCTTGATCCGCCGCAGAGTGTCGTCGTTCGCCGGCGAATCGAGATCGACGAGCGTATAGGAAATGTCGCCGCGCGATTGATTGAGCATGTCGGCGATGTTGATGCTTTGCGCACCGACCGTCGACAAGATCTGCGCGACCATGTTCGGCACGTTCCGGTGCGGAATGGCGATGCGATCGCGGCGCGTGCGCTGTAGAACGGTCTCCGGAAAATTCACCGAATGCCGCACGTTGCCGGCCTCGAGGAACTCCTTCAAGTTCTCCGCGACCATGATGGCGCAGTTCTCCTCCGCCTCCTCCGTCGACGCGCCGAGATGCGGCAGGCAAATCGCCCGCGGATGATCCTTGATCGCGGCGGCCGGGAAATCGGTGACGTAGGTCGCCAATCGCCCGTCATCCAGAGCGGCAATCACGGCCTCGAGGTCGACGATCTCTTCGCGCGAAAAGTTGAGCAAAATGGAATTGCGCGGCATGAGCTTCAAGCGCGCCGCGTTTACGAGGCGGCGCGTATCGTCGAGCAGCGGCACGTGCACCGTAACGACGTTCGCGCGGCTGAACAGATCGTCGATGCTGATGGCCTTTTGCACGGCCGAGGACAATTGCCACGCGCGCTGCACCGTGAGGTTCGGGTCGTAACCGATGACCTGCATGCCGAGATTGAGCGCTACGTTCGCGACCTCGACGCCGATCGCGCCGAGGCCGACGACGCCGAGCGTTCGGCGCGGCAGCTCGAAGCCGACGAAGCGCTTTTTGCCCGACTCGACGGCGACCGCAATCTCCTCGTCCGAGCCTTTGAGGCCGCGCACGTAGTCCGCCGCGGCGATGAGGTTTCTCGCCGCAAGGAACAGGCTGCCGAGTACGAGCTCCTTGACGGCGTTCGCGTTGGCTCCGGGCGCATTGAATACCGGGATGCCGCGCTCGCTCAAGCGCGCGACGGGGATGTTGTTGACGCCGGCGCCGGCGCGACCGACGGCGAGCACGCTTTCCGGGATCTCGATGTCGTGCATGGCCGCCGAGCGCACGAGAATCGCATCGGGCCGGCTCATCTCCGAGGCGATCTCGTAGTGCGTGCGCGGCAGGCGATCGAGCCCCGCGACCGCGATGTTGTTGAGCGTCAGGATCTTGAAGCTCATGGCTTTAGCCATAGCGGCGCTCGAAGTCGCGCATGAATTCCACGAGCGCATCGATGCCGGCCTCGGGCATCGCGTTGTAGAGGCTCGCGCGCATGCCGCCGACGAGGCGATGGCCTTTGAGGTTCGCGAGGCCCGCGGCGCGGGCTTCGGCGAGGAAAGCTTTGTCCAACTTGGGATCGCGCAGCGTGAACGGCACGTTCATCCATGAGCGGCACGCGGGGTCGACGGGATTCGCGTACATCTCCGATGCGTCGATCGCGGCATAAAGCTTCGCGGCCTTGCGCTGGTTGCGCCGCCCCATCGCCTCGAGGCCGCCCTGCTCGGCGAGCCATTCGAACACGAGCCCGGAGATATACCAGGAGAAAGTCGGCGGCGTGTTCCACATCGAGTCGGACTCGGCCATGACCTTGTAGTCGATGACTCCGGGCGTGATGCGGCGCGCCCTCCCGAGCAAGTCGTCGCGCACGATGACGACCGCTATCCCTGCGGCACCGATGTTCTTTTGCGCGCCGGCATAGATGACGCCGTAGCGGCTGACGTCCAACGGCCGCGACAGAATCGTCGACGACATGTCGGCCGCAAGCGGTGCCGCGGAAACCTCGGGGATAAAGTGGAACTCGACGCCGACGATGGTTTCGTTCGGCGTGTAATGGAGGAAGGCCGCGTCCTTCGAGACTTGCCAGGAGTCAGGGTCGGGAATCGTCGTGTAGCGCGTCGCTTCGCTATCGGCGGCGATGTTGACTGTCGCGTAGCGCGCGGCCTCTTCGGCTGCTTTCTTGCCCCAACTGCCGGTGAGGACGTAGTCGACCGTCGTCCCTTCCGCAGCCAGGTTCAGCGGGACCGACGCGAATTGCAGCGTTGCGCCGCCCGCGAGAAACAACACGCGATAATCGCTCGGAATCCCGAGCAAGGCCCGGAGGTTGGCCTCCGAGCGTTCCGCGTACTCGATGAACTCGGCGCTGCGGTGACTGACCTCCATGACGGACATACCGAGCCCTTGCCAGTCGAGCAATTCCTCGCGCGCCCGCTCCAAGACGGGCTCGGGCAATACCGCGGGGCCGGCGCTGAAATTGTAGATGCGACTCATGGCCGGCGCTTCCCTACTCCGAGGCCTCGCTGTCGCCGGCAGACTCCGCGTCCTGCTCGACGCGCTCGATGCCGACCAGCCGGTCGCTCTCGTCGAGCCGAATCAAGCGCACTCCCTGCGTGTTGCGTCCCATGACGGAAACGTCGGCAACCGGTGTACGAACGAGCGTGCCCGCGGACGTGATCAGCATGATCTCGTCGTCGGCAGCCACCTGGAGCGCCCCGACGAGCGTACCGTTGCGCTCCGAAGTTTGGATCGCGATGACGCCTTGGCCGCCGCGTCCTTGCAGCGGAAACTCGTCGCGCTCGGTGAGCTTGCCGTAGCCGTTCGCGGTGGCGCTCAAGATCAGCCCGTTCTCGAGGATGATGAGGGCGATCACTTGGTCGCCGGGCGTGGTGAGACGCAGCCCGCGCACACCGGCGGCCGTCCGGCCCATCGGCCGCACGTCGGCTTCGGTAAAGCGGATGGCTTTGCCGTTGCTCGCGAACAGCATAATGTCTTGCGCCCCGCTCGCGATCCCGACGCCGATCAGTTGATCGTCGGGACGCAGCTCGAGCGCAATGATGCCGTTGCTGCGCGGCCGCGAGAACGCCGACAGCGGGGTCTTCTTGACCGTGCCTTGCCGCGTTGCAAACACGACGAAGCGGTCCTCGTCGTACTCCTTGACGGGCAGCACGGTCGTGATGCGCTCACCTTCCTCGAGCGGCAACAGGTTCACGATCGGACGCCCCCGTGAGCCGAACCCCGCCTGCGGCAGCTGATAAACCTTGAGCCAATAGACCTTGCCGCGTGTCGAAAAGCACAGCAGCGTGTCGTGCGAGTGCGCGACGAACAGCTGATCGATGAAATCCTCGTCTTTCATGCGCGCCGCGGCGCGTCCTCGTCCGCCGCGCCGTTGCGCTTGGTAATCGGCGACGGGCTGGGCTTTCGCGTAACCCGCGTGCGACAGCGTCACGACGAGCGATTCTTCGGGGATCAGGTCCTCGATCGTGAGATCGATGTAGCCTTCGACGATCTCGGTGCGCCGCGGATCGGAATACTTTTCGCGGCTGTCGTCGAGCTCGGCGCGAATCACGGCTTGCAGCCTGTCGGGGTTCGACAGTATCTCAATATATTCTTTAATATTATTCAGTAACTCACTATATTCGTTTGATATTTTCTCCTGCTCCAGGCCTGTGAGGCGCTGCAGGCGCAAGTCGAGTATCGACTGCGCTTGCGCTTGGGACATGCGATACCCCTGCTCGCTCACGCCGCATTCTTCGGTCAGATCCTCGGGGCGCGTGGCGTCGGGGCCGGCTTGCGCGAGCATTTGCACGACGGCGCCCGGCTTCCAATAGCGGCTGCACAACGCGATCTTGGCGTCCGGCGGCGTCGGCGAGCGCTTGATCAGATCGATGACCTCGTCGATGTTCGCGAGCGCCACCACCTGGCCTTCGAGCAAGTGCGCGCGCTCGCGCGCTTTGCGCAAGTCGTAGAGCGTGCGCCGCGTGACGACCTCGCGGCGGTGGCGCAGGAACGACTCGATGAGCGCCTTCAAGCCCAGCACGCGCGGCTGGCCGTCGACGAGCGCGACCATGTTGATGCCGAATACGCTCTGCAGCGGCGTCTGCTTGAGCAGATTATTGAGCACCACGTCGGACAGCTCGCCGCGGCGGAGCTCAATAACGACGCGCATGCCGTCCTTGTCCGACTCGTCGCGAAGCTCCGTGATGCCCTCGAGCCGCTTCCCACGCACGAGCTCGGCGATCTTCTCGATGAGCCGCGCCTTGTTGACTTGGTACGGAAGCTCCGTGACGACGATCGCTTCACGGCCGCGGTCGTCGATCTCCTCGATATGGGTGCGCGCACGAACGTAGATGCGGCCGCGGCCCGTTGCATAGGCGCTCAAGATTCCTTGGGCGCCGTGAATCTGCCCCGCCGTCGGAAAATCCGGCCCGGGAATCAGCTTGATGAGCTCGGCGAGCGAAACGGCGGGATTGTCGAGCACGGCGAGACACCCGGCCACGATTTCACCGAAATTGTGCGGCGGAATGTTGGTCGCCATGCCGACGGCTATCCCTGACGAGCCATTGACGAGCAGATTCGGGATCCGGGTCGGCAGTACCGACGGTTCTCGCTCGCTTTCGTCATAGTTGGGTGTGAAGTCGACCGTTTCCTTGTCGATATCCGCGAGCAGCTCCTGCGTGATTCGCGCCATGCGAACTTCGGTGTAGCGCATGGCCGCCGGTGCGTCGCCGTCGACCGAGCCGAAGTTCCCCTGCCCGTCGACGAGCGGATAGCGCATCGAAAAGTCTTGCGCCAGGCGAACGATGGCATCGTAAACGGCGCCTTCGCCGTGCGGGTGGTACTTGCCGATGACGTCGCCGACGACGCGCGCCGACTTCTTGTAGGCCCGGTTGTACTCGTTGCCGAGCTCGCGCATCGCGTACAGCACGCGGCGGTGCACGGGCTTCAATCCGTCGCGCACATCGGGAAGCGCGCGGCCCACGATGACGCTCATGGCATAGTCGAGATACGACTGCCGCATCTCGTCTTCGAGATTGACCTGGAAGATCTCTTTAGCGGCTTGAGCCATCGGTTTTACTCAAAAAACACCCCGTGCCGTGCCCTGCGCGGCATTGGGTAAATCGTCCGAAAAATGGTGAGGAATGATGGACTTATCAGGCCACGCGGCCGATCGCAGCCTAAGAGACTGCGCCCCGCCCGAGGGCAGACCCAAACACCTAGAAAATAGGCCGAAATTCTACCACAAGGACTTTCGCTACGTAGCCTCCGATGCCGCGTCAACCGCTATACTTGGCAGCCGATTTTTGAGCCGCGAAATTCGCTACGAGCTGCAATACCGTGCCCGAGCGCATCGATGCCCTAATCCATCCCCGCTGGACGCTTGCGGTCGAGCCCCGCGTCGAGGTAGCCGAAGGCATGAGCGTCGCCCTCGACAAGGGCCGCATTCTCGCCATGCTCCCGACGGCGGATGCGCGCCGCCGTTTCTCGCCCGACACATCGCATGAGCGCCCGGCCCACGTGCTCATGCCCGGCCTCATCAATGCGCACTGCCATGCCGGCATGACGCTGCTCCGCGGCTATGCCGACGATTTGCCGCTCGAGGCATGGCTCACCGAACGCATCTGGCCGGCCGAAGCACGCCTCGTCACGCCGGAGTTCGTCGCCGACGGCACGCGGCTCGCGGCTGCCGAGATGCTGCTCGGCGGGACTACGTGCTTCTCGGACATGTACTATTTCCCGGACGTCGTCGCCGAAGTGGCGCGTGAATCGGGGCTGCGCGCCGTCGTCGGCATGATTGCGCTCGAGTTTCCGACGCCGTGGGCACGCGACGTCGACGAATACATCGCCAAAGGGCTCGAAGTGCATGACCGCTACCGCGCCGACGCCTTGATCACGACGACGTTCGCTCCGCACGCTCCGTACAGCACATCGGACGGCACGTTGACGCGGATCCGCCGCCGCGCCACCTCCTTCGCCACCACCCGCGCCAAGCCGACCAGCGCATGCTTCGAGGTCGCGTAGCCGGCGATGTTGGCGTTGGCGCGCACTCCCATGATCGACGAGGTGAGGATGATGCTGCCGCCGTCGTTCATCAGCGGCAGGCCGTATTTGCAGGCGAGAAACGAGGCGCGCACGTTCACCGCCATGACGCGGTCGAACACATCGTCCGGATATTCGGTGATCGGCTTGATATCGCCGCTCATGCCGGCGTTCGAGAACAACACGTCGATCTTGCCCCACCGGTCGACGGTCGCCTTGAGATAGCCGCGGGTCGCCGCCGTGTCCGCCACGTCGGCCGCCAGGATCGCGACCTGGGCCGCCGGCAGCTCCTTGGTCGCGCGCGCGAGCGCCGCCGCGTCGCGGTCGACCAGCATCACCCTCGCGCCTTCCGTGATGAACAGCTTGGCCGAGGCGAGCCCGATGCTCCCCGCCGCCCCGGTCACGACGCAGACTTTTCCGTCAAGCGCCCCCATTGCACGCCCCTCCTCTGGTACGCGTACGTCCCCCGGGGGAAAAATATCACACTCCCAGGTAGCGGTGTTGAAGAACCGGTTGCTATATTTGTCTTTCTTATCAAAGGGGGAACGATGATTTCATCAACTCAGGTCGCGCGTTTGGTATGCGCGACTTTCACGGGCGTTCTCGCGTTCGGGGCGTCGCCGACATCTGCCGGCCCGAGTCGGCGATCCGCTCTTCCAGCGCCGTGAAGCGCGCCACGAACTTGCCGGTCGCCCGCCGCAGCGCAGCCTCGGGTTCGATCCCGAGCTTGCGCGCCAGGTTGGCGATGGCGAAGAGCAGATCGCCGAGCTCTTCCTCGGCGTGCGCCGCGTCCGCCGGCCGTGCGGCGAGGCTCTCCCGCAACGCGGCGTTCGCCGGGGCGCGCGCCGTAGCGGTTGACGTAGGTTTGGGCGGCGTGGGCGAGCATGACGCCGGGCCGATCGTTGTTGGCGAAGCGGCGGTTCTGAGCGCAACCGCCGGTCGCGTAGATGTGCGTGCGCGCAC
>Ga0209640_10001128_pt1 | contig 22148 bp, 23 predicted proteins | sample RifCSP10_1_FD_184018 | JGI IMG/M metagenome (GOLD analysis project Ga0209640, IMG submission 184018) | Soil microbial communities from Rifle, Colorado - Rifle CSP2_sed 10_1 (SPAdes) (version 2) | ecosystem: Environmental > Terrestrial > Deep subsurface > Rock core/Sediment | place: Rifle...
CCCGCCGGGATCTGCGCTTTCCGCGTACGGCGCATCCAGCGCACGGAGTAGTCTCCTGTGCGGCGGCAGCGGGGGCACTGTAGTCTCGCCGGTCGCTGCTCCGCCCGTTCGTTGAAGAAGTGGCGTTCGTCCACGTCAGTAAGCGTACAGCAGTAGGCAGTAAGCAGTAAGCGGTGGATAGCCGGGGGGCGGGAATCAAGAACGCTCACGAACCCTGAGCCCAAGCACCAATCACGAACTCCGACCAAGCACCAGGAACAATGCACCAGGCACTGACTGCCTCCCGCCTACCGCCTACCTGATAAACTGGCCGAAGCCGCATGGCTGACCCGACCCCGCCGACGCTCCCGTCGGAGCTCCCCATCCTCCCCCTGCGCCGCACGGTGGCGTTCCCGCTCACACTGCAGCCGCTGGCGGTCAACCGACCGGTGTCGACCGAGACGGTGAACCGCGCGCTCGGCGGCGATCGCCTGATCCTCCTCCTGCTGCAGCGGAACGACAATGACGATCCCGAGCCAGACGACGTCGTCCGGGTGGGCACCGTCGGCGTGATTCGGCAAATGGCGAAAGGCGGGGGCGGCATCAACATCATCATCGAAGGGCTGGCGCGCGTGCGCGCCGATGTCGTCAATCGATCTGGAACGTCGATGCGCGCCCAGATTACGCCGCTGCCGGAGGTGGTCGAGCGGACCATCGAAGTGGAGGCACACGTCCGCCGCATTCAGGAGCTCGTCGAAAAGACGCTGTCGCTCGCGACGGGCCTCGCCGAGGAACTGCGCACCGTCGTGATGAACATCGACGACCCACTGCGACTCGTCTATGTCTTGGCGTCGCTTCTCGACATGAAGCCGGCCGACAAGCAGGCGATACTCGAGGAAAACGACCTCCTGAAGAAGCTTCAGGCCATCGTCAGCGCCTTGACGCGTGAGGTTTCGCTGCTCGAGCTCAAGGGAAAGATTGAATCGCAGGCGCAGCAGGAAATGAGCGATGCGCAGCGTCAGTACTACCTGCGGCAGCAGTTGAAGGCCATCCAGCAGGAGCTCGGCGAAGGCGAAGGCACCGAGATGGCGGAAATGCGAAAGCGCATCGAGGACGCCAAGCTCCCCGAGCCTGTGAACACGTCGGCGATGCGGGAGGTCGATCGATTGTCGCGGATGGGCCCGGCCTCACCCGAATACCAGATGCTGCGGACGTATATCGACTGGCTGCTCGACGTGCCGTGGTCGGTCACGACGCCCGACCGCATCGATCCCGTCGAAGCGAGAAGGGTGCTCGACGAAGACCATTACGACCTGGACAAGGTCAAGGAGCGCATCGTCGAGTACCTGGCGGTGCGAAAGCTCAAGGGCGACATGAAAGGGCCGATCCTCTGCTTCGTCGGCCCGCCCGGGGTCGGCAAAACGTCGCTTGGACAATCCATTGCGAGGGCGATGTCCCGGAAATTCGTGCGTATCTCGCTTGGCGGCGTTCGCGATGAAGCAGAGATTCGCGGGCATCGTCGTACTTATATTGGCTCGATGCCCGGTCGCATCGTCCAAGCGCTCAAGCAGGCGGGCTCGATGAATCCGGTTTTCATGCTCGACGAGGTCGACAAGGTCTCGGTAGGCTACCAGGGCGATCCGGCCGCTGCGCTCCTGGAAGTGCTCGATCCGGCGCAGAACCACACCTTCCGCGATCACTACCTCGAAGTGCCCGTCGATCTGTCGCGGGTGCTCTTCATCACCACCTCGAACCAACTTGGCACCGTCCATCCCGCCCTACTCGATCGCATGGAGATCATCGCGCTCTCCGGCTACACGGAAGAGGAAAAGGTCCATATCGCGCGGAGGTACCTCGTGCCGCGCCAGATGGCCGAGCACGGGCTGTCGGAGGGTGCGTTGGAAATCACCGACGGCGCGCTTCGGCTTGTCATCGCGGAATACACCCGTGAAGCCGGCGTTCGCAATCTGGAGCGCCAGCTCGGCACCATCAGCCGGAAGGTTGCGGCTCGGCTCGCGACCCGGTTGCCCGAGAGTGAACCTGCCCCCAGAACCGTGGTCGATCGGCCCGATGTGGACGACTATCTGGGCCCCGCCCGGTTCAAGAAGGAAGTCGCCTTTCGCACGTCCCGCCCCGGAGTCGCCACCGGCGTCGCCTGGACCGAAACGGGGGGCGACGTGCTCTTCATCGAAGCGACCTTGCTTCCAGGCGGAAACCAGAACATTATTCTGACGGGCCAGCTCGGCAATGTGATGCAGGAATCCGCGCGGGCCGCGGTGAGCCACCTGCGCGCACGTGCCGGAGAGCTGGGGATTCCGCCAGACTTCCTTGCCAAGCACGACCTGCACGTTCATGTGCCAGCAGGGGCAATCCCGAAGGATGGCCCGTCGGCTGGCGTGACGATGGCGACCGCGATTCTGTCGGCGGCGCTGAACCGCCCCGTGAGACAGGACGTGGCGATGACGGGAGAGATTACGCTGAGCGGGTTGGTTCTGCCGGTAGGTGGTATTCGTGAAAAAGCGCTTGCGGCGCGCCGATTCGGCGTCAAGACGCTGATTCTCCCGGCGCTCAACGAGCCGGACCTCGCAGAGCTCCCCGAGGAAATCCGGCGCGAGATGGCATTCGTTCCGGTGGAGACGCTGGCTCAAGTGATCAAGGTGGCCATTCCGGATGGTGCGATGGAACAGACATCAGAAGCTGAAACGGTAATTACTGAGTCGGACCGTTAGTGGCAGCCGCGATTGTTTTTTACGTATCCGGCCATGGTTTCGGCCACGCCTCACGCACCATCGAGGTCATCAACGCCGTACTCGCAAAACGGCCCGAAACACGCATCGGCGTACGCACGTCGGCGCCACGATGGCTGTTTGACCTGACCGTCAAGGGCAAGGTGGCGTTCAGCACCCTGGAGTGCGACACCGGGGTGGTGCAGATCGACGCGTTGACGCTCGACGAGGCCGACACGATCCGCCGCGCGTCCGCATTTCACAGCGACCTCGTCACGCGCGCCGCCAGCGAAACGCGGGTGCTCCGCGAGCTCGGAGCGGGACTGATCGTCGGCGACATCCCGCCGTTGGCCTTTGCGGTTGGCGCCGCAGCCGGTATCCCCTCCATTGCGCTTGGGAACTTTACGTGGGATTGGATTTACGCCGACTATCCGCGCGTGCGGCTGGCGCCGTCGCTGCTGCCGACGATCCGCGGCGCATACGCGAAGGCATCGATGGCGCTGCGGCTGCCGATGTCCGCCGGATTCGACAGCTTCTCCAACATCAGGGACATCCCCTTCATCGCGCGACGCGCGACGAGAACGCGCGAAGAGGTCGCCAAGCTCCTCAAGCTGCCCACCGACAAACCGCTGGTCCTGACGTCATTCGGCACCTACGGCGTGCCGGGGCTCGACACCGACGCACTTGCGAAATTGAAAAAATACGTCGCAATCGCCGTCGAGAGTCAGCCCGTTAGCCGGGCAAAAAGGGAGGCGCCGCCATCAGAGCGCCGTGGCTCGCTGGTCTCGGTGAGCGAAGAGGCGATGTACAACGCTGGCGTTCGATACGAGGACTTGGTGGGCGCGGCGTCTGCCGTCGTCACCAAGGCCGGCTACGGCATCATCTCTGAGGCAATCGCCAACGATACCGCGGTGTTGTACACCTCGCGCGGTCATTTCCCCGAGTACGAGGTGCTCGTCGACGAAATGCCGAAGTACCTGCGCTCCGCGTTCATCAGTCAGGAGGACCTATTCACGGGCAAGTGGGACTCCCCTCTCGACAAGCTGCTCGCGCAACCGAAGCCGAAGAAGAAAGTCGAGACGAACGGCGCCGACGTGGCCGCCGACATACTGCTGGCCGCACTCGACAAGCCGCCGCGCAAGCCACGGGGACGGCCGAGGACGAAGGGATAAACGGTCGTTAGTCCTTATTACACATCACCAACGACCACAGCGGCGGAATACTCACCTTCTCGATGGAGATCGGCCGCAGCTCCGCCTGGGCGATGAAACCGGGCAGATCGAGGTCTGATTTGAAGCCGATGTGGACGGTGAGCGGGGAGAGCGCCCGGTCGAGCCGCGAGAGGAACGGATTGACATTGCGGAAATGATTGAGGATGACGATCTTGCCCCCCGGCTTGCAGACTCGACGCATTTCGCGCACGACCTTCACCGGATCCGGGACGCAGTTGACGACGTACGGCGCGTAGACGATGTCGAACGAGTCGTCCGCGAACTTCAGCGCTGCCGCGTCCATTTGCATCAGGCGGACGTGCGACAGGCCCTTCCGCCGTATTCGCGTGCGCGCCTTCTCCAGCATCGACGCGGAGAAGTCGATTCCCGTCACACGACAGAAGCGGGGGTACAGCGACGCGTTGATGCCGGTCCCGACTCCCACCTCGAGCACACGATCGCCGGGCACGATGCCGATGCGCTCGAGGGCCACAAGACGGCCGGGATGCAAGATAGGACCGAAGATCCAGTCGTACACTGAGGCCAGCTTGTCGTAGACGCCCTCGACGAAGTCGTTCTCGATGGCGATGACCGACAGTGCCTGACTGCCGACGTCGGGACGGACGTCATTTTCACGCTCAAACAGCGGCATTCGCTTCTCTCCAGCCGTAACCTGTTGGAAAATCGTGAACTTCGGACTGCCTGGTTCGGGCCGTCATCGAACCGCCCGGGCACTATACAACAATTTGGAGGGCAACTGGTCCCAAATCAAACGGCTGTCTGGACGGCGGCCAGCACCTCGAGCGCCGCCTCGATGCGACCTGATGGGGCCGCGACGTGAGTGCCATGCACGATGTCCTTCAAAGCGCAGCCGACCTCACGGGCGATCGCGACTCCTTCCGCGGCTGCGGCTTCCGGCGATGCGGTGCGACGCATCCGTTCCAGCACCACGTCTGGTACACGAACACCCGGCACCTCGTTGGCCATGAACTCGGCGTTCAGTGCGCTTTCGAACGGCCACAGTCCAAGGATGATCGGGATCTTCGCGGACTCGACACGCCGGAAGAATCGTTCGAATGTCGCCACGTCGAAGACCGGCTTCGTCACGGCGAACTCGGCTCCCGCCTCAGCCTTGTACTCGAACCGCCGAATCTCGCTGTCCAGGTCTTCCGCTCCGGGATTGACCTGCACGCCGACGTGAAACGCGGTCGGACTACCGATCGCCTGCCCCCCGATGTCGAGGCCATGGTTCAATCGGGAGACGACGTTGGTGAGCCCGATCGAATCGACGTCGAAGACGGCGGTCGCATCTGGATAGTCGCCGACCATCCGGGCGTCGCCGGTCACAATCATCAGGTTCCGAACGCCCATTGCGTGCGCGCCGAGCAGGTCCGACTGCATGCCAAGCAGATTTCGGTCGCGGCAGGAGTACTGCAGGACCGTCTCAACGCCAGCCTTCTGTTGAATCAGCACGGCGAGTGAAAGCGCGCTCATGCGTGCGCCGCGCAGTCCATCCGGAATGTGCACCACGTCGATGTCGTGCGCCTTCAACGCGCGCGCGGCATCGATCATCGCGTCGCCGAGGAAGCCCTTCGGAGGCGTGAGCTGCACGATTGTGACGAAGCGTCCCTGCGCCAGCGCGCGCGCAAGGTGCGAGCGTTCTGCTTTCGGCACGGCCGGCACACCCTGCCCGGAGACGGCCGGCGACGCACGGCGCGCGTCGCCAACCGTCGGCGCACGCATTGCCGCTCGCGCCATTTCGGGCGCCAATTTCTTGACGGCAATCTTGATCTGCCGGATGTGCTCGGGGGTGGTGCCGCAGCAGCCCCCTACGAGACGCACACCCTGGCTGATGAATCGCCTGGCGTACGACGCGACATACTCGGGTGACGCCAGATACAGGTTGCGCCCTTCGATGTCCCTGGGACGGCCGGCATTCGGCTGCGCCGACAGCCGCGCGCGCGTCACGGCAGCCATCCGCTCAATCGTTTCGAGCATTGGTGCGGGGCCGATGCTGCAATTGACGCCCACGACATCGGCGTACGGCTCGAGCCCCGGCGCAAACTGCTCCGGCGGGGTGCCATCGAGCGTGTTGCCATCTTCCTCGATCGTCATCTGCGCCACGACGGGCAGGTCGCAGACGGCTCGGATGGCGGCAATGGCCGCGCGGATCTCGCTGAGGTCCCGGAAAGTCTCGAGGATGAAGAGATCGACGCCGCCAGCGACCAGCGCCTCAGCCTGCTCGCGAAAGAACGCTTCCGCCTCGTCCCTTCCGGTCTTGCCCCACGGCTCGATGCGAACGCCCAGCGGTCCGATCGCCCCCGCCACGTAGGCCTGGTCGTTGGCAACCGTCCGCGCCAGGCGGGCGGCTTCGACATTGATGTCCCGCAACCGATCGGCGAGGCCGAATCCGCGCAGCTTGATCCGGTTGGCACCGAACGTGTTGGTCTCCACCACGTCGGCTCCCGCGCGGACGTACTCCTGGTGCACCTCGGCGACGCGGCCCGGCTCCGTGAGGTTCAGCGCGTCGAAGCACCTGTTGATGAAGACACCCTTCGAGTAGAGCAGGGTCCCCATCGCGCCGTCGCAGACGAGCACACGTTCGTCGATCGCTTCGAGAAAGGGCTTCATGCGTGCCTTTTATTATCTCACTGGTCGATCTTCCGGTATTCCAGCATGACGGCGTCGATGAGGAGATAGGACCTGTTCATCCGGTCGATGCAGACGGACCGTACGCCCCCACGATCCGACTCCGCAAACCGGTGGTGGTGGCCGCACACATGCAATCGAGGCCTGACCGCCGCCAGCAGTCGCTGATCACCGGCTTGCCCGCGTCCCATCGCCTCACCGGGCGCGACTCGCCTTCGTCACTCACGATGAAGGGACGTGGCGCTTCGTGCGTCATGAGAATGTCGACGCCGCGCAGGCGTTTGCACGCCTCTATCTCTTCGCGTACAAAATGGCGCCGCTTGTCGTCCTTCGGTGTGTGCGGCAGCAGCGCTGCGGGTGTGTCGTACCACTTCGGCGCATACGTGCCGCCAACACCGGCCACGACGAGCGGCCCCACCCGCGTGGCCGTGCCGTTCTTGATGTAGCGGAGATTGCGCGGAGAGGGATGGCCTGCCTCCCAGTCCGCAATCCGATCGAACTGCTCGTTGTTGCCCTTGATCCAGTACACGGGCGCCGACGGGTCGGGATACGCGCCCGTGTTGCTGGCGAGATCGCCCACGCAGACCCAGAGAGGCACATCCAGGTGCCTCGTCATGGCACCGTACAACGCATCGAAATTGCCGTGGATGTCGGCGACTGCGCCGATCTGCATTTGGGAGAGTCTTTGGTCTTTGGTCTTTAGGCTTTAGGCTTTAGGCTTGGTGGTCGCGGCTCTGGGCCAACTAAAGACCAAAGACGAGAGACTAGAGACTACGAAGCCCGCTGCGCTGCCACCGTCGGTTTCTCAGATGCGGCGGACAGCGGTACGAGCAGATCCGGTTTGTCCCAGATGAAATCGTCCTTGCTGTAGACGGCCAGCTCGTAGTCCTTGCCCATGAAGATGGCCGACACCGGGCAGGCTTCCTCGCAATACCCGCAGAAGATGCATCGCGTCTTATGTATCTGGTACACGCTGGCGTAACGTGGGCCCGCCATCACGGTGCCGTCGTTCTCGGCGGCTTCGAGATAGATGGCATCGGCCGGGCACGCGACGGCGCAGAGTCCGCACGCCACACACTTCTCGAGCCCGTTCTCGTCACGCATCAGCACCTGCTTGCCGCGGTACTTCGGGAACATCGGGACCTTCTCGTCGGGATAGTTCACCGCAACCTTCTTCTTGAACATGTGCCTGAATGTCGTGGCAAGCCCGACGAGCAAGGGTCGAATCATAGAGCCATCATAGCAGTTAGCCCCGATGTGACTGTCCGGCTTTAGGCTTTGGGCTCTTGGCCTTGAGACAGCAGTTCGCGCTCGATTCAGGCGTGACAGGCCCAAAGCCAAAAGCCTGAGGCCCAGAGCCATTGTGACGCATCAGGTTGGTTACAATGGGCACCGTGCTCGAGGGCCCGAGCTTCCTGTCGGCCGATCAATCGCTGCTGACGACGCTCATCGTCAAGCTGGCGGTCATGGCGGTTCTGTCGACGATGCTCGCGCGGTTCCGACGTTTCCGGCACATTCTGATCTTCGAACGACGCGTCTGGACGGATCGTCTGATATTTGCGCTTGCGCTCGGCGTTCCATTGATGGCCGGCGTGGCAGCGCGTCTGCTCCTCAATTACCAGGCCACCGACCTGACGCTCGAGGGGGCCTTTCTCGCGGGGCTGATTGCCGGCCCGTACGCAGGCGCGATCGTCGGAGTGCTGGTCGGCACGCCGGCGCTCGTTGCCGGCGAGCTCATCGCGATGCCTTTCGCAATCGGCTGCGGCTTCGCAGGCGGCGGGATACGCGAACTGTGCCCGAAGGAAGCCATCTGGCAGTTCACCCCGTTCATTTTTGTCGATCTCCGCAAGCACCTGTGGCAGATTCTGCGCCGGCTCGAGCCGAACTGGCAGCTCGTCCTCCTCACGGCGCCTGTGGCGCTCGAACTGGCGCGTCAGGCACTCGGCCTGCGGTTCGGCGTGCACCGGTTGTTCTATTTGAGCTCGCCGTCGATGTGGATGACGGCGCTCGTCGTGCTCGCGACGGTCCTCGCCGTGGCAACACCCATCAAGATCTGGAACAGCGCGCGCATCGAGCACCGCCTCCAGGAGCAGGAGAAGCTGCTCTTGGCCGCCAAGATCGAAGCGTTGAAGAGCCAAATCAATCCGCACTTTCTCTTCAACACGCTGGCGTCGATTTCCTCGCTCATCAGGTCCGAGCCTGAAACAGCGCGCATGCTGATCATCAAGCTGTCGGGACTGCTGCGGCGCCTGATCCGCAGCCACCAGCATTTCGTCACGCTGCGTGAGGAGCTGGAGGCGATCGACGAGTATCTCGACATCGAGGTCGTGCGGTTCGGATCGAAGCTCGGCGTCCGCAAGGAGATCAGCTCCGACACCACCGAGCTGGTCGTCCCGAGCATGATTCTTCAGCCGCTCGTCGAGAACTCCATCAAACACGGCCTGGCGCGCAAGATCGGCCCGGGGTCGATCGTGATCCGCAGCTGGCGCGAACAGGGGCGCGCCGTTCTGGAAGTCGAAGACGACGGCATGGGCTTTCTGCCCGACCGACTCGACGCGCCGATGGCGAGCGGCATCGGGCTCGCCAACGTGCGCGAGCGGCTCCGCGTCATCTACGGTGCGACGTCGCACCTCACGCTGACGAGCGAGCCTGGCAGCGGCACGCGCGTTCGCATCGAGATTCCCGAGCTCGTGGCCGTCGACGAGATCACCGCATAAGCGAGCGATGAGCGATCCGATACGGGTAATGGTCGTCGACGACGAGCAGCTGGCCCGGGACGAGTTGTGCTACCAGCTCGAACAACTGGGCGACGTGGAGGTGCTCGCACAGGCCGGCAATGGCGTCGAGGCTCTGGCGGCAGCCGGCCGGCTTCAACCCGATCTGATCTTTCTCGACATCCAGATGCCCGGACTGAACGGGTTCGAGGTCGCACGGCGGCTTCTCGAACAGAAAGATCAGGCCCCCGCGCTGGTGTTCGTGACCGCCTTCGATCAGCACGCCGTGGAGGCGTTCGAGGTCAACGCCGTCGACTATCTCCTGAAACCGGTCGACACCGGGCGGCTCGAGCAGGCGCTCGCCCGGGCACGCCGACGCCTGAGCGCCGACCGGCCCGGCCCGGTCAACGATCAGCTCGAACGCCTCGTAAAGATGATGGCGAACCGGCAGATCCGTCGCGATCAGGTCGCCGTCAGGGTGGGGGAACGTTTCCTGCTGGTGCAGGCCGAAGAGATCATCTATGCGTCTCTGGCCGATGAGTCGATTAACATAGTGACGGGGCAGGTGACGGGGACATCCAACTACAGAACGTTGGATGAGTTACAGGCGCGGCTCGACCCAGAGGTGTTCTGGCGCGTCCATCGGTCCCACCTCGTCAATATCAATAAGATCAAGGAGATAGTCCCTTGGTTCAGCAGGAATTACATCCTTCGGATGAAGGACACGAAGGGGACGGAGATCCCCGTCAGCCGCACCCAGACCAAGCGGCTTCGGGAGTATTTGAAGCTCTGACCCAACCCGATCCGTCCGAAGGGACGCACCCGGCCGCAGACCCGGCGCCGCTCCCGGCCCCCGAACCGTTGCAGATCGGCGCAGCCGAAGCTGCGGTCGACGCGGACGTACGGCTCATCGTCGACGACCGATCCGCCGCGATCCTCCACCGTCTCAACGTCTGGAAAGACGAGGCGGTCGCGTGGGTGAAGACGCTCGCATCGGCTGCCGTCTACGCCACTCTCATCGTGACGTTCGGTTTTCAGGTCGCGCGAGTGGAAGGTCAGAGCATGGCCCCGACGCTTGCGGATCAGGACCGGCTCATCGTGAACAAGCTGACATACCGATGGGGCGCCCCGCGGCGGGGCGACATCGTGATGCTGTACTATCCGCTCAACCCCGACAAGTCATTCGTCAAGCGCGTCATCGCCGAGGAAGGCGACCAGGTGAAAATCGTCGACGGCCAAGTCTTCGTGAACGACGTGCCCATGCAGGACGACTTCGTACCGCCGGAGTATCGCAGCCACGACGACTTCGGGCCGTCGGTCGTTCCCGAGGGCTACTACTTCGTGATGGGCGATCATCGGAACAACAGCTCCGACAGCCGGCACTGGGGCTTCGTTCCCAAGAAGTACATCATCGGGAAGGTCCAGGTGCGGTGGTGGCCGATACCCACCGCGCACATCTTCTGACGAGGTGTAATTCAAAATTCACGATGCAAAATGCAAACACGGTTTGCATTTTGAACTTTGCATTTTGCATGTCGCGTTGACTGATCGTTACTCCGAAGTCGTCCGCGTCCTCTACCGCGTTCTCGTCCTCAACCTCGCTGTCGCCCTGGTCAAAATCGCCCTCGGATACGTCACGGGTGCGGTCTCGATCATTTCGGATGGGTTTCATTCACTGACGGACTCCGCTTCCAACGTCGTGGCGCTCGTCGGCGTCTCGATTGCGAGACGGCCGCCGGACGAGAAACATCCGTACGGGCATCGCAAGTACGAGACGATGGCCTCGCTCGGGATCCTGGTATTTCTGATCATCGTGCTCGTGCAGGTGCTGGGCGCCGCGTACGACCGACTCATCAATGGCGGAACGCCGCGCGTCTTTCCCGAAGGGATAGGCGTGATGACCGTCACACTCGTCGTCAATCTTCTGGTCGTATCGTACGAGCAGCGCGAAGCCCACCGACTGAACAGTGAAGTCCTGCACGCCGACGCAAAACATACACGCAGCGACGTGCTGACGTCAGGGGCCGTCCTCGGAGCGCTGCTGGGCGTGTGGTGGGGGTATCCACTGCTCGATCCGCTGGCCGCCATCCTGGTCGCCGCCTTCATCGGCCGCGCCGGCTGGGAGATTGCGCAGCAATCCTCGCGGATTCTTGCCGACGAGATTGTGATTGCCGAAGACGAGGTGCGCGCGGTCGTCAAGTCGGTTCCAGGGGTCCTCGGATGCCACAAGATCAGGACGCGGGGTTCAGCGGATCACGTTTTCATGGACCTTCATCTCTGGCTCGACGGCCGCACGACGCTCGAATCGGCGCACCGCACGTCCCACGTAGTGAAGGACCGGCTCATGACGCGGTTCTCCTCTCTCAGGGACGTCGTCATCCACATCGAGCCTCCTCCGCCGGGATTTCAGCTGCCGGGGTTCGAATCAAGCTGAGCCGTCGCGCGATCCCGGATCCCGGATCCCGGATCCCGACCCCCGGTACTCCGCTTGCTCCGTTGTTTTCATTATGGACAACCCTGAACTGGTCCGCGGTGAGTCGATTGGCAGCCTGATGCGCGGCATCTTGAGCGACCTACGCATGCTGATTCACGAGGAGCTCGCGCTCGCACGGGTGGAGCTCCAGGAGCAGGCCGGTCGCGCACGAGCGGCAGCGGTGAGCTTCGGGATCATGGCCGTGGCTCTCGGGATCGGCTGCATCTTCCTGTTGATGGCGGCTGCGACGGCAATTGCCGACGTGCTCGAATGGCCTGTGTGGGCGGGGTTTCTGACCGTCGCGCTTCTGTTGTGCGTCGTGGGACTGGTGGCGCTCGCATCAGGACGAAAGCAGCTTCGCACCGTGCGCGCCGTGGCACCCGAGACGGTCTCTACGCTGAAGGAGAATGCTGCATGGTTCGCAAAGCGGATCTCATACGGTCGGAGATAGACCAGACGCGTTCGGATCTCGATCGCAAGCTGTCGCGGCTCGAGGCGCGTGCGCGCGAGATGACGCCGCGCCGGTACGCGCACCGGTTCGTCCGTGAACGTGCCTTCGAGCAGGTCGTCGGAGGCGCGCTCGTGCTTGCAGGAGCATTCATGGCGTGGCGCCGACGGCCCCGACGGACCTCTTAACGATCCGAACGACCCGAACGTTTCGAACGATTCGAACGTTCCGAACGCCTGTACGTCCCCGTTCTGCCTCCCCGTTTTTCGACAAGGTAGATATCTCCTACGACCATCGACTTGTCGATCGCTTTCAGCATGTCGTAGATGGTGAGCGCCGACGCGGCCACCGCAACGAGCGCCTCCATCTCGACACCGGTTCGCGCGCTCGTACGGACGCGGGCTTCAATCAGGTAGCCGCGCGGAATGGACGTCAAATCGACGCCGACGTGAGTGAGCGGCAGCGGATGGCAGAGCGGGATGATGGTCGCCGTCTGCTTTGCCGCCATGATGCCGGCGAGTCGAGCGGCCTGCAGCGGGTCGCCTTTGGCGACCGATCCTTCACGGATCGCCTTCAGCGCCGCGCGACTCATCGTGATCTCGCCACGCGCGATGGCCTCGCGATCGGTCACCGGCTTGTCGCCGACGTCCACCATCTTCACGCGACCGCGACGGTCAACGTGCGACAGTGCTCTTGCCACTCGCCTCGTCTCCTTGCGCCAGATAGAACGAAAGACTCTCCAGCGACACGGTCAGGTCGACGCTCTTGAGCTTGACTTCGGCGGGGACTTTCAACGCACCCGGCGAAAAGTTCAGGATCGCCTTGATCCCCGCCTCCACCACCTGATCGACAACCGGCTGCGCATGGGGCGCCGGTACAGCGATAACCGCAATGTCGAATCGATCGCGCCGCGCCATGCGTTTCAAATCGCGAATGTCATGAATCGGGACACCCCCGCGCGATTCGTGTCCGATCTTCTCGTTTGCGACGTCGAACAGCGCCGCAATCTCGAATCCCTCCTGGCGAAAACCGGGATAGTCGGCCAGAGCGAGCCCGAGGTTGCCTGCGCCGACGATGCCCACGCGCAGTCGGCGGTCGAGCCCAAGAATCTGACGAAGGTGCCGTCGCAGCTCCTTGACGTAGTAGCCGACGCCGCGAACGCCGAACTCGCCGAAATAGGCCAGGTCCTTTCGAATCTGCGCGGCATTCAGGTGGAACTGCTCGGCGAGCGCCTGCGATGAAATCGCCTGAATGCCAGCCGTGTCAAGCTCGTTGAGACAGCGCAAATACACCGAAAGTCGGTTCGTCGTGAGCTCGGACACCTGTTCGGGTGTTTGCCTGCGCTTGTTCGGCCGATTCACAAGGTTCAATGCTACCATCTCGCGCGATGTCGGAATTCTCGCCGTACGTTCCGTCCATGCAGTCGCCGGCGGAGTTCACGCTCAAAGCAGTCGTCCTCGGCGTCGTCTTCGGTCTGCTGTTCGGCGCGTCAACCGTGTACCTCGGGCTTCGCGCGGGACTGACGGTGAGCGCCTCCATTCCGATTGCCGTGCTCGCCATCTCGGTGTTGAAGAAGCTGGGCGGCTCCACCATTCTCGAAAACAACATCGTCCAGACGATTGGATCCGCCGGGGAATCGGTTGCAGGGGGGGTCGTATTTACGATCCCGGCACTCATCTTCCTGATGCCGTTCGGGCCCTCGTACTTCAACTATCTGCAGATCACCATGTTGACGCTCGCTGGGGGTGTGCTCGGCGTGCTCATGATGGTGCCACTGCGGCGGGCGCTCATCGTCAAGGAGCACGGCGTGCTCCCCTATCCTGAGGGAACAGCGTGCGCCGAAGTGCTCGTGGCAGGCGAACGAGGAGGCAGGCTTGCGGCGCTGGTGTTCGGCGGCCTCGGCATCGGCGTTCTCTGGAAGGCGCTCTCGTGGATCTTCAATCTCTTTCGGACAGAAATCGGCTACGTGATGCCGCGCACGAGCCAGTTCCCGAACGCGACGCTCGCCGTGGATATCTCGCCTGAGTACCTCGGCGTCGGTTACGTCATCGGGCCGAAGATCGCGGGCACGATGGTTGCCGGAGGTGTGCTCGCATGGCTCGGGCTGTTGCCCTTGTTGTCGATCCTCGGTCAGTTCATCACGGAACCGTTCCCGCCGATCCACCCGAATTTTGCGGTCAATCCAGCAACCGGCCGACCGTTCCTGCTCTCTGAAATGGATCCAGGACAATTGTGGAGCGCGTACATCCGCTACATCGGCGCGGGTGGTGTGCTCGCGGCGGGCCTCATCACGCTCGCGCGGACGATCCCGTCGATTGTCGCGTCGGCACGGGGCAGCTTTCGAGATTTCGCGGCTTCCGGCGGCGCCGACGTGCGTAATCGCACGGAGCGCGACATACCGATGAAGGTCGTGCTCGGGGGGTCACTTCTCCTGGCAATTTTCCTGGCGGTGGCGCCCGGCCTTCCGACGCAGGGCAACTTCCTCGCCGCGGTCCTGATCCTGATATTTGGCTTTTTCTTCGCTACGGTCTCGTCGCGCATTACCGGCCTCATCGGATCGTCGTCCAATCCGATCTCCGGGATGACGATCGCGACGCTGATCCTGACCTGCCTGCTGTTCGTCGCACTTGGCTGGACCGGTGACATCTACGCTCCGATCGCATTGTGCGTCGGCGCGATCGTCTGCATTGCAGCCGCAAATGCAGGAACGACGTCACAGGACCTCAAGACCGGCTACATCGTTGGCGCCACGCCGCGCTACCAGCAAATCGGGCTCATCATAGGCGTGCTTGCCTCTGGCCTCATCATCGGGATGACTACTTTGTACATGCACGAAGTGTTCGGCATTGGATCCGCGGCGGTGCCGGCGCCGCAGGCGACGCTGATGTCGACGATCATCACGGGCCTGCTGAACCAGAACCTGCCATGGGGACTCGTCCTCGTCGGGATCTTCATCGCGATTACGGTCGAGCTTTGCGGCGTGCATTCGTTGTCGTTTGCGGTTGGCCTGTACCTTCCTATCGCCACGACGGCGCCGATATTTGTCGGAGGGCTCGTTCGGGGATGGGTCGATCGGCGGACGCAGGTTCAGGAGTCGGAGCTGGGCGCGGGCACACTCTTCAGCTCCGGACTGATTGCGGGCGGTTCGATCGCCGGAATCCTTTTCGCCATCCTGGTCGGCACAGGGGGTATCGATCCACTGATCGCTGTTGGCGCAGCCTTCCCCTATTTTCACGGGGAAACGCCGCTGGCTCAGTTGGCGAGCACCGCGCTGTTTGTAGCTCTGGGGCTGATCGTGGCTCGCATCGGAATGCGCAAAGTAGAATAGAAGGGGTGAAACACCGCTCGCTTGCGACCGTTGCGCTGATCCTTGCTGCGACCGGTGGCGCAGGCACTCAAGCGCCTGTCCGCCGCGCCACGACGGTGGCGGCGGTCCATCAGTTTCCGAGCTACTTTCACTTGCAGAACATCCTGCTCCACGGAGAGCTCGTGGAAAGTGGCTCGGCGCTCGTCCTGCGAGGCGGCGAGCGTGACATTCCGCTCATCCTCAACAACGCAAAGAGCACGAGCGGCCTCGTCGAAGTGCGCGGCCAGCTTCTCGACATCGGGCGACTCGAGCCCGGTGATCCACGCGTACGCGCGTACGCCGGTGCACCAGATCCGGAGCGTTGGCCGCGTCCCGGTGAGGAGTTTGTCGTAAGCGTCACGAGCATCGCGGAAGCGCAGCTCGCCACGACGCCGTCGGTGCGAGCGCTCGCGCTGCAACCATGGCGTTTCGAAGGCCAGAACGTGACGGTCGTCGGTGAATTTCGCGGCCGCAACCTCTTCGGCGACCAGCCGAGCGCGCCCGGCAAGAGTCGGTACGATTTCGTTTTGCGGTCGGCAGACGCAGCCGTCTGGGTTACCGATCTCCGCCCGCGCGGCCGCGGGTTCGACCTCTCCGTCGAAGCGCGGGTCGATACCGGCCGTTGGCTTCAGGTCAGCGGAACGGTGACGCAGGAACGCGGTCTGGTGACTATCGCCGGAGCCACGGTGACCGCGACCACCGCGCCGCAGGAGTCGGCTGTTGAAGACGACGCGCCCGCTCCAGCGCCACCGCCTGAGCCTGGGGAGGTTGTCTTCAGCTCGCCGACCGAAGGTGAGACCGACGTTGCGGTGACGGGCACCGTGCGCGTTCAGTTTTCGCGCGGGTTGGATGCGGCGTCGCTGACCGATCGGATTCGGATCGGTTACGTCGGGAGCGTCCAACCGCCTGCAGCGCCGGAACCGCCGCTCGAGTTCAGTTACGCGTACGATGCTGCGACACGTGCCGTGGAAATTCGGTTCACTCGGCCGCCTGAGCGGTTCAGAACGATCAGGATCGACCTGCTCGAGGGCATCAGGACATTTGACGGCGCGCCTGTGCGACCCTGGATGCTGGTCTTTTCAGTTGGCGGTTAGCCCCAGAGCGATCCCTCGTCCAGCAGTCTTTCCACTTCCTGACGAACTCTTGCGATGAGGCCGTCGCGGTCGTCCGCGGTGAGGCCGGCGGTTGGAATCGGTCGACCGATCCGTACGCTGACGTGCACGGGCCGTACAAGAGCGCTTCCCTTCCTCATCGCCGTCCTCCCGCCCTGCACCGATACCGGGACAATCGGGACCTGCGCACTGATGGCCATGATGAAGCCGCCCTTCTTGAACGGCAGAAGCTGTCCCGTGCGGCTGCGAGTGCCCTCCGGAAAAATGAGAAACGAGTTGCCGGCCCTCAGCGATTCCGCGCCCCGCGCGATCGACCGCAGTGCCTTGTCGCGGTCACCTCGTTCGATCGGCACGAATCCTCCAACATCGAGCACCGTCCCCATGATCGGAAATCTACGCAGTTCCGCCTTGTACAAGATGTGCAAGTACGGGTGGAGGGCGCGAAAAAGCACGGGCGGATCGACGTTGCTCTCATGGTTCGCGCAGAAAACGACGGCGGATGGCGGAACGTGCTCCCGCCCGGCTACGCGATAACGAATCCCCGCCAGGCTCAGCGCCAGCCATACCCCAGCGTGCCCAAGCGCGTAAAGCCCGCGTTTCCACCGCAGCCCGGCGCCGATGACGAGACCGATCGGCCCGGCCACCGCGATGTACGCCAGAATGACCACGTAGGTGAGGATCGAGCGGAGGGCGGCAAGCGGTTCGCGCATCGGCGAATGACCGTCAAATGTACAAAAAAATCGCCCGGGGGACGCGCCCCCGGGCGGCGAAGAAGGCAAGCAACGAGAGGGGCGACGATTACGAGGCGCGGGCAGTCCGACGCGCCGCCATGACGGCTGCTTTAACCGGCTTGACGATCTTCGCGCGTGCGGCCTGACGGGCCATGTTGCGGACCTTCGCCATGAAACACTTTTCGAGCGCGCGATCGACGCGCTGCTCGATATCCATGGCTTTCTCCCGCATGACTTCTGAGACCTCCGAAATGATGAGGGCGCGTGCGCGGTCGAGCATCCTCTTTTCGCGGAACGACAGGCTCTTGGATTTGCTCAGGAACGTGAGGCTCTTAAGCACATCCGCCATGTCATAGATCGAGCCGGTCCGCATCTTGTCGGAATTGTCCTTGAAGCGGCCTTTCCAGTTCTGGTGGTTGTCGATCTTGCCGTCGCCTAGCAGCGCAAACAGCCGCTCCACCTCCTCGTCGCTGATGGCCTTCCGAAGACCAACGTTGTCCACGTTCGCGACCGGAACGAGGACCGTCGTGTCGTTTGAAACGATCCGGAGGTGAAAGAAACCGCAGGTGGTACCCAGAATAGTTTTCTCTTCGATTCGTTCGACGATACCGAGCCCGTGATTCGGGTAGATGACCTTGTCGCCGACCTGGAATGTCACGTTTCCCCCGTTGAAGGAAGGTTTGGTAGGACCGGTTCGTGCCGGGAAACAGCACCCATGAGTATATCGCACAGACAGTCCCGGATTCAATGAATAATGCCCGAAAAACCGCTGTTTTTGGCATTTCAACCCGGCTGCGTGACCATTGGCCGCAGTGGGCGATCGCCGGTAACTTATGGAATTTCCGACATTTGTGGCCTCTCCGGCGTAACGACCCGCTGACGAGCCGTCGTTATGGATGAGTTCTGATCCTTGAGTCGACCCCGTTCCAGGGTCTGACCCTCGTTCCCCACTTACAATCCCTGTTGAATGGTTGCTGGCCTGCTTTTGGCCTCGAGTCTCCTGTGGGCCCAGATTCCCCCTCGCGCACCTTTCCTCGCCACGCCGACGGATGTTGTCGACCGGATGCTGACACTCGCGGCCGTGGGGCCCCAGGACATCGTGTACGACCTGGGTTCCGGCGATGGCCGAATTGTCATCGCCGCAGCGCAGAAGTTCGGCGCGCGCGGGGTTGGCGTTGATATCGATCCTCTTCGGGTGCAGGAGGCGCAAGCGAACGCGAAGCGCGCCGGCGTGGAACACCTCGTGACATTCAGAGTCCAGGACGCGCTCGACACTGACGTCTCGGACGCTACGGTCGTAGCGCTCTATCTGGTATCCGCCCTTAACGTGAAACTTCGGCCGCGCCTCACCGCTCTGCTGCGGCCAGGCGCCCGAATCGTGTCGCACAACTTCGGGATGGGCGACTGGGAGCCCGACGTCGTCGACGTCTTCACCAGCGCGGATGGAGTGTCGAGAACGTTGTACCTGTGGAAGGCCGACGGCAAGCTACGGCCTTGAGATCGGTTCCGGGTTCCAAATTCCGGGTTCCAGGTTCGGAGCTGGCTCGCGTAGTACGTTGAACCGAACCGCGAACAGGAACTCGGAACCCGGAACTCGGAACCTGGAACGGGTTGTTGTTAAGCTACAATCCCGCCCAGTTCTCCATGCCCCTCAGCCCCGGCACCCGCCTCGGGCCCTACGAGGTGCTCTCCCCTGCCGGCGCCGGCGGGATGGGGGAAGTTTATCGGGCCCGCGACACGCGCCTGGATCGCACCGTCGCCATTCCTACGATCTTTACCGGAAGAGCGCCGGCGGCGTTGGCGCCGAAGAGCTGCTGCTGAAATCGGCCCAGACGAAGCTGCCGGACGACTGGTCGCGCGATGGGCGCTCGATTCTGTTCCAGAGCCTCGATCCCAAGACCTCTTGGGATGTGTGGATCCTGCCGCTCGAGGGTGACCGGACGCCGCGACCGGTTGTGCAGACACGATTCAATGAACTCCAGGGCAGCTTTTCACCGGACGGCCGGTGGATTGCCTATGTGTCGGACGAATCCGGTCGGAGCGAGGTGTACGTCCAGAGCTTTCCACCCTCGGGCGGCAAGTGGCAGATTTCGATAAGCGGGGGAGTTCAGCCACGCTGGCGAGCGATGGGAAGGTGCTCTTCTTCGTGTCCCTGAACTGGCCGTTGATGTCACCTCGGCACAGGAAGGGGTACTGACGGCTGGCGTGCCAAGACGCCTCTTTGAGGGGAATTTCGTATCCCTAATCTCCGAGCGGAATTCATGGGATGTGGCGCCGGACGGCCAGCGGTTCTTGATCAACCAAGGAGGACCCGCCACCCAGCGTCCAAACCCCATCACCGTCGTCGTGAACTGGCTCGGCGCACTGAAGCGATAACCACGCCGGGTCCGCGGCGCAGGGCCACTCCGTGCCGCGGAACCCGGCCTACGTACGCATGTGTAGGGCGGGTTCACGCAACGCGGACCCGCCGGAATCACCAGATTCGTTTCACGCCATATTTCCGGAAGATCGGATCCCCCGACACAATCGCGAGCTCCTCGTTCAGCGCCTGAGCGACGAGCATGCGATCGAACGGATCCCGGTGATGAAACGGCAGCGTCACGACACGCGCTGCATCGTCCAAGTCGATCGGGAGGAGCCGAAATTCGCTGGCGCCGAGCACCTCGGCCAGACGTTCGATCGGTTTGGACAGGACAAGCTTTCCCAGGCTGACTTTGATCGCCAGTTCCCAGCAGCTGACTATACTGAGGAGTCCCTCGGTCGCTTCCTCAATCGCCTTGCCGGCGGCCCCTGACAGACGCGGATCGTTTTCCACCCACCAGAGGAATGCGTGCGTGTCGAGCAGCACGCGCATTACATGTAATCTTCGAAGTCCTCGAGCGGTGCGTCGAAGTCGGGCGACATGTACAACACCAAACCCTTGGCCGAGCCAGGCTTGCGGCGGCCGGACACGAGGGGTACGAGCTTCACGAGCGGCTTGTTGTCCTTCGCGATGATGACCTCAGCACCTGAGAGCGTCTCCCGCACAAGACTCGGCAGACGGGCCTTCGCTTCCGCGATGTTGTACTGATGCGTGCGGACTTTCTTGTGCGCTGCCATGTTGGTCATGTTACATGACCAACATGGCAATTGCCAACCTCACCACCGCGCAGGTCTGAAAGCCTCCAGCTACCCGCTTCCCGGGCCGGCATCACCGAGCGAATTCCACTGCTAGGCGCGGGCGAGCGCCAGCTCGACGATTTCGGCAACCAACTGGGTGTACGTGCGCCCCGATTTCCGCGCGGCCATCGCGAACTCTGCCCGTGACGCCAGCCACGGGTTCGGATTCACTTCAATCACCTGGACGCGGCCGTCGGGCTGCAACCTCATGTCGACGCGGCCGTAGTCACGCAACTCCAACGCCTGATAGGCGGCGACAGCCGTCTGCTGGAGCAGTTGCGCCGTCTCATCGGCAAGGTCCGTAGCGACCGCTGATTTCGTGTCGCGGTACGCTCGCGTTCCCTTACCCCACTTCACTTCGGCGGCCGCAATCCGGGGCGTACCCTCGGGCAGCTTCGAGAGGTCCAGCTCGATGATCGGCAGCGCTTGCGGTTTGTCGTTCCCGATGATGCCGGCGTACATCTCACGCCCCTCGATGTACTCCTCGATGAGCACTGGCGAGTCGAAGTTGGTGTGAAGCCAGTCCATCCGTTCCATCAGCTCGCGTATCGAGTTGACCACGGCGCTGAACTCGATGCCGATCGACCCGTCCTCGCGCGACGGCTTGACGATGACCGGAAACTGCAAGTCGTGGGAAAAATCCAGCCTCCCCCGATAGCACTTGGCGAACGTCGGCGTATGGATGCCGTGAAACGCAAAGATCTTCTTGGCGACCGCCTTGTCCTGCGCGAGCATCAGCCCATGGCTGCCGGAGCCCGTGTATTTCTTGCCGAGGAGCTCGAGCAGGGCGGCAATCTTGAAGTCGGACGTGTCGTCGTCGGCAAACGACTCGGCGAGATTGAAGATCAGATCGCAGTCGGCGCGGCCGAGGCCCAGCAGGCTTTTGTGGCTGCCGTCGAGCTCGTACATGACCGGCTCGTGGCCAAGCTTCACCAATGCCTCCGCGACCTCTTCTTCGACCTCCTTCTTGTCAAGCGTACGGACGACAGGAGACTTGTCGCTCGAGGCCTGGTCGTCGCCTTCGTCGACAAGGACACGATCGTACAGCACGATGATCTTCAGTTTGCCCATGTGTCGCCAGTCGGACCCAAAGGTCTTGCTTCTACGATACCCGATACGGTGGGATCGTAGAGGTCGACTCCGCGTGCGTTCGTCGTAGAGCCCGACTCGCGCTACTCACACTATCGGTTGCGGGCTTCGAATTCTTTCGCTTTCGCATCGGCACGATCCACTAAGGCGCTTTTCATACGGACGTAGTGTCCGGCTTTAGAGCCGGACCAAGGATCTTTCGGCGCCATCGCGCGGGTCCGGCTGAAGCCGGACACTACGTACTACTGGAAGCCGTACTAGACGCCGAGCCGAGGCCAGGCGTGCGCTGCCGCTCCGGGCTGTTGATGGCGCGATTGCTGCAGCGGCGAAAGTGGAGGGCCTTATGCCGACGAACACACCTCCCAGCCAGGAAACGGTCAAGCGAGGGCCGCTCGGTAAGCCGGTGGTGCCGGACGTCGAGTCACCGGCGAAAGCCGGCCGCAGCTCCGAACCGGACGCGCGTCAATCAGAAGACCAGAAGCGTATCGAGCGCTTTCGGGAACGCTAGAAC
>Ga0209640_10001129_pt1 | contig 22145 bp, 22 predicted proteins | sample RifCSP10_1_FD_184018 | JGI IMG/M metagenome (GOLD analysis project Ga0209640, IMG submission 184018) | Soil microbial communities from Rifle, Colorado - Rifle CSP2_sed 10_1 (SPAdes) (version 2) | ecosystem: Environmental > Terrestrial > Deep subsurface > Rock core/Sediment | place: Rifle...
GTGGTCAGAATCTCGACCGCGGCGTGACCGGACGACATCGTGTAGATCGAGGTGAACTCGAACATGTGGGCGGCACCGCTGCCGTGCATCGCCTCGGCGAGCACGAGCCCGCTGAACTTCGCGTTGTCAGCCGGCTTTCGCACGACGATGCGTGTGGTGTAGGGTTCGCCGTTGGCCGTCCCCGAGACGAAGTATTCGCGGGCGTCGTATCGGAACGCCGCAAGGCCCTTCCCGGGCGCCAGCGACGGCGCCGAGTCGAAGATGGGGCCGGGACCCGTGATCTCGGCCGACATCGTCGGCAGCGCGACGGCCGTCGGCGCCTCGGGGAGATTCGACGGCGCCGGTGGGGGCCCGCCGGCCCTGCCCCGGCCGCCGCCCGGGAACTGCCCACCGCCCTGGCCTGTCAGCGTGGACACGCCAACCGTCATCGTCACCACGACCGCGACCGCAATCCTGCTCATTCTCATGATGGCTCCCTCACACGCCGACATCATACGACTCCCGTGCCATGATGGTCACATGGCAGTCAGAAAGCGCGTCGCCACAGCCGCGATCCCTCCGTTCGACGTCGATGCCTTCCTCGATTCGGCGGGCGTCTCGCGCCGGATCGTCCGATACGCCCGTGACATCGTGGTGTTCGCCCAGGGCGCCCAGGCCCAGAGCGTCTTCTACATCCAGGAGGGTGGGTCAAACTGTCGGTGCTGTCCTCCGGAGGCCGGGAGGCGATTGTCGCCATGCTCGGCCCGGGAGACTTCTTCGGTGAAGGGTGCCTGGCCTACAATCGCTGCGGATGGGCACGGCGACGACGCTCGTGCCGGTGACGTTACTGCGCATTCAGAAGCGGGAGATGATGCGCACGCTGCACGATCAGCCGGCGCTCTCGGACAGGTTCGTCGCGCACATGCTGGCGAGGAACATCCGGATCGAGGAGGACCTGGTCGATCAACTGTTCAACTCGAGCGAGAAGCGGCTGGCGCGCACGCTGCTCCTGCTGTCGCGCTACGGCGAGGTAGGCAAGGCCCTGCGGGTGCCGAAGCTGTCGCAGGAATCGCTTGCGGAAATGGTCGGCACGACACGGTCGCGCGTGAACTTCTTCATGAACAAGTTCCGGCGGCTCGGCTTCATCCAGTACAACGGCGGTCTCAAGATCAACAGCTCCCTCCTCAACATCGTCCTGCACGACTGAAGGCGTTATGGCCGGCGTGGCGTCACGCCTTCTCGAGGACGGCAATCCGCTTCACGGCCTTCTCCCTCAGCAGGGCCGCGTCGCGGGCGATGGCGGCTTCCCCGGCACGCTCGATGTGGGGAACACGGCGGTCGAGCGCCGCGATGAGCTCGCGCAGATGCCGGATCTGACGCTGCCGATTGTCCTCTTTCTCGTTCACAGCCATCGGGACTCCTTGAGAGGGGCACTGAGCCTATCCGTTGCTCGGATATCGTATGTCTGAATCCACCCCACGACTGACCGGTCGCTGTTCGGCCCGCGAATGCTGTTCAAAAGTGCACAGCCATCCGCCCGTGTACGCGGCTATCATTAGGAAGCACGTCTCACCCTGAAATCCGTGCGCGCCCCGCCCTCGCGGTGGGTGCCAACCCCGTCCATCCGAGCTGAGGTTCAGTGACCACATCGAGGGACATCCAGAGGTTCGCGATACTCGGCAATCACTTGCCGCGCCAATGCGGCATCGCCACGTTCACGACACACCTCGCTGACGCGCTCGCGGACGTGCTCCCCGACGCCGATGGGTTCGTGCTCGCAATGAACGATGCGGGCCGGCGGCACGCGTATCCGCCCCGGGTCCGGTTCGAAATACGCGAGGGCGACCTCGCCTCGTATCAGCGTGCGGCGGACTTCCTCAACGTCAGCCGGGTCGACGTGCTCTCGGTTCAACATGAGTACGGGATTTTCGGCGGCAAGGCCGGCACCCATCTCCTCGCGTTCCTGCGTGAGCTGCGCATGCCGATCGTCACGACCCTGCACACCATCCTCTCGGAGCCGAGTCCCCTGCAGCGCATGGTCGTCGAGGAGCTTGCACGGCTCTCGGAGCGGCTCGTCGTCATGAGTGCATCCGGTGCAGCGCTGCTCAAGCGGGTCCATGGCATTCCCGATCACCAGATCGACCTGATTCCGCACGGGATTCCCCGAGTGCCGGTGGACGGCCGAAGCAAGGACCGGCTCGGCGTCCAGGGCAAGACGGTGATCCTGACGTTCGGATTGCTCTCCCCCGACAAGGGCATCGAGTACGTCATCGATGCGCTGCCCGCCATCCTGGCGGCGCATCCCGAGACGGTCTACATCGTCCTCGGCGCCACGCATCCCCATGTCGTCGAGCGGGAGGGCGAAGCCTACCGGCTCATGCTCGAAGCGCGGGGCCAGCAGCTCGGCGTGGGGAAGAACATGATCTTCCACAACCGGTTCGTGAGCCAGGACGAGCTGACGGAGTTCCTGTCGGCCGCCGACATCTACATCACCCCGTATCTCCAGGCGGAGCAGATCACGTCGGGAACCCTGGCCTACGCCGTCGGGGCTGGGAAGGCCGTGATCTCCACGCCGTATATCTACGCCCGCGAGCTGCTCGGCGAGGGCCGCGGCGTTCTCGTGCCGTGGAGGAACGCGACGGCGATCGCCGACGAAGTCATCACGCTCGTCAGCGATGACCATCGGCGCCAGGCCATGTGTGCGCGCGCGGCCGCATTCGGTGTCGGCATGACCTGGCCGTCGGTCGCCCGCCAGTACGTCGAGAGCTTCTCGCGGGCTCGAGCCGAGACCACTCGCCGGCGACGCACGTCGTTCCCTGCGCAGACGCTCGACAGCCGACCCGCGGGCTTGCCCGAGATCGACCTCCGACACGTCCGCGCCTTGACCGACGACACAGGGATCCTCCAGCACGCCGCATTCAGCATCCCGCGGTACGAGGATGGGTACTGTCTGGACGACAACGCACGGGCACTGCTGCTCATGACGCACTTGAACGACGCGGGCAGCGATGACCCGCCAGTCGTCCGCGCGCTGGCGTCGCGATATCTCGCCTTTGTGAACCATGCGTTCGAGCGGCCGTCCGGCCGCTTCAGGAACTTTCTGTCGTACGGGCGGCAGTGGCTCGAACCGTGTGGATCGGAGGACAGCCATGGGCGGGCGCTGTGGGCCCTCGGCGCCGCCGTGGGCCGCGCAGGCGACCCGGGCCAGCACAGCCTGGCCGGCGATCTGTTCCACGCGGCGATGCCGGCCGTGACGAGGTTCACGAGCCCGCGCGCATGGGCCTACACGCTGCTCGGCATCGACGAGTATCTTCGAGCGTTCCAGGGCGACAGCACCGTCGAGGCGCGGCGCGCCGAGCTTGCGAACCGCCTCTTCGGCCTGTTCCAGCGAACGAGTCAGCAGGACTGGCCGTGGTTCGAAGACTCCGTGACGTACTGCAATGCGAGGCTGTCGCAGGCCCTCATCGTATCTGGATTCCAGATGCATCGGGCAGACATGACCGAGGCCGGAACGGCCTCGCTCCAGTGGCTCGTGTCGCTGCAGTCGTCCCGGGATGGCCATTTCGCCGCGATCGGGTCCAACGGCTTCTATGAACGGGGCGACCTGCCGGCGGCCTTCGACCAGCAACCCGTCGAGGCGTGCGCGATGGCCTCCGCGTGCCTCGAGGCCCACCGCGTGACCGAGGACGCACACTGGGCGGAAGACGGCCGGCGTGCCTTCGACTGGTTCCTTGGGCAGAACCATCTGCAGCAGTGGCTCTACGACACGTCGACCGGCGGGTGCCGCGATGGTCTGCATCCAGATCGCATGAATCAGAACCAGGGCGCCGAGGCGACGCTCTCCTTCCTGTTGGCGCTGTGTGACGTGCACGCGACAGATCGGGTCGCCGCCGTGCAGGCCTCGTCAGCGCCGCAGGCCACTGCATGACGTCACCCCGGCACTACGAAACCCTCTTCCAGCGGCACGAGCAGAATCCGATACTGACGGCCGCGGACTGGCCGTACCCGGCGCACACGGTCTTCAACCCCGGGGCGACACGGCTTCCAGATGGCACGACGCTCCTGCTCTGCAGAGTCGAGGACCGGAGCGGCCACTCCCATCTGTGTGCCGCGCGATCCCGCAACGGGGTCGACGGCTGGACGATCGATGCCGAGCCGACGCTCCGCCCCGATCCGGACTACTTTCCCGAAGAGCTATGGGGGATCGAGGACCCCCGCATTACCTTCGTCGAGGAGCTCGGGAAGTACGCCGTCGCCTACACCGCCTTCAGCAGAGGCGGACCCGGAGTGGCGTTGGCGCTCACGGAGGATTTCCGCCACTTCGAGCGATACGGCCTGGTCATGCAGCCCGACGACAAGGATGCGGCCCTGCTGCCACGCCGCATCAACGGGAGCTTTGCATTGCTCCATCGCCCCATGACAGCCTCGGGCGCACACGTCTGCATGTCCTTCTCGCCCGACCTGCGCAACTGGGGAGGCCACCGGCTCGTGCTGCCCGCGCGTCTGGGCGCATGGTGGGACGCCAACCGTGTCGGTCTGTCGCCGCCGCTCATCGAGACGCCGCTCGGATGGCTCATGCTCTATCACGGCGTCCGACGAACAGGGGCCGGCAGTCTGTACCGGCTCGGAGCGGCCCTGTTCGATCTGGAGACGGCGCAGCGCTGCCTCTTACGCGGTGATTCCTGGATCTTTGGCCCTGAGACTGACTACGAACGCGAAGGCGATGTCGGCTATGTCACGTTTCCATGCGGGTACACGCTTGGTGACGACGGCGACGCCATCAACCTGTATTACGGGGCAGCCGACACCAGTGTCGCCCTGGCGAGAGGGAGCGTCAGCCAGCTCCTGCGGTGGCTCGACCGGCACGGCACGAAGACCTAGCGGCTGGTCATGAAAAACGGGGCGCCGACGCAGCCTGTTCAGAACCGGACAGCCGCCGAGGCGCGCACGAGATAACGATGCTGTAGACTGAAGTGAGCGTGTCATGTGGAAATGGATCAGGCGAGGGAAATCGACCTGGCGGCCTGTAGCGAAAGCCGACGTGCCCGCAGCCGAGCGCCCCGCAGGCCGAGTGCCTGGAAAGACGGGCAAGGTGCCAAGCAAGTATGTGTCCCTTCACAACTACCTGGCGCACCGGTACGCGGACATCGTCGTGCTCACGTTCGGGCAACTTGAAGACCTCCTTGGCTTCGCGCTGCCGGAATCCGCGCGTACCCAACAGGAATGGTGGACGAGGACGGACGCAGACCCGGACAGAAGATCAGATGCCTGGATCCTGGCAGGCAGGACGGCCAGGCCGAATCTCCTGGCCCGGAACGTGGTCTTCGAGCGCACAGGGAGTCTGTAGACCGCAATGATGATCGTGTGGGTGGGGATTGCCGCTGCCGGACTCCTGTCCGTTGTCGTGTGGTCACGGTACCGAACACGGAAAGACCCGGATCTCGGTGTCGTCAGCCATCAGTGGCTGGCCGAGCACCGGCTGGGCCGATCGGATTCCGGGTCGCAGCGGTAGACGGGCGCAACGTACCTGTCTACAAGTGAACAGCGCAGCCGTCACGAGACGCCTACACTTGATTTATGTCTGACCCCACTCCTGACCCTCTGCAGTTGGCCGTGTGCCCGTCATGCGGCACGACGGACAAGACGACCACTTACGGCGCGCTCAGCGCGGGAGACAGCTGGCTCTGCGCCCGATGCGGCCAGCGATGGACCGCCTCGCGCCTGGCCACAGTCGCGGCGTATGCTTCCTGGGTCGCCGACCGAGCAGCCCAGACGGTCAGGTCTGCCGGCGCGCCCCCGGTCAGCGCCGGGCCTTGTTGATGCTCTCGGAAAGCGTTTGCGGGGGGTCCTTCCAGCGAAGCAGCATGACGAGCGGGGGCAGAAGGCCGAGGCCGGCGAGCAACGCTATGCCGCCAACCGAGCGCACGCCGGCCAGCACCCCGATGACCAGGGCCATCGAGATCCAGATGGCGGCAAACGTCATTTTTGCGTTCTGAAGTTGCATCCTTTCACGTTACTCCTCATGCGGATCGGAGGCTGTCCCAAAGTGAACAGCCAGCCGGCAGGACGGGGGAGGACGGGGGCAACCCACTCGGGCGGTTCCACCCCTGATTGCCCCGGGTTGTGCTACAGTATCGCCGCTCGTTGGATCTAGCCGCGTGTGATCTGCCGCCAGTTAGCGCGCCAGAGTGTCCAAGCCGCCGCTTTCCAACTCTTCAATGGATGACACCATGGCCAGCACTCGCGGGACGATCAAGCGTAAGACCGACAAGGGATTCGGGTTCATCGCCACGAGCGATGGCACGGAGTACTTCTTCCACCACTCCGCCTGCAGCGGCACGCGGTTCGAAGACCTGTCCGAAGGGCAGGCCGTGACCTTCACGGTCGGCCAGGGGCCGAAGGGTCCGCGGGCCGAGAACGTCAAGCCGGAATAGCGGGCGACCAAGTCCGGATCGTCTGGCGCGGGAGGCGTCGCCGCTCGTCAGGCGACCGGAGCGAGGGCTGCCGGGCCGGCGGGCCGGCGTTCTTTCTTCAGCTGGCTGTTCGTGTCCACGATCCCGCTGACATACGCGCCGTCCTGGATGGCGATGCGCGCGCACGTGAGATCCCCTTCGAGCGACCCGCCTCGGCGCACTTCCACTTTCTCGCGCGCTGTGATGTTGCCAACCACCGACCCGAAGACGGTCACGGTCTTCGCGGTGATGTTGGCCCGGATGCTCGCGTTCGGCCCGATGGTCAGCGTGTAATCGGGCAGATCGATTCGTCCTTCCACTCGGCCGTCAACGGTCAGGTCTTCCGACCCGGTGACGTCCCCTTTCACGAACACGGAACGTCCAAGGTTCGCCAGCTGGGCCTCTTTCGGCTCTGGAGGCCGTCCCCCGCCCGTCGTTGACGCGTTCGTGTTTGGCGATTCCCCCTGGCTCCACATGCGGCACCTCGAGTACTTTCTCGGCTCGGCACGACGAAAATATAGGCCGGCTTCGCGATTCAGCTCATCTGGTGGGGAGCGGACACATCGGCCGACGCGGACCGCTGGCTGCTGACGAGCGCCTGATAGCGCACAGGGTCCGCGCGATGCCGGTTCGCATCGAACCTGTTACCCTGCTCGGGCGACGTGCAGTACTGGACGTACAGGCACAGCCGGTAGGTCCCCGGCTTGACGCGACTCCCGAAGTGCAGGCAGCGCGACGTGTCGACCAGCGCCGCGCTCCCGGGAGGGCCCATCGTGCCAATCGCCTTGTCGAGGCCGCCGACCTGCGCGATCTCGGAATCCAGATACCGTGCCATCCCCAACTCGCCCTCCGCCTGGCGCTGCGCGCGGATCGACTTGACGATGCGCGTGGTCTCCGAGGCGGGAATGAACGTGAAGGGACCTTCGTCCGGGCCCACGTCCCGCAGATTCAGGAACAGCTTCGCCTGCCGCAGACCCTCGGGATCGAGGTGGAACATCTGACTGGACACGATGTCGTCGCCGCCGTGCGCAACCGAGTACAGCAGGTCGATCCGATTGAGATGGGGAATCGTGTTCAGGTAATTCGTCACGAGGCTCAGAAGTCCATCCGACAAGGCGAAGTCGACGAGCTCGGGGTGGTGCTCGAGATCCTCGTTCGTCAGCACGCTGCGCAGGAACGCCCACTTCTTGGCCGCCGGCGCGGCGCCAGTGCTCGGGGCGCCCTCGATCTGTCGCTTCTTTTCTTCGAAGAGCCTCACGCATACCGGCACGATGTCATTCGTGCCCGGGAGACTCCCGGCCGGCAGCATCGCGTAGCCATCGGTTCGATTCAGTCGCGTGTCTGGAAACTTGCGGTTGTAGGCGATGACGGTCCGATGCCGCTCGAACGTGTCCCGCGGCGACGCGGCGAGATGGGAGACGGCCAGCATGGCGCGTCCCGGTGTCGTGTACCTCACCCGCGAGTACAGGTGCCGTCGAATCCGCCTGGCATGCTTTCGCACGCGTTTGGGTGTCTTGACCAGGTACCAGAACGCATTGCCGAGGGCGCGGCGGTAGGCCGGCCGCGTATCGATGGGTTCGAGCATCACCTCACCTCGCTCAGGACACACTTCGCCGGGCGATTCCGGCAATCGCCTCGTGCTGCTCTCCAAGGGCGACCCCGAGCGTCTCCAGATCGTCGACGTCGAGCGCGACGTACGAGCCCGGGTTCATGCCGCCAAACGCCCGGCGCGCCAGTTCGAGATGCCGCATCGTATGCGAGCGCGTGTCCGAGTAGAACGCGAGCGACTTCACGCCGTACAAGGGCGGCAGATACGACAGGCCGCCATGGGTTCCCACGAATGCCCGCGCACGCGCAATCACCTTCGTCTGGACGTCCAGGTTGGTCCGCGGCGTCATCAGATGAGAAATGGAGTGGATGCGGCCGCGCCTGGCGGCATCCACGTCGACGTGCTGGTCGAGCCGGATGCCGGGATTGAGCATGACGACGTCGGTCGTCTCGGCAATCGCTCCCAGCAGGCCTGCGACCAGTCGCCGGTTGACGTCCGTCTCGGGAAACGCCTCGTTGAAGTAGAAGCGCACGGCAACGTAATCGTCCGGGAGCGCAGCGGCGATATCGCTCGTGTCGATGGATGGCAGCGGCCTGAACACCGTGAATTTCTCGACGACCTCGATCGGCGCCCGACTCTTCCAGAACCGGTCGAAGAGCCGGTACATCCACATCGGATGCAGCAGATCGCTGTCGCGCAGCTGCAGCGTCTGCCGCACGAGCTTCAGGATGTCGCGATCGAACTCCGTCATCGTCCGCGCCTTGGCCTTCCCGTCCGTGATCCGCTGCTCGGTCCCCTCCCGATACTGTTCAGGCGTGTAGTAGTCGAAGAGATCGACGTAGCGTGCCCCGATGTCGCGGTACCACGCGCCGCATCCGCCGCGTGAAACGACCACGATGCGCTCGGCGTCGAGCGCACGGTGCGTCTTCACCCAGTTGAGAAAGGGGATCCAGTACAAGACTTCGAAGCCGATCTCGCTCACCCATGGGCCGACGATGATCGTGCGGCCGCTTCGGGTCATCCTGTTCAGCAGGCGCGGAACGGCGATCGCCTCCTCGGAAGGGGCATCAGACGAGGACAGGCGTGGAATCACACGCGGCAGGATGTAGCGCTTGACGAAGGTCCTGACGGGCTGGAGCCGGAAGCCCCAATCGACGGCGTTCAGCAGCGCCTGCACCAGGGTCCCCATGAAGGTGAGCGGCCTGAGTTGCCGGCGGCGCTTCCGCGACAGGCGCGTGAAGCGGCGCGTCATCATCAGCAACAGCCCGGCCGGATACAGCAGTGCCCGCAAGGGGTACAGATGGAGCGGCAGCGGTTCGGGCGAGCGCCTGGACATGGCACCGAGCCGTTCGATCGCCTCGACCATGCGCGGCGTGGCGTCGACGTCGAGCCCGGCCGGCCGCGTGAACGCCTTCACGAAGTCTTCCAGTTGGCGCCGCGTCCCGTCAGGATCGTCGAGCGCCTGGGCGAGCTGCTGAACGTGCGTGTCGAAGTCGTCGGCGATTCGCAGCAGCCCGCCGCCTTCTGACAGCAGGTACCGGAAGTGCAGAGTGCCTTCCTGCGACCGGTGATACTCCGGCGTGCGGATCGAGAAGACCGGACGGCCGACGATGCCGCACTCGATCTGGGCGCTCGTGTTGATGCCGACGGCGCCGGCGGCGTGGTACATCGAATCGTAGAACGCGTTCTTCGATTCCAAATCGATGGGGCTCGCACCGCCTCCCGGCCAGACGACGACGTCCTCGAGTTGCATCTCGTCGAACCGGTGCCAGGGCTGGAGGTTCTCCGGATGCGGGCGCACGAGGATGCCGGCCGTTCGGACCCGGCTGTCCGGCGCGGCGCGAATCGCGCCGATCCACGTCTCGATGAATCGCACCTCATCGGGCGCGATGAACCGCGACGAACACAGGTACAGGAAGAAGGGTCTCGCGGCGTCCAGCCCCGCCCGGGCGCAGAACTCTTCCCGCGCCGTGCTCGGCCGGCGCGCGAACCATTGGTCGTACACCATCGCCCCGGTCACGACCACGTGCTCGGGCCTCGTGCCGTGCAGCCTGACGGCCTCGTCCTTCTGGGCCTCGTTCCACACGTAGACCTGATCCGGCTGGATCCGTATCAGCCCCTTGTTCGTCAGGTTGTCCCAGCTGTGAACCGGAAGCGCGGATCGGATGCCGAGCCGCCGGGCGGCTTTGACGTACTCGACCTGGTCGGATCCGATGTCGACCAGCGGCGTCACGAGGACGACGTCGGGCCGTTCGGCCTCCATGAGATCGACGACCAATCGATCAACCGGGATGGCGCGGTCGACACTCACCAGAAGGCGTGTGAGAAGCCGATTGCCGGCGCGGCTGCGGAAGAACGGGATCGTGCCGATCCACCGCATCGGGGCGCCGACCTTGGACCGTGCTCTGTCGGTGAGGCTGGTGGCGCCGTCGTACTCGGGCGTCAGGTACCGGACGAAGTCAACGCTGTACCGGGTGACGCGCCCGAGCCCGAGCCAGAACCGCCACGGCGTCTTCCTCTTGAGCGCGCTGGACGTGATACCCGGGAAGTCGCGTGTGAGGTCCGAGAGGAGCCGTCCGTCTCCCTGTCTGTCCCGATGCCCGAAGACCAGGTGAATCTGGTGCCCCCGCAGCGCCAGCGCCTGCAGCGTCGAGGAGAAATTCTTCAACGCGCCTGGATGACGCATGGAGAACAGGATGCGCATGTCTCCTCGGTAGGATACCAGAGGGATTCATGGGCTCACGCTGGCCATTCGCCGACGCCTGTGCCGCATTGGACAGCCCCGACAGCGCGTGGTTGGGCAAGATGAGGGGCATGAGGCCTCCGGCCGCCGGCGAGAAGGGCCCCGGCGTTGCCCCCAACCGATTCCTCGCGACCATCGGGGAAGGCAGGGCGCGACGGGTGTACCCGACGAGCAGGGCGATTTACGCACAGGGCGATGAAGCGAACGCGATCTTCTACGTCCTGAACGGCAAGGTAAGGCTCAGCGTCGTCTCACAGGCCGGCAAGGAAGCGACGATCGGCCTCGTGAGCGAGGGCGGCTTTTTCGGCGAAGGCGCGCTCGCGGGCCAGACCCATCGTACCGGATCCGCCTCGGCCATGACCGAGTGCGAGCTTCTGCGGGTGGACAAGAAGCCGATGATCGTGGCCCTTCGGCGGGAACGCTCGTTATCCGACCTGTTCGTGGCGTTCCTGTTGGCCCGCAAGATCCGGTCCGAAGAGGACCTGGTCGACCAGCTGTTCAACTCGAGTGAGGAGCGGCTGGCCCGCGCCCTGCTCCTGCTCGCTCACTTCGGCAAGGTCACTGGGCGAGCGCCGTGCTTCGACTGATGAGCACCTGCGACGAGGGGATGCGTACCGTCAGTGTCGTCCCCGTGCGTCGTGATCCTTCGAGGGTCAGCGTGCCGTCGAGCGAAAGGGCACGCTCTCGCATGCCGGTGACGCCACACGCACCGGGCCTGGCGACCTGCGTCCTGGCGATCCCCCGCCCGTTGTCCTTCACCGTCACGACGAGATTGTTCCGTCTCCTCATCAACCCGATCACGGCCCTGGACGCCTGGGCGTGCCGGGCCACATTCGTGAGGGCGGCCTGGACGATCCGGAACACGGCGATGCTCGCCGCCCGGTCACACGTGACGTTTCGCAGATTCGTCTCGAACACGCACGGGATTCCCGTGTTGACCTTGAAGGCCCGCGCCTCGGCCCGCAAGGTTTTCACGAGGCCCAGCTCGTCCAACGGTCCCGGCCGCAGCCGGACCGCGACCTGTCTCACCGATTGGATCGTGGAGGTCACCAGCGCCGACATCGCGTCGAGCTTCGCCCGCACCGGCCGAGTGGGTGTCATCGTGCGGGCGAGCCAGGCCAGTCCCAGCTGCAGGCTCGTGAGTGACTGGCCGAGCTCGTCGTGAATCTCGCGGGCAATCTCGGCCCGCTCGTTCTCGCGCTGGGACTCGAGTCCTGCCGCGAGCGCCCGCAATTGATCGCGCGTCCGCTCGAGATCCGTCTCCGCCCGTATCAAACGGACCAGCATGACATGGCGGTCACCGACGATCGCGTCCACCTGATGGGTCCTGAGCGCGTGGAGGACGGCTTCGGCCTCGTGCGTCGCGGGCCTCGGCCGACGGGCGTGCCGGAGCCGGCGACTCATCGCTCGTGGCCGTTCAGTCGGAGCGCGGCAATGACCCGCTTCGTATCGCTCAGGTTGCCCAGCAGCGTGACCACCGGCCCGGGCGCCATCGCGATCAGCGTGGGCGTCACGAGCACGTGATGCGCGAGCGCGACCGCCGCGCTCTTCAACACGTCCACGACTTCGATCGTGTGGCGTCCTTTGAGATGCTTGTCGCACAGCCGAGCCAGGTTCTGCCTGGCTTCCATGGAGTTGCCCTCGCTGCCGGCCACGAAGAGCCGGAAGGCGTACGTCCCACCGCCTGCGGATGCGGATCTCGTCCCGGCGCGTCGGCGTGCTTTCATCACCGGCTGCTAGGCCTTCGCCAGATCGATTCCGCGGCTCGTAATCCGGAAATCATGGACCCGTTCAGAGTGCTTCGAGCCTCGTGACTTCGTCACGATCAACTGGCGCTTCGTCACACGGTCGGCCGGAAGCTGGCGGAGCACGACGACCGTATCGATGATGGAGGAAATGCCGATGCCGCTGATCTCGGAGACGACGTCCGCGCTGGTGGCCTGGTTGACGTAGATACAGGTGATCCCGCGCTGCTTACAGGCGTCCAGCACGCGCATCAGGTATTCGAAGGCCGCATGCTTGGTCCCCATCCGCTCGCATGCCGAGATCGCATCCACGATCACGTGCTCGGGGTGAAACGCATCGAGCGCGTGCAGGGCCCGAAACAAGTGCTCTTCCACGCCAGTCGCTTCCGGCATATAGGACTGGACCCTCAGCAGTCCGGTCGTGATCGGCGGCTGCAGGCGCAGGCCCACGCTCCGCATGTTGCTGACCATCGACTCCGGCGACTCCTCGAAATTGAGATACAGCACGCGCTCGCCGCGCCGACACGCCGCCGCGGCAAACATGCAGGCCAGGGTGGTCTTGCCCGCGCCGGCCGTCCCCGCGATCAGGATGCCGGTGCCGCGCTTGTAGCCACCGGCAAGGATGTGATCCAGCCCGGCCTGGCCGCTGGACACCATGGCGCCGGGCGGGCGGTGCTGCAACACGCTGCTCGTAATCGGGACGACGGTGATGCCGCTGTCCCCGATGATGAACGGATATTCGTTGCGGCCGTATCCCGAGCCACGATACTTGACCACTCGCAAGCGGCGCGTGGTCACCTGAAGCGTGACGCGCTGATCGACGTGGATCACGCAATCCGCCATGAAATCCAGAAATGAATACTGGGACTCCCCCTCCTGGGGGTCAGCCTTGACCGTCATGATGGCGGTCAGTCCCCGGTCCAGCAGCCACTCGTGCAGCGCACTCAATTCGCGGCGCTCGCGCAAGGGGTTGCCGTACAGGTGTATCAGGGCGTCCACCGCATCGAACACGATGCGCCGGGCGCCCAGGGCTTTGACCTGCTGATCGAGAATGGCCAGCAGGCCCTTGATCGAGAAGTCGCCGGAGATCACGGCGTCCGGATGCATGCGCGCATCCAGAAGGAAGAGCCGCTTGTTCCGCTCCATCGACGGCACGTCCCATCCCAGGCTCGCGACGTTCTGCCGCACGGCGGCGGCGCGTTCCTCGAACAGCACCAGGATGCCCGGCTCGCCGGCACCGGCGCCGTGCAGCAGGCACTGCAGGGCAATGAGGCTCTTGCCGCTGCCGGCCCCGCCGCTGAGCAGCGTCATTCGCCCGGCAGGCAGCCCGCCGCGTAACACCTCATCCAGCCCGGCCACGCCGGTCGGGACTTTCGCAAGGTCCCGCGTCTTGCTCCGCGGTGCTGCCGGGCGGATCGCTCGCGCCTTGTGTCCCGACGTCTGCGCCAGGCTCATCGCGTCATCTCTGCGGCGACGTGTCTCCCCGGTCTTTTCGAGGACGGTGCCCCCCGTCCAAGGGCGACGCCACGATGCAGGGCATAGCGGATCAGTTCAGCGCGGGTCTTCAGCCCCAGCTTCCGCATCAAGCCGGCTCGATGGGTTTCGATCGCGCGTGCACCTACCTTCAGCCGGTCCGCGATGTCTCGGCTGCTCGCCCCCTCCACCACCAGCCGCAACACCGATCGCTCGCGGGGTGTCAGCGTGGCATACGGATCCGCCGGACCAGTCCGAGGCGTACGCAGCGCCGATCCCTGGAACGCATAGGAGTCCTTGGACGCCTCGAAGATCACGGGGCTCAGGTAGCGATGACCGGCCAGCGTTTCCTGTATGGCCTGGAACAGCTCGGCGCCGCTCGATTCCTTCGCGACATACCCCGCCGCACCGTTTCTGAAGGCTTCGAGGACATACGCCTCGTCCCGGTACATGGACAGCACGATCAGGCGGGTGTTCGTTTTCAGGCGCGAGACCTGGCTCGTGAGTTGCAGCCCGTTGACCCCTGGCATCATCAGATCGGCGATGAGCACCGCCGGCTGCCGCCGCTTGACCAGTTCGATCGCCTCGCGCCCATCGGAGGCTTCACCCACCACTTCAAACAGCGGATTCGACTCCAGCAAGGTGCGCAGTCCCTGTCGCACGATTGCGTGGTCGTCCGCCAGTACGATAGTCACCATCGGGTTCTCCCCCCGGACGCCGCCCGGAATCCACACGCCCACCACCTCATCCCGAACCTCAAAATAGACCCCCCTGGCGCGAGACGTCTGTGCTGTTTTGAACAGCCCCCCCGAACGCGATGTTTCGCGCCCGGCTGGCCCCCTGGGGTCGCGGGATCAGACAGCCGGGGGGAGGGCCTACCGTTTGATTCGGACCGAGCGCAGCATCTGGTGGAACGCGCCTTCGTAGCGCAGGAATTCGCGCTCGGGGGCGGTGAACACCAGGAACAGCAGGCCCTCGGGGCTGTCCACGGTCACCAGCCAGTCGGTCTCGCGACCGCCGACGGGTGAGTCGTTCGACAGGTAGGTCGACAGCGCCCGGTCGCCGTCCACGCGGGTGACCTCGCGATAGCGAATCACGCGCATGCTCCGATTCGACAGGCGCAGCTCCTGGACGAGCTCGTCGGTGGACTGATCCAGCCCGGACTCCTGCGCGGCGGCTTGCCCGCCCCCGGGGCCCTGGAGCCGCTGGCCGTAGCTGTCCCGGCGCGGCACGAAGATGTTCACGATGACGCCGTACGCCAGCGCCTGGTTGCCTTGCGCATCGTCGACGAGGCCGTTGCGGGGCGTGATGGTCATCGCGTCGCCCTGCCCGTGCACCTGCCAGTTGTCGGGGTGGCTGAGGCGCAGCAATGAATTCTCGGCGGCCACGAAGCGCTCCGACGGCCGGTCGGTTGGCGTGCCGGTCCTCGATGAGCCCGGCTGGCTGCGATCCGCGGACGACTGCGGCTGGGCTTTGGCGGGTGGCCCCGCCAACGACTGGACGTACCGCTTGATCTCGGTGAATTGCCTGGAATTGTCGTTGGAACCACGCCGTCCCCCGCCGAGCGCGTCCACTTCCTGGTTCACGCGTTCGATGCGGTTGTCCGGGCTCGGGTGGTTGGAGAAGAACTCCACGGGACCGCTGCCCTTCTGCTCGGTCTCGATCTTCTCGAAGAACTGCGCCATGGCGCGCGGGTCGTACCCTGAATCGTACAGAATCTGCGTCCCCATGATGTCGGCCTGGCTTTCGGCCGTGCGCGAATACTTCAGCAGGATCGAATTCACGGCGAAGCTCGCGCCGAGCTGGGCCAGCGCGGACTTGGTGGAGTTGCTGCCGATGATGCCGCCCAGGATCGCCAGCGGCAGCTGTGCCGCCGAGGCCTTGCTGGCCTGGTTGGTGCCGTGGCGCAGTGCCACGTGGGAGATTTCATGGGCCAGTACGCCCGACAGTTGCGATTCGTCGTCGGCGGCGTCAATCACCCCGCGGTTGATGTAGATGGGTCCGCCGGGGAGCGCGAACGCGTTGATCGCCCGGTCGTTCACGACCTTGAAGCGATAGGGATACTTCTCGCCCGGCGCCTTGACGGCGAGCCGCCGGCCCAGGTCGTTCGCGTAGTTGTCCACACGCGAATTGCCCAGCATGGGCAATTGCCGCTCGGCGTCCGGTGACACCTGCTGGCCCACCTCGACGTCCTGCTGCGGCGAGAACATGTTCCAGCCGGGTTTGAGCACCGTCCGACCGTCTGCCGCCCAGACTGCCGCGGTCAGAACAAGCGCCAGAGCCCCCACTGCGCCGAGAGCGCCAAGCGCGTTGAGGTCTTTTCGGTTCATGCGTGCCTCCGGAAGAATCGTAGCCAGGGTGGTGAGCCACGTCAGTTCTCTTGTGGACACCTGCATCGCCTCGGTGTGGCAGCCGCGAGGCCAACCCGTTGCGAGTCCCATCCAGCTGCGGTATCGTAGTCGTCAGGGGCCTCACTCATGAGACCGCGGAAACCGTCCCTCGGACCGAACACGCGGCGCGGGTTCGATACGGAGGTGTATCTCGAATCGACCGGCCCCGCACGAACGCTTGCGGAATACCGGGCGGGAGCGGTCGCCTTCTCACAAGGCGACCCCGGCAACGACATCCGGTACATCCAGAAGGGCTCGATCAAGCTCTCGGTGATCTCTCGAGGCGGCAAAGAGGCCGTCGTCGCGATGCTGGGCCCCGGCGACTTTTTCGGCGAGGGTGCCCTCGCCGGTCAAACCGTTCGCATCGAGACGGCGACTGCCGTGGTGGCGAGCCGAGTGCTGATCATCGAGAAGGAGGCGATGGTCCGGCTGCTCCACGAGGAGACGGCGTTCTCGGACCGCTTCATCTCCCACATGCTGACCCGCAACATGCGCATCGAAGCGGACCTCGTCGATCAGCTCTTCAACTCCAGCGAAAAGCGGCTTGCCCGGACGCTGTTGCTGCTGGCGCGCTACGGCCAGCCCAATCCCCCGCGAACGCTGCCGAAGATCTCTCAGGAGACGCTCGCGGAAATGGTCGGGACGACCCGCTCGCGCGTGAACTTCTTCATGAACAAATTCAGGAAGCTCGGGTTCATCGAATACAACGGCGGCCTCAAGATCAACAGCGCCCTGCTCAGCATCGTCCTGCACGACTGATTCACTCAGCTCATTCGTCACGCGTGGTCGTGCGCAACACTCGACGCACACCGACGCGGGTCCTCGTCGAGCCTGTCTGGTTTTGAACAGCCAGACGATTCGCGCCCACCTATCATCGCCCGTAGAGTGTTCGGGCTCGACAACCGTCGTCCACCACGCACACCAGAGAAGGCCCCAGCGATGTTCGTCACACGGCAGAACCGTAATTCACCCTTCAACGCCGACCGGGGCGCCCTGACGTTCGCCATGCGCCAGCTCGGGCTCGCCGCTTCGCTTGCGGCTGCCCTTCTGTGTAATCCGAGCCAAGGGCTTGCGGGATCGCCACTCTTGCGCGACGCGACGATAGAGTCGCACGATCGATTGTTCTTCCCCCATCCGGCGCTGGGACTGCTGGAGCAGGACATGAAACCAGACGTTGTGGACTTCGCGGACGCGGTGCTCCGCCAAGGGCGGGACACCGACGCGATGCCCGATGAGTTCAGGCCCATGCCTGCCTCATTCACTGGCGACGACGACTTCTTCATCCCGACGGTCGGTGACGACGGCGCGGCCCCGGCCCAGATTCCCGAGCCCCTGACGCTGGTCTTGCTTGGTTTCGGCCTCTTCGGGGCGGCCGCGTGGACGAAGGGACGGAAGGTCTCGTCCACACGGTCCGGGCGTAAATAGTACACGTAGGACGTAGTGTCCGGCTTCAGCCGGACCGTGCGGTCTCAGCGCGGCTCCGGTGCGATCGCGGTCTCGGTCTGCACGCCGAACCGGCGGAAGTTGCTGTAGGTCGCCACACCGTCAGGGTTCTCGGTCCGCATCAGTTCGGGAACCATGATCTGCAGGCGTTGATCCAGCCTGAACCGCGTCACGACGGTCATCGTCGACCGGCCGCCGCCCAACTGGAGCTCCGTCTGCAGGATGCGCCCGGTCCCTTCTTCGATCCACGCGGTCCCGCGGGCCGGAACGTCCAGGTCGCCAAGGGGCCCGGCACGCAGCAGCGTCGGCCTCCCCGTCTCGACGAACGCGACCGCCTTCACCGCCGCCGGCCAGTCGGGCCCGGCGTCGTTCACGGTGAGCTCGAAGCGCGACTGAAAGTCGGCCTGGAGGAACGCGAGCACGAAGATCGGATTGAGCGCCGGCGGCACGTGCGCCTCGGCGGCCACCGCAATCTGTCTGACCCGTTCGCGAATCAGCGTGATCGGCTTCAGGAACAGCTCCTCCCGCCGCTCCTGCCGGTCCGGCAGCGCCGCCCCGTTGACGTGCGTGACTTCACGAAAGGAGAGCAGGTCGCGATCGGACCCCGGATACAGCACCAGCCAGAAGTCCGATGTCACCCGCCGGTTCGGACCGGTGAGGGTGAAGTCTTCCTGGGCCACGATGTTCGACAAGCCGCCGACAACGGTCCCGACATACGCGGCCGCCCGCCGCCGCATCTCCGGAGACACCGCCACGCCGCGCACTCGCTCCACCGGCCGGGGCAGGGAGGAGTCGCCAGGCTCGAGCACGAACGGCCGGGACAGGACGCGAAGCGCCCGGCCGCCGCGACGAACCGTCGCGCGTGCGAGGTAGCGTCCCGGCAGCACGGCCGCCTCGACAACTCCGGACGCGGCGCGCCACGCCGGCTGCGATCCGGCGCCGATGTTCAGCATCTGCGTGGTGAGCGGTGGCGTGGCCTCCCCTTCGGCGATCTCGAAGCTGACCGCCAGTTCACCGGGATCGCCATCGGTCAGATAGAGCTCGAGGTAGCCGGCGACGCGACCGGTCCTCACGTACGGCTCGACACTGGGATGCAGCACCTCGCCTTCGGCCGGCACATTGCCGATGATCAAGTCGCTGGTCTTCAGGTCGTCGTGCGTGAGGCTCTCGAGCGTGACGGGGTGCACCACCGTGCCGCGGCGGCCTTCTGCGTCCACGACGCCGAACCGCAGAGCGTAGGCGCCCGGATCGATGCCGAGCGCCGTGTCGAAGTGCAGCGGCTCGTTGGCGCCGCCGGGCGTCAGTCCCAGACGTCTCCCCAGCGAGGCCACCACGCGGTTCTCTTCGTTCATCACCACGTAGCCGACCGAGAACTCGCCGGCCGGCGTGCCGGGCTGCCCGATCTGGGCGGCAACGTGTAACCGGTACTTCCCGGTCGTGGCGTCCCGCTGCGCGAACGTCGAGATCCGCAGCGGCACCCCCGGGATCGCCATGGGCGACGACAGCGCGTCGCGAAGGATCTCCTCCCTCGGACGCGACGCGTTGATCGCCGACGTGGCCACGAATGTCCGGCTCGATCGCACCGTCACTCCGCGCCGCTTCACCTCGACGCCGAGGCGCTGCCGATCCGGGTCGCCTGGCTGCCGCCGCACCGCCACGACGTACCAGGCGGACAACTCCGACGCCAGCCGGTCGAAGATCCCCTGGCCGTTGCCGGCGATGGCCCGAATGAAGGAGCCGCCCGTCCGGTCGGCCACGGTCTCCAGCCCCTGCAGCTCGAGCGCCCGACCCTGGAGCGTCATCGACGACTGGCCGTTGGGCAAGTCCCTGATCTCGGTTTCACGCTGTGGCTCGACCGCGACGACGGTGATCGATGTGCGCGCGTCGGCGGCGAGCCGGATCACGTCGCTGAGCAGCGTGAAGTCCTCGAGCATGAGGCCCGCGGAAATGAGGATGAGCGACTTGGGACCCTCGATCGGGATGAGCTCGGCGAGAAACGACTCCAGCCGGCGCAGCGAGATGTTCGTGTTCTGCCTGGCCTCCGTCGTCATGATCACCGACTCGCTCGTGACGTAGACCACGCACTGGACTATCTCGAGCGGGTCCAGTTCCTCGAACGTCATCCCCATGCAACCGCGATCGAGCACGCGTCTGGTCACCGGGCCAAGGCCATTCGGGTTCGAGGGGTCGTTCGTGGTCCTCTCCTTGCCGCCGATTTCCAGCGCCTCCCACAGTTGGAGTTGGGAGATCTCGGCGGGATGAGACCTTTGAGGCTGCCCGACGATGCCTTCCATGGCCTTACGCAGGCGCGCTCGATCGGTGGTGAAGTCCATGCGGGGGCCCGGTTCGGGGAACGCGAGGAACGCCGCGTGATCCTGCGGTGTCAGCCCGTCGACGAACCGTGATGCCGTGCGGAGAAGAGGCGTGATGGATCCAGGGACGATGAGCGTCTGATCGACCGCAATCACCACACGGCGGCCGTTGGCGGCCGTGAGATTGCTCGTCACCAGCGAGCCGGCCGGACCTGCCGGCGGCGGCGCTGTGGGCTGGGTGCGATCGACCTTGACGAGCTCCGCGGAGACCACGTCGCGCGGCTGGCCATCGACCTTCACCGTGAAGTCGCGTGCGCGCAGATCTTCCACCGGTTGTCCCCGCCCATCGTGGACGGCGACGTCGACGGTGATCAGATCGACTCCCGACCGGAACGTCGGCCGGGAACCCTGCGCGTCCTGTGCCGCGTGACCGGCCGGCGCCGTGAGGGCGGAGATGACCGTCAGACAGGCGAAAAGCTTCCGCATGGCCGTGCCGTGTTCGAGTCTAAACCGAGATGAGGTCGCGCGGCTCGTCGAAACTGGATCCGCTAATCCGGCGGGGATCCGAGGCTACCGGCCGAACGACGCCTCGAGATCGGCGTACGTGACGCCGAACCCGCGAAGCGTCTCGGCCGGGCGATCGCCGTTGGCCAGGGCGTACAGGAGTTGGGTCCAGCTGAGATTCGGGCGATCGATGATCGCCTTCACCGCCACGAGGCTTTCGTCGTAGGCCACGATCGCACCGGCCGGCGTGAGACGTGAGAAGCCCTGCTCGAGCTGGTCGAGCGGGATCCGGCGTCCGTGAGCCTGCAGCCGCCGCCGCGCCGCCTGCGCGTCGGCGCCCTCGAAGTACTGGGCAAGCCCCTCGTGCAGCCAGGCCGGGACGCCCCGAGGCGCAATGGACGTCACAATCGCGTGTGTCAGTTCGTGGACCAGCACGCTCTCGAAGAGCGCCGGCGCGCGCGCGGCGCCGGCAACGGGAATGCGGATCCGCCCGTCGTACAAGCCGTCCGACCATTCGGGCGCACGCGTGATATCGCGAAACTGTTTCTCCGTGTAGAGAATCACCGCGATCGAGTTCGACGGGTACGCGCCGAGCGTCTGGCCAATCCGCCAGAAGGCGGTGTTGAGCGCGTCGGTCGTGCGGGCGGCCACCACCGCGTCGGTCCGTCCTTCGAACATCACCCTGAAACGATCCTGGCGACGCTCGGTGAGCGTGCTGTGCACGACGGCTTCCTCACGCCACGTCCGGAGTCTGGCCGTCAGATCCTGATTGCCTGGCGCGAAGGTCAACGCGGTCTCGTACGTCTTGATCGCCTGGTCGAGATCGCCTTCACGGTAGACGATCTCACCGAGGAGCAGCGAGGCGGGCGTGAAGCGGGGATTCACGTCGAGCGCGCGTCGCAATCTCGGCTTCGCATCGGAGGAGCGATCCTGAAGGTGCGCCGCTACGCTTGCGCCGAACAGGAGGACCGGTTCATCTCGCTGAGCGTGTAGATGTTCTTACCGTCGACGAGCACGTACATCGCGTCGTGCGCGATGACGCAGGCCTTGACGCATTCGGCGTCGGTCGGCCCCATCCGCATCTGGGCATGACTGCCGGCTGCGCACAGGTGGTCCGTGATGGTGCCGGTGAACGTCTGTGTGCCCTGGACTGCGGAGAGTCCGGCAACCGCGAGGAGACCCACCACCAGAGTGCGTGTCATTCCTGAAATTGTAGCTTACGAAGCCCTATCCGCCGACGCCGCGACTGGCCGACGGAACGAACTCTACAGTGTTGCCCTTCGTGCCGAATTACGGCATGTCGAGCTCTTCGCAGAACCGGATGAACGGCAGTACGGTGGCTTTGCCGGTCGAGAAGTACTTCTCGCGGGCGTGCACCTGGTAGAAACGGGGGATCGGCGTTCGCTCGGCGAAATACCGGATGGCGCTGCCGATGGCCTTCTCACCAGACTTGCATTCGACTGCGAACAGCGGCGTGCGGTTCTTCAGCACGACGAAATCCACTTCCCGCTTGTCCGTATCGCGCAGGTAGCGGAGCTCCATGGCATGGCCCTCA
>Ga0209640_10001131_pt1 | contig 22134 bp, 13 predicted proteins | sample RifCSP10_1_FD_184018 | JGI IMG/M metagenome (GOLD analysis project Ga0209640, IMG submission 184018) | Soil microbial communities from Rifle, Colorado - Rifle CSP2_sed 10_1 (SPAdes) (version 2) | ecosystem: Environmental > Terrestrial > Deep subsurface > Rock core/Sediment | place: Rifle...
GGATTGGGGTAGTTTGCGTGAAGGACAAACTTCACCGGAATTCCACCATCTTGGCCGTGCACAGCGAGTGGACCCGCGTAGGTCATTTTGATTGACCTGCCATTTCGGGGACGTGTCGAGTCCGGATAACCGAATTGATTGAGAAGCAGCCAACCACTCGTCGAACTGGCCTGCATCGCAACTTCACCCTGCGTTTCCAAGCCCGTTGTTCCGACATCAAGATACTTGAATGTTACGGAACTATCAGCTCTGTCTAAAACAATCTGGAACGTGGTTGTTGTGTCGATTGCAGAGTTAAAGTTTCCGACACGGTTATACTGAATGATCAACTGTGTTCCAACTTGTTTATACCAGACTGAACCGTGGCCGCCAGGCGCCAAATAGAGATCGTTCCAGAAACCTGCGACAAAGTTTCGGGGGGCTGTGCCTGGAATAGCAAAACTCGCAAAACTGCCGGTACGAGTCTGATTAGAATTTACCCAGACAGTATCGGTCGCAGTGCCTGTAAGGCCCAAACCACCGTTTGCACTGACCCAGACATACTGCATCGTATCACGTCCGAAGAAATTGAAATTGCCACCTATAGATACAGGACCTGCAGTGCCATCGTCATCGGCCCCGGTGCCTTGAAACGCACTACCCGGAAGCTCCGTCGCACCTTCCGCTCCGGCAAGATCGGTAAACGTAAACGGCGGAAATGTCGTCGTGTAACCAAACTGATTCAGACTAAAAACGCGGTAGGTCCTCACTCCAGAGGTAGATGTATGATTATTAACATCAGTTGCCGTGACGTAATAATTAACGCTAGTACCCAGGATCTGTCCAGGGATATGCCCTACCCATACACCGCTGCTTTCTACCATAGCAACCTGTGAAGACGGACCACCAATCACACTGTAATGCAACGAAGCGATGATACCAGTATCGCTGGGTGTGATACAATTAGAATCGTAGGCATACATTCTCACGGCTTGCTCGCTTGTATCGGCCATAAATGATGGTCCGACGATGGATACGATCGTCGGAGGAGGATCAATGAGGGGAGGTGGAACGCGAAGTACATACCAGATGAACATATCAAACTCACGCGACCACCAACCGGGCTCGGTAACAGCCGTACGTCCAAAATAGTAGTACTTCATGAACCTGAACGGCGTTTCAGGACCGCTTGCCCGCATAACTGCATTTGACGATGTTCCGCTGCCCTGAAATTTTGTCTTTTGTACTGTGATGATGATTGAATCACCGGCAGTCACCTCGGGCTCATAGCCAAGATTCATCATCGCTGTGCCGACGATACTAAAAGAATTCGGCCAGGGAACGAGGTGCGGTCCCCACAACGGATCACCGATAATATTGTGTGTGCCAGCGGAACCTGGAACATAGTCACCCGTAGTTTCATTGGGCCACGGCGTGTTCCCTACATGCCCGGTTTGCTCATTTGTGATGTCGTTTGAGTCCGGGAAATATCCCCAATATGTCGCGGCCGTATTACCAGAATTTCGCACCAGACATCTAAGAATACGCAACGTCGCAGTAGTGTCGGAGAACGTATCAGAATTCGTCACAAAATACACAGACTCGATCACACCCGTAAAAGGGACAACGTAGACCATCGCCGAAACGTCACCGGCAGCGTATGCGAAATTGGTGGTATATCGGGATGATTCATAGACGTTCCCGAATGGGAATGCGGCGGAATCACAAGGAACGAGTATCGTGTTCGCGTCAAGATGCGTCTCCGCATTCTTTTCGACAGCTTGTCGCGCGCTTTTCCCTTTCTCCACCGGTATCACATCTCCAAACGGTGAAATCAGAATTCTGTCCTGCGCAAAACCAACAGAACCTGGAAGCACGAAGAGAATCAGTATGTAAAGGTGTTTCATGACGCCCGTCCTTTCTCCCTCGGGAGCTCTAAAACACGAAAACCCCAAACCGCGTTTTCGCTCGGTCTGGGGTTTGAAGATCCGTGTCGTCCATCGCCACATGGCGACCTTACAGATTGTAGCTCAAATATACATCATCGAACTGAAGTTGTCAAATCACGTTGAATTGTCCTTGAATGTACTCACTCAGCCAACTACGCCTCGATTTGTGGTCCAGTTCGTCCTCCTCTTGGCGCGTTCATCAGAATTGCGCAGTAAAACCAAGATATGCTCGTCTACCAATTAAATACCCACCCGGATCGCCAAGCTCGCCGCCTATGCGAGCGTTCGAGTCCATCCATCGTACGTTCTTCTCGTTCGTCAGATTCCTCACGTCCAAGTAGAAAGTTACTCGCGAATTCGGCCACCAACCGAATGTAAAATACTTCGACAGCTTGAGATCGATGTTTGAATTGCCCGGCATTCTTGCGTTGTTCGCGGCAAACAGTCCGCCGTCGATTGGATCGAACCCGGTGCTTGTGGGATAATTCGTGTACGGACGTCCGGAATGTGCTTCTGCAACAACAGTCAGGTCTAAATCCCATGGCGTGCTCACAGTCGTAACGAGCTTAAGCGAATGACGCTCATCCCAGCTTAACGGATAGACGCGAATCGCGGGGGGCAAGCCGTATTGCGCAACGTAGAACCCGTCGTACGCGTTTACACTCGTTCCTTCAGCGTCCATGAGTGTGTACGACAATTCGCCGGTGAGCCATTCGCCCCGTTCACGCGCCACGACAATCTCAAGTCCTGTCGCCTCCGCAAACGGATTGTTTACAAACTCGGCAAATCCGAACGTACCGGCAACTTTGCTGTCACCGGAAATAAACGTCTTGGTGTCGATTTGATTTGTCATCTCCTTTTTGAAGTAGGTCGCCGACACAACGATGTTGTGCTTGAAACTGTACTTTACACTGATCTCGTAGGACTTTGTCCGTTCGGGTTCGAGGTCCGGGTTACCCGTCAGCGCACCGACGCCGCGTGCAAGCCCCGCGCGATCAAGTCCCGTGTACAAATAGTCGAAGAGCGGATATTGGATGTACCAGCCGAGGTTGATAAACAGGTATCCGTTTTCCGCTAACTGCATCGCTGCGCCGAGACGGGGACTGAATTGTTGCTTCAAGCTCGCTTTGACTTCCGGTTTATGTGGATTCGCGTAGGATGTATCGGAGATGGGTATTTCCTCGATCGCCGGGCGGGTCGCCGTAGGATTAAGGAAGTCATACCGCAGGCCTACGTTTATGAGAACTCCTTGATTGGCAAGATCAATTTTGTCCTGCACATAGAGCGAGCCTTGCCGGGGGTGATACGTATACGCCGAGTTGAAATTTAACTGCGGCTCATTCACAAGCGGCTTGCCAAAGTAGGTTTTGCGTGGCTCGTACTTTACAAGATCGGAGTTGATATTGTAGTACACGAAATCGCCGCCGAACTTCAGCAAGTGTTCGTCGGCCAGTTTCCAGACACCATCGAAGCGCGCCATGTAACTTTCTTGCGTTGTTCTGCTCCACCACGCACGTTGCCCATCCACAATATAACGCAGGAAGAAATCATATTGGTATGGCTCACTATCGACGTAATCGCCCTTCGCCCCTTCACCGATGCTGTTCTTTAGATGAAACTTGCTGAGACTCGCGGTATAGAAGAAATCGTCGGAAACCGTATGCGAGAGAATTGCCGCTACGCGATACGATCTGCGATTCTCGGGGGGGAGACCGGCCAGATTGAAACGCCAATTGAACTCATAATCGTGCCACATTCGATCCGAAAATAACACTTGGCCGCCAAGTCTGAGTGTCGGAGAGAATAGATAATCGAGTTTTGCAAACCCGCTCCACGTTTTATCATACGTACCCGAGAAGAAGTATTGCAAATCCTGCCACCAGCGCGTGCCAGTGAAGACGCCGTTCAACGATCCAAGGTAAAACAACTTATCTTCCACAAGAGGACCCGAGCCGGAGACTTCGAACTCATTCGATTTGCTCACTTGCGTCCCGCCGAAGAGATTGTCTTTTACACCCTTCACGGAGAACCGATGCTCGTTCGTTCCTGTCTTTGTAATGATGTTCACGACACCCGAAAGCGCGTTGCCGTACTCAGCCTCGAACCCACCTGTATGGAGACTGAGACCCATAATGGAACTGTTAGGAATGTCAGTCTTAAATCCACCGGTCATGACATCTTGCACGGGAAGCCCATCGAGCAGATAGACAAGCTCCGTGGTTTTTCCTCCACGCACATTCCCTTCGGCGGTAACGCCGGGCTTCAGTCGAATAACGTCGGTCACCTTATCGAGAGGCATCAATATAATCTCTTGACTCGTGACAGTGAAGGTTGTGCCCGTAATGTCGCGCTGGATAAGAGGCTTTTCCTGTACGACAATCACTTCGTCCAACTTCACATCGGACTGCTCAAGCTGGATGTCGAGCTTGGTGCGGAGGTCGGGATTGATGACAACGTTCTTGAGCGTGAGCGATTTGTAGCCGATGTGACTGAACCGGACTTCATACGCCCCGGCACGAACGTTTTGAATTTCAAAATAACCGTTCTTGTCCGTTATGCTGCCGCGTTGCACTTCGACCAGAAAGACATTGACGCCGGGCAGCATTTCGTGGCTCTGTTTTTCTTTCACAGTACCAACAAGAATGCCGTTGGTGCCTGCGTATACGCGCGCAACAAGAAGAACCAACGCCAGCATGACGACAGGATGTTGTTTCATAGCAGACCTCAAGGATCACCTATCATTTTTTCTCTGGGGCTGTCCCCAAAGAAACTTCAACGTTCATTATTCCATGCCTGCGGCAGGCAAGCTTGTTCTCCGAAGGAGTCCTTCGGACAAGATTCGATACTCACGTGAATAATGAATATCGAACAAGGAATGTTGAATGATGAAGGACATAATATTGACCTCTCAAGCATATTTCTTCCTCCCCTACAAGGTGAGGCCGGGTGGGGTCAAATCTTTGCTGCTGTCCAGCGCATGTTGACCTCTCCTGTCCTCTCCTCGGAGGAGAGGAACGAGGCTTTGGCCGATGCCATGATGCAAGTGTTTTGGGTAACCTTCCAGCCTGCCATTGCAGGCTCATCAGGGCACAACAACAACAAGCGGAGCCGTTATTTGGTAGGGCCATTGGATGACCCCGAAGTCAAGGATTTCCTGAAGACTGTACCACCACGTTCCGCGTGACACGGTAGTGTCAACGTATGAATAATAGTTGCGTCGGTACGTCGTTCCATTGCCCCGGACAAACCCAATTGGCGAGTACTGGGGATCGCCGAAGAGCGATTTCTGGACGACAAACCCATAACTCTTGACTTCCTGCGCCGTCTCCCATTGCACAAGCACGTTCCCGTTTCCCACAGTACCTTGCATGTTTTCTATCTCCGTGTGAACGACGGCAGAGGGAAAACGTACCCTGATGAAGTACGCGAGCATGAATCGCGCACGGAGAGTTGGCAGCGAATCCACATATTTGAACAAGCGTACCTTCGCTGTTGCCTCGAACAACATCGAATCCGAGAGAAAATAATCCTGCTGTGGTTCACTGTGCAGCCTCATGTTTCCATAATTCCAGAACCGCGTTCCGTCCAATGTTCTGTGGTCGCCGCCAATAAGTATGCGTACAGACGAATCGGGCGGGAGCGTGAGCAAGGCGCCGTCCAACAATTCATAGTTCAGCACATTGTTCCTATTGCCGTGGATATGGCCGCGCTTGTCCGGCTGGTTTACCAGCCACATATCGATATCAACCTGTATATCTTCCTGCCCTTGCAGCACTTCGACATACGTATTCTTGATCGAAATCAGGAAATTGCCGACGAGTCCTACCGCGACAGTATCGCCTTCGGGAAATACAACCCTTCCTGAAAGAGGAGAGAACGTTGGCTGAAGGAAGTTCGGTGGATCGTCGCGTGGAGGCAATGACTCGTCGCAGCTACATGCACTCAGTGCAAGTGCAAATGAAAGGAGGAAGAGGAGTGGCTTGTGCTTCTGTAGTCCGCGTACAATCATCGTTCAACACCATCATCGCTATCCGAACCCATGATACATCAACTTGGTTTCATAGTCAAGAAAACTTGATCGGACATTCCCCTCCGAAGGAGTTCTTACGGACAAATCAAGAAACGGAAAAAGCTTGCCACGAAGACACTAAGACACGAAGGATTCACAAAGTTTTTTTTGAGTATGAGAAACTCAGTGATGACTATCTTCAAATTATCGCCATGTTTCAACAGCGGATTTATTTTTGTAAATCCTTAGTGACTTCGTGCCTTTGTGGTTATTTTTTTATGTTTTGTTTTCGGGAATTTCCAAAACTTGACTTCGTGCCCTGAACTTGATACGTTAGCTGCAGCCAAGGGCCGATCCTATACTTCGATGTTTCATGCACTGCTTTTCTGTCAACCTGAGAACTCAAATGTTTCGCGCAGCATTCACGTTTCTATTCTGTCTTATTTCAGGATTGGCCCTATCACAAGCCGTTCGGGAACCGCTGCGTGAACAAGGAGGGCATACTGCTGCACCGCCCACAACAAACCTCAATATCAATAACATTTCCGCCTGGTTTACGTCCAACGGTGAGGAAAATGGTCCCTGTTCTACCAGCGAATGCCTCGCAGGCTTGACCTATCCACGTGGAACAGTCGACGCCGCTTTCTTTGGCGGAATCGTGTGGACGGGACGGCATCATGACAATAGGGTGCCATCCCTCCGGACCGACGGAATTTGGACCGTTTCGGCATTGCAACCCGGAATCATACTTGGTATCCGCACAGGTATTCCTGAGGATCCCTCATCCAGCGGCGCTCGAGCATTTAGAATTAGAAAAGACTATGCTACGGCCAATCTTCGGCAGGACGCTGCAGAAATCAATAACGTAGGTCTTGCCGCAGTGAATGAACTGCAAATCCGCGCTGTGCGCGACCAGTACGAACGAGACTGGCGCGAATGGCCGGCACAGAAAGGGGCGCCCTTCTATGATGCGGACTCGGATGGTGTGTACACTCCCCGCTTCTCCAATGGAAGACCTGCGCTCTATCCAAACGCCGATGAACCGGGCATTGCCGGCGCAGATCAGGTTGTGTGGTTTGCATGCAACGATATCGGTGGATACCGGTGGTGGACAGACGTCGTAACAGGAATCGAATTACAAGTGACGGTGTGGGGATATGCGCGATCCGATGCGCTGGGAAATGTCTTCTTCAAACGACATCGTATGGTGTACAAGGGTTTAGCGACAACTCCGGAAGATGCAACAATTACTGATATGTACATGGGCCAGACGTCAGGTATCGAGCTTGGATATTTTGACGACAACTTCGCCGGTTGCGATACCATCTTGAATTTGGGTTTTGCATACAATGCAACACCCTCTGATCCGTTATATAACGATTTCAATTTGCCACCGCCTGCCGTGGGATATGACGTCGTGCAGGGCCCTCTCGTTCGCGGCGTTGCGGGCGGAGATGTAAACAGGAACGGAATTGACGATGCCTCCGATTATGCCGTCTTCAACTTCAAACGGTTCGGTCCCGGCTTCATCAACTTGCCAATGACAGGCTTTGTCTATGCCCGGAATGATTCGTTTGGCCAATGGCCTGAACTTGGACATGTGGGTACAGAAGCTGTCATCGAATGGAATCAAGCGCTACGCGGTCTTCCAGCCTCGCCAATTGGCCCTCCGGATCCGCTGCCTCTCAACATCCCCGGCACACAAACGCCAACACGCTTTTGGCTGAGCGGCGACCCTGTAAAAAGAACAGGATGGCTTGATGGAATAATTAGTCCACCTTATTGGCGCTGGATAGTTGCATCTACCGGACCGTTCACCATCGCGGTTGGCGACACACAGGAAATAGTCATTGCAGTTGTCGGTGGATTGGGGATGAGCAACATCGGCAGCATCGACATCATGAAGTACAACGATCGTGTTGCACAATCGGCGTTCGACCATTTCTTCCAAATCCCCAAGCCTCCTCCTGCGCCCAACGTGAAGCTCTCCGAGATGACCGGTCAGATACTTCTTGATTGGGGAAGAGATTCAGCAAGCGTCGCTGCAACGGAGAACAGTCTTGAAATCGGCGGGTTTGTGTTCGAGGGATACAACGTCTATCAGTTTGCGGATGCAACAGCCAATCTCTCCACTGCAAAACGCATTGCAACGTTCGATATCGCCAATGGCGTGCGGACCATTTTCAATGAAACGTTCGATAATGCTTCCCGCGGAGTGCTCAAGCTTCCGGTCCAGCTCGGCATCGACTCGGGCATCCAACGCTCGCTGAGAATTTCCTACGATGCGTTCAGAGACAAACCGCTCGCCAACGGGCAAGAGTACTACTTCGCCGTCACCGCCTACAGCTTCACAAACGATGTAACTAATCCTACGCGGTCTCTCGAAAGTGCGCCGCAACTGATCGTCGCAATTCCCGATAGGCCCAACATCGCATTCACACGCACCGACATTGCCAACATTAAAGCCTTCCCCAACCCGTACTACGGCATCAACAGAGCGGAGACCGACTTTCAACACCGCTTCATCACGTTCAATCACCTTGCGGCACGCGCCGTCATCCGCATCGTGAACCTTGCAGGTATTCTTGTCCGAACACTCACGAAGAACGATGCTTCAACACAGTTCTTGCAATGGGATTTGCAGAACGACCAGGGCTTGCCTGCGGCGAGCGGCATCTACATTGCGTACATTGAGCTGCAGGATGCGCAAGGGAATAACTTGGGAACGAAGACGCTGAAGCTGGCAGTGATTCAGTCGGAGTTGATGCTACGATAGAGGCAAGCCAACTCGACTCGCCTCCCTAAAGTTCGTAGAGCCGCTGCATCCCCTTACAGGTGCAACGCCTCTAACGCGAACTACTTACAATTAGGACATTTGTCCGGCTACTTATTTTGGTCAGGACAAATGTCCTTATTTCAGAAGAAGCATCCTCCTCACTTCATGGAACGTCTTTCCGTCGGCACCCCGCGCTTCGAGTTTGTAGAAATACAGACCCGTGGTCACGGGATTGCCCACCGCGTTAACGCCGTCCCACCGGGCTGCATAATATCCTGCGTTCTGGTTCTCATCGGCGAGACGGATAACTTCCTGGCCGAGGACGTTGTAAATTAACTCAGAACGGTTGCGTTCAAATTCGGTAGAGAGAAAAGCACAATAAGTGACACTATTAGAGTAACTCTTCGAACCATGCAATTCATCATCAGAGTATCCATCGCTGCCTCTTGCTATTCCTCGCCTCGTTCGAAAGATAAGAGTTCCCACACGGTATTCATGCGGTCGTCCACGATAGTGTCCATCCATGCCCGGCGCATCCGCACGAGGCCAACGTCGGGAATAAACCAGTAAGTCGTGCCACCGTAGAAATTGCCGATGAACGGATGCTGCTCGACACGAAGTGCCCGTGCAAATGATCCGCCCGGCACATCCACTCTTTCCCGCGCAGTGACTTTCATCGATGCCGGGGGAGAACTTGTCCACTGGCGGCCCACCTCAAGAGGAAGTACAAGCACCATGGAGAGGCTGCGAACGTCAGGCGACCGATAGATCAGAATACTGTCTCCCGATTGAGCAACATACTGCGTGTCGACAGAGTGAGAGTAAGCGTATTGCCAGACTGCGGCAGGGACTCCGTCAGAGAGGAAGGTCGAATCCACGATGCTGACCACGACTGTGTCAGCGCGGTGCTTCATGGAATCGTATATCGCATATCTCCATGTCGAGCCAAGCGACAACGGAAAGTTGCCTGCATCGACCACCTGCTTTCCGAGGTCTGGTTCGTTGCATGAAAACAATTTGGCGAAGCAGAGGATGCTGAACAGTGCGGGATAGGAGTTCATGACTTTTCAGAATTCCGTGAGAGCTCTTTACTTACTTCAACTGCCAAGGATTGTTAACAAAAACAGAAAGGCGAGCCGTTGATGGCTCGCCTTTCCACAAGACGACGAGCCTCGTCGTCCTGCAAGAGTATTACTTCAACAACAAGAGTTTCTTTGTTTGCAAAAATGTTGCTCCGTTTGAGCCAACTGCTTCGAGTTTGTAGAGATATACACCGCTGGCAACATTTGCCCCTGTGCTGTTTGTTCCATTCCAGATTGCTGCATGATAACCGGGGGCCTGGATGCCGTCCACTAATCGTCTGACCTCTTGTCCCAGTTGGTTGAAGATCGCCAGTGTGATGCGGCTTTGCTCAGGCACGCCGTAGCGTATCTGCGTCATCGGGTTGAAGGGATTCGGATAATTTTGATCCAGGGTGTAATGTGTCGGCGGCATACTGGAAGCAAGCTCCTGCACGCCGACGGTGAAGGTATCGGGGTACATCGCTATGGCTTGAACGGAGGAAATACCCATCGAGCCTATCAATGTTCCAACACCCGTCGTCGTGTTTATCCGAATCAGTTGGTTTGTCGTTGCCCCGGTCCCTGTAACGCCAAAGAGGTTCCCGCGGCTGTTAAACATGATGTCGGCTGTTGACCCTTGTCCCGTATTCCCAATCAGAGTAGGCGTACCAGATGGAAGACTAATTTTATAGATGTTGCCGGAGGTACGCACTGAAGCCCACAACTCACCGGTGAGAGGGTGGAAATCAAGGCCGCCGATGTTTAGTCCCGTCGTTGCCACGCGTGTGGTATCTCCGGTAGTCATGTTAATCCTATACACCGGTCCAGCGATGTTGGCAACGTACAAAGTGTCTCCGCGGAACGCCATCCCTTTTAGTATTATGCCTTTCACGGCCAGCAAAGGATGGGCATCTCCTCCTGTACTATTGATGCGCATGAGCACATAACTGGCATTTGTGGTCGTGGGGATGAGTCCCAGAATCTCATGTGTGGTTGGATGAACGCGAACACTTACTGCCTGCGTGTACCCTGAACCGTACGCGCCGACAGGTGTAACAGCGGCTGTTGAAGTGTCGACGGTGAATAATCGACTGCCTGCCCCTGTTCCTGTTGTCGCGTACATGATACCGCGTACAGCCGGGTTGACAACGAACGCCGTTGCTGAAACCCTGATAGTAGCCGTTGGGTTCAGTGGGTCGTTGCTCGTGATAATAAGAGAGTCCGAGTAATTGCCCGGTGCTTGCGCCAGGAAATTGACACCAAAGGTTCCCGATCCCGTTGGTATTCTCCACGGAAGTGCGGGCGCATTGATCAAGACGAATGGAGAGCCAGGCCCCGAAATATTCGAGATGATCAGCGTATCAGCACCGTTACTTTGGACAATCACTGTAGCGGTATCGCTCCTTTGGCCAGGGCCAACCTCCGTCGATCGTAACGTAAATGATGTTCGTGGGACATTCATAAAAATACTTTGTACAGTGTCGATCTTCACTTTTCCAACCCATGTACCCCAGTTGTTGACTGGAGAGGCGGCATACTGCGTGAATGCCCAAACAGCGTTACTGTCAATTGGGTCTAACGCTATTCCCATATAATCACCCCATCGACTACCTGAATAGGAAGCCTCACCGTTCTTTAATATGACGCTTGACGACAATCCAGGAGGGTCAGTGTTCTTGCGTCCCGATACGTAAGCGCCGATATATTCTGTTGCGGACGAGCGGCTGTACGTGATCACGAGGTTCTTATCAGCATCGGGCATGATCTCAGGATAGTAGTGCCAATAGCCCTGCAGACCCATAACGACATCTTCCAGATTGCTGTTTGTGTAGGGATTCAAGCGCATGTAGTGTATCGCAGAATTAGCATTGTTGAGTGGATTCGCCACGGAATGCACTGCCCACAATGAGCTATCGCGGTACACAACAACCCCCCAGAGTGCAGTTCCCCCTCCATTGAAAGTTGTCCCGCCACCTAATTGGGCGGGGACACTCGTTGGTGATGTGTAAGCAACAACCGGAACGTTAACCCCGGTGATGGTAGGGCTTGTAAGAGGGTTGCTCAGCCCGAAAATTGAAAAGAACGTGCCGGGCAAATAAGGAGAAGCAAGCACAAGAAATTCTACCCCAGGGTGCCCAAAGGTAATAGCAGGTTCCAGGAAATCGGGAGCGACACTGACATCGTCAGGATTTTTAAAATCCCAAAAATCTGTCCATGTTACCGGTCCCGCAGTGTTTGCATAGAGCTGAGCTTTGCCTACAATGCGAAGTTTAGAGTACTGTCGTGCACCGGCAAATTCTCTACTTGATACATAAAGGGCTTGATCGTCAAATCCGAGTTTGGGATGATCGCTGAAATTCGCAGTTACCGAATCTCCAAGTAATTCCCCCCGAAGCGACCAATTGTACCATGTTCCGAGTGGATTGTCGTCGTCAGAGACGGAGACGAGTATAGGAGTGGTGAGTTGGGCGGCATCTATTCCTATCATGACCCAACGGTTTGCAAAATGATCGTAAATGACCCTTGGGTCGCTAAAAGCAAGACCCGGCCGTACATTCGAAAACCATGAGCTCAAACTAATTGTCTTGAGAACATTTCCACTCTTATCCCAGATTCGAAAAGTGGAGTTCACGCATGCCAGCACATGATTAGGCCCAACCGCAATAATAGGGTCGGGTGGTAAGAAGTTTGTTTGGGATATGCCCCGAAAATTCTGTAGGACAACAGGTCGACCTGCCGTGTTTATTAAGGAACGTAATCCTCTGTCTTCAAAGTAATTTGAGCCTTCTGGCCCTTTTGGCGGCATCACGTTTTTAGGTGGCGCATGTGGGGGATCGACCGGTCGAAGTGGAACCTCTTTTATTCCTTGTTCAACGGTCGCAGGTGCCAGGGGAAACCCGTCGGTTGTGATGGAGACTCCGCTCGGTACAGAACCGTTTTTTGGGCCTCTTACTACAGGAGGGGGTTGACCCACCATTACGTTGAACACAAGGTCACCACCCGTTGGGACACCACCACCAGGACCACCACCCGCCCACTCACCTACGTGAATAATGTAGGTTACTCCGGCATTCACTTGCATAAAAATCTCAGATTGTCGTGTGCCGCCTGCATCGTCGTTGCATCGAACTTCGACCAAACTCCCGCATGCTCCTGTGAACACAGCCAACGCAATGTCGTAATCAGATGGCGTGCTGCCCAAGGTGCTGATTTTTACAACGCGGGTGGAGTCTGGGATGTAAGTAAACCAGACGGTTTTTCCGCCGCCACCATCGGCGCATGTTAACACGGGGTCGCCCGGATTTGCCGTAGCAAGACGTGTGTTTTGGTTGAGCGAGTAGGGGAGCGACGAGATGGCAAATGCACCGGCACACTCATCATTAGCAGGCTGAGCCAAGCCGTACTCCGGCAAGCCAACTACGAACATGCAGAATACGAAAGCGAACATGGTAACACGAACCGGCTTCATGGTACACCCTCCTTTAGTATGGTTGAGATAAGGGAAGTTGAATACGAGACAATAGTGCCTATACGAACAGTCCGCAAGGAAATTTTCACCAAGGGTGAGCAGTTGTTACGTTGATAATAGCAAAAAAGCGTCTCGATTGTCAAGGGAAAACTCAACGAAAAAACATCACGTTGGGGCTTAGCCCGTCAATTCCCTCTGAAGTTCATTGTAAATTTCCAGCAAGGGCAATCCCCGTTCCTTTGCAAGTCTCTTGCATTCCTCGAATTCCGGGACTAACCGTTCTTGCCCGCTGACGCTAATTACTTTTGCTTTAACAAATCCAAAAGAGGTCTGTACTTCTCGCTGTGAGCGTGTGAGTTTTCTTCGTTCGACGGGCTGAATGCGAAGCCCAAGAGTCGTCGTTTCGCGGAACATGATATCGATGATCGCTTCAATCGCACTGCGGCTTGTAAGAACAGAAAAGAGTATCCCAGGACGGCCTTTTTTCATAATAATAGGAATGATGTATGCATCGTGGGCGCCGGCAGCGAGCAGCCGTTCAAGGACGTAGGGATAGATTTCGGGATTCATGTTGTCGATGTTCGTTTCAACCATCACGAGTTCATCGTTTTCGTACGTCTGCGGAAGTTCTCCGACAAACACGCGGAGGAGATTCGGAACGCCGTCGAATTCTTTTGTTCCGGCCCCGTACCCGATACTTTCGATTTTCAAATGCTCCATCGTCAGTACGCCCGACGATAGTGATTTAATGATCGCAGCGCCTGTAGGGGTTGTAAGCTCGAATGGTATATCGGTCAAGATTGTAGGATAGTCTTTTAAGATTTCTACCGTGGCCGGTGTCGGTATTGGCATCTTGCCGTGTTCTGTGTCGATGAAACCTCCGCTACCGAGCTTTACGGGTGAGGAATACACGCATTGGACCCCAAGCAGTTCAAGGCAGATCGCCGTCCCGACAATATCCACGATTGAATCGAGCGCCCCGACTTCATGGAAATGCACCTTCTCAATTGCAGTGTTATGCACTTTTGCCTCCGCCTTGGCGATAGTACTGAAAACGGATTGGGCCCTTTCCTTGACGCGGTCAGGCAGCGCACTTTGAATGATAATAGACTGGATGTCCTTGAGATGTCGGTGGTAATGGGGTTCATGCGAAACAACGACGTCGATGTGCACGGCGGAAATACCGCTGCGCTGGACATGGCTTCCCATCAACTCAAAACCACCGATGGAGAGCTTTTTCAACTCGGCCGAGAGCTCGTCCAACGGAAGTCCGGCGCTGACGAATGCTGCCATGGTCATGTCGCCGGCGATTCCTGAGATGGTGTCGAGGTACGCGATTCTCATTGCCTTCCTTTTTTTCGATACGTTACGATTTAATGGCTGTCCGTTCTGTTGCTTGCCGCAGAGGTCAAGTATGGTTCAAGGTGTTGCAGGAAACGCTCGGTCGCCCCGAGATTTGCCTGCACGAACCGGGATGCCCGACCTCCGGCGGTCGATCGTGCGAGATCGTCCTCCAGGAGGTTCCGGAGTGTCCGGTAGAGTTCCTTGCTATCGTTCACCACGAACCCGCCACCTCGCTCCACGAGCATCAACGGTTCCTGGGAATTGCGATGACGCGGCCCGAAGAGGACGGGAATTCCAAAGACAGCTGCCTCGAGTACGTTGTGCACTCCCTGACGGAAGCTTCCACCGATGAAAGCGATGTTGGCACAGGCGTAAAGGATCAGCAGGACCCCGATACTGTCCACGATGATCACTTTTTCCTGATTGTACTCGTTCAGTGCCGAGAAGCGGATGAAGGTGGTCCTTCCGGCAAGTTCGCCTTCGAGGCTCTCGAGGCGCTCTACCGTCGGTTCATGAGGTACGAGGATCAACAGGAGATTTGCTGTCGTCTCGTGCAGTTCCAAGATCGTGGGAAGGATCACTTCTTCGTCCTCCGGCCAGGTACTCCCAGCCACGATCACTTGTTTTCCTTCGATGATTGCCTGCGGGATGATGTGTCGTTTCCGTGCCTCGTTGCTCCGTGCCGACACCTGATCGTAGCGTGTATCGCCGATTGTTTGGAGTGTCGGATGGGTCAGTGCGAACATGGCGAACGCCGCATTGTCTTCTGGCGTCACTGACAGGATATCACTGAGAGCATTGTATACGTAATGATGGAGAGTGCGGATCAACGGCAGCCTCCGCTTGGTTTGGCGGCGCATTGTTGCGTTCGCAATCAATGTCGGGATGGCCCGACGCTCCAGTTCCCAGATATGGTTTGGCCAGACGTCGTACCGGACCATCACGGCCACATCCGGCCGAACGAGATCGAGAAACCGTCGCGCTCCCGCACGTGTATCGAACGGCAGGTACGTGATCACATCGGCAAGCGGATATTTCCGTGCGTGCTCAAACCCGGAAGGAGAAAAGAATGATACGATAACCTTGACTTCCGGATGGCGCTTCTTCAACTCGGCAATAATCGGTTTGGCCTGTTCGAACTCACCCATCGACGAAGAATGGAACCAGACGCGTTTTCCGCTCCCCAAATGTCCGGTCAGTTCCGCGAGTGTCGCAAACAGGTTCTTTCTTCCGCGGATGCCCCTGCGTACTTTCCTGTTGACGAGACCCAACACGCGCAGCACTCCCCACAGAAGAGGGATTGCTCCGAAGCTGTATGCGATCTGCCAGAATCTTTTCATGATGATGCGTGTGTGGTCATCAGCCGTGACGCAGCGTCAACGACCTCGTGCACTGCAATATCATGCATGCATCGGAAATGACCTTTGGGACAGGACGGCAACCCGATATGCGTGCACGGACGACAGTTCAGCCCTCTCGTTTGCACGATAACGTTTTGTGTTCCATACGGGAAGAAGCCGAGCTCCCTGACCGTCGGTCCGAAGACGGCGACGATGTTCCGTTTCCGTGCCGCTGCTACATGCATCAAGCCTGAATCATTTGTGATGACAATTGTGCAAGAATCCATTGCGGCGGCTGTTTCGAGTAGAGAAAGCCTGCCGGCGAGGTTTGCAACGTGAGCCTCCGGGGTCTGCGCTCGGATCAATGCAGCGATCTCGCTGCATCTTTCTCGTTCGTCATCTCCGCCAAAGAGTGCGACACCGATGCGGTGCTCTTTCGCAAGGCGTGCCGCAGCTTCCGCGAACCGCTCTTTCAGCCACATCTTGTTACCATGTCGGGCAGAGGGACATACACCGAGCAAAGGAGTTCCCAATGTGAATCCTTCCTCCCGAAATCTTGCTCGGGCGTTTTCTGTTGCCGCAGGTGTGATGAACAGTTCCAGTCCATTCCCATCATTAGGTACTTCCCACCCATCCAGCGTTTCCAGGTACCGCTCTGCCACCGATGGGACCCCACCGGCGCGCTCGTATACATTCCACTTGAACCAGATCAACAACGCGCGGGCGAGCTTCCGCTTGTTGATCCGGACGACCCGCGTCGCTCCGAGGCAGAGGTACCGGCTTCGCAGGGAGTCGTGGAGATCCACCACCAAATCATAGCCCGTCGCGCTGATGGTGCGGCGGAGGTGGTGAAGGTCTGCAAAGGTCCCCCCGGTCGGAAATTCCAGCACATGCGTGACGTTGGGGTTATTCCGGACGAGGTCGCCGTACTCTTCCTTCACAATATAATCGACCTCACACCCGGGAAACCGTTTGCGGAAGACGCGAAGCAGCAGCGACGAGAGTATAATATCGCCGACGGAACTAAAGCGGATGACTAATGTTTTATGTAGTGTCGCTCGGCCTGTTCCCATCAACTGCAACAAAGCGAGGTGCGGATTGCGGGCACCACGGAGGTGAGACGTGCAAACAGGAATATGGAGCCCGGCATGTGCATGTCGGCAGCCTCATTGTACCAAAAATCCGCTGGAATTGCAATCACGCTGTTCCACGGTGTTGTTTGATTTTCAGACTCAAACAAACTACATTGACATCGAGTATTGCAAAGGGAATCATGAATCGACCGTCGACGCTTGGCGAGTTACGTAAGAGTGGGTATAAAGTTCTCCCGGTAAAGGATGAACTCCGCGCGAACCTGATCCGCAAACTGAACAACAACGAACCTCTTTTCCCCGGTATCATTGGGTACGAGAAGACGGTCATCCCTGCCCTCATTAACGCCATACTTGCCCGTCACGATATCATCCTTCTGGGGTTGCGCGGCCAGGCGAAGTCCCGCATTGTACGTGCACTCCCCGGCCTGCTGGATGAATTCATCCCTGTTGTCAAGGGGAGCGAGATCAATGACAACCCCTTTCATCCCGTCAGCAAGTACGCGGTAGATCTCGTTGCCCAGGGGGGCGACGCCACACAGATCGAGTGGCTCCACCGGGACCGGCGCTACGGTGAAAAGTTGGCAACGCCCGACGTGACGATTGCAGATCTCATCGGTGACATCGATCCGATCAAGGCGGCGGCGCAGCGACTCCATTACGCACATGAAGGGGCAATCCATTTCGGAATCATCCCCCGGTGTAACCGCGGCATCTTCGCGATTAACGAGCTGCCGGATTTGCAACCACGCATCCAGGTCGGCCTCTTCAATATTATGGAGGAAAAGGACATCCAGATTCGCGGGTTCAATATCCGTATCCCGATGGATGTCATGCTCGTTTTCACGGCAAACCCTGAGGATTACACGAGCCGCGGCAACATCATCACACCACTGAAGGACCGAATCGATTCCCAAATCCTGACGCACTACCCGCGCTCATTGGAGGAGGCTATCAGCATCACGGAGCAAGAAGCACACATCAAGCGCGATGCAAGGGAGATTCGTATCCCGCCTTTTTTTAGGGAGATTGTCGAGCAAATCGCCTTCGAAGCGCGCAAGAGCGAGTTTGTAGATCAAAAATCAGGCGTCAGTGCACGCATGACCATCGCAGCTATGGAGAATCTGGTCAGTAACGCAGAGCGGCGGGCTATCGTGATCGGCGAGGATATTGTTGTCCCGCGCATCTGCGATCTTCCTCACGTGTTGCCCGGGCTGACCGGCAAGATCGAATTGGTCTTTGAGGGGGAACAGGAAGGTTCTGTGAAAGTAAGCAAGGCGCTTGTCGGCAAGGCAGTGCGGGAGACTTTCAAGAAGTACTTCCCCGATCCGCTGAAGAAGCGGACCCGTTCGGCAGGAGAAGGGCAGGGACCCAAACCGACATCGGAAGATCCGGAATACGGGCGGATTGTCCAGTGGTTCGAATCAGGCAACAAGACAGAAATTGCCGATGACATGCCGCTCAATGCATACGCGAAGGAACTGGAAAAAGTAAAAGGGCTGCGGGAATTCACGAAGCGACACATGCCCGACGTCGACGAACGCTATGAACTTCCGTCGGTGATGGAATTCGTTCTGGATGGTTTGCATCAAAATTCCAAGATTGCAAAGGACGAAGTGGATCACGTGACTTCCTACAAGGACATGGTGGGAAGCATCTTCGCGGGCCCGGGCAGGGGATATGAGGAAGACTGATTGAGTTCGTCACTGTGTTGATTGATTGGCGTGCATAGAGAGGACAACGATCCTTGAGATTCAGGTATTCCAAATGGACGGCAGAGTCAGCGACTGACGAGCAGCGGCTGCAGCAGATGGTGACGCTGTTCAGCTACCTCGTCGTGCAGACCAGCGGTGATGTGCAAGAGGCACTGGAGTGGCTGAAGCAGCTTGCCGAGGAATATGGCCTGTTCGACGAAGACATGACCATGGATGATCTCATCGATAAGCTGCGGGAGATGGGGATTATCGAAGACGTGAATAACATTCCGACGCTGACGACCAAGGGCGTCCAGCGGATCCGTCAGGACGCACTCAAGGAGATCTTTACATCCCTGAAGAAGTCTCCTCCCGGTGCGCATGAAACTCCTTACACCGGCAGCGGCGTCGACCGCCTGAGTGAAACCAGGAAATTCAGCTTCGGCGACCAGCCCACCAACATCGACCTCACCTCGACACTTTCCAATGCCTTCCGCCGTGATGGGATTGAGGACTTCACCCTAAAAGAAGAAGACCTTGAAGTGTACGAGACCGAGCACCAGTCCACCTGCGCCACGGTTCTGATGCTCGACATCAGCCACAGCATGATTCTCTACGGCGAGGACCGGATCACGCCTGCCAAGCAGGTAGCCCTGGCCCTTTCGGAGTTGATCATGACCCGCTTCCCGAAGGACTACCTTTCGATGGTGGTGTTCGGCGATGACGCGCAGCTGGTGAGTATCAATGAATTGCCATTCCTGAATGTCGGTCCCTATCACACCAACACCAGGGCCGGCTTACAGCTTGCGCGCAACCTCCTGCGACGCCACAGCAACTCGAACAAGCAGATCTTCATGGTCACCGATGGAAAGCCCTCGGCAATCTTTGATGGGAATGGGAGGCTCTATAAGAACTCCTTCGGGCTCGACCCGAGAATTGTCAACAAGACATTGGACGAAGCGGTCGCATGTCGTCGCGAGCACATTCCCATCACCACATTCATGGTTGCGAGGGATCCCTATCTTATCAACTTCGTTGAAGAGCTCACCAAAGCGAATCAGGGCCGGGCGTACTACTCGTCGCTGAACAACCTCGGCGAATTTGTGTTCGTGGATTACATCAGGAACCGGAAGAAAAAGTTCAGCTCGCGATAGTGGGCTCCTATTTGAGTAGCAGCATCTTCTTCACCTCAACAAAATCTCCAGCTTTCAGTTGATAGAAATATACTCCGGTTGCAACGCTGCCGGCGTCAAACACCTTCTTATAATATCCAAGACTCTGCACTTCATTTACAAGCGTTGTCACTTCCTGACCAAGAAGGTTGAAGATAGTGAGCCGAACATGGACTGCATTCTTTAGTGAGTAGGCAATTGTTGTGGATGGATTGAACGGGTTCGGGTAGTTCTGCATTAGCTCGAAGCCAGTCGGGATGCCCGCACGCTGATCGTCTCGAACGTTGGTAACAAACCCCGAGGCATCACCCTTCACAAGCCACACATCTGCGAGCCCTGCCCCCGAGCTATTGGTCTCGCCGGAAAATGCATAGCCGCCATCGCTGGTTTGTACGACTGACAAAGCACGATCCTGACCGCCTCCACCAAAGGTCTTGGCCCATACTGAGTCACCGTTTTCGTTTGTCTTCATTAGAAATGCGTCTTGCACATTCACGTTCGGTCCTGCAACCCCTGCAACAATATAGCCACCGTCAAACGTCTGACTCACCGAAGCTCCATGGTGATAACCGGGAGGGAAGTATTTTCGCGTCCATGTTGTGTCACCGACTGCATTTGTTTTGATCATGTATGCCTGCGAGCCACCTCCCACGCCTGCTGCGTAGTCTCCCGAAATGATGTACCCTCCGTCTATTGTCTGTCGGACAGCACCGGAATAGCTGAAGTTGTTCGTCTCCCCAAAGGTCTTCAGCCATTGTGTGGTGCCGGTCGAGTCCAGTTTAACAAACTTCAAATATCGAATAAATGAGTCTTGCCCCCAGCCAAGAACAATAAATCCGCCATCGGATGTCTGTTGCACCGACGTACCGTGCCCGTTGCCGGGAAAGATGCGCACCCACGTTGTATCGCCGTTGGTGTTTGTCTTCATAACATACAATTGGGAATTCACCTCACCGGTCATGATGAACCCCCCATCGGTTGTTTGCTGAAGTGCAGAGGCAAGGCCATGAACGGTGAAGGGATAGACTCTTGTCCAGAGTGTATCGCCGCTTGCGTTTGTCTTGATGAGATAGGATGCTATGATCCCAGTGGAGGGAACGTATTCTGTCCATCCCGCTGCCGCGTATCCGCCGTCGGTTGTACTGGTCACAGCCTGAAACCCTGCGGGAAGGGTGCCGCGATGAAAGCTCCGTTGCCACTCAAGTGTGCCGTTCTCTGCTGTTTTCACGAGATACGCCCCCAGGCCGGAGAAGCTATAGGAGAGGCCGGCGATGATGAAGCCCCTGTCTGAAGTCTGTTGCAATGAAGAACCAACATCAACAGCGTTGCCGCCATAGGTTTGTCTGAACGTAATGATGGGAAGTGGAGGACTGCTGGTTCCGCGCAATAAGGTATCCGCGAGGAAACCACTCTCGACGATTGACATTGTGTGCTGCATGAGACCGACGAAAGACTGTCCTGTCGCTGATCTGACAGCCGTCCTCCCCGACATAGGCACTGCAAACCCCTGATCGAATGCGGACCAGAGGACGGCCGTGTTCTGCGCGAGGAGTTGGCTGGGTGAAAAAGCCAACATCATAAGTGCAACTGAAATCTGCTTCATCGTGTTCTCCAAAACATTTGTTTACTGTTCTGAACTCATCCCCTTCCCCTTCTCTTGGCAAGAGAAGGGGATCAAGGGGTTGAGTTCGTTGTGCCTATTTCTTCTCTTCAGACTCGATTGTCTCAAACGTCCTCGGCGGCAAGCCGTACAACTCAGGATGGGTGTACGTCCCTTTCTCATAATCCGGCTTCTCGACTTCAACCTGCATCGGATGGGCTTTTGCGTACGCATTCTTTCTCCCTCTTCCTGACCGAGCGCGGACGAATGTACCGAACCGGCAATTAACCAAAGAAGGGGAAACGCGATAATTACACAAGCTCTTCGAGTACTCACGTCACTCTCCACTATTGTAGCTTGACTGAGACACGTTACGGAGTTCCGAGCACCGCTCCACCCGGACCAGCAAGTGTACATCGCCTTGACAGTGTCATGGGCCCTGAAATCGGATAGTTACCACGAGCAAAGTACAAAACATCACCGTTGACTACCGAAGAGTATGCTGCACTAAGACTGAGGTAAGGAAACGTGCATGTCCCGTTGCCACTGCCTATCCCCGGTCGAACATAGAACATCTGTGCCACAACGCACGCCTCATTCACAACAGGAGGTTCGAGGCATCCGCCCGTAGCGTTTCGATACCTTTGGTA
>Ga0209640_10001132_pt1 | contig 22120 bp, 19 predicted proteins | sample RifCSP10_1_FD_184018 | JGI IMG/M metagenome (GOLD analysis project Ga0209640, IMG submission 184018) | Soil microbial communities from Rifle, Colorado - Rifle CSP2_sed 10_1 (SPAdes) (version 2) | ecosystem: Environmental > Terrestrial > Deep subsurface > Rock core/Sediment | place: Rifle...
GACTGAGGCTCCCGAAGACTTGCGCACGCTCAAGAACCAACGGATTCGCTGGCAGCGAGGGCTTTGTGAAAGTTTGACGAAAAACATGGATCTATTGTTCCATCCGAAAGGTGGAGTCGTGGGTTGGCTCGCCTTCCCCTTCATGGCACTGTTCGAATGGCTCGGACCGTTGATCGAGGTAGCGGGATACGTTCTTGTGTTCGTGGGGTTCATGATGGGGCTTGTGTCGGTTGAGGTGTCGCTTTCATTTCTTCTGGTAGCGATCAGCCTCGGCATTCTGCTCTCGGTCACCGCCGTTCTTCTCGAAGAGATTTCATTCCATGTGTACCCCAAGCCACGACATGTCTTGTTGCTCTTCCTCGCCGCCATTGCCGAAAACTTCGGCTATCGGCAATTGAATGCCCTTTGGAGACTCATTGGCCTAATCAAATGGTTACGAGGGGGGAAAGCCCAGTGGGGCGAGATGTCTCGAAAAGCGTCCTGGCAAACTCGCTAAGGCTATGGGTTCGATGACTCGGAAGACTCGTGTTCCAAACACGTCAGTGGCCCGTCTCTGAGCCAAAAGGTATCCAGTTCTGCTTGCAGGCTCTTCTTTTCTTTCAATTGCTTCTGCTGGCGTTTCTTTGAAGTTTTACGTTTCGCCTTGGATTCCAGACCAGGGTAGTACAACGGCAAGCCAGTCGTCAGAAAAAAGAATTCATCAAACATCAATTGTCGAACGCGGTCAATGAAAAGACCGATTTCCCCTTGGTTGCCGACCTGTGTAGAATGTGCGGTCAATCTGTCTGAGGAGAGATGGAATAGCATGACGACGCTGAAAGAGGATCTTGCAAAAGCTTTTCATGAGACCCAATCATTCAAGTGGGATCCCGTTATAGGCTTCACACTCGCTTCTGGTTTGAGGAGTCCCTTCTACGTCGATTGCCGGTCTTTAATGGCCCATCCAGGATCGCGCCGTCTTGTGGCCAACCTGGCGTACGACGCATTACAATCGGTCGAACTCAACTGTCTTGGCGGACTGGAAATCGGGGCAATTTCCATTGCCACCAGCATCTCGGATTTTGCCTTCGTGGCTCAGCCGCCGCGAACGTGGCGGACCTTCGTGGTGCGGAAGCAGGCAAAGGATCATGGGCTTGGGAAGCTTATTGAAGGGGCGTTTCACTCAGGGGATCGAGCCGTGATCGTGGATGATGTGCTCACCAGCGGGGGGTCGCTTCTCAAGGCTGTTGCTGCTGCCAGGGGTGCCGGCCTGGTTGTGACGCATGCCTTGGTGATCGTAGATCGGAAGGAACAGGACGGGCGGCGCAAGGTTGAAGCTGAAGGGCTGACCCTCCTGAGTCTGCTGACCATCGACGACCTGACGAGCGCGCAACCGCCTCGCTCTTAGCAGGCTGTTGAAAAAGTCTGCCAGCGCCACAGAGCGTGGCGCGTAAAGCGCGAGACATGCGAGAAAGGCGCGATCAGAAGTTCGACGTTCGGGGTTCGAAGTTCCGAAAACCTCGAACTTCGGACCTCGAACCCTCGCCTATCTCGCTTGGCTATCCTGCGAAAAAGTTCTCCTGTTGTGCCACACGTGCGGACTATCGAAGTTCTAGCATGCCAAAATAATTTTTCCGAAGCCTGCTAGGTTTCCGGCACGCGCGTCCCTCACTTGCACTGAAACTGAATGCCCCATCGACGTTCCTGCACGATTTCCTGGGCGCCTTCTACCGGGCTGACCATGCGAGTCCTGCCTTTGGCCTCCCCTTCGCGCACGATGGTATAGGGTCCGCCGCATTTCTCCTTCATGAGGGCGAGGGCGTCTTGCCGAAAGGATGACAGCATCGATCCTTGCTCTCCCTTGAAGGGATAGGTGACAACCCCTCCATCTTCCCGTTCCTGAACCAGTTTTGCCCCTTCGGCACAGCCGGCCAAGACGATGACGAGGAGGAGGGCGAGCCTTGACCAGATCTTCATGCGGTCCTTATCATAATCGTACTCGTGAGAGTGTTCCCGGTCGGACGAATCACCTCCCTGTGTGCCGTCAGGAGGCCAACCATGACTCTGCGCATTGTCATCACTGTTGTCGGTCTGTTGTTGCTGTCGGCGCTCTCGATCGGTGGCGTGTCAGCCCATCATTCCTACTTGCTCACAGTCCAGCAGTTACATGCCGGGTTGACCAAGGCACCCGCGATGTCACAGAAGGGTTTCATCTTGATCGACGTCCGATCTGCGGAAGAACATGCGACAGGATTCATTCCCGGAACCGATCTGAACATCGACTTCAGAGAAATTCAGGCGCGGCATCGGGACATCGGGGCCCAGTTGGAGGACCATCTGGTTGTCTATTGCCAGTCCGGCCATCGAGGCAACATTGCGGCAGAGACGCTGGCTGATTTGGGGTATCGTCATGTCTATAACGTTACCGGCAGCATGAATGCCTGGCTTGCAGCAGGCTTTCCGGTTGAATCTGGGCGCCGCTAGCAGGATGCTGAAAAAGTCCGCCAGCTTCGTTCTCGCATCGCTCCCAAGACCGTGAAACGTGAAACGAGGGTCAGCGAGGAGTTGCGGCCCTGCTTGGGACAAGGCGCGTCTCGGCACGTCGGGGTCGGGCGGGTGAGAAGTCTGGCCTTTTTGAGCATCCTGCGAAGGTACTCTCCTCATTTCCCATACGTGCGGATCGTCGAAGCTCCTCTGTACAGAAATGGTTTTTCCGCAGCCTGCTAGTTCGATTGTCCTCTCCACGATCTCATATGTTCTACCGAGTCTTGGCGCCCGGGTGGTCTCGGCGCGGGCTGATCCCGATCACGGCTGGAAGTCCGATGTGGGTTGTGGTGCTGCCTTCTAACAGGGGTATCCAGGTATGTAACCCGGCCATCTTAGACGTAGCCTGTCTGAGCGAAGGGCTGACGGCGATGTCGGAAGAGGATCCTCCATCCATGGCCATAACCTGGCGTAGGGAGGGAAAGGCGTCCCGCAGACATTCCCCAAGGGCATGGAGTGACACCACTTCCGTGGTCTTGAGGACCAGGAGATGCCCATTGTCTTGTTCTGCGACGAGGGTCTGATGTGCGCGTTTCCCGGTTTGGCGCACGCGGACCTTTCCTGTCCGGTCAAGGAGCATGAGGGATTGTGCCACTTCTCGATAGGGAGGTTTCCGTTCGTCGAAGGTGTCAAAGGTCAGGTCCAAAACCCCCGCGCGGCGTGAACGATCCTCCGCCGGTTCTGCCACAAACAGTCCCATCCAGGTGGCGTGCCGCTTGTTCCCCAGCGAACGGCCGTTTCCATAGAGCAGCCCGAGATACGCATAATTCTCGCGGAAGAGCCCGGCATTGAAGACCAAGTCGTGGCCGGTTTGTTCTTGCCATTGGCGAATATCGAGCGGGTCCGGGAGACCGTCTTGCTGGTAGTAGTGCACGGTAAAGCGATAGCGATCGGGATCGATCTCGACGGCGAGCAACGGCGCGACGTCTGGGCATTGTGCGTGAGGATCCCAGACGGAAATGGATAAACCGTCTCCGAGTTGATCCCCCGTGAGGGTCTGAGCCGTCGTCGTCGAAGGTCCGCTGAACATCACGAAGATGATACCCAGGAGACAACAGGCGACAGGGGCGAAATGGAGGGACCAGTGGAAGCTGTTGTCCTGCGCCATAGTGTCTCAGAAGCAAGTATAGAGAGAGCTGATACGGAGCGTCAAATCGTTCGAGGAAGAGGGGCAACGGCTGCGATGAGAGCCTCGCATGGTCAGTGCGGGGTTTTCGGGGGTGTCGATGGGGAGGGGGCGCCGGTCCTGTCTGATGGCGTGCTGGCATCGAGCAGAGTGCGGACTGCGCGGGCGAGTACCTCAGGAGTGAAGGGTTTTTGCAAGAAACTGCTCGTGCCCTCTTCTTGTCCGGCCATAATACCGACGTCATCCATATACCCAGATATGAACAGGGTTCGTAAATCCGGCTTGATGACGGAGAGATGCTGTGCCAGTTCCCGTCCACCCATGCCCGGCATGACGACGTCGGTCAGGAGGAGTTGTAACGATCCTGTTTGTTGTGTCGCCAGCAAGCAGGCTTCGACCCCGTTCTTGGCTTCTATGACCCGGTAGCCCAGCTTCCGCAGTTCGTCCCGGATGAGCATACGTACGCTTGATTCATCTTCCACCAAGAGAATCGTTTCCGTCCCTTTCTGAGTCTGTCCCAAGGGCTGGGTCGGCGCGGTGGTGAGGATGTCGGACTCGACGCTCGGGAAATACAGGTCGAAGCGCGTGCCGTGACCCACTCGACTGGTGACGTCGATGGCACCACCGCTTTGGGTGACAATTCCAAACACCGTGGAGAGGCCCAGACCGGTGCCCTTCCCCTCCTCCTTCGTGGTGAAGAATGGTTCAAAGATATGGGATTGTGTCTTGCGGTCCATGCCACAGCCGGTATCGCTGACGGACAACCGGACATAGTTACCTGGCGGCAAGGGGGTGACCTGGTAGACCGGACTGCGGGTCAGTTCGACCTGGGCCGTTTCGATCGTGAGCGTTCCACCCTTCGGCATGGCATCCCGCGCATTGACGACGAGATTGGCCAGGACCTGTTCAAGCTGGGCTTGGTCGGCGCGCAGCCGCCCGTTCGTCGGATCGAGTTTAGTGACGAGCTGGATGTCCTCACCGATGAGGCGGCGCAGGAGACTTTCCAGACTCGTGACAGCGGTATTGAGCGACAGAATTTTGGGGTCCAGCGATTGTTTGCTGCTGAACGTGAGCAGTTGTCGGATCAGCGTTGCGGCCTTTTCGCCGGCCTTCAGTGTTTCTTCGGTCTTTCCGCGAAGGGGGTGTTGAGGGCCGAGTTCCTTCAAGAGGACTTGGCTGTAGCCCATGATGACGGTCAGGAGATTGTTGAAGTCATGCGCGATCCCTCCGGCCAACCGGCCAACCGCTTCCATCTTCTGGGAATGCCGAAACTGTTTCTCGCTCTGCCGAAGGGCCTCTTCCGCCCGTTTCCGTTCGGCGCGGTCATCGAGCTCACGGAGTGCACGCTGGACTGAAGGCACCAGTCGTCCGAGCCGTTGCTTGAGTACATAGTCCGTCGCGCCTTGATGCATGGCGTCGATGGCCAGTTCCTCTCCGATGGTGGCCGAGACGAAGAGAAAGGGCACGTCGGGACAGTGCTGGCGTGCCAAGGTGAGCGCCGTCATGCCGTCGAAGCCAGGGATCGAATAGTCTGCCAGGATGAGGTCCATCCGGCCCTCCTTGAGGGCCGCCACAAAGGCCTGGCGCGTGTCGACGAGTTGCGTCTGACAAGGGATGTTGCCCTCCATCAGGGTGGTCGTAATGAGTTCCGCGTCGACCGGATCGTCCTCGAGGTGAAGTAGGCGGAGCGGGGTTTTCACAGGTCCTTTGTGGGAGGCTACTCGATTGGGTCAGAGCCTTCGGGGGGCGGCTCGTTGATCACGCCCCAAAAAACACCAAGCTCTTTCACGGCCGCGATGAACTGCTGAAACTCAACCGGCTTCACCACGTAGGCGTTAGCGCCCAACGCATAGCTTTGGGCCAAATCGCGCTCCTCGCGCGAGGACGTAAGCATGACGACGGGAATCGGTTTCAGGTTCACGTCGTTCTTAATCGTTTTCAAGACCTCGAGCCCGTCGATTTTTGGCATCTTGAGATCCAGGAACACGACGACGGGATTACCCTGCTGCCTGGAGGCAAAGATTCCGCGACAATAGAGGTAGTCGAGGACTTCAGCTCCGTCGTGGCAGACCACCACTTTGTCGGCGATGTGCTGTTCTTCCATGGCGGCGAGCGCAAGCTCGGCGTCACGCGGGTTATCTTCCGCGAGCAGGATGGGTTTGACCGTGGTCATTTGAGAGACCTCGCGAGCGGGAGCGAAAAGTAGAAGGTGGCCCCTTGGTCCACTGCGCCTTCGGCCCAGGTCCGTCCACCATGCCGATGGATGATTCGGCGGACGTTTGCGAGACCAATGCCGGTGCCTTCAAACTCGTCGTTCCGATGGAGTCGCTGAAAGACGCCGAATAACTTGTTCACATACTGCATATCGAATCCCACCCCATTATCACGTACGAACACCTCAGCTTCACCGGAGTTCCGTCTAACGGCGCCGATCTCGATCTTGGTCTCCGGCCTCGTGGCTGTGAATTTCAGCGCATTGGAGATCAGATTCACGAAGACCTGGCGCAACATCGCCGGATCTCCCGACACGTTAGGTAATGGATGTATTGTCCAGGAGATCGTCCGCCCTTGCAAGTCAAGACGTAAATCGTGAAGGACAGTCTTGACGAGTTGATCCAAGTTGATCGTCGTGCGGAGCATGTCCTGGCGACCCATACGGGAAAAGACGAGTAGGTCGTCGATCAGTTGTCCCATCTGCTTCGCGGAGTCTGAAATCGTCTGCAGATAGCGGCGCGCTTTGTCGTTGAGCGCCTCACCGGCCGCCTTGGACAACAGGGCCGCATACCCGTCGATATGACGGAGCGGGGCGCGCAGGTCATGCGACACGGAATAGCTGAAGGCTTCTAATTCTTTATTGGCGGCTTGGAGCAGCTCGCCCCGGCTCTGCAACTCCGTGGCCACGCGGCGTCGCTCGGCGACGTCGTGATGGATCAAAAAATATACGGAGGCCAAGAGGACCAATTGCAGGAAGGCACCGAGTCCGAGCAAGGCGATCGTATTTTTCGTGCTTCCAGCGGATTGCGCCACGCGGTCATACAGTGCTCGTTGTTCGGCCGTGTCGAGCTCCGTCATCAGGCGATGGATTCCCTCGATCTCGTTTTTTGCCGCTCCGGCGAGTGCGAGGTGGCGGACGCCTTCATAGCCATGCTTCTCACGTTGGGCGATGGCTCCCGCCTCTGCAGCCAATTGGCTGGCGATGAGCTGTTCGAGTGTCGCCACACGGGCCTGTTGCTCTGCTCTCTCGTTCGTCAGGCTCCTGAGATAGCGAAGGTATTCGGGCATTTGTTCGACCACGGTCCGGTAGGATGTGAGGTACGACTCATCGCCGGTTACGAGATAACGCCGATGGCCACTTTCAGCGGCGCCGAGGGCTTCTCCGACTGAACCGAGCAGCTGTACCAATTCGTGGCTCTTGGTATCGAGCCGGCTATTCTCGATCAAGACGGCTGTGTTGCGGTAGGAAATGGCACTGATGACCACAATGCCGGCAAAGACGAGCCCAAACCCCGCTAGAACGCGTCGCTCGATCGACCAATGGGTGAACCACTCCATGCGCCCGCCGGTGTTGGGAGTCGGTGCCGGATTGCTGTCGGGAACCGGTTCCGATCGAACAGGTGCGGGCGTGGCTGGACGTTCCTGCGTGACGGATTCCATGGTTCAGGTGTGTGTGGGCGTGGGGCTGTAAGCCAATGTCATGGAAACTGTACCCTCCTCCGGAAGACCCTGCAAGAAATATTTTAGCAGAATACTCGCTGGATGCTGTGGAACCGTCCCCGGTGGCCTTAGCCGCCGAAGGGGATGACGGCCGGGGGAACGGGAAGGGATGCGGTTGGATCAGCCAAGTTTGAAAACATCAAGAGGGCAGAGACAACCCAGTCGGTGACGGGTTGCGGGTAGATGCCGATCGTGAGTGTGCCTGCGAGACAGACGTAGAGCACCACTTTGATCGGGCCAGAAATCTTAAGTGGTGACCGGTCGTGGGGTTCGCTGATGTACATCTTCTTTACGACGATGAGGTAGTAGTACAGGGAAATGACAATGTTGATGAGCCCCACAGTGATGAGCACGTAGAGCCCTTCCTTTATGGCCGCGACAAAGATGTATAGTTTGCCGATGAATCCGGCCAGCGGGGGTACCCCGGCCAGCGACAAGAGGAAAATCAGCATTGAAAAGGCAAGAAATGGCGACCGGCGGCCCAGGCCGCTGTAGTCGTCGATTTCCTCACTGCCGATGGCTTCGCTAACGGCGATAACAATGGCCCAGGCGCCGATATTGGCGAACAGATAGGTCAGGAGGTAGAACAGCATCGCGTCGCTGCCCATCTTCGTCCCGGTCGCGAGACCGATCAGCAGGTTGCCGATCTGGGCGATACCGGAATAAGCCAAAAGCCGTTTCATGTTCTTTTGGGCAATGGCCACGATGTTGCCGTAGGTCATGGATAAGATTGACACGGCGACAATCAATAGGGCCCAGATCGGCTTAAAGGTCGCCAAAGCGACGAAGAACATCCTTATGAGGATGGCAAAGGCCGCTGCCTTTGGTGCGATGGAGAGGAACGCCGTCACGGGCGTCGGGGATCCATGATACGTGTCTGGAATCCACGAGTGGAAGGGCACGGCGCCGATTTTGAATCCTAATGCGCCAAAAATCAGCAGGAAGCCAATGACCAATCCTGGTGTGGCCTGTGCCGCCTGCATATCGGAAAACACCAGTTTGCCTGTTTCTCCGTAGACCAGGCTGATGCCATAGGCCAGGAGGCCTGCGGCGAAGATGCCCAGGATGAAAAACTTGATGCCCGCTTCGTTCGAGGCCATGTCCTCGCGGAGGTACGCCACGAGGACATAGAATCCGATGGTGGAAAATTCCAGGGCGACGAAGACCGACAGCAGGTCGTTCGCGGAAGCCATAAACATCATTCCGAGGGCCGACATGACGACCAGGAAATAATATTCTCCGCGGAAGAACTTGAACCGATGGATGTAATCGATTGAAGCCAGAATGACGAGGATCGTCGACCCGACGATGAACATTTTGAAGAATAGGGCCATCCGGTCAAGAGCGAACATGTTCGCGAAGAGGGTCCCGGTGATGCCGGTGATATCGAACCAGGCCAGGCAGCCGAGGGTGGCGACGAGCCCGGCGATGCTGAAATAGGCTAATTGTTCGTTGGGCAGCCGAGGGAACGAGAAATCAATGATCAGGATGAGACATAACCAGGACGTGAGCAGGATTTCCGGTAACAGCAATAGGAGATCGGAGGGAGAGATGGTGAGCGCGAAAGTCATTCGAGCCCTCGTGAGGGGTGAGGGGTGAGGGGTGAGGGGTTGCTCGTCAAGAGCGGAGGATCAGTCGTTTCACGTTTCACGTCTAACGTTTCACGATTGAGTGAGGCCACCGGCACGACGCGGATGATCTTCGAGATCAAGGGATCGACGCCCGACCGCACCACATTATAGAGGTGCATGGGGAAGAAAAAGAACCCGATGCTGACGGTGATCATGATCAGGAGCGGAAGACGATCAACCAGGGAGACGGCGTCGTGCGCGTGGCTGTACTTCTGGTCCATGGGTCCGTAGAAGAGCCCGCGCATCATCTTGAACAGGTAGGCCAAGGTCAAGACGATGCCGACCACGGCCACGATGACTTGGAACGGGTACTTGTTCCAACTGCCGACGATGATCATGACTTCGGCGATGAAGTTCACGGTGCCGGGCACGCCGATCGAGGCCATGCAAGCCACCACGAAACAGCCGGAGATGAACGGCATGCGATTCGAGAGCCCGCCGAGCGCGGGAATGTCGCGGCTGTGCGTCTGATCGTACACCCACCCGGCCATGGCGAAGAGCATGCCCGTGGCCATGGCGTGGGCGAACATATACATCACCGCGCCGGTCAGGCTGATGTAGTCCAAGGCGGCCATACCTAAGAAGACATAGCCCATGTGACTCGAACTGGAATACCCGATGACGTACTTTGTATCTTTGGCGTAGAACGCCACGAACCCGCCATACACGATACTGAACATGCAGAGCACGGCCGCGATGGGCATGAGTTCTCTGGTGGTCTCCGGCAGAATCTCAAACGCTACCCGGATGATGGAAAAATGGCCGAGCTTCATTAGCACACCCGCGTGCAACATACTCGTGGCGGCCGGCGCGGCCGCGTGGCCCACAGGAGACCAGGAGTGCAGCGGCCACAGCGGAGCGATCGAGGCAAAGCCGAAGAAGATCAGGAGCCAAATGATCTTGTCCAGCGTGGTGCCCAAGACCGGGATGTTCATCAACTTGGCCTGTTCACGCAGGACCAGAATGTCGAAGGTATTGAGCCCCGAGAACTTGTAGATCAGCAAGATGCCCATCAGTGCCGCGACGGCAAAGGCCGAGAGGAAGAGCACCAGTTTCATCGCCGCGTATTCTTTACTGTTGGAGCCGAAGTTGAAGATGAACCCGACCGAGTCCCGCTGTTTGAGGCCTTCCGGATCCGTCATCTCGTTGTATTGTTTCGTATGGCTTCCCCACATGCCCAACAGGAGATACATGGGGATCACAGACAATTCGTAGAAGAAGAAGAGAAAGAACAGATCCAACGACATGAAGACGCCGATCGTGGCGGCGGCGAGGATGAGCAGCCAGATATAGAATTCTTTCGTCCGATCCTTGATGTGCCAGGAGACAAAAATTCCTGCGAACAACAAGATGCCCGATGCCAGCACCAGCGGGGTCCCGATCCCATCCACCCCGAGGTGGAGCGAGATGCCTAGCTGGTGAGACCATTCGAATCGCTGGACGAATTGGAATCCCCCCTTCACGTGATCGTAGGCGTAGAACAGGTAGAGTGAGGCAAGTAGGCTGACCAAGGCCGCTCCCGCGGCAATGCCCCGCACGAGCATCGCTTGCCGGTTGGAGACGAAGATCAACGCAATGGCCCCCATGAAAGGGGCAAACAGGATATAGAGCAGTGCGTAGTCACCCATACGAATTAATCCACCCTTACCGGCTGTTTGGATTCGATCGACGCCACGGTTCCCCGTTCCAGGCGATCGACCAACGCCTGCACCGACCCGTTCATCATTCTCAAGAAGGGAGCGGGATAGAGGCCAATCCAGAGGATCATCACCGACAAGGCCGACGCGATGAGGATTTCACGGGGCTGCAGATCACGGATGGAGTCCTTGACGGCCTTGCCGAGCGGTCCCAGCATCGCCCGCTCGTAGTACCAGAGAAAATAGGCCGCGCTGAAGATGACGCCGGTGACCGCGATCCCACCATACAGCCAACTGGCCTTGAAGGTTCCCAAGAGGATGAGGAATTCACCGATGAAGCCATTGGTGCCCGGCAAGCCGATCGACGCCAGCCCGAGGAACAAGAAAAAGCTTGCGAGCAAGGGGGTCTGTTTGGCCATGCCGCCGAATGAGCCCAGTTGAGTGCTCTGCTGCCGTGAGTAGAGAAAACCCGCGATGAAGAATAAACCCGCCGTACTGAATCCCAAGTTGATCATGGTGAGCAGGCTGCCTTGGAGCCCCTGATAGTTCAGGGCGAATAGACCGATCACCACGAACCCGAGGTGGCTGATGCTGCTGAACGCGAGGAGTCGTCGGAAATCTTGCTGGATCAGCGCCATGATGGCCCCATAGAGAATCGCGGCCACTCCCAGCGTCATGATGACCGTGACGACGGTCTCACTTCTCGATGCGTCCGGGAGCAACGGAATGCTAAACCGGATGAAGCCGAACGTCCCGAGCTTCAGCCCCGCCAGCACCACCGCCATGCCAATGGGGCCTTCGAAGAGGGCGTCCGGGAGCCAGGTGTGGAAGGGGAACACCGGGGCCTTGAACGCGAAGCCGAGGAACAACAGCCAGAAAATGAGGATCTGTTGGCCGAGCGGGATCGGAACGGAGAGCAGTTCCAACAAGTCAAACGAGTAGGTCGGCTCCATATGGCGCAGCGTCGCCCACTGGTGATAATTGATGTCCAAGAGGGCGATGCCCACCAACATGAAGACGCTGCCTAGCAAGGTATAGAGCACGAATTTCAGTGCTGCGTAGTGCCGCTCCGGTCCTCCGCCCCAGAGTTTGATCAGAAAGTAACTGGGGATGAGCATGAGTTCCCAAAAGACGAAGAAGAGGATCAGGTCGAGGGAGAGGAAGACCCCCATCGTGGTCGTTTCCAGGGCAAGGAGCGCCATCATGTAGAGCTTCACTTGATGGCGGACGGTGTCCCAGGAATAGATGACGATCAGAACCGTGAGGAATGCTGTGAGCCCAACGAAGAGGACACTGATCCCATCGACCGCGATGTGGTAGCTGACTCCGAGGGCGGGAATCCACGGCACGTGCTCGGAAAACTGCATGGCAGACGATTCAGGAATGAAGCGTAAGAGTACGAATACGGTGAGGGCCAATTCCAAGAGCGCAATCGTCAAGGCGGAGGTCCGGACCATGTCCTCGTCGTCAAATAGCCACAGGACGACGGCCCCGATGACGGGGAGAAAAAGAATACAGGTGAGAATTGGAAACGTTGACGCCAGTTCTTCTAACATCACAGTGCTTTATAGTTGCATGATGAGCTGAATAATGACCGCCAGCAGGAAGAGCCCTGCCACAATGATGGCGGCATAATGATGCACCATCCCGCTCTGCAGTTGCCGCCACTGGCGGGCGGCAAGATGGTTGCCGTATCCGACCACGTTGATGCCGCTGTAGATCACGTATTTCTCCATCCAGGTCGCCCCGGCCGCGCCCAAATCGGCTAGCTGCGCGACGGCGCGCACGAGGCCGTCGATCACGTTGCGGTCGAACCAATCGAGCAGAAGTCCCAACTTCTTGGTCGGCTCCACCCAGAGCAGGTCATACAGTTCATCGACGTAGTACTTGTTGAGCAGGATCCTGTAGGCCGCCTGAAACTTTGCGGCCAGGTGATCCGGCGCCGAGAGATTCACACTATAAAAATAGTGCGCGAGGCCCCAGCCCAGCAACGCAATCCCTGTGGCAAACATCATGAGCATGAGCACGAGTCCGGTGCCCGCAGCATGCTCCTCTCCCGTGCCCGCGACCGGTGCCAGGAATTGATGGAGCCAGCCATGTTCAGGGGGAAACCCCAGGAACCCACCGACAATGGACAGCACACCTAACGCCATTAATGGAACGACCATCACCATCGGGGATTCATGTACATGTTCCTCCGTATGATGGTCCATGCGAGACCTGCCATAAAAGGTGAGATAGATCAGGCGGAACATGTAGAAGGAGGTCAATAGCGCGCCGATGGCAGCCATGCCATATAGCAGATAGTGGTGATGCGTGAAGGCATGGGCCAGGATTTCATCTTTGCTCCAGAAGCCTGCTAACGGCGGAATGCCCGCAATGGCGATCGTGCCAATCAGAAACAGTCGATAGGTCCATGGGATTTTCGAGCTGAGGCCGCCCATCTTTCGAATGTCTTGCTCGCCCGAGAGCGCGTGGATCACTGATCCGGCTGAGAGGAACAAGAGGGCCTTGAAGAAGGCATGGGTCATGAGGTGGAATATGGCAGCCGTATAGGCCCCGATCCCGCACCCGAGAATCATGTACCCGAGCTGGCTCACCGTCGAATAGGCCAAGACGCGCTTGATGTCCGTTTGTACGAGGCCGATGGTGGCGGCAAACAAGGCTGTGAGCCCGCCGATGACGCCGACAATCGTCATCGCCGTCGGCGATAAATCGAAAATGGCATGGTTCCGCACGATCATGTAGACCCCGGCCGTCACCATCGTCGCTGCATGGATGAGCGCGCTGACGGGTGTCGGACCTTCCATCGCATCCGGGAGCCATGTGTAGAGGGGGAGTTGGGCTGATTTGCCGACTGCTCCGACGAGTAGGCAGAGCGCAATCGCTGTGGCCATCTCCGGCGAGAGCTGGCTGACCTGGGCAAAGACTTTCGTATAGTCGAGTGTCTTGAAATTGATGAAGATGAGGAAGATGGCCACAAGGAAGCCCGCGTCGCCGATGCGGTTCACCACAAAGGCTTTCGAGGCGGCCTTCGCAGCGGAGACCTTGTCATAGTAGTACCCGATCAACAGATAGGAGCAGAGTCCCACCCCTTCCCAGCCAATGAAGAGCACCACATAGTTGTTCCCCATGACGAGGAGCAACATGGAGACCATGAAGAGGTTCATGTAGGTGAAGAAGCGCGTGAATCCGTCCTCCCCATGCATGTAGCCTACGGAGTAGATGTGGATCAGGAGCCCGACTCCCGTGACGACGAGCAGCATGATGCACGTGAGCGGATCGACGAGATAAGCCAGATTGATGGTGAGGTCGCCGCCGAAGATCCATTGATAGGCGATGACTTCATGGGGCGTGCCGGTCTGCAGAATGTCGGCAAACACGCCGATCGTGCAGAGAAATGACAGTCCCACCGATCCCCAGGCAAGCCGGTGCGCGACATCGTGGGAATACCGCTTGCCCGCGAACCCATTCAGGATCACGGCCAGCAAGGGGAACAGCGGAATGAGCTTTATGAGTAGATCCGTCACGTTACCACTTTAAGAGATTCATCTCGTCCACATTCGTGGAGATTTTTCCACGGAACACGACGATGATGATGGCCAGCCCGATGGCCGCTTCTCCGGCAGCAATGGCGATGATGAAGAGGGCCACCAGTTGGCCCGCCATTGATTCCAGGTAATGGGAGAAGGCTACGAGGTTAATGGTCGCTGCGTTCAACATGATCTCGACAGACATCAGCACGATGATGAAGTTCCGTCTGATCACTACGCCGAGCAGGCCGATGATAAAGAGCACGGCGCTGACGGCGACATATGCGCTTAGAGGAACCATAGTTACCCGTGCGGCGTGCGGCGTGCGGCGTGCGGCGCGCGAACCCTTGTCTTTTCTCTTGTCGCTCGTCCCCTCACGCCTGACCCCTTACCGCTCATGTTTGTTCGTGATCGGCTTCGGCGTTTTTGCCAGCACGATCGCTCCGATGACGGCGCCCAACAGGAACACTCCGACGATTTCGAACTGCAACAGATAATCACTGAACATCTTGATGCCGACCGCGTAGGTATCGCCGTCCTGGAGCACTGCCTTGGTAGGCGCATCGCCCTTTGCGCCTCCGAAGGGTGAACGGATCAGGAGGGCCAATACGTACACCGCTCCGATGGCTGCTGGAGCCAGAAAGTACAGGTACGAGGAGTGGAAATACCGCTCGTCGGTCTTCAAGTTCAGGAGCATCAGTACGAAGAGGTACAAGACGAGGATCGCACCGGCGTAGACGATGACCTGTACGGCCCAGAGGAACTCGGCGTTGAGGAGGATGAAGAGTCCTGAGACATGGAGCAACAGGGCCAGGAGCGCCAGGCCACAATGCACCGGGTGCCTTAGCGCGACAGTCAAGACGCCCGCAGCAATACTGGCCAATGCGAAATAGGCAAAAAATACCTGAACCATTAATCGACTTAGCCCAGATGCTTGGGTGGTGGTTGGGTCGGCTTTAGTACCGATTGCGGGAAGTAATACCGATATTCCCGGCTTTCCTCAACGTCCTTTTCTTGATTATGCGCGTATAAATATTTTTTTGCATCGTCGAGATGACGCTCGCCGATTTCGTACAGCCGCTTCTTGTCGAACAGCAAGGTGCGTTTATCGTGGGTTGAGAACTCGTACATCTTCGTCATAGCCAGAGCGTTGACGGGACAAGCCTCGACACAGTAGCCGCAAAAGACGCATTTCGTAATGTCGATGTAAAACTCGCTGGCGAATCGCTGCAGCGGACGCTCCGCATCTTCCGAACTGATGACCTTGATGCAACGGGATGGGCAGGCGGCTTCGCAGAGGTCACAGCCGACACAACGTTCCTGGTGATCGTCGTAGCGTAAGAGCGCGAGTGCCCCTCGGTGGGTGTCGGGAAGGGTTCGTTGCTCCCGTGGATATTGGAACGTGATGGGTTTATGGAACATGTGCTTGAACGTCACTTTCATCGCGTCCCAGATCTCATAGAACAATGCGGCCTGGAGGATATCTTTTATCAGTACCGAGACACGCATGTGCGGTTCCTGCTCCCTCTTACGCCTTTTCTATCGTCACGCGGGTTTGCTTGAACGAGGGCACTCCGGTCGTCGGATCAACCTGGACCGACATCAAGTCTTTCACGGGCGGCTCATTGAAATGCTCCGGGAAGAAACAGGTCTGCGAGGCGATGGATTGATCGGGCTGCACCGCCAATTGCATCGAGCCACGATCCGACGTGAGGCGCACCGTCATCCCCTCACCCACTGCGAGCCGTTCCATATCTTGGGGATTCATCCTGAGCCGCCCGGTATTGGGAGCGATCGTGATGAGCCCGGGGGCTTTGGTGGATAGCTTGCCGGAATGATATAACACCTGTCCCATCAGTAACGCGAAGGGTCGCTGATTCTTGGAGTCTGCTGGAGTGGAGGCTCGATAGCGCGCCGCCACATCAGTGGTGTAGCCGTTTGAGAGATAGCGGTCCACTGTCGGCACAACCTTGCGGGGCTGCCCGAGGTTGTAGTACCCGGGCAGCAACTTCATGATTTCGGCTTGAATATCGTTTGAGGACTCATACTCCCATTGACAGCCCAGCGCGTTGGCCAATGCTGTCATGATGTGCCAATCTGGCAAACTTTCCCCGATTGGATCGATGGCCTCGCGGACGCGCAGGACTCGGCCTTCCAGATTGGTGAAGGTGCCGTCCTTTTCGGCAGAGGTACAAGCCGGCAGCACCGCATGCGCCATGCGCGCCGTGTCGGTCAGGAACGGATCCTGGACGACGAGTAACTCCAGTCGATCCAATGCGGCGCGGACTTCCATTGATGCGGGTAACGTGGCGAGCGGGTTTTCTCCGATGACATAGAGGGCGCGGATCTGGCCGCTCCTGCAGCGCTTGAGAATCTCGACGAGATTCACACCGGACCCAGCTGCCGGAAGCGTGACGTCCCAGGCCTTGGCAACACGGTCGCGAGCCTCTTGATCGTTGAACGAGGCTTGACCAGGGAGGAATTCCGGCGCGACGCCCATGTCTACGGCGCCCTGCTCGTTCGGCTCCTCTGTCACCGTACTTACCCCGCAGCCTGGTTGGCCCAATTTGCCTGTGATCCAGGCGAGGTCAATCAGTTTCAAGACGTTCTGATACCCGTCGGACTGGCGGACGATACCTTCAGCGCAGAGGATGATGGAGCGGGGCGCTTCGGCGAAGATCGCCGCGGTGTCTTTCAAGGCCTCGACCGACATGCCGGTGCATGCAGCCACCTGCTCTAACGATATGTGGGCCACGGCGGCCTTCAGGGCCTTGAAGGCTTGCGGGTGTTTCTTGGTGCTGTCTTCGTCAATCAAGTCCAGCTCCAGGGTGGCCTTGATGAGTCCGTCGATCACGAGTCCTTCCGTTCCGGGTTTGATCAGGACGGGATGGGATGCGAGCTTGGCCATGTTCGTGACGGCGGAATCGATGACCACCACTTGCGCGCTATAGACGCGAATCGCTTCTTTGATGCGCACAGCCGTGAGTGGGTTGGTCTCCGTGATGTTGGAACCAATGAGTATCACGGCCTTGGCTTTCGTCAGGTCTTCCCAGTCGTTCAGACTCCGCCCGATCCCTAAGGCGTGCCGGGAGGCCTGCACGAAGTTGAGGTGGCCGTAGCGCGCGCTGCTGTCGAGATGGTTGGTTCCGAACCCGGCGCGCATGAGTTTCTGGAAGAGATACAGCTCTTCGTTGGTGCAGCGGGCGGTAATCAGGCCGGCAATCGCGTCGGGTCCGTGCTTGCGTCGGATTTCGGAGAATCGATCCACCACCTGGTGCATGGTTTCGAGCCAGGGGGTTTCGACGAGCTGATTGCCTTTGCGCAGGAGCGGTTGTTTCAACCGTGCGGGGCTATCGATGTATTCGAACCCAAACCGCCCTCGCACGCAGAGCCCGCCGTGTCCTTTGGCCGTCTCGGACCGGTCTCCCCATTTGTTCTTCCAGGACAGAGGTGAGGTCACGCGGACGACTTCCGCGTCCTTGGTCTCAAGGTACATCTGGCAGCCGTCCCCGCAGTAGTTACACGTCGTCGTGGTTTTCTTCATCTGCCACGGCTTGTATAAATATTTAGAGAACTTGTTTGTGATGGCGCCGACCGGGCAGACGGCGAGGCAGTCTCCGCAGAACTCGCAAGACAGTGCGAGATCTCCCTTCGGCACCACTTGATTGAATCCGCCCTTCTTCATGAACTGGAGCGCGTCGATCATCAACACGTCTTTACAGACGTTGATACATTCCGCGCAGGCAATACAGCGGTTCATATTAAAGTCGAGCACCGGGCTTCGTGTATCTTCCGGAATAAATTTCTGTTTCGCGTTGGCCAGGTTCGTGACCCCGTGCCGGAAGGCCGTGTCTTGCAATTCGCAATGGCCGTCGGCGTCGCAAACCGGGCAGTCGAGCGGATGGACCGATAGATGTTTTTCCACTGCTTTTTTCCGGGCTTGGAAGAGATCGTCCCCCTCGGTTCTGATGATCATGCCGGCCGTCGCTTTGGCGGTGCAGGAACGGACGGGCGCTTTCTTGCCTTCCTGCATGACCAAACACATGCCGCAGGAGCCGAAGGGATCGAAGGTATAGTGGTAGCACATGGCCGGGATGATCTTGCCCGTGCTCGAGATCACGTCGTAGAGCGAGACCCCGCCCTTTGCCGTCACGGATTTCCCGTCGATAGACAGTTCGATCGCGACTGCTTCCACGTCCGGATTGGTTGCTGGCTTCAGTCCCATTCTATGATCCTCGTTAGACGTGAAACGTTAGACGTGAAACGTCCGGCCAGTTCCGCATTGCTCATACTTGCGATTAACGAATAACGCTTCACGTGTCACGTCCCTACCTGTCGCATTCCCCCATCACAATGTCGTAGGTCCCGAAGATCGTGATCGCATCGGAGATCATGTAGCCTCTGGACATATGGTCGAATGCGCCCATGTGAACGAACGAGGGGGCGCGAATTTTCAAGCGGTAGGGTTTTCCGCCGCCCGTGCTGACGATGTAGAATCCCAGCTCCCCCTTGTGCGCTTCGGTTCCGCAATAGATCTCTCCCGGAGGGGCGTCGAAGCCCTGCGAGAAGAGCTTGAATTGCTGAATCATGGACTCCAGATTCGTAAAGACTCGTTGCTTCGGCGGCAATGTGACGCTGGGTACATCCGCCATAATGGGGCCGTCCTGCATCTGTTCCAGGCATTGCCGGATGATTTTCACGCTCTCGTAGAATTCCTGGACGCGGATCCAGTACCGATCGTAGGTGTCGCCGTTCTTGCCGAGCGGCACACTGAATTCGCATTTCGGATAGGCCGAATAGGGCTGGGCTTTACGGAGGTCGTAGTCGACACCCGAGCCGCGGAGCGGCGGCCCACTGAGACCGAAACTCACGGCGTCTTCCGCCGAGATGATGGCCACTCCCTTGGTCCGTCCAACCCAAATCCGGTTCGTCTCCAGGAAGACCTTATACTCGTCGATTTTGGGCGGAAAGTAGTCTAAGAATTGTTTCAGCTTTTCGATCAGCGAGGGCGTGAAGTCCCGCTCGACGCCGCCGATGCGATACCAACTGGTGGTGAGGCGTGCGCCGCAGAGTTCGTCGAACCAATCCATCAGAATTTCCCGATCCCGGAAACAATAGAAAAAGACGCCCATGGCTCCGATGTCGAGAGCCTGGGTGCCGATCCAAAACTGATGGCCGATGATCCGTTGGACCTCCGCCACGATCGTGCGCAGATATTCTGCACGGTCCGGCACGGTGATATTCATGAGTTTTTCGACCGCGCGGCAGTATGCAAAATTGTTGTACATCGCGCAGACATAGTCGAGCCGGTCGGTATGGGGAATAAATTGGTGATAGGTGCCGTCTTCCGCGAGCTTCTCCACCCCGCGATGCAGATATCCCAACACGGGGGTAGACTTGACGAGACGTTCTCCTTCCAACTCGAGGATCACTTTCAGTACCCCATGGGTGGCGGGGTGCTGGGGACCCATGTTGAGCAGGAGTTCCTCCGTGCGCAGCGTCGGGAGGGTCTCACTTTCCGGATGGGCCGGATCGATCCTGTAGACGGTTGTGCGTTGATCTTCAAGGGCCATCGTCTGTCCTACCGAGCCGTTTCGTCCAGGAACTCGAACGTGTCGCGCCAGCCCTTGCCACGGAGCGGAAAATCCTTCCGCAACGGATAGCCTTCGGTGAAATCGTCCGGCAGGAGGATCCGGCGGAGATCCGGATGGTGTCGGAAGCGGATTCCCATCATGTCATAGACTTCGCGCTCCATGAAGTCCGCGCCTTTCCAGAGATCCGTCAAGGAATCCACGATGCAATCCGACTCCGGCACCCTGGTCTTGAGCCGGATGCGCTGGCGTTTCTTGATCGAGTAGAACTCGTACACGACTTCAAACCGTTCTTCGTCATCGGGCCAGTCGACCGAACTCACATGCACGATGTAGTCGAAGTCCATGGCCGGGTCGTTGTGAAGGAATTGTGCGACCTCATGGAGTCGGTCCCGTGTCACAGTTACCGCAAGATCGCCACGCCATTCGACGGCTTTGATGAAGCCGGTGGCAAAGTTTTCTTGGAGTCGGCTGGCCAGTTGCTGCAGGGACATCGATCGAGACCTATGTTTTAAGGCTGGGCTTGACCTGATCCGGTTGTTTCAGGAACACGCGCTTCAGCATGATGCGTTCTTGTAACTTGAGGATGCCGTCAAAGAGTGCCTCCGGTGTTGGAGGGCACCCGGGTACATAGATATCGACCGGCACAAAGCGATCGACACCTTGGACGACGCTATAACTGTCGTAGATATTCCCTGACGTGGCGCAGGATCCCATCGCAATGACATATTTCGGCTCGGGCATCTGATCGTAAAGTTTTCGGATGACGGGGGCCATTCGCCGGCAGACGGTACCGGCTACGATCATCAGATCGGACTGGCGCGGTGAGGCCCTGAAGACACCGGCACCATAGCGGTCCATATCGTACCGTGACGAGACTGCGGCGATCATTTCGATCGCGCAGCATGCCAGGCCAAACGTCATGGGCCACAGTGACCCCTTGCGAGCCCAGTTGACGGCTTTTTCCACCGTGGTGGTGACGATGTCGGGCGCGGCGTCCTTATCATGACGGCCAATTTGGATCAGTCCCATTCCAGGGCTCCCTTGCGCCAAGCATAGACATAGGCCACCAAAAACAATCCGATGAAGACCAGCATTTCAATCAACCCGATGAACTCGATCTTGGTGAAAACCACTGCCCAGGGATACAGAAAGATGACCTCGATATCGAAAATAACGAAGAGCATCGCGAAAATGTAATACCGAACCGGGAAGGGCATTCGAGCATCTGAGAACGGCTCCGATCCGCACTCATAGGTAGTCAGCTTCTCCGGTTCTGGATATTTCGGCTGGACTAGATAACTGAGGACCAGCGTTGCCACGCTGAACACCAGCACCACGATAATAAACAGCAGAATCGGAAAGTACCTGCTCAGGTACTCAAGGAGTAACTCAGAACCGCTCATAGGGCTGACCTTTCAACACCTTGAGATACAAGGAGAACGGGATCTTATCCCCTGGATTACGGGGATAGCAAGGGTCCAAAGGACCTGCTGGATTGACCCAAAAGTCCTAGGCTCTGTTGCGTTAAGAGGCATCGCCGGCGCGAGTGAGAAGCCTGGGTGTTGGGACGTCTATGCGAGGGGCTGCAGGGGCTAGGCTCAATCAGAATACGAACCTGATCTACTCACGGATTTCTGTTGTCTGCTTGATATGGCTTATTTATGAGGGGTTATTCGCTCTGTTGGGTGGGGCGGGTGCCATGCGACCTGATGGCATGCGCAGGTGGGAGGGCGGCACTTCGTCAATGTAATCCCATTCAGGCTCCAGCGCCGAGAAGGCCTTGGCCTTCTTGCGTCGGTGAATCTGGGTTTCGATGCGAGGACGATCTGGGCGTCGAGCGTCGTGGATTGGAGGCTGGTTAGGCACCATGCTGTTCCCTATCTGTGAGAAATCATACTCCGGATCACCATAACATCGGGTGAATTGGCGGGTCAACAAAGGCAAGGCCTCAATACTCTTGACAATACAGGACTATTTGCTATGGTTTTGACAGCACTACTTGCCTCACATGAAGGATAACTACCATGGCTAACTATTCAATGAAATGTGTCGTCTCTCTCATGGTCTGGACCTTGGCCACCCCGTTCCTTCCTCTGGCCTGGGCAGCAGACGACCTGAATGCGGTCCGATTCGGAGAACCGGCCTTGGCCTATTCGTCCGGCTCCATCCAGCGATCGACTCCACAAGATGGGTTCGTGAATGTGATTACCGGTGACAATCAGACGACCGGAGATCACATGATATTGGGAAGCAGGGATGTCCTCTACCTCCGACTGAAGAATCCCGGCGATGTCGCGCCGGGAGATCTTTTCACGATCTACAGACGAGCGCACAAAGTATTCCATCCCACCACCGGTCAATA
>Ga0209640_10001133_pt1 | contig 22119 bp, 21 predicted proteins | sample RifCSP10_1_FD_184018 | JGI IMG/M metagenome (GOLD analysis project Ga0209640, IMG submission 184018) | Soil microbial communities from Rifle, Colorado - Rifle CSP2_sed 10_1 (SPAdes) (version 2) | ecosystem: Environmental > Terrestrial > Deep subsurface > Rock core/Sediment | place: Rifle...
GAGTACGTGACGACCCCCGATCCCGCCGCGGTGCCGCCATAGCCGGCCAGCGAGAACGCCGCGATCTCCAGAGAGGTCGTATGGACGCGCAGGCTCGCGTTCACGTTGGACAGGGTCAGGGGGTGGGCGACGAGTTTGGCAATCTTGACGGTCCCGCCGGCGAGGAACCGCTTCGGCCCGGCGCCGGCCGGGGGCCCCCCGGCTCCATCACGACGGCCCATCACCTGTGACAGCGCCGCCGCGTTCAGTTCGGGCACAGTCAGGGCAAACCGGACCGTCAGCGGATTGTAGGCCGACACCGTGATCGTCGCGTCGGCGCGGGCATCCTCCAGCGACACCGAGAACCTCGCCTGCGCTCCCGTGCTCTTGACACGGAGGTCGCCCGACGTGACGCGCAGGGGTTTCGTCAACTGGGATGTGGTCACTTCGGCGTCCGCGAGGTTCGCCGTGATCGCCAGCTGCTGCGTCCAATCCGCTGCGCTGAGATCGACCGCATTCATGGTCGCGCGCAGACCGGTGACCCGCAGCGCCGGACCGAACGCGATCTGCGCATTGGTCACCGTCACCGCCCCCACCCGGCCGAGCGACACGACGGCCCGACCGCCCGACGCCGGAACGGGATCGTCGGTGTCGGGGGCCGGCGGACCGCCCAGGTTGCTGCGGCCCGACGCGTTGTGCAGCAGGTTGACCTGCACGTCGTTGAGGGCGATCCGCGTGACTTCCAGCCGCCGTGCGAGCAGCGGCCGCAGGGCGATGCCCAGGTCAATCGACCCGATCACGACCGCGTCCCCGGCGGGGAAGCCCTGCGGGTTCTGCACACGAACATTCGCGGCCTGGACGCGGGCGGTCGGCAGCAGGTGGAACCGCAGCGATTCAATGGTGACCTTGTGCCCCGTGCTGCTCTCCAGGAACCGGTCGATCAGCGGCCGGAAGTGGTCGACGTTGAACAGGTACGGCGCGGCGATTGCGAGGAGTATCGCGACCAGAACGATTCCCCCGCTGATCAATGCCCAGCGGGAACGATACCAGGTTGCCTGGGCGGTCATGCGCTCGCGGTTCGCTCCGCCTCCACGAGTTCCTTCAGTATGAGATCCGCACCGAGGCGCCCACCACGGCGGCTGGTCCGCTCGGCCCGAACAATCCTCCAAGGTACGCGCTGATCTCCGCGCTGCCGATGACTTTCACCGTCTGGATGATGACCTGGCCGCGGTGTGCGTCGGGATCGAAGAAGACGCGTCCGGTGAGGGTAATCGACAGATCCTCGCTCAGCGGCCACGCGGCCTGGGCCGCTAGTTGATGCCGCGGAGGAACCCCTGGGGCCTCGCTCGCATAGCCCCCCTCCACCGTCCAGATGCCGTCGCCGAGGTTGCCGCTCACCCCCAGCGCATACCGCCACTCCCGCGGCGCGTGAAACATCCACACCTCGCCGTGCACCACCAGGTCGCCCACCAGCCCGCTGCCGCCGAGGCCGGTCACCGTCCGGCCGCGGTAGTGGAGGACATGCGCCTCGATCTCAAACGATGCAAATTCCCGGCGGATGGAGACCAGCGGGTCAAGCCGCCCCCCAATGTCCAGTACGGCGAACCGCACGCGTGTCATCTCGTCGGGATACCATAGCAGGCGGGCACCCAACCGTCCCAACCGCGTGCCCAGGGGATCGACGCGTTCGAGGCTGAAGGGCAAGGTCAGCCGGGCATATTCCAGCGGGATCCGCTCGATCCCAGCGGAGACGACGCTCCGGTTGCCCCGGAGACTCACGTACGCCTCGGTGAGACCGCGCACGTACCGAGGGGAACCATCCAGCAGACCCCCGGGGTCGAGTGTCAGGTGAACGCTCACGGGGGCGCGGACGAGAATGACCTCGGTATGCGCTTTCACAAAGACCTGCGTCGCCGGCCGTCCGCCGCCGAGGACCGCTTTCGAGCCGACGGTCAGGTCGCGGCGAACTTCAGCCTGGGGCGATGCCGGCGATGCGAGGGCGAGGAATCCGACGAGCAGCGCGAGGAGCCACAGCGGCGCCACGGCTAGGCCCCCGCAATCCTGCCGTCTTCGAGGTACACGGTCCGCCGCACGCGCTCGAGCAGCCGCGGATCGTGGGTGGCGATCACGAACGTTGTCCCCTGCTCGCGGTTCAGCCGGCGCATCTCGTCGATGAGGGCCAGTCCCGTCACCCCGTCTAGATTCGCGGTCGGCTCATCGGCCAGGATCAACTTCGGTTCAGCCGCCAGTGCCCGCGCGACCGCGACCCGCTGCTGCTCTCCGCCCGACAGCTGGTTGGGACGCCGGGCCGCCAGCGCGCCGATGCCCAGGTCCGCCAGCGCCCGGCGCGCCCGCGCCTCCCGCTGCTGGCGGGGGAGCCCCCGGAGTTCCAGCACGAACGCGGCATTCTCCAGCACTGTGAAGACGGGGATCAGATTGTACGCCTGAAACACAAACCCGAAGTTCTGCAGCCGCAATTGCGCCAGCGCGTTGTGGTCGAGCCGGTCGATCCGCTGCCCCTGGAGCCAGACCTCGCCGGCGGTGGGGTGATCGAGCCCGCCGATGAGGTGGAGCAGTGTGCTCTTGCCGCTGCCCGACGGGCCGGCGATCGCAGTGAACTCACCCGGCGTGATATCGAGGTCTACATCGCGCAGGGCCGGCGTCTGCTGGCCGTCCACCCGGTAGATCTTGGTCAACCCCCGGACCGTCACCAAAGGATCCATCTCGGCTGCCTCCTACGCCACAAACCGCATCGCGTCGATGGGCTCCAGCCGTCCCGCGGACCGCGCGGGCATCAACGCCGCGAGCACGCCGGTCGCCAGCGCGAAGCCCAACACGGTGACAATCTCCGCCGGTTCGATGCGCGCGTACAGCACAGACGGGAACCCAACCTGGGCGGTGAGTTTCTCCAGTCCGGGATAGGTGAACCCCTGCGACAATCGGGCGAGGCTCAGGACGCCCAGCAGCAGACCGAGGACCGCTCCCGTGCCGCACAGCGCCAGGCTTTCCGCGACGACCATCCGCATCACCCGGCCCCGGCGGGCACCCAGGGCGATGACCACGCCGAATTCCCGCGTGCGTTCAATCACGCTGAGGTAGATGGTGTTCACCACGAGGAGCCCGGCGAGGACAAAGAACAGTCCGATGAACACCAGGCCCACTGGCCGCATCACCTGCTCGATCCGGCTGAGCGATGGGAACGCTTCCCGCCACGTCTCGACGATGACGGCGCCGCCGAGCGCAGATTGCAGCCGATCCCGCAGCTGCATCAGCACGGCGTCGTCGGGGGCGCGCCGCACCTGCCCGATGTGCAGTTCGAACCGCGACACCGCCCCCGGCGCGGCGAGGTCCTGCGCGGCCGGCAAGGACAGCAGGGCGGTACTCGCATCGCGCGCCGGATCGGGAAACTTCAGCACGCCGACCACCGTGTAGGCCGACGCCCCCGTCCCTTCGGTCCCGGGCGCGTACGCGTAGACGGTGTCCCCCACCTGTACCTGCAGCGTCCGCGCCAGCCCACCGCCGAGGGCAATACCGTCGAGATCGTCGCCGGCCGGGAGACGGCCTTCGGCGAGGTAGGCGGCGGCAAACCGCTCGCGCAGCGCCTGGGGTTGATCCACCCCCATGAGCAGCACCCCGCGGGAGCGGTCGGCGCCGGCAAGGAGCACCGGCACGTCCAGCGCAGCCGCCACCTCGACATCGGGAAGCGTCGCCGCAATCCGCGGGCGCAGGGCCGCGGCATCGCGGACGACCGCGTCGCGGATATTGCGCGCATCGCGGTAGTCCCGGGTGTGGACCTGCAGCTGGCCGGCGTTTTCCGTCAGGTTCACGTAGGAACCATCGCGGGCCGCGCCGACCAGGCCGAAGTAGACCAACCCCAGCCACACGACGAACCCGACCGCCATGATGGCACCGAGACTCCTGCTGCGCTGCCGCCAGATGTTCCGCCAGGCGAGGACCAGCATCACTCGCACCCCTGCTCTAACGCCCGCAGCGTAAAGCATGCATCGGGAACCGGCGTCCCGAAGCGGATGTCGGTGTACACGGCCGTCGTGCGATACCCCGGCCGGGTGAGGTCTTCCACGACGGTGCGCGTCGGAAATGCGCGCTCGCCGAGTTTCGTATGCGTGGAGAAGGTGATCCGCTTCACCGCCTGGCCGCGCTGATCGTAGAAGACCCACTCCAGCGGCGCGAAGGTGCGCGGCGCGGCGGTGAGGAGGACCTTGCCGGACGGAGTGGGCGCCCCGGGCCTCGGGGTGAGTTCGAGCACGACGGCAGTCGCGTCGTCGCGGACCACCCGCGGCGTGTAATCCCGTTCCGCGTCGCGCCCGCTGAGGTCGCTGTGGGAAATGTCCGAACCCAGGAAACTATCGCCGCGGCCACCGGGCGGCAGGCGCAGCGTCCGCTTGATCCGGGGATTGTAGATCCAGAGATTGTCGGCCACCCGCAGGAACGCCTGGCCGGCGTCGCGGGCCGGGGCTTTCACCAGCACCAGACTGCGGTCTTGTCCGTCAGTCCAGATCGCCAGCACGTACTCGGTCTGCCGGTCCGGCCGCGCGACAGTCAGGGTCACGGTTGCGCGCCCGCTTCCCCCGCGCAGGTTATCCTCGATCGCCCGCAGCAGCGCCCCGGGATCCGGCGCCGCGTGCACGGGCGCGGACGCGACCGCGACGAGGGTCGCGATCAACCAGAGCCACCACCGGGTCGTCCTCATGTCATGCTCACTCCATCCGCATCGCCGCTGCCGGCTGCAGCCGCCGGACCCGCCGGGCCGGGAAGGCCATGGCCAGCAGCACGGCGACGAGGATGGTCATCGTGGCATAGAGCGCATAGACCGGATGCACGGCGGCATACAGTTCCTCCGGAAATCCAAACGAGGCCGTCACGGCCCCAAAGAGGCGGCCCAGCGCGTTGACGCGGGACAATGGAATGAGGGCGGCATAGCCGGCGGCGAGTCCGATCGCCCAGCCGATCGCGGTGGTGCACGCCACCTCCAGCACCACCATGCGGGCAAGGCGGGCGGGCGCGAGACCGACCGCCGCGATCATGCCAAACTCGCGCGTGCGCTCGATGACGCTGACCACGGCCGTACTGGTCACCGCCGCGGCCGCGACGACGGCGAAGATCACCGCAATGGGGATCGAGCTGGCCCGGCGGGCGTCGAGTCCGGCCTTGAGCGGGCCGAGGAGTTCCGACAGACCGGAGGCGTGCAGACCATCGGGCAAGATTCGCTGGATCGCGCGCGCGGCGGTATCTTCGGTGCCGCGCGGGACATCGACCGCGATGCCGGTTGCCGTCGCCACGCCCGTCAGCCGCCGGGCGTCATCGAGGTGCAGCAGCACCGCACCATCGTTGACCGCCGGCGAGGGCGTCGCGACGAGACCGACGACGACCAGCCCGGCGGCCTGCGGACCGGCCAGCGACGCGGTGTCGAGCACGGCGCGTTCGCCGACGCGCACGTCCAGCCGCTCGGCGAGCCCGCGGCCCAGCACGAGTTCACCCGGGCCCCGGATCATGCGCCCCGCGACGACGTGGGCGGGCACGGCGCTGACCGCGCTCTCCTCTGCGGGCAGGACGCCCCGCGCGGCGACGGACTGGGCCGTGTACGCGGACCGGAGCAGGGCGGGGAATTCCAGCCGCGGGGCCGTCGCCCGCACCTGCGGCAGCCGGCGCACGGCCACGGCCACGGCGAGGTCGGGCAGAGCGTGCGCGGGATCCGGATCGTCCCGGTAGGCCGTGGTGGTCACCAGCACCGGCGCGGACGAGAAACGCGCCTGGGACGTCAGCACCGACGCGATGATCCCATCGTTGAGGCCCCAAAAGAAGACGCTCGCGAACGCCGCGTAGGCGACCGCCAGGATCAGGAGGACGGTCCGGCGGCGGTGCCGCCAGATGTTGCGCCAGGCAAGCCGGAACAGCGTCACCCGCGTACCGGTCACCGGGCGCGGACGTTGTCGAGGTAAGCCCGTACCTGCGCCAGCGGTACCTGCCAGACCGCGTGTGAGACGTAGGGTTTGAAGCCGAGCTCGTTGTTGATCTTCAGCATCGGTGCGTTGCTGTCGGCGTTGCCGGTGCGCACGCGCCTGACCTGCGGTCGCTCGCGGAGAATCCGCTCGAGCATCGCCGCTTTGATCCACCGGCCGAGCCCGCGGTTCTGGTGCGCATCGAGCACTCCCGTCCCGCGCTGCTGGACGATTTCGGGGCGGTTGGGATGCCAGGAGACCTCCGTGAACCCCGCGAGTTCGCCGCTGGCCCGTGCTCTGACGACAAGTGACCACACCTCGTTGCCGCGCTCGCGGTCGGACTTCGCGAAGTCGCGGACATGTTCGGCGGTGAAGTGGAAGTCCTCCATCTGCAGCGTGCCCCGCGGGGCGCGGTTCATCGCGTCCCAGACCCGCGCCACCTGCTCGACCGCGTCTTCGGGGTAGCCGCCGGTCCACCACACGAGTTCGTACCCCGCCGCGCGCTCGGCGGCGCGCTCCTGCCACAGCGGCAGGAGGTCGCGGTTGAGATCGGCCAGGTCGAGCTGGTTCGTGTGTGTCTCCAGTCCGACCTCGGCGCCGAGCCGGTGCATGAACGCGTCGCCGGACGGCACGCTGCTGAACGTGAAGCTCATCAACACCGACCGGGTTTCTCGGGCCGCGTACTCGGCGATCCCCGCCAGCAACCGCGTCGCGAGCCCGCGGCGCCGGAGGTGTTTGGTCACGAAGATCATGAACTCCAGTAGATGCCGGTTCTCGTTGGTGAGCAGGATCTCCGTGTGGGCCTCGGCGACCAGCCGTCCATGGTCCCAGGCCAGCCACTCGCCGACCCGGAAGACGTCGGGCACGTTCCGCCAGCGGATGAGGTCCTCCTCGAGCGGCACCGTGGGATCGTCGGGAAAGCGCTCCCGGCGCATCTCGTTGGTCAGCGCGTTGAGCGCGGTAATCTGAGAGTCAGTGGCTCTCCGAATGTCGGCCAGGAAGTCGATACGCATCGTACTCTTTCCCCGACGCCTCCAGTCCGATGGCCCCGGTCGTCCGCACCACTAATCTAAATTATAATGTACGCACGGTGACGGGGCATGGTCTCCCATCGACAGCCTCAGAGCCTACACGTCGGTGACATGAGCCAACTGCGTCTAACCCTGGCCTGCGGCCCGTACGATCGGACCGAAGCACTTCGTACGGGGATCGTGCGCCCGGAAGGGATCGACCTCGTCTACGTCCCTATTCAGTCGCCGCCGGAACTCTTCGCGCGCATGCTGACCTCGCACGCGTTCGACGTCTCGGAGATGTCGTGCGCACACGCGCTGACCCACCGCGGCCACGGTGACTTCCCGTTTGTGGGCATTCCGGTGTTTCCATCGCGCATGTTTCGACACGGTTACATCTTCATCAACACCAAGTCAGGCATTCACGCGCCCAGGGATCTTGAAGGCAAGACTGTGGGCGTCCCCGAGTACAGTCAGACGGCCGCGGTCTGGATCCGGGGGTTGCTCCAGTACGAGTACGGCGTGGCGCTGAAGACGATCCGGTGGGTCAGCGGCGGGGTGAACGCGCCTGGCCGCCCCGACGTGCTCGTGAACCTGCCCGACGCCGACGTCTCGATCACCCGTGTGGCGGACCGGACGCTCAACGACCTGCTCGTCGCCGGCGACATCGATGCGCTGATCGGGGCGCGCAAGCCCGCCGCGTTCGGCAAAGACACCCGCATCCGCCGGCTGTTTCCCAACTACCGCGAACTGGAACGCGAGTACTTCCGCAAGACCGGCATCTTCCCCATCATGCACACGGTGGTGATCCGCGAGGCGCTCTACAACGACGAGCCGTGGATCGCGGAGAGCCTGTACAAGGCGTTTGTGCAGGCCAAGGACTGGGCCCTCGCCCAGATGCGGTTTTCCAGTTCCCTCCGCTACACGGTGCCATGGCTGCACGCTGACCTCGAGGAGATGGACGAGGTCTTCGGCGGCGACCCGTGGCCGTACGGACTGGAGCGCAACCGCGCCACGCTGGAAACACTCGTCCGCTACCTTGTCGAGCAGCGCTTGGTCCCGCGGCCTCTGCCGCTCGAAGATCTCTTCGTCCCACTCACACTGCTCGGTGAATGATAATGGGCACGGATCCGCCGGAAGTCAGGTTCGCGAAAAGCGGCGATGTCAGTATTGCGTACGGCGTGGTGGGGGACGGGCCGTTCGACCTCGTCTTCGTCACCGGATGGGTCTTCTCATCACTGGAAGTTGCCTGGGAGGGCCCTCCTGCCGACTTCTTCCGCTCACTTGCCTCGTTTTCGCGGCTGATCCTATTTGACAAGCGGGGGACCGGTCTGTCCGACCGAACCACTGGCATCCCGGACCTGGAGACCCGGATGGACGACATCCGTGCCGTCATGGATGCCGTCGGGTCCAAGCGCGCGGCCCTCCTGGGCGTGTCCGAAGGCGGTCCGATGACCCTGCTGTTCGCCGCGACGTTTCCCGAGCGCGTGGCCGCGGCAGTGCTGTATGGGACCGGGCCCTCGCTCGTTCGGACCGCAGATTATCCGTGGGGCATGACCCGTGAGGAACGGGACGACTACATCCGGCGGGAGGCCCACCGGGTCGGGACCCAGGCGTGGATCGACGAGAAACTCGAAGAACTCTCTCCGGGCCTGGCCCGGGACGCAGCGGCGAAACGGTGGTGGCGGCGGTGGGTGCTCACGGGCTCCAGTCCGTCAGCGATACAGGCCCTCCGTCGGATGAATGCGGATGTCGACGTCCGCCACATCCTGTCCGCGATCCGGGTGCCCACTCTCGTGATCCACCGTGTCGGCGATCAGTTCACGTCGATCGAGGAGGGACACTACCTTGCGGAGCGGATTCCGGGCGCGCAGATGGTCGCGATCGACGGCGTCGATCACGGCTGGTGGATCCAATGGGAACCGCTCGCGCGCGAAACCGAGCAGTTCCTGCGCGGGATCTGGGACCGCGGCGAGTGGAATTTGGCCGAGTCCGAGCGCGTGCTGGCGACTGTGCTGTTCACGGACATCGTGGAATCGACGTCCGTGCTCGCCGATCTGGGGGACCGGCGCTGGCGGGAACTCCTGCAGCAGTATCACGCCTTGGTCCGCCGCCATCTCGTGCGGTACCGAGGGCGCGAGGTGGACACCGCGGGGGACGGCTTCTTCGCGAGCTTCGACGGTCCCGCTCGGGCGATCCGCTGCGCCCTGGCGATCACCGACAGCGTGCGGGAGCTCGGGCTGCAAGCCCGCGCGGGGCTGCACACTGGAGAGTGTGAGCTCGTCGGCGGCAAGGTCGGGGGCATCGCGGTCCACATCGGGGCGAGGGTGGCATCGCAGGCCGGGCCCGGGGAGGTCCTCGTCTCCAGCACCGTCAGGGATCTGGTGGCCGGATCGGGCATCCGCTTCCAGGAACGGGATGCCGTTATGCTGAAGGGGGTGCCGGGTGAGTGGCGGCTGTACGCGGTCGAGCACGACTCCAACTCGCTCCCATAGGGCCAACACCGTGGACCGCAGGTTTCGCGTTTCCATCGGCGACGCCCGCTGAACAGGAACGCCCGTCGTCTAACTCTCTCTTCTCGAATCAACCCGCCGGCGGCGAATGACGTCATCGTCCCGGAGGACGCATTCGATGCGCATCACCTCGACGCTGGACGGATTCCCGCCCACTCGGGTCAGGACGCTCCTGCGGGGACTACCGGCCGCGGGCTACCGGCTGGAGGTCAAACCCCTGCGGTACCTGCACGAGGTGCTCGGACGGAAGGGGTCGGCGGAGACCGCGTGCGACCGGTACGCCCTACAGCACTTCGCCGCCGAACCCGATGAGACGGCTGGCGGTGCTCGCCGTGGTCGCCGCCCTCGCCGTCACGGCCCACGCGCCGGCGCCGGTATCGGCTGCGTCGGTCGAAGAATCGATCGGGGTGGGCGGCGTGTGGCGGACCTACGTGCTGCACGTGCCGCCCACCCTGCCGGCGAGTACGCCGGTGCCGCTGCTGCTCATGCTGCACGGCGGGGGCGGCACCGGCCGGCAGATGGAGCGGCTCGCCGGCTTCAGCCAACTCGCCGACCGGGCCGGATTCATCGCCGTCTACCCCGACGGCGTCGGCCGCAGTTGGAACGACGGCCGCGGTGACCCGCACATCACCGCGCAGCGGGAACGTATTGACGACGTTGCGTTTATCGCGGCACTGATCGGCGCGCTCTCCCAGCGCTATCGCATCGACAGCAGGCGTGTCTACGTCACCGGCATCAGCAACGGCGGGTTCATGGCCCAGCTGCTGGCGGCGCGGCTGTCGAGCCGGGTCGTTGCGATCGCGCCGGTCGCGGCGGGGATGGGACCGAGCGTCGCGGCCTCGCTGCATCCGGAACAGCCGGTCTCGGTGCTCGTGATGAACGGAACGGCCGACCCCCTGGTGCCCTATGGAGGGGGCCCGGTGGCCCGGGACAGAGGCGCGACGATTCCGACCTCGGAGATCGTGTCGAAGTGGGCGGCGGTCAATCGCTGCGCCGGTAATCCAACGACGGTTTCTCTGCCGGACGGCAATTCCGCCGACGGGTCGCGGGTGAAGGTCACCACATACTCAGCCTGCGCCCAGCGTACGGAAGTGGTGCTCTACACGATTGAAGGCGGGGGTCACACTTGGCCCGGTGGCGCGCAGTATCTGCCAGCCAGACTCATCGGGCCCGTCAACCGAGACATCGACGCGACCGAGGTTATCTGGAGATTCTTCGCGAGCCACCCCCGCCCATGATGACCCGATTCGGGTCATAGACGGTTCCGCATTGCTACGCGTAGCGCCGACGGATTTATGGGAACTCGGGAACAGCGCCCAGTTGCTGAAGCAACCCGAGCGAGTCATAACTCACCCAGGCTTCGACAATTCGTCCGCCTTCGACCCTACTGATGTCGATACCGGTGTACACGACCTGCCGGCCGGTCGGCTGGATTCCCCACAGCGGACCGAGGTGAGTACCGTGCGCGGTGAACCGGGTGACTACCTTGCCGTCTTCTTCGATCTGGTCCTCGACCGCATACCGGAGATCAGGGAAGGCGGTGCGGAACATCGTCACCGCCTGCTTGAACGCCGCCGGGCCGCGGACGATCACCGGTTCCGGACCCTTAACGACGTGATCGAGGTAATCCGGCGCGAAGATCTCGTCGGCGACATCTAAGCGGCCTCCGTTGAACAGATCCTCGAAGATCCGGCGGACTAGTGCCTTATCGGCATCCACATCAGGTCCTTCCAGCCGCCGGCGGCGTACTCTGACAGACACTAATCTACAAACGCCGGGCACGAATCGACTGCCCGCGGCTTGATCTTGGCTCGCCCTTTCGACGATCCGGCCGCCACATCCCGCCCGGCCCAACCGCGGGATTAGGGATCAAGGGGATCACAGGGATCGCGGCGAGAACCACCACACGGTGGGCGGAGGTGGGAACGATGGCCGAGGCAGCGTTTGACTCCAGGACATTCCGAAATGCCCTGGGTCGGTTTGCGACTGGGGTCACGGTGGTAACCGCCGTCGTAGAAGGCGGAGTGCGTGGGATGACCGCCAACGCGTTCACCTCCGTGTCGCTGGATCCTCCGCTGATTGTCGTGTCCGTGGCGCGCCATGCCCGGATGCACGGCCACCTCGCGCAGAATGCGCGTTTTGGCGTGAGCGTGCTCAGCGAAGACCAGCAGGCGTACGCCTGGAACTTCGCGGGGCGGCCGCAGCAAGGACTGCAGCCGACTTTTCTGCGGAAGGGCGACGTGCCGGTTCTGGAGTATGCGCTGGCCCACCTGGTCTGCACCGTGAAGGCGCTCTACCCCGGCGGTGACCACACGCTGGTGCTCGGCCGGGTGGACGACCTCTGGTATCGGGACGGTTCGCCGCTCACCTTCTACCGCGGCCGGTTCTTTGGACTGATCCCTCTGCCGGTGGGCGCCGGGGCGGCTGAAGTTGAAGCGCCGCAGCCCCTCGATGAAACGGACGAACGCTGGCTCGTGGACCCCTGGTGGTAATCCGGCGATACCCCCACCTGATCGATCGCGGCTAGCATTTGGCAGCTCTCGCGAGGTCCGCCCCGGAAATGTCCCCGCAGCCAGCAAGCGATGGGAAAAGGGCAGGCACAACAGGCGATCGGAGGGTACGCCGTGAGAGTATCGGCCCGGGAGCTGTATGGTCTGCACCACGTCACCGCCGTCTGCGCAGACCCGCAGGAGAACGCCGACTTCTACGTGGGCGTGCTGGGCATGCGGCTGGTCAAGCGGTCGGTCAACCAGGACGATCCGGGGACGTATCATTTGTTTTACGCCGATGCGCTCGGCAGCCCCGGTACCGATCTCACGTTCTTCGCCTGGCCTGGCGCGCAGCACGGCCGGGTGGGGATCGGCCAGATTGCGACGGTGGCCCTCGCCGTACCGGAAGGCACGCTGCCGTACTGGATAGCGCGGCTGGACCACCACGGCGTTGCCTGGGAAGGCCCGACCCGGCGGTTTGATGAGGACGTCCTGGCATTTTCGGACTATCACGGCCAGGCGCTCGAACTCGTCGCTGCCCCGGACGCGGCCTCGCGGGTGTGGCAGCCGTGGACCGATGGACCCGTGCCGGTAGGGCAGGCGATCCGCGGCCTGCACAGCGTGACGCTGAAGGAAGCCGGGGCGAAGCCGACGACCCCGTTCATCACGGAGCAGATGGGGTTCAGGGTGGCGGCGAGCGACGGCGACCGCACCCGCTTCGCCGTTGGGCCGGGCGGATCGGGGGCGTGGCTGGACCTCCTCATCGAACCCGGCGCGGGCCGCGGGCGGGTGGCGGTCGGCACGATTCACCACGTGGCCTGGCGCACGCCCGACGCCGACCAGCAGCACCGCTGGTGGGACCAGATCTCGCAGTCGGGAACGCCGATCAGCGAAATCATCGACCGTTTCTGGTTCCACTCGATCTACTTTCGGGAACCCGGGGGCGTGCTGTTCGAGATTGCCACCGACGGGCCGGGATTCACCGCCGATGAGACGGCGGCCGAACTCGGCACACAACTGGTGCTGCCGCCGTGGCTGGAACCGCGCCGCGCTGAGATCGTGAAAGTGCTGCCTCCGCTGGCGGTCTCTCTCTAGTCTCTGGTCTTCTCCTTCTTGAATGCCGACGAGTCCACCGCCCGGCGGATGAACTGCAGGGCCTGGCGGATGGTGCCGACCTCGGCCAGCGCGCGGTCGGTCGCACCCACTAGGGCACCTACCGCGTGCAGCGCCGCACGCTGCAGTTCGTTCAGCGGATCGCGGTCGTTCGTGACCGCCGGGAGGGGCCGCGGTTTCGTCACCGGCCAGGTCGGGGGACGGCGGGGGATGGAACGGTTGAAAATTCCGGCCAGGCTGGGGCTCGCGCGGTCGCGGCGCGTCAGCGGCGGGATGCCCCACTTCTCAGAGAACGTGCGCAGGACGGAGTTGTGGTCGAGGGAGGTCCGGATGACCGTCCCCGGTTCCACGTAGGGGGAGATCACGACGGCGGGCACACGCACCCCGAGGCGATCGAACCGGAAGGCCATCTCTCCGGCCGGACGGCCCGGGTCGGGAGGCACGGCCGCCGGCGGCGGCACGTGATCATAGCATCCGCCGTGCTCATCGTAGGTAATCAGGAACAGCGTGTTCTGCCAGTTGCTCCCGCGCGCACTCTGCGCCGTCCGGATCGCATTATAGACCTCGCTGATCAGCACCTCGCCCGCCAGGACACTGGAGTGCGCGCCCACCGAGATCTTGCCGAGCTGGAACGTGGCCGACGGCGGGTGCTCGTCGTTGTGCTTCCAGAACAGCCGGGGTTCGACGAACGCGTACTTGGGGAGGTTGCCGCTGCGCACATCCGCGTAGAAGTCCGCCATCGGCCGCACGTTCGTCTCGATGTACCGCCGCAGGCGGGGAAAGTGAATGAGCACGGTCAGCGGGACGATGTCCTCAAGATCGTAGTAGATGCGCCAGGACCCGTCGAGCCGCTCGAACACCGTTTCCGCGGTGTTCTGCTTCACCCAGCGCGCGTACGGCTCGTTGACCACCCAACCCGAGGACGTCGCGGCGTGAAAGAACGCGCGGTTGCAGAAGGTCTGGCTGGGGACGGCGCAGTGCCAGTGGTCGCAGACGGCAAAGCCGTGCGCCAGTGCACTGATGACCGGCACCGCGTCGGGCGGGAACGAGCGCATGATGATCGCGTACTCGTCGTAGGTCGGCGCACGGTTTGCCAGCCGATGGAAATTGTCGATGTAGTCCGCCACAAAGCCGTTCATCGGCGGCCGGGTGGGCATCGGGTCGGGGGCGTTGAACGGCGCCGCCATCGAGACGGCGTCTTTGAACCGGTTGGACGCGGGCCGCACGGTGCCGAACAACTGCGTGTTCACGTGAGGGTACTCTTCCCCCGGATCCGGTTTGGGGTCGTGCATGACGTAGCCCTTGGCCACGGGCACGACCCGCCGGTGTGCCTGGTCCGCATCGCGGGGGATCGGATTGGAGAGCGACTTCCCCTCCACGCCTTCGAACCGCTGCCCCCGCGGCAGCCGGCCCGGCCCGTAGAGGTACCCAAGCATGTTGTCGAATGAGCGGTTCTCCATCATGAGGACGACGACGTGCTCGAACGTCTCGAGACCCGCGTTCGCCGGAATGCCGGCGGACCTGACGAAGAAGTAAGGCGCACCGACCGCGAGGGCCCCGGCCCCGAGCGCGGTCTCCTGCAGGAGTTGCCGTCGCGTAATCCGGCGGGGATTCACGGCTGTGGGGTTCCCGGTCCCACAGGGGAAACCTGCGCGGCGTTACACTCTTACGTAGCCGGGCCGATATCTCGACCACTCATGAACGCATCTCAAAGTACCAGCGTGTTTCCCATTGCGCCGCCGGTCGAGCCGATGCTCGCTAAGCTCGCCGATGTCCTGCCCGCTGGAGGCACATTCCTGTTCGAGCCCAAGTGGGACGGATTTCGCGCCATCGTGTTTCGCAGCGCGACCGACGTCTACATCCAGAGCCGCGACCTGCGGCCGCTCGACCGGTACTTCCCGGAACTGCATGACGCCATGGTCGCACAGCTGCCGAAGGGCTGCGTGATCGACGGGGAGATCGTCATCAAGACCACGGACGGGCTCGACTTTGCGGTCCTGCAGCTGCGGCTGCACCCGGCGGCCTCACGCGTGGCGAAACTGGCCAGGGAGACGCCGGCGTCGTTCGTCGCCTTTGATCTGCTGGCCTCTGGCGGCCGCAGCCAGATGGATGCACCGCAGGATGAACGCCGGGCGCTGCTCGAGCGGCTGCTCAAAGGAGTGAAGCCACCGATCTACCTCACGCCGGTCACGCGCGATCGGACCGTCGCCGCCCGGTGGCTCGACCAGTTCGAGGGCGCCGGCCTCGACGGCGTCATTGCTAAGCCGGCGGAGAGCCCCTACCTGCCCGGCAAGCGCGCCATGATCAAAGTGAAGCACGTCCGCACCGCCGACTGCGTGGTGGCCGGCTTTCGCTGGTACCGGACCGGAAAGGACGCGGTCGGGTCACTGTTGCTCGCTCTCTATGACGACCGCGGGGTGCTTCACCATGTGGGCGTCACGTCATCGTTCACGATGGCCGCACGCAAACAGCTTGTGAAAGAACTCGCCCCGCTCCGCGAGAATGCTCTCGAGCGCCACCCGTGGCGGGAGTGGGCGGAAATCGGCGCCCACGAACTTGCTCGGATGCCCGGCGGGCAGAGCCGCTGGAGCGCAGGCAAGGATCTCTCCTGGGAGCCGCTGCGCATCGAGCGGGTATGCGAAGTGAAGTACGACCACCTGCAGGGGGACCGGTTCCGGCACGCCACGACCTTCCTGCGCTGGCGGAGCGACAAGCGGCCTCGCGACTGTCGCTACGATCAACTGGAAGCCGCGGTTCCCTACGAATTCGACCAGATATTTTCGTCTGGATCTAACGGTTCTTGAGCGGGCCGGATCGCGTCCGGCACGTGCTGCAGGTTCACCCGGATGCGCGTCCAGGTCGTGAAACGGCCGCGCATCGCATCCACCAGGATGTCGGCCGGCTTGAGGTATGCTGCCGCGTCGGAATGGCGTGCCTTCCACCGCTCGAGTCCGGCGAGGGCGTCTGGCTTGCGCTTCGCCCGGCCGATTTCGATCAGAGGATGCGATGAGACCCGCCGCCCCGTACCGTCCGGGCGCCGGCGCGACGGTTGGACCCGTGGGGGCTCGCCCGGTTGTTTCCGAAAGTGCGGCGGCCACGGAGCGTCGCCCAGCCCCTCGCGTTCGTGGCGTCCGGAGAGGTCGAGCAGCGGCTCGAGTGAGCCCGGCGCGTCGTCGATTCCCGCGTGCGGATCCCCGATCTTCGCATACCGGCGGGGCATCGTGGCCATCGTGAAATCCCGGGGGTCACAGGCATCGACCTCATCCCAGCGCAGCGGGGCTGACACGCGCGCGTCGGGCGTCGGCCGCACCGAGTACGCTGAGGCCACGGTCCGGTCTTTGGCGTTCTGGTTATAGTCGACGAACACTCCGTGGCGCTCTTCCTTCCACCACTTGCTGGTGGCGATCTTCGGCGCGCGCCGCTCGACTTCGCGGGCCAGCGCCAGCGCGGCGCGCCGGACCTGAGCGAAACTCCAGCGCCGCTGGATGCGCACGTTGACGTGCATCCCGCGCGAGCCCGACGTCTTCGGCCATCCGACCAGTCCAAAATCGTTGAGGGTGGCTTCCACGACGCGGGCGACCCTCCGCACCTGCGCCCAGCGCACGCCGCGGACCGGGTCGAGATCCACGCGCAGTTCGTCCGGGTGCTCGAGGTCGTCGGCGCGCACCGGGTGCGGGTGCAGTTCCAGGCAGGCGAGGTTCGCAAGCCAGAGCAGCGCGGCGGTGTCGCGCGGGACCACTTCTTCTGCGCTGCGCCCTGAGGGAAAACGCAGCGACACGACCTCGATCCACGGGGGCCGCAAACGCGGCGCGCGCTTCTGGTAGAAGAACCCGCCGACGATGCCGTCAGGATAGCGCACCAGCATGTTTGGCCGGCCGCCCGCGCCGCGAAGGGCTCCTTCAGCCACGGCGAGATAGTAGCGGGCGAGATGGAGCTTCGTGTACTGCGGTTTGGGAAAGAGGACTTTGCGCGGGTTCGAGATCGCGACCTCGCGCCCGCTGGCGACCAGGAGGGTCTGTTTATCCTGCGTGGGCCGTGCCAAACCGTTCCGCCGCCCGGGCGCGGGCGCGCTGCGCTTCGATCTCGCGATTGCGGGGCTGCGCGTTGGTCACCAGGATCTGCAGCAAGTGACCGGCGGCCGCGGCCACGTCGTCGACGGCGTGATTGAACGCCGCCTCATTGACCTTCGATGGCTTCTGAAAGCCCGAGATCTTCCGCACGAACTGGAGCGAGGCATTACGTACGAACACATTCCCGCCGGCTTACGGGTCCTTCCTTTATTATTGAAGCATGCCCCCGCTGAGCGCCCGCCGACGGGCAGCACTGCCCGACCGCGCCTTCGCCTACATCGACTCCCGCGGCCGAAGGCTCCTGCCGATTCACGACAAAGCGCATGTGCGCAACGCTCTCGCCCGATTCAACCAGGTCGTGTTCGAAAACGAGGCCGCGCGGGAGCGCGCCCGTACGCGGCTGCTCAATGCCGCGAAGAAATACGGCATCGTGCCCGTGGGCTTCATCACCGGCCAGCTGCGGTCGGAGAAGCAGCGGGCGGCATCCGGCCGCCGCCCGGAACTCCCCACGGGATTCGTCACACTGTTGATGACCGACATCGAATCCTCCACGCCGCTCCTTCAACAATTGGGTGATCGGTACGGCAACGTCCTGAACGAAGTGCGAGACATTGTGCGGGCTGCAATGCTGCAGGCGGGAGGCCGTGAAGTTGACGTCCGCGCCGACGAGTTCTTCGCGGTCTTCGAGCGCCCCGTCAGTGCGATTGAGGCCGCTGCGGCCGTGCAGCGTACGCTGTTGAAACGGGCGTGGCCCGATGACCTCGGAGTCCGGGTTCGTGTTGGGATTCACAGCGGCCGTCCGACACTCACCGAAGCCGGATACATCGGTATCGCGGTGCACACGACTGCCCGGGTCTGCGCGGCGGCCCATGGCGGACAGATTATCGTGTCGGGCCGGACGCGGGCCGCCATCGGAATGGTGGTACCGACCGGGATCAGCTTCCGCAGCCTCGGGCGACATCGCCTGCCTGGATTGGCAGACGCCGAAGCGCTGTTCCAGGTGGAGGCAGACGGACTCCCAACCCGCTTCCCACCTCCACGAAAGGATACGGCCAGGGCTCGAGTAAGAGGCGCCACCGAAGGAACCACCCGTCGCGGGCGTGTGCGCGCAGACAGTCAGCTTCTGCCTGCACCTTCTACTACCACGATGAACGTAATCGGGAGGGCAAACAGGATCCCCACGAGCCGGGCCCGCCCTGCGACCGCCGCGTAGGCAGCGGAGTCGGCTCCCGACGACTCCAGCGTTTCAATCTGGCGGCGCAGCAGGGGCGTGTACACGAACAGGCCAAAGGCCATCATGGCGACGTAGACGACAAGTGACGTCAGAATCCACGGCGTCGTCCAGTTCAGGCGGCCGAAGTACAGCATCCCCATACGTGATGTTCCCACCGACGGCGGTGATGGCCAGAAAGACGTGGATGAATTTCAGGAAGGTGTAAGCGTCCATCAGATTCCCTCCAATACGCCTACCACCTGCAGCCATCGCGGCTCGGGCAGCGGATTCCGCTCAATGCGCATGCCGAGTTTCCGCATGACCCCGATTGAGGCGGCGTTGTCGTAGGTAGTGGTCGCGACGACTCGCGTGAGTTGCAGCTGGTCGAAGGCGTAGGCCACCAGGGCCCGCGCCGCCTCCGTTGCGTAACCACGGCGTTGATGCGCCGGGGCAACCGCATAGAATAGACCGAACTCCGTCGAATACCGGCCGCCCGGTCGCGGCGGTGAATCGCCGGCTCCAAATCCCGGCAACTGTCCAAACACATTCAGGCACGGGACGAACCCGCAGACCCCGATGAGTTCGCCGGTCGACTTCAACGCTACCGCCCGGTCTCCGTAGGGCGGCTGCCGGAGCTTCGCCAGCTGCCGGTAGTTCAGCACGGTCCACTGCAGCCACTCGGCGCGCTCAGCCAGCGTGTCCATCGTGTCGGAGCCCAAATCGTCGCGCAGCTCCACGTCCAGCAGGCGGTGGACGTTCAGTAGGTCCCCGAGGGCAAACGGGCGGATCAACAGGCGCGCGGTTTCAAGAACGGGCATCTCACTCATTCGGCCACCAGGATTTCCTGCCCGGGCGGCAAAACCTCCACCGTTCCCTGGCGCCGGGCCGGCGGCCGCCCGGCGCCCGTGGCCTTTCGCAGCCCCAGGAATCGCGCGCCGTTCCTCGGCCGTCAGAGGGTGAGAGAAGGAGCGGAAGGCATGAGCAAAGGTGCAGTGGCAATAGCATCCATCGCGGCGATTGTCGCTCTTCTGATAGGACTCTGGGCCGTTCAACAATCGCCATCTGCCGACTCCAGACAGTTCGCGTTAATCGTTGGAGAGACCAAAGAGGACGCGGAAGTTGGCGGCTATGCCCTCGTCGGCGCACCGATCACGTCGCCCGGGCCGACGATCCGAGTAAGAAAAGGTGACCGGGTCACGATCACGCTCAGCAACGTCCACGGGATCTACCATGGCGAGAAGGTCCCGCACAATCTTGTAGTCGTAACGGAGAAAGAACAATCCGCTGAGCCCCTATGGGGAGCTCAGATCGGTGGGACAAGATACCCGGATTGGATCGACGCGGGCAGGAGCGGCTCCGTCACATTCGCACCCCAGACCGCAGGAAGATTCTTCTATATCTGTTCGCTCCCTGGGCACCTTGGGCGCGGCATGTACGGATCTTTCGTTGTTGAAGAATAGGCCGGCATAGCCGATGTGGGCGTTTGTAGTCAGGTTCCTCACGTATCTCATCGTTGTAGGCGTGTCCCTTGCGCTCACTTCCCACACCGCCGATCAAGCGCTGACTGCTCCGGCCCCTCTCACCTTTCAGCCTCCAGAGGCCCCGCAGGCGCCGGTGTGCGTCCTCTCCGACGGCGTGTGCGCCGAGTTCACCTGGCAGGTGGCCGATCGGTTCATGGAGGTCTGGAAGAGTTGGGGATCGCCGGGAAATCCGGGGAACTACAGCCCCTCCGTCCTCCGTCAGCCGTTCTTCCTGACGCTCGACGCCTGCAGCTCCAGAGGGGGCAACACCGCTATTGCGTCGTACGACTGGACCGTCTTGGGGGGAGACAGACCTGGCTGGTTGGTGCACCGACTGGCCGAGAGCTGTCGGATCGCAATTCCGGTTCCCACGGAGGGAACCTACTATGTGCTGCTGACCGTTCGGGCCCACGACGGAGAGGCCGCCTCGACCATGCAGCGGGTAAGCATCAGCGACGTGCTGATCGTGTCGATTGGAGACTCCTACGCATCGGGCGAAGGGAATCCTGACGTATTGCTCGGACCGACTGCCCCCGCCGGTGAGTGGCAGGACCGGCGGTGCCACCGATCCCGGCTCTCCGGCCCGGCCCAGGCGGCCCTGGAACTGGAGCGCCGGGATCCCCGGTCCACCGTCACCTTCCTGTCGTACGCGTGCTCGGGGGCGACCATCCGCGAGGGATTGATTAGAGAGTACTGGGGACAGGTGCCACTGTGGCCCCCGATGGTCCCACAGATCACGGCAGCCGCACGGCTGCTCTGTGGTGATGACGTGTGCGACCGCCCTGACGACCCCACCATCGACGCGCTGCTCATTTCGATCGGGGGCAACGATGTCGGGTTCGCGGTCGCGATCATCGCCTGCGCGGCGAGGCTTGACGACATCGCCAACCGGACCTTTCGACGGCTCATCGACGTCAACCTCATCCCTAACCGAGACTGCCATCAGCAGCCGAGCCTGGCGCGCCACTTGGAGGAGCGACTCCGAGAGCTGCCGGGACTCTACGCGGAGGTGCGGCGAGAGATTCGCAACCGGTTGAAAGTCCGCGCCGTCTTCATCACCGAGTATCCGGTTGATCTCTTCGATTCCGGCGCGGGGTGCGGATCGCTGGAGCTGGTGACCGCGGAGGAAGCCCAATGGCTGGCCGGGTATGGCCAGCGGCTCAATCAAGTGATCCGTGATTCATGGGGCGCCGCGGTCGTAGACATCGCCTCGGCGTTTGCCGGACACGGCTACTGCGGGACCCCCACGTTTTACGGGCACCTGGGGCAGTCCCTCGGCCGCCAGCTGGACTACCTGGGACTTCTCCATCCCAACGCCGATGGGCATCGCGTGTATCGGGACGCGATCCTGCGCAAGCTTCAGCCCGCGGCAATGAACACGAAGTAGCGCGCACTGCTGCGCGTCTTGTCCTAAGCGGGCCCGGTAAGCAGACCTTCGAGCCGGTCGACCATCGCGGCAAAGACCGCGAACATCCGCTCGGTGGGATCCGGCGTCGCCAGGTCGACCCCGGCCGCGCGCAGGAGGTCAAGGGGATACTTCGACCCGCCGGCTTTGAGGAACTCAAGGTACTCGCCGGCGGCATGGGCGGGTCCGCGCAGGACACGCTCGGCCAGGGCGTGGGCACCCGAGATGCCGGTGGAGTACTGAAAGACGTAGAAGTTGAGGTAGAGGTGGGTCGGAAACTGCGCCCACGTGATCCCGACGCGATCCGGATCGACCTCGACTTCGCCGCCATAGCCCTCGGCAAAGAGCTCGGCCATCAAGGACATCAGACCCTTGGCCGTCAGGCCCTCGCCGCGCTCGACGCGCTGATGGATCTCCAGCTCGAATGCCGCCAGGATCGGCATCACGAAGAGGTACCGGTAGAAGTTGGCCATGGCCTCTTCAATGACGGCGATCTGCAGGTCGCGGTCTGAGCTGGTCGCCAGCAGATGCGCGCGCACCATCGCCTGATTGAAGTTGGATGCGACCTCCGCGACAAACGTCGCGTAGTTCGCGTACACGATGGGCTGCGTCCGCCAGGCGTAATACGAGTGCATCGAGTGGCCCAGTTCATGGGCCAGCGTGCTCATGCTGAACACGTCATCGGCATAACTCATGAGGATGAACGGATGGGTACCCGGCCCGCCCGTCGAAAACGCGCCGGCCCGCTTCCCCTTGTTGGGATAGACGTCGACCCAGCGCTCGTCGAGCAGCCCACGACGCATCACGCCGACGTACTCGGTTCCCAGCGGGGCCATGCCGTCGCAGA
>Ga0209640_10001134_pt1 | contig 22112 bp, 18 predicted proteins | sample RifCSP10_1_FD_184018 | JGI IMG/M metagenome (GOLD analysis project Ga0209640, IMG submission 184018) | Soil microbial communities from Rifle, Colorado - Rifle CSP2_sed 10_1 (SPAdes) (version 2) | ecosystem: Environmental > Terrestrial > Deep subsurface > Rock core/Sediment | place: Rifle...
TCACGGCGACGGCGGGGCCGCGCGAGGTCCGCCAGGCGTACCGGCGCCTCGCGCGGCAGTACTCGCCCGACGTGAACTTCTGGGACACCCAGGCCCGGGCGCTCTTCGAGGAGATCGCGGAGGCCTACCGCGTCCTGAGCGATCAGGCCGCCCGCGCCATGTACGACCGCTTCGGGGCCGCCGTCGCCGGCGACGACGCGCTCCCGGCGGGCCGGCGCGGCGAGGACGTGCACCTGGTGGTCGAGCTCGGGTTCGCCGAGGTGGCGCGCGGGACGAGCGTGCGGCTCGACGTCCCGCGGTTCTCGCCATGCGCCGGCTGCGGCACGTCTGGCGTGGCCGACGGCGCGCGGTGCGCGTCGTGCCAGGGACGCGGCGTCCGGCGGGCGGTCGAGCCGGTCGAGGTCGCGATTCCCGCGGGCGTGGACGCCGGCTCGCAGATCCGCGTCGCCGGCGAAGGCCACGCGGGCCCGTTCGGCGGCCCGCGGGGCGACCTGCTCGTGAGCACGCGCGTCGCCGAGCACCCGTTCTTCCGGCGCAAGGGCGAGAGCGTCCACTGCGAGGCGCCGCTCAGCGTCTGGGAGGCGCTGCGCGGCGCGCGCATCCGGGTGCCGACGCCCGCCGGCGAGGCGGTGCTCGTCGTGCCGCCAGGCACGATGGGCGGCCAGGTGTTCCGCCTGCGCGGCCAGGGGCTCCCGAAGCTCGCCGGCGAGGGGACGGGCGATCTCTACGTCACCGTGCGCGTCGAGGTGCCGGCCGGGCTCGACGCGCGCACCCACGAGCTGGTGCGCGAGCTCGAGCGGCTCATGCCCATGGAGCCGCGGGCGGGGCTCGAGCGGTATCGGGGGGGTGCGGCGTGAACGACCGCGGCAAGCCACGCTACATGATCGGCGTCGTCGCCGAGATGCTGAACGTCCATCCCCAGACGCTGCGCTTCTACGAGAAGAAGGGGCTGGTGCGCCCGAGCCGGACGGTCGGCCGGACGCGCATGTACTCGGCGGAGGACGTCGACGAGCTGGCGCGCCTGCTGCGGCTCACGCGCGATCTCGGCGTGAATCTCGCGGGCATCGAGATCATCCTAAAGATGAGACGTCGAATGATCGAGATGCAGACGCAGATCGAGGACCTGGTGTCGTATCTCCGCGAGGACGGCGGCGAGGCGAAAGACCGCGCCGCGCGCGAGCCGCGTGAGGCGCTCGTCCGGGCCGCCTCCGGGCAGCTCCGGCCCGTCGATCTCTTCTAGGCGTAGGCGACCGGTTCCAGAGGAACGCGACGCATGAGTGAAAGCCGGAACGGCAAGGACCTGACGATTCCCGACCTCCTGGGCGTCCTGCCCCTGCGCGGGACCGTCCTGTTCCCGCACGCGGTGATCCCGCTGGGGGCGGGACGCCCCTCCTCGGTCCGCCTGATCGAGGAGGCGGTCCAGAGCGGCCAGGTCGTCGGCGCCGTGATGCAGCGCGACCCCTCCGAGGACAGCCCGCGCGCCGCGGGGCTCCATCCCGTCGGCACCGTGATGACGATCCACAAGGCGCTCAAGCAGCCCGACGGGACGGTCCGCCTCGTGGTGCAGGGGCTCCAGCGCTTCCGCATCGTCGAGATGATCCAGGAGGCGCCGTATTTCCGGGCGCGCATCGAGAGCCTGCCCGACGAGGCCGGCCCGGTCGCCACGCTCGAGCTCGAGGCGCTGGCGCGGAGCACGACCTCCCTGTTCCAGAAGGTGGTGTCGCTCTCGCCGACGCTGCCCGACGAGCTCGCCCAGCTCGCGGCGACCGCCGAGGGGCCCGGCGCGCTCGCGGATCTGATCGCGGCGTCGCTGCCCTCGCTGCCGACCGCGCTCAAGCAGGAGCTGCTCGAGACGATCGACGTCACGCAGCGGCTGCAGACGCTCGTCGCCGCCCTCGGCAAGGAGGCGGAGGTCCTCGAGCTCGGCTCGAAGATCCAGTCCGAGATCCAGTCGGAGATGTCGAAGACGCAGCGCGAGTACTACCTGCGCGAGCAGCTCAAGGCGATCCAGAAGGAGCTCGGCGAGGCCGACGAGCGCACGCAGGAGATCGACAGCCTCCGCCAGAAGATCGAGGCGGCGGGCATGCCGGAGGAGGCGAAGAAGGAGGCGGTGCGCGAGCTCGACCGGCTGGCGAAGATGCCGCCGGCGGCGGCCGAGTACACGGTCGCGCGGACCTACATCGACTGGCTCGTCACGATGCCGTGGCAGCAGGAGACGACCGATAGCGTGGACATCGAGGCCGCCAGGGCGGTCCTCGACGCGGACCACGAGGGGCTCGAGAAGATCAAGGAGCGCATCCTCGAGTACCTCGCCGTGAAGAAGATCCGCCCGTCGGGCAAGGATCCGATCCTGTGCTTCGTCGGCCCGCCGGGCGTCGGCAAGACGTCGCTCGGCCGGTCCATCGCGCGGACGCTCGGGCGCAAGTTCCACCGGATCTCGCTCGGCGGCATGCGCGACGAGGCGGAGATCCGCGGGCACCGGCGCACCTACGTCGGCGCGCTCCCGGGGCAGATCATCCAGGGGCTGCGCCGCGCGGGGACCAGGAACCCGGTGTTCATGCTCGACGAGATCGACAAGCTCGGGATGGACTTCCGCGGCGACCCGGCCTCGGCCCTGCTCGAGGTGCTCGACCCCGAGCAGAACGCGACGTTCCGGGACCACTATCTCGACGTGCCGTTCGACCTCTCGCGGGTGCTGTTCGTCACCACGGCGAACGTGCTCGACACGGTGCCCGCGCCGCTGCGCGACCGCATGGAGGTCATCCATCTCGCGGGGTACACCGAGGAGGAGAAGGTCGCCATCGCGCAGCAGCACCTCGTGCCGAAGCAGGCGCGCGAGCACGGCCTCGACCCGGACCAGGACGTCTCGTTCGCGCCCGAGGCGCTGCGCCTCCTCGCGCGCGGCTACACCCGCGAGGCGGGCGTGCGGAACCTCGAGCGGGAGATCGGCGGCGTCTGCCGCAAGGTCGCGCGGCGGCGCGCCGAGGGGCACACGGAGCCCGTGCGGGTGACGCCGGACCTCGTTACCTCCTTCCTCGGCGCCCCGCGGTTCGAGTACGAAGAGCTCGAGGAGCGGACGCGCGTGCCCGGCGTGGCGATCGGGCTGGCCTGGACGCCGGCCGGTGGCGACATCCTCTTCATCGAGGCGACGCGGATGACGGGCGCGCGCACGCTGACGCTCACGGGGCAGCTCGGCGACGTCATGAAGGAGTCCGCGCAGGCGGCGCTCTCGTGGGTGCGCTCGCACGCCGCCGAGCTCGGGATCGCGCCCGGGTTCTGGGAGGCGTCGGATATCCACGTCCACGTGCCGGCCGGCGCGATCCCCAAGGACGGGCCCTCCGCCGGCGTCACCATCGCGACCGCGCTCGCCTCGCTCCTGACGGGGCGGCCGGTCCGCGCCGGCGTCGCCATGACGGGCGAGGTCAGCCTGTCCGGGCGCGTGCTGCCGGTCGGCGGGATCAAGGAGAAGGTGCTGGCGGCCCACCGCGCCGGCGTGCGGACGGTGATCCTGCCGAAACGGAACGAGAAGAACCTCGTCGAGGACGTGCCGGCGGCCGTGCGCGAGGCGATGACGATTCACCTCGCCGAGTCCGTGCACGACGTGATCCGGCGCGCGCTCGAGCCGGCGCCGTCGAGCCCGGAAGCGGCGCCGGTCTCGCTGACCGGCTGATTTCCGGAAGCTCCCACGCCCCCCTTGACAGGGGGGCACGGGCATTCGCTACGATAGTCGGGTGAACCGGATCGTCGTGTCCCTGTGCGCCGTCATCACCTTCGCCGCCACCGCGCCGGCGCGCGCCGAGGTCTTCAAGCTTGGCGAGCCCGACGGCACCGTCCACTTCACCAACGCGCCGACCGATCCGCGCTACCAACGCATGGGCTATTCGTCGGGGACCGCGGCGGGCTGGCTCAGGGTGCGGGGCGGCGACACCTCGCGATACGCGGGGGAGATCCGCGAAGCGGCGGAGCGCTACGGCGTGCCCGAGCGCCTCGTGTCCGCCGTGATCCGCGTCGAGTCGGCGTTCAACCCGCAGGCCATCTCCCGCAAGGGCGCCCGCGGCCTCATGCAGCTCATGCCGGCAACGGCCTCGATGCTCGGGGTGCGGAACACCTTCGATCCGCAGGAGAACATCGACGGTGGCGTCCGCCACCTGCGCAGCATGATCGACCGGTTCGCGAACCTGCCGCTGGCGCTCGCCGCGTATAACGCCGGCGAGCGAGCCGTCGCCACGTATCAGGGGATCCCGCCGTACCCGGAGACGCGCGACTACGTGACGCGCGTGCTGCACCTCTTCGGCGGGTCTCTCGACGGGCTCGCGGGGTCCCGGACCGTCATCTATCACCGGGTCGAGGACGACGGCACCGTCACCTACACGAACATCCCGCCCCGCGGCCGACGGTAGATCACCGGCCAGGTCGACGCCCCGACCGACGGGGAGTCAGGTCGTCCGGCGCCAGACGAGATCCAGGAAGCGCTCCAGCAGCCCGTTCCCCACGAACACGTCCGCCGCCTCGCGCGTGCCCGCCTCGTCCATGCCCCAGAGCGCGGCGCGCTTGCCCTCGGCCGCCACCTGCACGAAGACCTGCTGGTCGCGCGAGAACACGACCGGCAGCTCGTCGTAGATCTCCGCGGTCAGGCCGTTCACGCCGGGACCGCCCACCGCGATCGCCGGGAAGAACTCGCCGAGCTCGTTGTTCATGAGCCAGACGTCGGTGACGACGACGGCGGCGCGCCCTTCGGAGCCCCCGGTGCGCGCGTTCACGGCCTGCTTCAGCTCGTAGGCGAGGGGCCGATCGCTCTCCTCGGCGAGGATCCCGTGTCCGACGACGACGAGCACGGTCGAGCGGAGATCGAAGTAGCGCGCTGTCATCGGAGCAGCTTGACGATCTCGCGGAACGCGTCCGTGTCCGCACGGCCGAGGAGCTGGAAGACCGCGGTCTCTGTCGCCGTCACGACCACCCCCGCCTGCCGCGCCTGGGCGAGCCCGAGCTCGAGGTTCGCGGTGGTGCGCGAGCAGACCGCGTCGGCGACGACCGACACGTGGAAGCCCTCGCGCAGCAGGTCGAGCGCCGTCAGCAGCACGCAGACGTGAGCTTCCATCCCGGCGAGGATAACGTGCTCGGCGCCCGCAGCGCGGAGCTGCTCGGTGAAGCCCGGGGCGCCGCAGCACGAGAACGCGGTCTTCTCGAAGGGCGCCACGTCGTCGAGGAGGGCCCTGAGCTCCGGCAGGGTGCGGCCGAGGCCCTTCGGGTACTGCTCGGTCAGGACGACCGGCACGGCGAGCCGCCGCGCGGCGGCGCCGAGAATCTTGAGGTTGCGGACCATGTCGTCGCGCCGGTCGGCGTCCATGGCGCTGAACAGACGTTCCTGCACGTCGATGACCACGAGGATCTGCTGCGGCATGGGCCCTCCCGGGGGCGAGATTCCACGAAGCGACCTCCATCTTCTCACGCGCGCCACGCGCGGTCGAGCCCGCGGTACTGGATCGCCTCCGCGCAGTGCTCGGGTCGGAGTACCTCGCTGCCCGCCAGGTCCGCGATGGTCAGCGCGACCTTGAGCACGCGGTCGTGGCCGCGGGCCGAGAGCCCGAGGCGGGTCATGGCGGCGGCGAGAAGCCGCTCGGCCTCCGGGGGGGGCGCGCAGAAGCGCCGGACCTGGCGCGCCGTCATCTCGGCATTCACGCGGAGGCCCGCCCCGCGGAAGCGCTCCCGCTGGCGGGCGCGCGCCCGGCCGACGCGCGCGCGGACCTCGGCCGAGCCGTCGGCCGGGGCGGCCCGGATCTCCGCCGGGGGCAGGGCCGGCAGCTCGACGTGGAGGTCGATCCGGTCGAGGAGCGGGCGGGAGATGCGGCCGAGATAGCGGTTCCGCTCCGCCGGCGTGCAGAGGCACTGGTCGAGCGAGGGGCAGCCGCGCCGGCAGGGGTTGGCGGCGGCGACGAGCTGGACGCGGGCGGGAAAATCGCTGACCCCGCTCGCGCGCGCGATCGTGACCTGCCCGTCCTCCAGCGGCTGCCGGAGGGACTCCAGCACATGTTGTTGGAATTCAGGCAACTCATCCAGGAAGAGCACGCCGAGGTGCGCGAGCGTCACCTCGCCCGGGCGGGGCGGGGTGCCCCCGCCGATCAGGCCGGAGACCGAGGTGGTGTGATGCGGCGCGCGGAACGGGCGCCGGGTCATCAGCTCGCCGGGCCGCGGCAGGAGCCCCGCGACCGACCAGATCGTCGAGGCCTCGAGCACCTCGTCCGGCGAGAGCGGCGGCAGGATGCCGGGGAGCCGCCGCGCGAGCATCGTCTTGCCCCCGCCCGGCGGGCCGACGAGCAGGACGTTGTGCGCGCCCGCGGCCGCGATCTCGAGCGCGCGCTTGGCGTGCGCCTGGCCGCGCACGTCGGCGAGGTCCAGGTCGTCGTCGGCCGGCGGGGCCGGCGGCGGCGGCCCGACGACGGTCTCGCCGCCGCCGTCGCCGTTGAGGAAGGCCACCGCCTCGCGCAGGCTCGGCGCGGCGAGCACCCGGAGCCCCGCGACGGCGCGGGCCTCCACCGCGTTCTCGACGGGCACCACGAGCGCGCCGATCCCGCGGCGCCAGCAGGCGAGGCCGACCGCCAGCGTTCCCCGCACGGGCTGGATCTGGCCGTCGAGCGCAAGCTCGCCCACGACCGCGAACGGGCCGATCCGCGCCTTGACCGCGCCCGTCGCGGCGAGGATGCCGAGCGCGATCGGCAGGTCGAACGCCGCGCCCTCCTTGCGGATGCCGGCGGGCGCCAGGTTCACCGTGATGCGGTCCGACGGGAACGCAAAGCCCGCGTTGCGGATCGCCGTGCGCACGCGCTCGCGGCTCTCGCGCACGGCGGAGTCGGGGAGCCCCACCGTGGTGAAGGCGGGCAGCCCGGCCGTGACGTCCACCTCGACGCGTACCAACGCCGCTTCCACGCCCACAAGCGCCGCCGAGAGGACAAGGGCTAGCACGGGGCGATTGTTCGGTCGGTCGCGGGGCGCGTCAATGTCGCGAATCCCTGACACCCCCCGGCCGTTCACTTCGACCTTGAATCTTCCAGATCTTGGGTGATAGAGTGCCCATCGACCCCAGATGTTGGGGTCGGGGAGGGTGTTAACGACACGCCGATGCCGATTCTTCTCCTCCGCTCGCTGCTCCGGGAGGTATTCACCGATCTCTCCGGACCCGCGTCCGGTGCCGGCGAGCCGACGGGAGAGCCCACAATGCGCTACCTGATCGTCGTCGCACGGAATGAGCCGGCCCTCTACGAGCACCTGCGCAATCGCCACGGGGGCGATCCGCGGGTCCAGGTGGTGGTGGATCGGCGCGGTGCCCGCGACGTGGAACCGACGGATGGCCCGCCGCTCGTCGACCGCCGGCGACGCCGGTCGTGGCTCGCGACCGGGGCGTCTCACGAGCTCGTCGAGGTCGGGCGGGAGGACACGGCCGAGCCCCTGAGCCCGAAACCGCAACCCAGCGTTCGCCACGAGGAGGCATCACGGCAGATGAGCGAGATGGAGACTCGCGAAGATCCCCAACGGGTCACCCGTTGGCTCGCCGAAAGCCACCACATGCTCGACCGCGCGATCCCTGCGCTGATCGAGGATCGGGATCGCCTGCGCCAGACTCTCGAGACGCGGGAGCATGAGTGCGGGCGGCTCCAGGGAGAACTCGGCGAACTCCGCCGTAACCTCGGCGCGCTCCAGAGCGAGCTCGAGAGGCTCCACGGCGAGCGGGCGACGATGGCCGAGGCCTTCGGCACCGTCGTGGAGCTGCTGGGTCGGCTCCAGCGGCCGCTGGACGAGATCGCGCGCCGGCTCCATGCGGCGCAGCCGGTCGCAGTCGACACGTCCGCGGCGTAGGAGCGCGTCGGAGTAAACCGCGTTCGAGCGCCGGCTTCGCCGGCGCAACCGGTCCTGGTGGAGGGTTCGGGGGGGGCCGTCCACCCACCCTCCGTGTGGCGCTCGCGACCCGCGCGGCAGCAGTGGTAGAGTTCAAGCCTCATGGCACGGCCGGTCGTCCTGGTCGTTGACGACGATCCCGGCGTCAGGGAATCGTTCCGTCTGACGCTGGAAGACCACTACGACGTGCTCGACGTCCCGGACGGCCCCGCCGGGCTCGACGTCGTCCGCGCCTCCCAGGTGGACCTGGTCCTCCTCGACATCCGCCTCCCCGAGATGGACGGGATCGAGGTCCTCGAGCGGATCAAGGCGATCGACGACGGGATCGAGGTCATCCTGGTCACGGCGGTGAAGACCGTGCGCACCGCGGTGGCGGCCATGAAGCTCGGTGCCTTCGACTACCTCACCAAGCCCTTCGAGGAGGACGAGCTGCTGGCCGTCATCGGCCGGGCGCTGGACAAGCGCTCGCTCGAGCGGGAGGTCACGTTCCTCCGCGGGGAGCTCGCGCGGACGCAGGACGCCGACGAGATCGTGGGCCAGCATCCATCCCTGCAGAAGCTCCACCGGCTCATCGCCCAGGTGGCCGGCACCACGGCCACGGTCCTCATCACGGGCGAGAGCGGCACGGGCAAGGAGCTCGTCGCGCGCGCGATCCACCGGCAGGGGCCGCGGGCCCAGAAGCCCTTCGTGGCCGTCAACCCGGCGGCCATCCCGGAGACCCTCACCGAATCCGAGCTGTTCGGCCACGAGAAGGGCGCGTTCACCGGCGCCTACCAGCGCAAGCTCGGCCGGTTCGAGCTGGCCCAGGGCGGCACCCTCTTCCTCGACGAGATCGGCGCGTTGAAGGCGGAGCTCCAGGCGAAGCTCCTGCGCGTCCTGCAGGAGCGCGAGATCGAGCGGGTCGGCGGCACGCGGGCCATCAAGATCGACGTCCAGGTCATCGCGGCGACGAACGTGGACCTCACGGATGCGGTGCGCCGCGGCGCCTTCCGCGAGGACCTCTACTACCGGCTGAACGTCGTGCGCGTCGAGGTGCCGCCCCTCCGCGGGCGCGCCGAGGACATCCCCCTCCTCGTCGCGCACTTCGTCCGCCGCTCGAGCCGGCAGTTCAACAAGCGGGTGGAGGCGCTCTCGCCCGAAGCCCTGGCGGCGCTCCAGGAGTACCGGTGGCCGGGGAACGTCCGCGAGCTGCAGAACGTCATCGAGCGGTCGGTGGTCCTCGCGGAAGGCCCGGTGATCCAGTTGAACGACCTTCCTCTGGACGTGCTCCTGCCCGAGCACCGGAGGAAGGTCCAGGAGGCGGACCGTTTGCCGCTCAAGAGCGCGACGGAGGACTTCGAGCGCCAGGTCGTCCTGCGCGTCCTCGAGCGGGTCAAGGGCAACCAGCGCGAGGCCGCGCGGATCCTCGGCCTGCACCGCAACTCGCTGGCCCGCCTGCTGGCACGGTGGAAGGAGGCCTCGTAGCACCAATCTGGTGCCATGGCACCAGATTGGTGCTCTCCGTCCGGGAAGACGCGAGGCGCACATGTTTCGGGAACGCGGGAACTCGCGCACTTAGACCGCGTCCTCGCATGGCGAAGGCTGGCCGGTGAATTGCTCTCTTGCCCGGTCGACGTTTTCGGTGAAGCCCTCATGGGGAGGGCTTCCAACCCGAGACACCGGAGGAGAGAGTCATGACGAAGGTATGGGCCGCGCTGCTGATCATCGCGTCGTTCCTGCTCGTGGCGCCCGTGATCGAGTCGGGGACCACGGGTTCGACCCAGTTCTTCCAGGCCGTCGGCACGGCCGATGGCGGCGGGGAGTAGCCGCGGCCCGAGTATTTCGTCCGATGTGGTCCGGTCGCAACCTCCCGGTCGTGAGGAGGAAGCGGGGGAGTCCGCCCCGCTTCCTCCTTGTCGTCCTTGCTGGCGCGCTCGCGTGCGGCCACGTGGCGCCCGTCGCCGCGCAGGAGAAGAGGTCCGAACCGGACGGTGCCGCCGCCGGGGGGGTCTACCGCCGATCGCTCGGCCACGACCCTGAGACGCTCGACCCGGCGCGGATCAGCGACATCTACAGCCGTTCCGTGTCGCAGCAGATCTTCGACGGCCTCGTCCAGTACGACCGCGCCCTCACGATCGCGCCCGCGCTCGCGGAGTTCTGGCGGGCCTCGCGCGACGGGCTCACGTGGACCTTTGCCCTGCGCAAAGGCGTGAAGTTCCACCACGGTCGCGAGGTCACCGCCGAGGACGTCGTCTTCTCCTTCACCCGGCTCCTCGATCCGAAGACCCGATCGGGCGCCGCCGACCTCTTCCTCAACGTGCGAGGCGCGCGGGACTTCAGGGAGGGGCGGGCGAAGGCCGTCGCGGGCCTCGCCGCCCAGGACCGCTACACCGTCCAGATCACGCTGAACGAGGCGGTGGCGCCCTTCGTCGCGGTCCTCGCGATCGGCCATGCGAAGATCGTCCCCCAGGACCTCGTCGAGCAGCGGGGCGATCTCTTCGGCGCCCAGCCGGTCGGTACGGGGCCGTTCAAGTTCCTGCGCTGGGAGCGCGGGAAGGAGATCGTCCTCGACGCCAACCCCGAGTACTACACCGCACCGCCGAAGCTCGCGCGCCTCGTGTACCGGATCTTCCCGGGCGAGCAGCGCGATCTGATGTACGAGGAGTTCCGGAAGGGGAACCTCGAGGACACGCCCATCCCGGCGCGCGCCGACCGCCGCGCCCTCGCGGCGGGGCCGTACATCTACGTGAAGCGGCCCATGATCAGCGTGAAATTCTACGGCCTCAACACCCGCGTGAGGCCGCTCGACGACCGGCGGGTGCGCCAGGCGCTCATCCACGCGGTCAACCGCGAGGATCTCGTCCAGGACGTCTACCGGGGGCAGTTCGCCTTCGCCCGCGGGATCCTGCCGCCGGGCACCCAGGGCTTCAACCCGAAGCTCGCCGGCTACGCGTACGATCCGCAGAAGGCCCGGGGCCTCCTCGCCGAGGCGGGGTATCCGGGTGGGCGCGGCCTCCCGACGATTGCGATCTGGTCGAGCGTGAAGCGCGACGACGTCGTCCGCGAGCACGAGGAGATCAAGCGGTATCTCTCGGCCGTCGGCATCGCCGCCGAGATCCATTACGTCACCGACTGGCCCGCGTTCTCGAAGATGCTCGACGAGGGCAAGCTGCCCGTCTTCATGTACGGCTGGTACGCGGACGTGCCGGACCCGGACAACTTCCTGTTCAAGCTCTTCCACTCGCGGGGCGCCCGCAACTTTTTCGGCTACGCGAACCCGATCGTGGACGACCTTCTGCTCCGCGCGCGCAGCGAGCAGGACCTCCTGAGGCGGGTGGACCTCTACCGGAGGGCCGAGCAGCTCATTCTCGAGGACGCGCCGGTCATGCCGGTGTTCCACCACACCTACGAACGGCTGTTCCAGCCCTACGTCCGGTCCGTCGAGGTCAACGGCCTCGGCGATCCCTACATCCCGCTGCGCAAGGTGTGGCTCGAGCGGCCCCGATGAGACTCCGCTCCCTCCGCGCCAAGTTCCTCTGGGGCACCCTCCTCGTGATCGCGCTCGTGATGATCACGGTCATCATCGTCGTCGAGCAGAGTGAGCGCGCGACCATCGTGGACGAGTTCCAGCGCCGCGGCGAGGTCCTCGCACGGAACCTCGCGGCGATCTCCCAGGGTCCGCTCCTGCTCTACAACTACACGGCGCTCGAGCAGAACGTCACCCAGATCGCCGCCGAGGCCGACGTCCTCTACGTCGGGGTGCTCGACGCCGACGGCAAGGTGGCCGCGCACAGCCGCAATCCGGAGCGCGTGGGCGCGGTGCTGCAGGGGGCGGCGCACGAGCGCGCCGCCGCCGCGGGCGAGCCGCTCACGCAAGAGACGGTCACCGCGCGCGGCGAGTCGGTGTACGACTTCGCCGTGCCGGTGCGGGTGGACGGGCGCAAGTGGGGCACGGTGCGGGTCGGCCTCTCCAGGCAGCGCATGGACACCGAGATCCGGAAGACGCGGCTCGAGCTGGGCGCGCTGACGGTCGTCACGCTCCTGCTGGGCGGGGTGGCCGCGGCGCTGATGGCCCGGCGGATCGCCGGCCCGATGCAGCAGCTCGCCGAAGGGGCCGCGGCGATCGCGCGGGGCGAGCTGGCCCAGCGCATCGAGCCGTCGACCTCCGACGAGATCGGGCGCCTCGCCGCCGCGTTCAACCACATGGCGGTGGAGCTCGTCCAGCAGCGCACCGCCCTCGAGCAGGTCCACGGCGAGCTGCAGCGCCAGTTTGTCGAGCTGGGCGACCTCAAGAACTACACGGACAACATCCTCGCCTCGCTCGTCAGCGGCATCGTCACCGTGGACCTGGACGGGCGCGTCGTCACGCTCAACCCGGCGGCCGAGCTGGTCACGGGCTTCTTCAAGGGCGAGGTCGCGCGCCGCTACTGCACCGAAGTCTTCGCGCACACCCCCGAGCTCAGCGACATCCTCATGGAGACCCTCGCGAGCCGCGCCCCGATCTCGAGCGTGAACCTGACGCTCCGGCGGCGAAACGGCGGCGCGGTCCCGATCGAGTTCAGCACGGCGCCGCTCAAGGGCGGCGAGGGCAAGGACCTCGGTGTCGTCGGCGTCTTCCGGGATCTGACCCACGTCCGCCAGCTCGAGCGCGACCTGCGCCGCGCCGACCGGCTCGCGGCGCTCGGCACGCTCGCCGCGGGGCTCGCGCACGAGATCAAGAACCCGCTCACGTCGCTCCTGACCTTCAGCCGCCACCTCGAGCGCCGCTTCGACGACCCGCACTTTCGCGAGAAGTTCCAGAGCGTGGTGCCGCGCGAGCTCGAGCGGATCAACGGGATCGTCGAGCGGCTCCTGGAGCTGGCCCGGCCCGCCCGGATGACCTTCACCCTCGTCCGGCTGCCGGCCCTGATGGACAGCGTGGTCGAGCTCTACGCCAACCAGCTCGAGGCGCGGCAGATCGAGGTGGCCCGCGAGTACGCGCGGGACGTCCCGCCGGTGCAGGCCGACCAGGAGGGCCTCTACCGCGTGGTGGTCAACCTCGTAGCGAACGCGATCGACGCGATGCCGCAGCGCGGCCGGCTCACGCTGCGCGCCGGCTGGAGCGAGGGGGGCGATCCGCTGCTGCCCTCGCGGCGGCGGGCGCCCGACCGGCGGGTGAAGCTCGAGGTCGGCGACACCGGCCCCGGGATTTCGGCCTCCGAGAGCGACCGGATCTTCAACCCGTTCTACACGACGAAGGAAGGCGGCACCGGGATCGGCCTGGCCCTCGCGCACAAGATCGTCCAGGACCACGGCGGCACGATCAACTTCCGGAGCGACCGCCCGCGCGGGACCACGTTCACCGTCGTCCTCCCCCTCATTCCCGAGCCGCCGGTCGCCGCCGGCCTCGGCGACGAGACCCCGCGATGACCCGTGAGAGCGCGTCGCACCAGACGACCGACACCGCCCGGCTGGACGAGGTGCTGGCGGACAACGAGAACCTCCGCCGGATGGCGTCGAGCTTCGCCCACGACTTCAACAACCTCCTGGCGGTCATCACCGGCTACAGCGAGCTGATGTTGCGGAAGCTCCGCCCGGACGATCCGCTGCGGGGGAGGGTCGAGTCGATCAAGAAGGCGACGGAGTGGGGCATCGCGCTCGCGCAGCAGATCCTCGCGGCGAGCCGCAAGCAGGGGACGGCTGCGACGGCGTCGGTCAGCCTGAACCAGGCGGTCACGAACGTGACGCGCGTGCTCCAGCCGGCCCTCGGTGAGCGCATCGAGCTGGTCACGCGGCTCGATCCCGCCGCCGGGCAGGTCGCCATCAACCAGGGCCAGCTCGGCCAGGTCATCATGAACCTCGTCGTCAACGCGCGCGACGCGATGCCGGAGGGCGGGCGGCTCGTCGTCGAGACTGCGGCCGCCGGGTCCGAGGTCGTGCTGAGCGTGAGCGACACCGGGGTCGGCATGGACGAAGAGACGCGCGCGCGGCTCTTCGAGCCGTACTTCACGACCAAGGAGCCCGGCAAGGGCATGGGGCTCGGGCTCGCGACGGTGTACGACGTCGTCACGCAGAGCGCCGGGCGGATCGAGGTCGCGAGCGAGCCCGGGCAGGGCTCGACGTTCATGATCTTCCTGCCGCGCGCGGCGGACGACGGTGAGGGCGCGCACGCGACCGCGCCGGGCGCCGTGGCGGCGGTCAAGCCGCTGACGGTGCTCGTCGTCGAGGACGAGGGCGAGGTGCGCGAGCTGATCCGCGAGATCCTCCAGCTCGACCGTCACCGCGTCCTCCAGGCGCGCGACCGCGAGGAGGCGCTCGCGCTCAGCGAGCGCCATGAGGGGCCGATCGACCTGCTCATCGTCGACGTGGTCCTCCCCGGCAGCATCACGGACGATCTCGTGCGGCGTCTGACCGCGTCGCGGCCCGGCATCCGCGTGCTCTACGTCTCGGGCTATCTCGACGACACCGAGGAGATCCAGTCCATCCTGCGCGTGGGCCCGATCGTCCAGAAGCCGTTCACGGTCGCGGCGCTGACGCAGGCGATCCGGGAGGTGCTGATCGGCGCGAAGTGACGCGGCGCCCGCCTGCTCGACCGGGACGACATCCTCCTCCACGACAGCGCGGCTCTTCGTCAACGGGCGGTATCCACGCGAGCGATGGCCACCGCCCATCGGCAGGAGCAAAAGATTGCGTCGGGTTCCGGACTCGGCCGCGTTATTACTCGAACAATGGTCCTTCATAGGTTGGCGGGATCCGGCCGTCACCGCGCGCAGCTCCTCGGCGTGCTCGGACTCTTCGCGCTGCTGGCCGGCTGCGGCGCGTCCCGCGAGGCGCGCGCGTCGCTCAAGGCGGGTCAGCGCGCGATGGCGCAGCGGGCGTTTCGAGAGGCGCTCGAACATTTCCGGACGTCGACGGCGCAAGCGCCCGGCTCGGCCGCGGCGCATCTGGGGCGGGGGGAAGCGGCCGAAGTCCTCGGGGAGTTCGAAGAGGCGCTCGGCGCGTACCAGGCGGCCGCGCGCCTGTCACCCTCGACGGCGACCAGGCTGCGCCTCGGTGGGATGGCCGACCGGATGGGACAGGCCGAGCCGGCGGTACAGGCGCTCGAGGGCGCGTACGGGCCCTGGCGCCAGCACGCCTGGTACGGGCTCAAGGCCGGCGCCGCGACGATGGCTGCGTGCGCGCGCGCGCGCTGGCCGGGCATCTCCGCGCTGTGGAGGGAGTGCCTCCCCACGTCTCTCGAGACAGGCCGCGCGTACTTCCGCGCCTCCCGCGAGAGCGTTCCGGAATACGTCTTCCGCATCCTCGTCGAAGCGGGGCAGCGCGAGCGAGCGCTCGAGCTGGCGAGGAGCCGTGGATGGGTTCAAGACGGGGTGGAGTACTGTCGGGCGGGCGCTCTGCCGATCTCCGACGAGACGGCGGGCCTGCTCGCCATGCTGGTCCAGCCCGACCGCGCGGATTGTCTCGTGCCGCTCGGCGCGCGGATCGGTGACGATGGGCTCGCACGCCTCGGGCGGCTCGCCCTGCTGGACCGCGCGCAGAACTCCCTCCGTCCCGAGGTCCGCCAGCAGGCGACCTGGTTCCTCCGGTACCGGCTGCCGGCGCACGAGGTGTCCAAGATCGCCGAGTCGCTCAACGTCACCGGCTGGCGCCTCCAGAACCGCCTCAAGCAGTCCGCAGAGGCGCTCGAGGCCTTCAAGAAGGCGATCGCCGCCGATCCGGCGTTTTCGTGGCCGTACCACAACATCGGCCGTCTCTACATGAGCCAGGAGGACAACGAGCAGGCGCTCGCGTGGCTCGCGAAGGCCGTCGAGGTGAACCCGAACCACTGGCGCGCCCAGTTCAACCTCGGGGTCGCCGCACACCGACTCAAGCGATACGACGAGGCGCTCGCCGCCTACACTCGCGCGGCCGCGATTGATCCCAGAGACGCCGACACCTTCGCGAACATCGGTTGGATCCTCGTCAAGATCGGGCGTGAATCCGAAGGCCTGCAGGCGCTTCAGGCGGCCGTGAGGCTCGATCCGACACTCGACACGGAGCGCAACTATCTGAACGCGAGATTCGGGCGCGACGCCCGGCAAGCCCCGACGCCGTTCGGTGCGCGATGAGGCGGACCAGGCCGCACCTCTTGGCGCCCGCGCTCACGCTGCTCCTCGCCCTGACCGCGGCGGCTCAGGAGCGCCCGGCGCCGCCGGGCGCGGGAGGGCCTCTGGAGCGCGCGCAGGCGGCGTTCGCGGCGGGACGGTACGCCGAGGCGCTCGAGGAGTCCCGGCGCGCGGCGGATGCCTCGCCCACCTCCGCGCGGGCCCTGCTGGCGCGCGCCGGCATGGCCGAGTTCATGGGCGAGTTCGACGAGGCGCGGACGTTCTACGGCAGGGCCGGCGCGCTCACGCCCGACGATCCACTCGTGATCTACCGCACGGCGTCGTTCGCCCTGCGGGTCGGGGAGGCCGATCGCGCGCTCGGACTCCTCGACCGCCTGCTCGACCTCCATCCGCGGCAGGTCCGCTGGCTCTTCCGGTGGGGGCCGACGCGCCTGCAGTCGCGGCTCCTGCGTGACCATCCGTCGCTCGAGCACATCGTGCAGATCAAGATCGACATCCTCACGGAAAAGGGCGAGCTCGAGCAGGCCCGGAAGCTCGCGCGCGGCTACGCCATCGTCAGGACGGACCACGACTACTGCGGGGAGGCGCGCCAGACGTCGGCCTCGAACGCCGGGGAGGACGCGATCTACCGGGCGTTCCGTCTGGCAACGTTGGCCCAGGCGGACGCGGCCGACTGCATCTGGTGGTATGGCCAGTGGCTGACGGACCATGGATACGTGCGGCTCGGACGGCTGATGGTGATGGAGGGCACGCGCGTCACCCCGTCGGCGGGGAACAAGGAATCCGGCGCGCGCTATGTCCGCATCCGGCTCGGCGGCGACGTGCCGAAGCGCGCCGAGCAGCTCTTCCTGATCGCCCGCCAGCGGTACGTTCGGGACGGGGACATCGACGGCGCGACGCGGCTGTTCGACGAAACCATCCGCCTCGCGCCCGCGTTCGCCCGGCCCTACAACTATCGTGCCTTCATCGCCTGGGACCAGGGCGACCAGGAGGGCGCCATCGCGTGGCTCCGGCGCGCCGTCCAGGCGGACGGTGACTCCTGGCGCACGCGCCGGAACCTCGGCAGGTTCCTCGAACGGCTTGAGCGCTATCCCGAGGCGGAGGAGCACCTTCGGAAGGCCGTCGCGCTGTTCGGCGACGACGCCGGCGGGCGGCTCGCGCTGGCGCGCGTCCTCTACGCCCAAGGGAAGTACGCCGAGTATGAGAAGGAAACACGCGGCGCCGTCGACTTCTTCGCCAACTGGCGCGAGCAGGTGCCCGAGGTGCGCGCGTTCTTCGGAAAGTTCGAGCGCTGGGGACCGGGCGCGTCGCTGCCGCCCGCCCCCGATCCGCCGATCATCATCGGGTGGAACTATGACTGAGTACATGGGGGGTTCCGGGCGCCCCCCAAGCCCCCCGGCGCTCAGGGCGCCCCGGCACAGCCGTGGCGCCCTTCGACAACGCGATTCGTTCACAGACTCTGAGCGGGTCTGGGCCACCCTCCTCGTCGTCGCCGCGGTCGCCATCGCCCCGGACCCGGGCGCCGCGGAAGTCTACCGGTGGGTCGACGCGCGCGGCACGGTCATTTACGCGGACCGTCCCCCGGGGCCCGACGACGTCACGACGCCCGCGCCCGTGGCTCAGCCCGACCGCGCGATCATCGCTCCGAAGGCCGAGCCCGCGCGAACGGGTCCGGCGACGATCGACGAGCTCCTCGAGCTCTCGGGAGTGAAGGCGCAGTTGCCGGGAATGACGAGCCGGATCGCCGGCGAGTTCCGGCCCCGCCAGGGGCAGATGAGCCCGAAGGATCAGGCCGCCATCGATCGGATCGTGGGACGGGCCTTCCGCCACGAGAAGATCTACGCCCTGGTGCGGGACGAGGTCCGCAGGCGCCTCGACCCGGCCAAGCTCGAGGCGACGGTGGCCTGGCTCCGGTCGCCCGTGGGACGGAAGATCACCGCCCTCGAGATCGCGTCCTCGGAGACGGGCGCGGAACAGACGGTGGCGGCGTACGCCGCCGGCCTCAAGCTGAATCCCCCGTCGGCGCGGCGCCTCGAGCTGGTCCAGCGGCTGGAATGGGTCAGCGGCAACACCGACGTGTCACTGGACATCCTTGCGGCGATCACTCGGAGCACGGCGAAGGCGGCGTCCGCGGTCCTCCCCCCCGACCGACGGCTCCGGCCGGGCCAGATCGAGCGCCAGGGCCAGGAGGTCAGGGCGCGGGCGAGCGAGGCGATCGCGCGGGAGGGCCTCGTCACGATGCTCTATACCTACCGCCCGCTCGAGGACGAGGAGATCGAGCAGTACGTCCGCTTCGAGGCGTCCGAGGCCGGGCGCTGGTACAACGCCGCCATGCGGAAGGCCGTGGTCGCCGCGATCGGCGCGGTGGTCGAGCGGGCGGCGCTGGAGCTGGTGACGGCCGTGCCCCCGGAGCGCTGGGCGCCGGCCGCGGCGTCCGGCCCGGCCAGGGCCCGGTGATGGCCGACACCTGTCCGCGGTGCGGTTCGCCGGGCATCGTCGGTGACGGGTGCTCCCGTTGTGGCGTGAAGGTGTCGCTCTTCCGCGCGTCGCTCGAGAAGATGCGGCGCCCGCCGCCGCCGGTCGCACCGTTCGCTCCCGTGGCGCTGGCCGCGCCGCCTCTTGAGACGACGGCTCCGACCCCGCCCGCCACGGCGCGGGCCGCTGCGCGCAGGCTCGCGTTCCACGGCTCGGGCGGCACGCTCTTCGGCATCCACATCGTGAATATCTTGAGAACGCTCGTCACGGTCGGCGTCTACCGATTCTGGGGCAGGGTGCGAGTCCGCCGCTACATGCTGAGCCAGACCGCGTTCGAAGGCGACCGCCTCGCGTATCACGGCACGGGAAAGGAGCTGCTGCGCGGTTTCCTCAAGGCGATCCTGGTCTTCGGCCTCCCGGTCACGGCGCTGAACCTGGCCGGCCAGCTCTCCGGCGACGAGCTCCTCGCGAACGCGGCACAGGTCCTCACCTGGGCCGCCGTCATGGTATTCGTTCCCGTGGCGATGGTCGGCGCGCGCCGCTACCGCCTGAGCCGGACGTCGTGGCGCGGCATCAGGTTCTCCTTCCACGGCAGGATTTGGGACTTCATCAAGCTCTTCGTCGGCGGGTCGCTCCTCACCTCGCTGACGCTGGGCTTCTACTACCCGGTCTTCCAGACGAACCAGCAGGCCTTCATGGTCTCGCACGCCCGCTTCGGCCAGCGGCCGTTCCGCTTCGAGGGCCGGGGCCGCGACTTGCTCCGGTCCTACCTGCTGGCGGTGCTGCTGACGCTGCCGACGCTGGGGTTCTGCTGGTTCTGGTACCAGGCGAAGAAGATCCGGTACTTCTGGGAGCACACGTTCTTCGAGGCTGCGCGCTTCCGCGCGACGGTCACCGGCGGCTCACTGCTCACGTTGACGATCGGCAATCTCCTCCTGCTGCTCGTCACCCTCGGTTTCGCCTGGCCGTGGGTGCTCGTCCGCAACGCGCGGTTCGCGTTCGCGTACCTGACGCTCGAAGGCGTCCTCGATCTCGCCGGCATCGTCCAGGAGCCCCAGCGGGCCTCCGCCACCGGCGATGCGCTCTCGGGCTTCCTGGGCGCGGACGTCGATCTCGGGTAGCGCCGGCCGCACCATGCGGACGGTGTTCACGGGGCACTACCTCGACGGCCGCACCGCCGCCCGCCGGCGGGCCTCGATCCGGGTGACGGCGACGGGGCTCGACATTGTGCTCGAGAGCGGCGCGTCGCTCCGGTGGCCGTTTCCCGAGGTGCGGCAGACGCAGGGCTTCTACGCCGGCGAGCAGGTCCGCCTGGAGCGCGGCAGCCCGCTCCCGGAGATCCTCCTCGTCGAGGAGCCGGATTTCCTGGGCGTCCTGCACGATGCCGCGCCCGGCCTGGGACGGGGATTCCACGACCCGCGGCGCCGCCGGGCCGGCGTGCAGCTCACCGTGCTGGCCGCGATCGCGGTGGTCGGCATCGGGGCGGCCCTCTACGTCTGGGGGATTCCGGCGGCGGCTGGTGTCCTCGCCGGAAGCGTGCCGGTGTCGTGGGAGGAGCGCCTCGGCCAGGCCGTCGTGGCGCACCTGGCGCGGCCCGAGGACCGCTGCATCGACACCGAGCGTGAAGCTGCGATCGGCGCCATCGTCGGGCGCTTGCTGGCTCCGTTGCCGCGCCAGCCGTACACGTTCCGCGTGACGGTCCTGAACCATCGGGCCGTGAACGCGCTCGCCGCGCCGGGCGGCCAGATCGTTCTTCTGCGCGGTCTCGTCGAGCGCACCCGCACGCCGGAGGAGTTGGCGGGCGTGCTCGCCCACGAGATCCAGCACGTCCTGAGAAGGCACGCGACCCAGATGCTGCTGCAGCACGCCTCGACGGGGCTGATCCTCGCCGCCGTGGCGGGCGACATCAGCGGCATCATGGCGTTCGGGCTTGAGAGCGCGCGTGTCCTCGGCGCCCTGCAGTACAGCCGGCGCAACGAGACGGAAGCGGACGTCGAGGGCTTGCGCCTGCTGCTCGCCGCGGGCATCGATCCGGAGGGGATGATCGCGTTCTTCGAGACCCTGCGCGCCGAGGAACGCCGGCTGCCGGCCCCGCCGCGCTATCTGTTGTCGCACCCTCCGGCCGCGGACCGCGCGGAAAGCCTCAGGCGGCTCGCCGCGGCCGCGCCGCAGCGGTCCGCGCCGCTCCTGCCCGGCCGCGACTGGAACGACGTGAAGCGGATCTGCGCCGGCTGAAGCCGCCGGGGCGCCGGGCGGCGGCTAGGGGTTCAGCCGGCGCTTGAGGAAGCCGAGGAGACCCTGCGGGACGAAGACCACCATCAGCGTGAAGATGATGCCCACCGGGATCAGGTAGTACTCGGTCCAGAACCGCGAGAGGCCCTCGCGCAGCAGCAGGAAGAAGGCCGCGCCGGCGACGGGCCCCACGAGCGTCCCCGCCCCGCCCATCACGTTGAAGATCACGACCTCGCCGGAGATCAGGAAGAAGACGAAGTCGGGCGCCGCGAACTTGTTCTGGACCGCGTAGAGCACGCCGGCGAGGCCGGCGAAGAGCCCCGAGAGCATCACGGCCACGATCTTGTAGCGCTCGACGTGGTAGCCGATCGCGCGCGTGCGGGGCTCGTTCTCGCGGATCGCCTGGAGCACCTTGCCGTACGGCGACTGGGTGACCCGGCGCAGGATCAGGTACGAGAGCGTCACCACGCCCAGGACGAACCAGTGGAGCGTCACCGGCGTGAACGGCACGGAGACGATCCCGGGGATCGAGAAGGGCGGCTGGCGGAAGTTCAGGCCGTTCTCGCCGCCCGTCAGCTCGGTCCAGGTGAAGATGATGACGTAGAAGATCTGGGAGAAGACGAGCGTCGTGATCGCGAAGTAGATGTCGCGCAGCCGCGTGGAGAAGTAGGCGACGAAGACCGCGACCAGGCCCGCGCCGATGAGGCCGTAGACGATCGCGAGCCAGAGGTTCGGGGGCCGCACCGTGAGGAGCGCGGCCGCGGCGCCGTACATGCCGAGGCCGAAGAACGCCGAGTGGCCGAAGGACACCATCCCCGTGTAGCCGATCAGGATGTCGGAGGACATCCCGAGCAGGCCCCAGATGAGGATCTCCGTGACGAAGCGCCGCCAGAACTCCGGCAGCACGAGCGGCGCCGCCACGAGGAGACCCAGTACGATCGCGAATCCCGTCCAGTAGCCGGCCGACGAGGGGCGCGTCATTATTGTAGCGGGGTCCGCCGGGCCGGCGCCAACCGTGGGTGGCCCGAGCAAGGCACGTGTGGCTTCATTTCGGGGTGGGCACGAAGAGGCCGGTGGGCCGGAAGAGCTGGGTGAGGATCAGCACGACGAAGGAGGCGATCACCGCCTGCGCGGGGCTCACCACGAGCGAGGCATACGCCTCGATCAGGCTGATGAGGATCGAGGCGAGGATGGAGCCACCGAGGTTCCCCATCCCGCCCACCACGACCACGATGAAGGCCCGGAGCGTGAAATCCGACCCCATCGTCTGCGTCACGCCGCCGAGGGGGCCGAAGAGCACGCCGCTCGCCGCCGCCATGCTGGCGCCGATGCCGAACACGACGGCGTGGACGGCCGGGACCGGGATCCCCATCGCCTGGGCCATGACCCGGTCCTGGGTGGCGGCGCGGATCCAGATCCCGTACTTGCCGTACTGGAGGAAGAGGTAGAGGG
>Ga0209640_10001135_pt1 | contig 22109 bp, 19 predicted proteins | sample RifCSP10_1_FD_184018 | JGI IMG/M metagenome (GOLD analysis project Ga0209640, IMG submission 184018) | Soil microbial communities from Rifle, Colorado - Rifle CSP2_sed 10_1 (SPAdes) (version 2) | ecosystem: Environmental > Terrestrial > Deep subsurface > Rock core/Sediment | place: Rifle...
GTTGCTCCTCTGCTTTCTTCTTTCGTGGCTGGCAGATGCAGTTGGACTGGCAACCATAGTGGGTGCATTTGCGGCCGGCCTTATTCTTGAAGAAGTGCACTTCAAAGAATTCAAAGAGACTATTCACCTGCACGAGTTGATTCGCCCCATCTCAACTCTATTCGTACCCATCTTTTTTGTTTTGATGGGGATTCAAGTGAGACTTGAAACCTTTGGAGATTCCAGCGTGGTTGGTCTTGCTCTGGGATTGACCGTCGCCGCCATCATCGGCAAACAGGTGTGCGGATTGGCTGTCGTGGAGAAACAATTGGACAGAGTGAGCATTGGAGTCGGAATGATCCCACGGGGTGAAGTGGGGCTCATTTTTGCAGGCATAGGGAAAGCATTAAACATCGTGGATGGTGCTCTCTACTCTGCAATTGTCATCATGGTCATTCTAACAACATTGATCACACCGCCTGCTCTGAAACTCACGATTGCTCGGTGGGGCCGAAAGCGATGAGAGTCTGGAGCCCTTCGAACATAGTTGCTCTTTGAACGTCTTGCTATTCATCCTGCTGATTCGTTGTTTTGGAAAATTCATCCCACGACTACTTCCATAGTCACAAGGACAGAATATGAGGAAGCGGCTCACTGAGCAAACCATCCTCTTCTCAAACATTACGAAAGGGTTGTCCTGGCGGCAGGGGTTGGCACAATCGTAGGATTGTCCACAATGGGCTTTCTGAAACTGCTGGCACGGGCACCCGAAGTCAGCAACCAGTGATTGGGCTTGTGAGACTGATGGCAGAGGTGGCAAATGTGTCGATTGCCGCCAGCATTCTCTCGGTCAAGGTGTTTGGTTGCGATAGCGCCTCACCGATACGATGCTTCGCTGTCCCGTCCAAATAGTGCCATAGACTGCATATGATGGACATAGACGCTGTACTTCTCATCGGTTCGCTGCTGGTTCTCCTCAGTATCGGCATTGCGAAGCTCTCCGATAATCTCGGAGTGCCGGTGTTGCTGCTGTTCCTCGGGGTGGGGATGCTGGCCGGTCCAGAAGGCCCGTGGGGCATTCGTGCGGTTGACGCGGGCACAGCGCGTTCCGTTGGCATCATGGCGCTTGTGTTTATCTTATTTGCCGGTGGCTTGGATACCAAGTGGAACTCCGTCCGGCGAATCTTCTGGCAGTCGGCGAGTCTTGCGACTCTGGGTGTGTTGTTCACCGCGTTCGCGGTCGGGCTATTCGCTCAGTTCTTCCTCGGTTTCACAATCGTTGAGGGGTTCTTGTTGGGGGCCGTCATCTCGTCAACCGACGCAGCGGCAGTATTTGCACTGCTTCGCTCTAAGAATGTGAGCCTTCAGGGAACGCTCACACCGATCCTTGAGCTTGAGTCGGGCAGCAATGATCCGATGGCGGTATTCCTCACGATGGGATTGATCCAAATTCACACTGTTCCCGACAGTTCCGCGTGGGATATTCTTCTGTTGTTCATCTATCAGATGGGCTTTGGTGCAGTAATTGGATTGGGTCTCGGCAAGGCAATGGTCTTTCTCCTGAACCATCTCAAGTTTACGTATCAGGGGTTCTATCCTGTATTCTCAATAGCGTTCGCAGCCTTTGTGTATGCTGCAACCTCTGCAATCAATGGGAGCGGATTTCTTGCAGTCTACGTGGCGGGACTTGTTGTGGGAAACAGCGAGATCGTTCAACGCAGAAGTCTCTTCCGGTTCTTTGACGGGCTTGCCTGGCTGAGTCAGATAGGGATGTTTCTTACGCTTGGCCTATTGGTATTCCCTTCGCATGTGGCTAGTGTTCTTGGTGGAGGGCTTCTTGTCTCAGCGTTTCTGATGTTTGTTGCCCGGCCCCTTGGCGTGTTTCTTTCTCTCGCCCTGACGAAACTCCAATGGCGTGAGAAGGCGCTGGTATCGTGGGTTGGGATCCGTGGCGCAGTACCCATCATTTTGGCAACGTTTCCATTGCTGGCGAATCTCCCCAATGCAGAGGCGCTATTCAACATTGTTTTCTTTATTGTTCTCACATCAGCATTGTTACAAGGGTGGTCAGTACCGTTGGCCGCCCGCCTGCTTAAGATGGATGCGCCATTGCCCCGGCGCCTCGACTATCCTCTTGAGTTTGAAGGTCCAAGGGGAACGGAAACAGAGCTAATAGACCTTGTGGTTCCATATTCAGCGGCTGCTGTTGGCAAGCCGCTCGTCGAGCTTGGCTTTCCGGAAGACAGTCTCATCGTGCTAATTATCCGGAACGAAGAGTTCATCGTACCGAGCGGAGGGTCTGTCTTGCAGGCTGGCGACACGCTCCTTGCGCTGACGACGAAACGTAGCCTCCCAGCCGTGAGAAAGATCTTCTCGGAACAGAGGTAATCAGATGAAGACTGCGCATCAAGTCACCGCGTGGGGAGTCACTCTTCAAATGCTGGGAAAGATTTGCTATTATGATGCTATCACTTGCCGAGAAACCTCCCATGAAAAAATTCGACACTGAAGTTCATCTCAGCCGTGAGATGAAACTGCTGGATGTGACGATGATTGGCGTGGGGGCAATGATCGGGGCAGGCATTTTCGTTCTCATAGGCATAGCGGCCGGTGTAGCAGGTCCCGCACTCATTATAGCCTTTGCTTTGAACGGATTCGTCGCCCTGCTCACAGCAATGTCATACGCCGAACTGGGATCGTGCTACCATGATGCGGGCGGTGGATATCTCTGGGTGAAGGAGGGACTACCGAAATGGAATGGCTTTCTCTCGGGGTGGATGAGTTGGTTTGCTCATGCCGTGGCATGCAGTCTCTACGCGCTAGGATTCGGCGCGTATTTCGAACATGTGTTGAAGGAGTTTGGTGTGATGCTGCCACATTGGGGCTTCCTCTCCCCGCAAAAACTCCTTGCGGTGGGGATTGCCATTATCTTCGCCTATGTCAATTTTCGTGGTGCCTCCGAGACAGGAAAGATCGGGAATATGGTAACGATGGCGAAGATCGTCATCCTCGCGATCTTCATCGGCTTTGGTCTCGAGTTTATGTCCAGACGTGGTGATTGGAGCGAAGCGTTTGTCCCGTTCATGCCTAATGGCTGGGGGGGTGTGTTTCAAGCAATGGGTCTGACATTCATTGCCTTCCAGGGGTTTGAAGTGATCTCGCAATGTTCCGAAGAAGTCAAGAATCCAAAGAAGAACATACCACGGGCTGTGTTCCTGTCCCTTCTCATCGTCGTACCCATCTATCTCCTCATCGCAGTAACGTCGCTCGGCTCCGTCAGACCTGAAGGAGGGATGACGCCCTGGGATTTCCTGGCCACCCAAAAGGAGACCGCCCTCGTCGGAGTCGCACAGATGTTCTTTACAGGTGGTGGTGTGTTGTTGTTGATTGGAGGAATCATCTCAACGATGTCTGCCCTGAACGCAACAGTGTATTCATCCTCACGTGTCGCATTTGCCATGGGCAGGGATAGGAACTTCCCCACGTTCTTCAGCAAGGTCCACGCAAAGAAGTTCACGCCGCACTTTGCAATCTTCTTCTCGTTTGTCATCGTTGTGCTGATGTGCCTCTCGCTGCAAATCGAAGACGTTGCATCTGCAGCCGATATTATGTTCCTGCTTCTGTTTCTGCAGGTCAACATCACGCTGATACGCCTTCGCAAGAAGCGGTCCGACCTTGATCGGGGTTTTTTTACCCCCCTCTTTCCGTACCTCACAATCGCCGGGATAGCTCTCTTGTTGTTCCTTGCCGTGTATATGTTTAACTACAGCCCGCTTGGCTGGTTCGTCACTGCAGGTTGGATCGGAATTGGACTTGTGATCTATCAAACGTACGCTTCAAAGCGGGAAGTTGAGCACGTGAGAAAAGTGAAGGCTTTGGACCGTCTCGAACGGAAGGAGTTCACAATCCTTGTTCCTCTCTCCAACCCCTCAACAGTACAAGGCATTCTCGAAATAGCAATTGCCATTGCAAAAAAGCACAACGCCGAGATTTTGCTTCTACACGTTATTGAGGTGGACCAGGGCGTACCACTGCGAGCGGGTATTGATGAAGGTGAGCGCGTCGTCCCATTCCTTGAGGAAGCAAGAGCAACGTTAGAAAGTGCTGGGATTTCCACCCGCTCGATTGTCCAGGTCTCACACAGAATTTCACAGGGTATCCTCGAGACCGCGATTGAAGAGCAGGCGAATTTCATCATTCTGGGCCGCGAACAATATCCGACATTCCTTGATCGAATCAATGCGGGCGTCATTGATACTGTGCTCGATCACGCGCCGTGCGAAGTTGCCATTCTGCATGGTGAGTTGGACCCGGAAAAAATCAAGAACATCATGATTCCGTTTGGTGAGAACATCCACACGCAATTGGCGTTTGAGATTGCCCCCGCGATTCTCGACCGCTTCAAGTGTAAAGCCCAGGTGGCGGTGGTATTTGAGCCGAACACACCATCTGAGCGAAAAGAGGAACAACTAAAAAGAATCGAAGACCGTGTGAAATCGAGCGGGATCCCGGCACAAGTTAATGTCACACACGACAAAGGCATCCTTGAAGGCGTTGTCCAACAATCAAAGAAATCTGATCTTGTTATCATGGGCGGAAGATCTGGCGAATTTCTCGGATTGTTGGTCGGCCAATCGCTCACACAGGAGATCACTGAGCAATCGGCTTGCCCTGTGTTGTGGGTGAATGAGTACGAAGAACGCTCCTCATTTTGGAAAGCCCTGTTTAGACCCGTCGATAAGGAGGTAGAAGATCATCATGGATAGCCCACTGGAAAAAGCGCTCTATGGCGTCACCGAAAAACTTATCGCGTACTTACCAAACCTTGTGGCCGGTATTGTTCTGATCGCCATAGGATGGTTTCTTGGATGGCTCGTCAAACGCATTGTTGTGCAGGTGCTCCTGGTCCTAAGGTTTGATCGTCTGCTCCGCCGCTTCAAGTGGGGCGCCGGATTTGCCAAAGCCGACGTTCGCTATGCCTTTGCCGAGTTCATTGGCAATGGCGCGTTCCTGATCATCTTCTTGATTCTGCTGAACGCCTCGCTTGGGGCATTACAACTTACCGTGATTTCCGATGTTCTAAGACAGGGTGTCTTGTTCATTCCGAAGCTCCTTGTTGCAGCCGTAATCTTCGGGCTTGGGTGGCTCCTTGCCGGATGGATCGCAGGCACGATTCAGCGTGCGCTCACGAAGGAAGATGTTCCAAGGGCAACGTTGATCGCCCGGTTCACAAAAGTCGTGATCATGCTCTTCTTTTCGGCGATGGCGCTTACGGAACTTGATATTGCTCGCGAGATTGTCATAATAGGTTTCAGCGTAACGATCGTAACGCTGGGCATTCTGGTGATCGTTATGACATCAATAGGAGGTAAACGCTTCATCTCGAGGATTCTGGAGACCCTCGAGGAATAGTACCTGGTAAACGAAAGATTCGTTCTCAAATGCCACGTTCCCTCAGCGAAGGAAGAGGTATGAGTTGCACCGAGAAGTGATTACAATGAGTCTGTAGCACAATCCCGGGCTTTAGATGGACCGCCATGATCTTCTCTATGGGTAGTAGAGGTTACAGTAGAAAACTTGCGATGACGCAAATGGGAGCGGTACTTCTTGTTACGGTGGCCTGCGTATCTGGCGCTCAAGAGAAGCCGCAAACCCTGCAGGTTGATGCGAACACTAATCTCGCCTCGCTGATACACGATGAGGACACGGATGGTGATCTGCGGATCACAGTAAACGACACCCTCGTTGGAGGCACTGGGCGTGGCGACAAAACATTCAGGCTCACTCTCACTAATACTCAACTGTTCGAAGTGACCGGCAGGTACCCACTTGCCAATCTCCTGCAGGAACTCAAACTCGCACAAGAGGCCGGGCACGATACAACAGAACTGAGGCTGGAAAAGGTTTTCGAGAAACCAGCTGAGCATATTTCAAGAAACATTCGCGACCGGTATTGGGATGGGCTCACGAGACGAATTGATGAACAGGGTCTACTCAAAATCGTGTCTGATGAGAAAAGCAAAACTGTGGATGGATTTTCGTACTTGTATGTTGCCGCCGCCGACACAGCGGCGTTCAGCTACTTCGTGGATGTCGGGAGGCGCCATGCGAATTGGAAGCTGAACGTCGTGCGGTTGCCCGAACGCATTACGCCGCAATACGTCCGCAGTCTCAATGGTCGTCATGGAATTCTTACACTCTCCCTCAAGCGGGGAGGAGGAGACAGCCTGGACGGTGCTCCTTTCGTTGTGCCGGGCGGACGATTCAATGAAATGTACGGGTGGGACAGCTATTTCATCGTGCTGGGATTGCTGCAGGACGGGCGGATTGAGCTTGCCAAGTCAATGATTGATAATGCGGTGTACGAGATCAACCATTACGGCGCCATTCTCAATGCCAACCGGACATACTATCTCACCCGGTCGCAACCTCCATTCCTTACTTCGATGGCGTCGGAGTGCTACAAACATCTGCCACGAAATGAAGCCAATCGAGAATGGTTAAAGACAATTCTCGATGCGGCAATCCACGAATACCATCGCGTGTGGAGTAGCAGCTATCGTTTGACATCGATCGGCCTCAGTCGCTATTTCGACGCTGGGATTGGTGTCCCGCCGGAAGTTGAACAGGGACATTTCGATGCGGTATTCGCACGGTACGCAAGGAAGCTCGGCATAGGTGCAGAAGAGATTGAACAGGCGTACCGCTCAGGCACGCTCAAACTTCCAGAACTGGACGAGTATTTTGTACACGACAGATGCATGAGAGAGTCGGGACACGACACCAGCTATCGTCTCGAAGCGTGTTGCGCGGATGTGGCTACGGTGGATCTCAATTCCTTGTTGTTCAAGTACGAGATGGATATCGCTGTCCTCATCAAGCAAGAGTTCGGTGGAACGTTACTCCTCTCAGAGGGAAAAACAGAAAAAGCCTCAACGTGGGCACTGCGCGCAATCAACAGAAGGTTTCGCATGAATAACAACCTCTGGGATGAGGGCAAGGGAATGTTTCTGGATTACGACGTTGTTCGAGAGAAAAGGAAAGAGTACGTCAGTGCAACCACCTTCTATCCAATGTGGGCTATGCTTGCCTCGAGGGAGCAAGTAGATATGCTCGTGAAAAAAGCTCTTCCGCTGTTGGAGATGCCTGGTGGGGTTGTGGCCTCAACAGAACAATCTCGTGGTCCTGTTTGCCCGGACCGCCCGTTACGGCAATGGGATTATCCCTATGGGTGGGCGCCGCATCAAATGTTAGTGTGGCAGGGCTTGATGAATTACGGATACGATAGCATTGCATATCGGCTCATTTATGAATGGCTGTACACCATTGCACGCAACGCGGCGGACTACAACGGAACAGTGACAGAAAAGTATGATGTCGTGAATCGAACACATCAAGTTTTTGTTGAATATGGAAACGTAGGAACAAAATTCGCGTACATCACGCGTGAAGGATTCGGCTGGACCAACGCCTCCTTTCAGGTCGGTCTCGCCCTGCTTTCGCCCGCACTCCGTGATAGTCTCAACGATTTGATTCCACCTGAAGTTGTCTTCAAAAGGGAAGGGTGAACCTATGGCAACTGTAGATCTCAGCACGTTCGGAAACGTAACTCAATGCCTCCGGGTCCATCGGATCCTGCAAGCATCCCGACGCCGAGGAAGAGCAACAGCATGGGGACGCCGAGGTTGTCCGAGAGTTTGGCAATCCCGATGCTGAGGAGGATCAATCCTGACGCGACAAGAAGAACGAGTTCGATGCTGATCATTGTTGTGCTGGTTTCTTTCTCAAGATAACATGCCTGCGGGAAAAAACAAGGCGTTTGCAAGTCGGAACACTTTTTTCCTTATTTACCACCGACCGGTCATGATCATCAACATCTCTCTCTTCGAACGCCTGCTGCACCGTCTTCATCTGCTACCCACGCCGGTCGTTGATGCGTTTGGCAGTGTTGTGTTTGGCAGGGCATTGACGATTGCCGTTAGGCGCGGCGTGTTTGAAGCACTCGCCCACACCACGCGAATTGCTGAGGAAGTTGCACGAGCCACATCGCTGAGCCTTCAGGGAACAGAACTCCTTCTTGAGTCATGCGTCGTCGCAGGGTACATCTCTGCAGGGAACGGCCGTTACTCTCTCACGAGCGAGGCCCGGAAGTGGCTTGTGAAGGACTCACCGTTCTTCCTCGGCAACCTGATCCGCTACTTCGAGACGCTGTATGAACGCTGGGGCTATCTCGAACACTCGTTAGAACACGGCTCTCCTCCCCGAAGATACTATGAGAAGTTCACGGCCGAGGATTGGAAAATGTATGTGTACGGGATGCGCGACCTTGCCAGACTTCTGAGGGATGATGTCATGCGTAAGATGGCCTTGCAGAACAGAGCTCTCTCGTTGTTGGATCTGGGTGGATCGCACGGGCTGTATGCCATGGAGTGTTGCCGTCGGTACCCGACACTCTCGGCAACAATCATTGATTTCGGGGAAGCACTTGAACACACGAAAGAGATTGTGGGGCAGGATGGAATGAACGGCCGCGTGCAACTCTGCGCAGCGGATTTCACACAGATCGAACTGCCCCCGTTACAGGATTGCGTGTTGCTGTTCAATGTCATTCACGGTCTCCGTGATGACGAGAACCGGAGGCTCATCCAACGCGTGCTGAACACATTGAAACCGGGAGGCAAGCTCTACATTCTCGATCAACTGCGCGAGGAGAGACGACGAACCGGTCTGGCTCAATTCATACCGCTCATGGTGGGATTGAACCTATTGAATGAAATCGGCGGGAACACCTACTCATTCGAGCAAGTGAAGGCGTGGTGTGCAGGGGCGGGCAGGGTGAGAAGAATGCGACTGCGCCTTCCCGGGGTGACACTCGTCGAGGTGGTGATGTAGCAGCCTATTGTCACCGGATTTCCAACTGTTGTTCGATTCTTGTTGAACCCGCCTTGAGCCGGACCAGGTAGATACCCGGTGTCACTCCCTCCCCCAATGCAACAATGTACGTTCCTCCCTGTTGGATCTCTTGAGCATACGTTGCTGCCAATCCTTCGCTTGAGTCGCTGCGTATGCGGAGCAGTTCGAGAGAAACAAACATCCTGCCGGCGAGCTTGTATGCGATCAACGTCCCTCCGCGGTCTGACGGAGAAACTGATGCCGACAGACTGGTGAAGTTCGAGAGCTTGCCGCTTAACTCCACCATTTCTCTGATGACAGCAGTCCCGGTATTGGATGGTGAACTTTCGTTGTTTCCTTTGTCAAACGCAGTTACGGCATAATAGTAGCGCACAGCGCCGGGAGATTTGAGAGTATCCACAAAGTTGTTGAGTGATGAAGACGTCATCGCTGTGATGCTTGCAGGTTCGTCCACGGCGATCTTTGGTGAAGGCGAGCGGTAGATGTTGTAGAAGCGGGCTGTGTCGTGATCTCTTGCCGGAGGTGGCGGCGTCCATTCCAAATGGAACACTCCCGGAGCAATCTCCGCGACCGCAAGATTCTGTGGCTGGAGTGGGGGAATAGGATCCTTCCACGGCATCGGTGGGATGTTCGCGGGCGAAACATACCGTCCTTGAAGTACGTTGAAGTCTTTGATATGTTCGTAGCGAAAGAATGCTTGTCCGTCGAGTCCAACCGCCCGGACGGTATCGATCTCCTCGGCTATCTCTTCGAGTACTTCGGGTTTGTAGGCCCCAATGCCTGCGTACACGTGCCGCCCGGTGGCGCTCGTTCTCCATTGTCTCGCCAGCTCAGCGAAATCCGGGTCGTCTGTGGATTCGCCGAGGTTCCAGTAGATTTGAGGAACGAGGTAGTCTTGTTTTTTATTGCGGAGCCAGCCCTGAGAGTCCTGGTAGTAAGAATGATACGCACCCCACTTCCGCTCTCCCGACCCCACGCTGAAGACCCCGAGAGGTGCGGATCCTATCTTAAGCATCGGTTTCATTGCAGTGGCAGCGTCATAAAACTCAGCAATGAACCGATCGATGTTTGCACGACGCCAATCGTCGCGGTTCATTCCGTTCCCGTATCGACGGAATGATTCTGCGTCCGGGAACTCTCTTCCCGGGTAGCGGACGAAATCGAAATGCATCCCGTCGATATTGTACCGGCGCGCGAGTTCCAGGGAGACACGGAGCAAGTAGTTGCGGACATCGGGAATGCCGGGGTCAAGCCAGCCCTCACCGTCCTGTTCAACAATCCACTCTGGATGTGAGCGGACAGGATGCTGCGGTGAACTCATTGCAACCACTCCTGGTCCTCGCACTTTGTAGACGTTGAACCAGGCGTGAAGCTCCATGCCGGCGGCATGTGCTTCAGCCAGAAGAAACGCCAGCGGATCCCAACCTGGATCTCTACCGAGCGATCCGGTCAGGTTCTCAGCCCATGGCTCGTAGCTTGATCTGTAGTACGCATCGCCGCGTGCCCGGGTCTGAAAGAAAATGGTGTTGAAGTTTGCAGCTTTTAGCTCTGCCACCATGCGTCGCAAGGACGCTTGCTGCTCGTCTTTGTCATAGGTCTTGGGCCAATCCAATCCAGCGGCAGTTGTAATCCACACGGCACGCACTTCCCGTTTGGGTGAGGGGACCTGTTGCGATTGCGCGCGAACGAATGATGCAAAAAGGAAAGTGACGAGAAGAACCGTTAACCGTGGGAGCAAGGAAATTATGAGGTGAATGAACAAAGAATGCTGGCAAAATATATGCACCCGGATGGCGAGAAGCAAGCAATAGGGTTCGCACTCCTCAGTGAGTTCGTTGAATCTCACGCGCGACCTGAGTATATTGATTCGTCCTCATGAAGAAGATCCACACCAAATACGTCTGCCAGTCCTGTGCCTACGAATCGCCCCGATGGATTGGGAAATGCCCCAACTGCGGAGAGTGGAATTCCTTTGTCGAAGAACTGTCAGCCAAGGTATCGCGGTCAAGTCGTTCAGTGGTGGTAAAGGGTGCAGCAGGGCCGATCTCAATCGACGAGGTAAGCCTCGCAGCGGAGCCGCGAACCGCGACGCACCTTCCTGAATTGGACAGAGTCTTGGGTGGCGGCATTGTCCCCGGCTCAGTGGTATTGATCGGAGGCGAGCCCGGTATTGGCAAGTCAACTTTGATGATGCAGATGGCGTCGTCCCTTGGCGAAAGCGTCGTTCTCTATATTACCGGTGAAGAGTCCGTCAACCAGATCAAGCTCCGCGCGAATCGCTTGGAGCGAAAACCATCCAGAAAACTCCTGTTGCTTGCTGAGACCAACCTTGATGTGATTGATGCGCTCCTGGAAAAGAACACCCCCGATATCATCATCGTGGATTCGATCCAGACTATGTTCCGTCCTGACATGGAAAGCGCACCCGGGACTGTCAGCCAGGTGCGCGAAGCGACAGCCCAGTTCATGCGGTATGCAAAAACGCGTGACATTCCGGTGTTCCTCGTCGGTCATGTGACGAAAGAAGGAGTGATAGCCGGTCCGAAGGTAGTGGAGCATATGGTTGATGCTGTGCTCCAGTTTGAAGGGGAGCGCCATTACTCTTACCGAATTCTCCGCGCTATGAAAAACAGGTTCGGCTCGACCAATGAGATCGGTGTGTTTGAAATGCACGATGGAGGTCTGCGCGAAGTATCGAACCCGTCGGAGGTCTTTCTGTCTGAACGAAGGTCCGGCACCTCAGGCTCCGCGGTTGTGGCTAGCATCGAGGGGACAAGGCCGCTGCTGTTGGAGGTGCAGGCCCTGGTTGCACCCACCAGTTACGGGGTCCCGCAGAGAACCTCGACCGGTTATGACTCCAAACGTCTTCAGATGCTTCTGGCCGTTCTGGAAAAGAGGGCTGGCCTGCACGTAGGACAATTCGATGTGTTCGTAAATGTTGCCGGAGGAGTGAGAGTGGAAGAGCCTGCCGTTGACTTGGGGATGGCTCTCTCAATTGTGTCCAGCCTGCGTGATGTTCCCGTGGACCCATACACCGTGGTGGTTGGTGAAGTGGGGTTGGGGGGAGAAATCAGGACAATCCACCAGATTGAGAAGCGGATCGGTGAAGCCAGGAAGCTCGGCTTTACAAGGCTGATCCTCCCGCGGAACAACTTGAAAGGCGTCCGACGGAACGGTGACATGACATTGACCGAAGTGGAGACGCTTGACCAGGCAATTGCAGCACTCTCCACGCGTTCCCCAACTTGACGAGCCCCTCTGCTGGTTCCGCAGCCATGAATGTCCTCATAACAGTCGATGCCGTGGTGACGATGGATCCCGCGCGTAGGGTTGTGCAGGGAGGAGGCATCATTGTGAAAGGGAACAGAATTGACCGGGTTCTGACGCAAGCAGAATTGGGTGCGATGGCTCCATTTGAAGGCGAGGTAACACGCGCGTCCGGGTGTGTCGCGATCCCGGGATTTGTCCAGACCCACATTCATCTGTGCCAGAGCCTATTTCGTGGGCTCGCCGATGACCTCGAGTTGTTGGACTGGCTGAAGCTCCGAATCTTTCCATTCGAGGCTGCTCACAACAGCCGCTCAATGCGAGTTTCCGCCCAGGCTGGTATCGCAGAGTTGCTTCGTTCCGGCACAACAACGATCATGGACATGGGAAGCATCCACTACGAAGAGGAGATCGTCGCGGCGATCAGCGAGAGCGGGATCCGCGCCTTCGTTGGCAAAGCGATGATGGATGAGAACACGCTCCACCCTTCCTTCAAGGAATCAACCAAGGATGCGCTTTCTTCGACGCTACAGCAGGCACAGCAGTGGCACAATGCTGCTGACGGTCGGATACGGTATGCCGTTGCTCCGCGGTTCGTCCTCTCTTGTACTGATGAGCTTCTCACGCAAGCCTATGAAATGACGGGAGATTTTCCGGGCATGTTGTTCCACACGCATGCAGCCGAAAACCGGCATGAAATGAACTCTGTCCGGCAGAGATGCGGTATGGATAACGTGGAGTTCTTCGAATCGCTCGGAATCCTCCGGGCGAATACCTGCCTTGCTCATTGCATTTGGTTGAATGATCGCGAGGTCGACCTTATTTCGAAACGCCGGGCGAAGGTGGTTCACTGCCCGTCGTCAAACCTCAAGCTCGGGTCGGGGATAGCAAATGTTCCGCGACTTCTTCAGAAGGGCATCACGGTGTCCCTTGGTGCCGATGGGGCGCCATGCAACAATACACTGGATATGTTCCGCGAGATGCGGTTGGCAGCACTGCTCCAAAAGCCGCAGCACGGCCCACGTGCAATGGAAGTGAAGACTGTGCTCGAGATGGCAACGCTTGGTGGAGCGAAGACTCTTGGAATGGATGACGAGATCGGGAGCATTGAACCGGGAAAGAAAGCAGACATCGTGCTATTGGACCTTCATAGAGTATGGAATCAATATGCTGATCCATCCCCCGAACATGTCTACTCCACAATTGTATACTCGTGTTCTCCTGAGAACGTCCGTTCGGTGATGATTGACGGAAAATGGGTGTATTGTGAAGGCGCGCAGGTCACGCTCGACGAGGGGGCGATTGTTGGCGGTGCCCGAGAGGAACTTCGTCGTCTTCTGGGTCGTGTACGATGACAACTGAACGGATTGGCTATGCCGGTGTTATTGCCCTAGCACTTGCGTGGGTGCGGCAATCAATGGAGACGATCAGAGCCGGCCGCTGCGATATGTGGCGCTTGGATTTCTTCTCCTTGGCGCACTGGGGTCCGGCTCGCTCATGTGCTACGCACTTCTCCATGACGACATAGTATTCTCGATCCTGAACGGCCTTACAACTCTAGGCAGTCTTATCAATCTCTACTATAAACTGTTTCCCCGAACCTCATGAAGCAACTCCTTCTTGCGACCAGAAACAAAGATAAGGTAAGTGAGCTGCACTCACTCTTGGTGGACGCTGATAGTGAGCTCTTGACATTAGATGAGTTCCCGCAGATAGGTGAGACTGTCGAAGATGGTGAAACGCTGGAGGAGAACGCCGTGAAGAAAGCTCGCGAGACCTTTCAAGTAGCAAACATCCCCACCATTGCAGATGATTCAGGACTGGAAGTGTACTATCTCAACAACGAACCAGGCGTGTATTCTTCTCGCTATGCCGGTCCAAGGGCAACCTATTCGGACAACTGCAAGAAGCTGCTCAAAAAACTGCGGGGCGTTCCGCCCCGCCGACGTGCGGCACGGTTTCGATGCGTGATTGCGTTCATGCCGACTGATGGTGTTGTGCGAACAGTGGAAGGCATCTGCCAAGGAGTGATTACCGAAATCCCTCGTGGAGAAAACGGGTTCGGGTATGATCCGATCTTCGTTCCGACCGGGCATTCCAAGACCTTGGCTGAAATGTCTACGGCATTAAAGAATACGTTGAGTCATCGAGCCAAAGCCATTCAAAACATTAGACCGATTCTTCGGCAACTCCTCTAGCCTTCCGCTGACTCCGACTGCTGGGATTCGATGGCTCCACTTTTTCATCATGTTGATTCTCATAATCCTCCAACAAAGGTTGAAATTTCACTGTGGTGTTCTTATCTTGTTCAAAGAATTTAGCGAAACGAAGGCGCCATCCAAGAGCCATTAATGAAGTTTCCAGGTTTCATGAAAGGCAAAGAGATCCGGCCGACATGGAGATACCACGCCAGCGGTATAATTTGGCGTGTTGTCCCGACGGGATCAGGGAAGTTGGTTGGTGAAGATAGAGATGTTGACCGGAAGCAAGCGACATTCTTTTGTGTAAGCCAGACCAGTGGCGAAGTTCTCTGGCAAGGGGTTGAGTTCTCCGAGCGATGGTGGATTGGTATCGAGGCCATTCATCGTGACGTAGTGTTGTTGCATGGCTTTGCCAAGCCGGATATGCCGGAACATAAAGGAGTATTCGCGGTTGACCTCCTCACAGGGACGAAGCTCTGGTCGAACGACGAGTGCAAGTTCCTCGTCGCGGAAGACGACGTGGTGCTCGCCGCCAAGGACTCGCTGGAAGGCAACATCATTCTTGAACTTGAATATAGGACAGGTGCCATCCTACGATCGTGGGGAAACAATAGTCAAGTTGTTCGTGATGCACGGAACCGGATCTCGTCCAGACCGTCTGATGCAATGGAGTTCCCGGTGCCACTTGGGCGGATCGACAACGGTGAAAGTGAGGCGGCAGATTTGGTGCGCAGCTATTGCACCAACAAATCAATCGTGGGACTCGTAGAAGTTCTGGATAACGAAGATACCATCGTTGTGAACTATCACGAGCGCATGGGGCAAGGGGAGGACACAGCTCTCCATCTGAAGAACACCATTGCAGTTCTTGAACGGGAATCCGGTAGCGTCTTGTTGCATGAGACAATCAACGAAGATGTCCAAGCTATTGCCCCTGAATCATTCTTCGTTCAGCATGGCACACTTTTCTACATCAAGAATCGCAACACGCTGACTGCCGTAAGCTTGGCTGTATCCGAGCGGAACTAATTCCATCAACCCAAGGGAAACACTGTGAGTCCAGTTGAGCTTGTTCAGAAACTTCCTCTTTCCTCCGGTCTGCCAAAGGAATTGAGAAAAGTCAGGATCAAACAGGTGGATGCATTCACCGAGATCCCCTTGACCGGCAATCCGGCGGGGGTTGTCTTCAATGCACAGAGCCTCACCGATCAGGAGATGCAAACTATTGCCCGTGAAATGGCGGTTTCTGAGACAGCCTTCATTCTTCCGGCCACCACTCCCGCTGCAAGTTTGAGGATCAGGTGGTTTACTCCTCAAACCGAAGCTCCCCTTTGTGGTCACGCTACCGTTGCCGCGTTCCATGCATTGGCGGAAGATGAAATGTTCGGGATGAAAGGCGCCGGCTCTTTCTCTTTCAAACTTGAGACAAAATCCGGAATCTTGCCGGTTACTGTCGAGAAAACGCTCAACACCATTGATGTGTTCTTCGGGCTGACACTGCAGGAGTTTGTGAGAGCTGGCCAATACAAACTGGACGTGATGCGGATTCTGAACATTAGCCTCGATGAGTTTGAGAACAGGCTTCCCATTGTTGTGTCCAACTACCTCTATGTGCCGATCCGCCGTCTCCATTCCATCTTTTCCATGAAGCCGAACTTCTTTGCAATGTCTCAGTTCCTCTCCAACCGTAATATCATAGGTCTGTGTGTATTTACAACGGAAACGGTGGACAGAAAATCCTCCGTCCACTCCCGTTTCTTTGCTCCGACCGTTGGCATCAATGAAGACCCTGTCACCGGTTCGGCAAACGGTCCACTTGGTGCTTACCTTTTTGAACAGGGGGAGCTTAAGCCGATTGGCGACTCTGTAACGATCATCGGTGAACAGGGAGATGTCATCGGTCGCAAAGGGCGAGTGACCATTCAGCTCGACGTTCGAGGGGCCGAAGTGACGGCTATAAGAATCGGCGGCCGTGCCGTGACAATCCTTGATGGCGAAATGCTGGCCGGTTAGCGTTCAACCATTATTCCCTCTGGCGTTGCCCTTCTCCTCGTTTCACCCTATATTCCAACGGCTTCGCCGCATCGTTCCATTCGCATTGTTACATATCTATCCCACGTAAGGAACTCTCCATGCCTCTGCAGTCGCTCCTCTTCGCCGTTCTGCTCGCAAGTGCTCTTGGATTCTTTGGCTGGAACGCGAAACGTCTTATCGGATATCTGCAGCTCGGAAAAAAAGAAAACAGGTTTGATCGGGTCGGCGAGAGGATTCGCAATGTGGCAATGATTGCGTTTGGGCAGACCAAGCTTCTGCGGGAGCCCATTGCGGGAGTGCTTCATTTCCTGATTTTTTGGGGCTTCGTCGTTCTTCTTGCTGCAGTCCTGGAATCGATCGGAGAGGGCCTGGTTCCCGGGTTCTCGTTCGCGTTCCTCGGTTCACTCTATCCGCCATTGATTTTTCTAGAAGAGCTCTTTGGACTTATGGTTGTTGTCTCCATTCTGGTTTCTCTGTACCGCCGTCTGGCGGCGCCGCCGAAACGATTGCAGGTGAGCGGCCACTCGAAGCGGGATGCAGTCCTGATCCTCGGGATGATCCTTGTTGTCATGGTGACGATGTTCGGCCAGAACGCAACGCGGATGTTGCTCGGAATGGGTCACGCGAATGAGGCCCGGTTGGTGTCTGCTACCCTTGCAGGGCTCTTCCAGGGGGTTGGGCCGGAGACCGTTTCCTTCTGGTTTCAAGTCTTCTTCTGGGGACATATGCTGGTGGTACTGGGGTTCCTCAACTACTTGCCGTATTCCAAGCACCTTCACGTCATTTCTTCGATCCCGAATGTCTATTTCTCCAACCTCGGACCGAAGGGTATACTCAAGTCCATTAACCTTGCCGACGAAACCCTGACGAAGTATGGTGCAACAGATATCGAAGATTTCACCTGGAAGCAACTTCTTGATGGTTACACATGTACGGAGTGTGGCCGCTGTACGTCTGTCTGTCCGGCCAATACGACGGGCAAGCTTCTGAACCCGAAGAAAATCATTGTTGATCTGCGCGCGAGGACATTAGAGAAAGCCCCTCTGATGGCAACTATAGCTGACGGAAAAGGGAATGGGGGGCGCGAGAAGTTGTTGGGGCATCAATTACTTGACAATTTCATTACTGAGCAGGAGCTCTGGGCTTGCACTACTTGCATGGCATGTGTACAGGAATGTCCGGTGATGATCGAACACGTCGACACCATTGTTGATATGCGGCGCGGGCTTGTCCTGAACGAGTCTCGATTTCCCGAAGAGTTGAAAACCACCTTCTCCAACCTTGAACGGAATTTCACGCCATGGGCCTTTGGGCACTCGACGCGGGCAGACTGGGCCGACGGGATGGAAATCAAGCGGATTTCTGAAGCACCGGATGCTGACGTTCTCTTCTGGGTTGGTTGTGCCGGCGCATACGATGCGAGATATCGGAAGGTGACCCAGGCATTTGCCAATCTGATGAAACTCGCGGGAGTGAAATTTGCCATTCTCGGAACGGAAGAAAAATGCACCGGTGATCCGGCGCGAAGGATGGGGAACGAGTATCTCGCACAAAGTCTCATCACCGAGAATATCGCCACGCTGAATGGACACAAAGTGAAGAAGATTGTTGTTACCTGTCCCCATTGTCTCCAATCGTTGGGGAAGGAATACAAACAGTTCGGCGGAGACTACGAGGTTATTCACCACACCACCCTCCTGAAAGATCTTGTCGACCAGGGAAGGATCACGCTCTCCGCAGAGAAGCAAGCAACGATCACGTTCCACGACCCATGTTATCTCGGGCGATACAATGATGAGTACGAGGCACCACGTTCCATCCTTGACGATCTCAAAGGAGTCGCGCGGGTTGAAATGCAACGGTCGAAGGACAAAAGTTTTTGCTGCGGTGCGGGAGGGGGGAGAATGTGGATGGAAGAGCGCGAAGGCAAACGAGTGAACGTCGAACGGACAGAAGAGGCATTGTCCCTGCACCCCGATGTCATCGCTACCGGATGTCCATTCTGCATGACGATGATAACTGATGGCGTCAAGGAGAAGGAAACCAGCGACACAGTGCAGGTCAAGGATATTGCTGAACTCGTGTGGGAAGCCGTAGCGCACGAGCACCGGCGCACTGATTGAAAGGTCAGTTATCGAGTCTCGTTGTCGCGCACATGTTGCCCCCTTTCCTTTTTTGCGCTATATTGGCGCGAGCCTGAAACGTCCGTTTATGGCATCTGAACGGAAGTGACTGCCGAACAGAAAGGACACCCGGTCATGGAGACCGAAACCATATGCTACTGCTTCACCAAGGGCGATGGGACGCAGGAGATTTTCAATCTTCGGCTGGATACGGAACACCTTGAGCTGCGGGGCAACGCACCGGAGGCACTCCCCGACTGGACGCGACTCGAATTCCACCAATGTCCCCATTGTCCCCTCACACCGGATACCCACCCTCATTGTCCTCTCGCGGTGAACCTTGTCAACATCGTCAGCAGGTTCGATGGTTTGCTCTCCCACGACGATTTACGCCTGGATGTGATCACTGACGAGCGTGTTATCTCTCAGGATACAACTGCGCAAAGGGGGATCAGTTCACTCATGGGTCTGCTGATTGCTACCAGTGGATGTCCACATACTTCATTCTTCAAGCCGATGGCACGGTTTCACCTTCCCTTGTCGAGTAAGGAGGAGACCGTCTACCGTGCCACGTCGATGTACATGTTGGCACAGTACTTCCTTAATCGGGAAGGAAGAGATGTAGATCTCGATCTCGATGGGCTGCGGGAGATCTATCGCAACATGCAGCTGGTCAATGCTTCCATCATCGAAAGGCTCCGATCTGCGACGGAAACAGACTCAGCGGTGAATGCCATTGTCGTGCTTGACATTCATGCGAAGGCGCTGGAGGTGGTCCTCAAAGAATCACTTGAGGACATCCGGCATCTGTTCGATCCATTCTTCGAACGAATGGACAAGCTCACCGACAATCGGTCACCAACCTCGTAACGGCCGGGTTTCACCACTTCTCTGAAAGAAAAGATGACGATGAGGACAATTATCGTCATTGCAGCGATTGCCGGCACACACCAAGGAATTGCGATGGAACCAACGTCACCCAACGACGCTGAAACCGCGGCAACGCTCGAGGCTGTCCGGCGGTTCAACGACGCATTTAACGCTCATGACATCAACGCAATCATGGCCATGATGACCGGCGATTGCGTTTTCGAGAATACGAACCCACCCCCTGATGGTGCACGCTACAAAGGACAGGCCGCCGTGCGGGCATACTGGGAGAGGTTCTTCCGCAATTCTCCTGATGCGCGCTTCGATGCAGAAGAGGTCTTTGCTGCTGGCGACAGGTGCGTTGTCCGTTGGATGTACCGGAAAACGAAGGACGGCAAACCGTGGCACCTCCGAGGCGTCGATGTTTTTCGGATACGTGGTGGCAAGATTGCCGAGAAGCTCTCATACGTTAAGGGGTGAAGATCTTCCATTGAGTGACACGTCGTTTCTTCTCCTCTCTCCCCACGCTATCTCCACTCAGACTTCAATCCACAGCATCTCATGATTGTCTTTTTGCAAGGAAGAATTCTCCACCTGGATGCAAGAGAGGATGGAGCGTGTGCCTGGTGAGGTCCATAGTGCCATCAAAGCGTTCCTTGCTTCCCGGGGTGTCACCTTTCGCGAGGTTCATCACGAACCAACCCGAACATCCGCCGAGTCAGCACGTGCCCGTGGTGAGGATCTGTCCATTGGAGGAAAAGCCATGGTACTGAAAGTTGGTGAACGCTACGCCCTCTTTGTGTTGAGTGCCGCTCTCAGAATTGACTCACAGAAGATCAAGACCTTTCTGGGGGAAAGAAAAATCCGGTTTGCGACGACCGAAGAGTTACTCGGGCTTACCGGCCTCGCCCCCGGATCGATTCCGCCATTTGGCAGACCCATCACACCTTTTGATCTGTACATCGACAATTCTATCAAGGTAAATGACAGGATTGCATTCAATGCCGGGTCTCTTACGGATTCCATCATCATGAGCACTGCAGACTACCTTGCTGCATCAAGTGGGACTGTGTTTGACTTTTCAGAACGAACCCCATAAGGTTCTTGCCGGTAACAATATTCACAGTGAAAGGTGTAACCCATTGGAACTCGTACCTATTGTGGTCGGCGCTGCGCTTCTGATCTTCGGACGAAAGCTCTTCTGGTTGTTCGTTGGCGGTGTGGGCTTTTTGGCGGGCGTTGCCATCGGCGCAAAACTCTTTGCCGATCAACCCGTCGCCGTGCACACAGTGATTGCGCTGGCGGTGGGTATACTGGGCGCCGTCCTCGCGATTGTTGTGAAGAAGGTTGCGGTTGGTGTGGCCGGATTTCTCGCCGGAGGATTGTTGCTCCACCACCTTGTTCAGACGTTCTCCGCGACCTCGGAGCACAGTCCCTGGATCGCTTTCCTCATCGGAGGTATCATCGGCGCCATTCTCATCAACGCGCTCTTCGACTGGGCGCTGATTGTTCTCTCCTCGCTCGTGGGCAGCCTCCTTATTGTGCAGGAGTTGGATGTCTCTGAAGTTGCCGCAGCTCTTTTCGCGATCATCCTCCTTGTCTGTGGAATCATCGTACAATCCAGAATGAAAAAAGGGAAGTCCTCCCCACCTTCCCACCCATCGGAATAGACCATCACGTAGCTCTTCGCCCAACTCTTGCCTTTCATTATAGTCTGTTCAACGCGGCAGGATATTACCATTCCATCAAATTCTCCCGATTGTTTTCTCCTTTGTTAGATTCCGCTTGAAAATGGAGGATGATTTGTGCATTCGGTCATCATCCTCTCCTTCGGTGCGTTGATTGTTGTGAGAAATCCGTTATCTTTACTGGTGCCGGTTCGCTTCACGTTTTACTGTGACCCGTCCATCATCCTGGTACCGACTGACCCTCACGAACTTGCTCTTCACTGCATCCGCACAGCATGACTGTCGTACGTCAAGCAACCGAGTTGGACTTCGATTCGATCTGGGAAATCTTCCATCGTGTGGTGCAACAGGGAGATACGTATGCCTTCGATCCAGCTACCACCAAGGATGAGGCGCGGTCGATCTGGACGGCTCCCCATGTTGCAACCTATGTTGCGGAAACAGACGGCGTGGTCGTCGGGACATACATTCTGAAACCTAACCAGCCCGGGCTTGGATCGCATGTCGCTAATGCAGGCTACATGGTCCATCCCGATCATGCCGGAAGGGGAATTGGTAGAAGGATGTGCGAGCATTCCATGATTGAAGCGCGCAAGGCAGGCTATCTCGCAATGCAGTTCAACATCGTAGTCAGCACGAATGAGTCTGCGATTGCGCTCTGGACAAAGATGGGATTTTCAGTCGTGGGAGTTCTTCCCAAGGTGTTCCGTCACAGGGGGCTCGGTCTGGTTGACGCGTATGTGATGCATCGGTTTCTCTGAAGATCAACTCAATTGGAGTTGGATTGAAAAAGATTGCTAAGAAAGTTGGCGATTGGTTCAGGAAGTTTGGAAGCAAGAAATCAACGCCGTCAAAGAGTGCGGTGCAGCCCGCGCTTCCGAAAAAACTTCACAGCACAAACCGTGAAAGGAAGGGAGATCATCCTCAGCGGACGGTTCCACGGCCACCGAGACAGGATGGACGAAGGCCGCAAGGACGACGGCGGCCGGTTACCGAAAGAAAAGGCCCGCCTCAGCACCAGCCGGAGCCATCTG